>Ga0222712_10000418_pt1 | contig 57094 bp, 54 predicted proteins | sample C33_657DmetaG_FD_165043 | JGI IMG/M metagenome (GOLD analysis project Ga0222712, IMG submission 165043) | Estuarine water microbial communities from San Francisco Bay, California, United States - C33_657D | ecosystem: Environmental > Aquatic > Marine > Unclassified | place: USA: California... | reverse complement strand
AGGCAGCGGCGGCATTGCATCGGGACGTAATCTCGAGACCACAAACACGAACAGGCAGAACAGCAGCACCTGCATGATGGAGGGGCCGATGGCGCCGGCATACATGTCGCCCACCGAGCGGCCGAGCTGGTCCGCCAGCACGATCAGCACGAGGGAGGGCGGGATCAGCTGGGTGATGGTCCCTGATGCGGCGATGACGCCGGTTGCGAGGCGGATGTTGTAGCCGTAGCGCATCATCACCGGCAGTGAAATCAGGCCCATGGCAATGACCGAGGCGGCGACCGTGCCGGTGATGGCGCCGAGCAGGGCGCCGACAAAAATGACAGCATAGGCAAGACCGCCACGCACTGGACCGAACAGCTGACCGGTGCCTTCGAGCAGGTCTTCCGCCAGTCCACAGCGCTCAAGCACGGCGCCCATGAAGGTGAAGAAGGGGATCGACAGTAGCAGGTCATTGGCGAGAATCCCGAATACGCGTTCCGGAAGGGCCTGCAGAAGGTTCATCTGGAAGATTCCGGACTCGATACCGATGAAGCCGAAGAACAGTCCCACGGCGGCCAGTGAAAAGGCCACGGGGTAGCCGATCAGCATGAATGCGATCAGTCCGCCGAACATCAGCGGTGCCATCAGGTCGCGGGTGATCATTGCAGGGGTCTTTCGTAGTGGGCGTCGAGTGCCAGGTTGCCGGTCAGTGCGGCGACCCGTTTGATGATTTCGGAAATACCCTGCAGGGTGATCAGCAGGAATCCCAGCGGCACCAGCAGTTTGACCGGCCAGCGCAGCAGTCCGCCCGAATTGCCCGAAGTTTCGCCGATGTGGAAGGAGTTGATGAACATCGGCCAGGACAGCCAGCCGATGATGATGGCCATCGGTAGCAGGAAAAACACTCCGCCGAGCAGGTCGACCCACAACCGGGTGCGGTCGCTGTAACGGCTGTACAGGACATCGACGCGAACATGCCCGTTGACTTTCAAGGTATTGGCGGCGCCCAGCATGACCATGCCGCCGAACAGATACCACTGGATTTCAAGCCAGGCGTTCGAGCTCATGTTGAAGCCGTACCGCATCATGGCGTTGCCTGCACTGATCACGCAGGTAATCAGTACCAGCCAGTTGGCGATGAGCCCGAACTTTTCGGTCATCTTGTCGATGAGTATGGAAAAACGGATTAGTGCATCCATTGGCGTATCCGTAAAAAGGGTAAATACAGTCGTGAAATCAACGCAATCCTATAGCAATATTCATGCCCATGTTTGCGGTTCGGGATAATCTGAAAACAGAAAAAATTGCTTTGAAAAAGTATTCTTCCGTTCCGAAATCCGGAGATTAACGATGATCCATCCGACCCCTGGTTTGCGGGGCATGGTCGTGGCCCCGCATGCGCTGGCCTCGCAGTCGGCAGTGAGTGCACCGCGCTGGCCGCTCGGCCGTAACTAGGGCAAACCCGGCGAATCGCTGAAACTGGAATCACGCTTCGATGCGGGTGTGGTGCGCGAATTGAGCGAGCGCGGACACGATGTCGAAATCGTCGGTGCGTACGATGAAACCGTCGGCATGCCGGATGATCATTCCGGCATGCCGACGATGTACTTGAGGGCGGGGCAGATCCGCGCAGCGACGGCGCTGTCGCTGCGTACTGAGTGGAACTAGATTGCGTCGGCAACCGCCTTGCCGAGGTCGGACGTGCTGGCCTTGCCGCCGAGGTCTGGCGTTTTCGGGCCTTCAAGCAGCGCGGTTTCAATGGCCTTGACCACGGCCGCACCTGCATCTTCACAACCCAGGTGATCCAGCATCATTGCGCCGGCCCAGATCATGCCAACCGGGTTGGCGATTTTCCGGCCATAGATGTCAGGAGCGGAACCGTGCACTGGCTCGAACAGCGAAGGAAATTTTTTCTCCGGATTCATGTTCGCTGACGGTGCGATGCCGATCGTGCCGGTAGCCGCAGGGCCCAGATCCGAAAGAATGTCACCGAACAGATTGGAAGCAACAACCACGTCGAACCAGTCCGGGTGCATCACGAAATGCGCGGACAGTATGTCGATATGGTACTGGTCGGTTTTGACGCCGGGATATTTCGCCGCCATTTCCTTGACGCGTTCATCCCAATACGGCATCGAGATCGAGATACCGTTGGATTTGGTTGCCGAGGTCAGGTGTTTTTTCGGGCGCTTGTTTGCCAGTTCATAGGCGAACTTCAGAATGCGGTCGACGCCCGTACGCGAGAAAATGGCTTGCTGGGTGACGAATTCGCGTTCGGTGCCGCCATACATGCGGCCGCCTACCGACGAGTATTCGCCTTCGCTGTTTTCGCGCACAACCCAGAAGTCGATGTCGCCGGGTTTGCGGTCGGCGAGCGGACATTTCATGCCGGGCATCAGTCGCACCGGGCGCAGGTTGACGTACTGGTCATAGCCGCGACGGAAGGGAATCAGCAGACCCCACAGGGAGATGTGGTCGGGCAGCATCGCTGGCCAGCCGACTGCGCCGAAATAAACGGCATCGTGTTTTTCGAGCTGCTTGAGGCCGTCATCCGGCATCATCTTGCCGTGTTTGGCGTGGTAATCGCAGCTCCAGTCGAGTTCATCGAATTTGAACTTGATGTCGAACTTGCGGGCGACAGCTTCCAATACGCGCAGGCCCTCGGGCATGACTTCCTTGCCAATGCCGTCACCGGGAATAACAGCGATACGGAACGTTTTCATTTGCCGATCTCCTCCGAGTGGGTTTGGGGCACCGTCGTTTTGCCGGTGGTGGCTACCAAAACAAAGGGCAGCCGGATGGGCTGCCCTCGTTATTTATGAGGCAAAAAGCATCAGGCCGCGGCTTCTTTGGCTTTGGCCGGCGTGCGTTTGCCGTATTTCTGGTTGAATTTCTCGACGCGGCCGGCAGTGTCGAGGATCTTCTGCTTGCCGGTGTAGAAAGGATGGCAGGCCGAGCAGACCTCGACATGGAGGTCTTTGGCCATGGTCGAGCGCGTCTGCCATTTGTTTCCGCAGCTGCAAGCTACTGAAATTTCAATGTATTCCGGGTGTACGTCGGCTTTCATGGCGGTATCCTGAGCGTGGGGCCCGCAATAAGGCGGGGAAACCGATAATTATCGCGGAATCCGGCTATCAAAGCAAGGGGCACAGTCTCCGACGCCGATTTCCCGGCAAACCGCAGCAACCGGGCAGTTCCAGCCCGGCTACCAGGTTCAGGTCCGCCTTGAAAAGGGTAGTGGCGGGGTGGCGCCGGCTGCGGGCGGTAACGGCGCGAAAGTCGTCATGGCCGGCAGTCTGCAATCCATCAGCGGATGTATTCGGTATTCAGCGTTCCGAGCAGCGCAGTCGACCGTCCGTATTGCTCGTCAACAAGATCAAATTTCGAGCTGGAGAGCGATTCGTATCCCCAGGTGGTCTGATTGACGTAGTAAATTTTTCCAGCGTCAGCCTGGAGATCGATACGGCCACTGTCACCCGCCATGCCGGCAATCTGGTGGCGGCCGGAGGGCACGACCAAGCGCATGAAAGTGGCGCGGTAGGTGGTGCCGATCGGCTGTTCATCCACCCGGATCGGCGCCGGGAAATTCCTGTCATGGACGTGCCGTATCACGTAAATGACGGCACGGTGCGGCACTGTTTCAAAGCGCTTTGCGGCGGCGTCTCCGGCCGGCGGCGGGAGTTGCGCGCAGCCGGCCAGCAGAATTAGCGGGATCAGTAGGAATCGGTTCATGTCTGGCTCCATCACAATAAAAAGTTACCTCCCTGCGACAGGATAATTCCAATCCCGTGCCCGGAGGGGCGGACGGCAAGGATGCAGTCAGGTTAACAGGCGCCTGGAGGCAGTAATTCCCTTTGCCCGGGCGGCGTCGATAAAAACAGGGGTGAGCCGGAAAGGCTGCCGCAAAAACAAAAACACCCGGCGCAGGGCCGGGTGTCGTGGGTCTGGATCAGATGCTGGTGTTGCAGGATGCTGAATCAACCGCGGCGCATCGAATCGAAGAAATCCGCGTTGTTTTTGGTCGCACGGACCTTGTCGAGCAGGAACTCTGTCGCTTCCAGCTCGTCCATCGGATACAGGAGTTTGCGCAGCACCCAGATTTTCTGCAGCACGTCTTTCGGCACCAGCAGTTCTTCGCGACGCGTGCCGGAGCGGTTGACGTTGATCGCCGGGAAAATGCGTTTTTCATACATGCGCCGGTCAAGATGGATTTCCATATTGCCGGTGCCTTTGAATTCTTCGTAGATCACGTCGTCCATGCGCGAACCCGTGTCGATCAGCGCAGTGGCGAGGATGGTCAGGCTACCGCCTTCTTCAACATTGCGCGCGGCGCCGAAGAACCGTTTCGGGCGTTGCAGCGCGTTGGCATCCACGCCGCCGGTCAGCACCTTGCCGGAGGCCGGCACCACGGTGTTGTAGGCGCGGGCGAGGCGGGTGATCGAGTCGAGCAGGATCACCACGTCTTTTTTGTGTTCAACCAGGCGCTTGGCTTTTTCGATCACCATTTCGGCGACCTGCACATGGCGGCTGGCGGGTTCATCGAAGGTCGAAGACAGGACTTCGCCTTTCACCGAACGCTGCATCTCGGTGACCTCTTCCGGGCGTTCATCGATCAGCAGAACGATCAGCACGACTTCCGGATGGTTGGCGGTAATGGCGTGGGCAATGTGCTGCATCAGCACGGTTTTGCCGGCCTTGGGCGGGGACACGATCAGGCCGCGCTGGCCCTTGCCGATGGGGGCGATGATGTCGATTATGCGGCCGGTGAAGTTTTCCTCGGCCTTGATGTCACGTTCGAGTTTGAGATGTTCGGTCGGGTGGTACGGCGTCAGATTCTCGAACAGAATCTTGTGCTTGGAATTTTCGGGCGAGTCGTCATTGACCTTGTCGACTTTCACCAGCGCGAAATAACGTTCGCCTTCTTTCGGTGTGCGGATTTCACCTTCGATGGTGTCGCCGGTATGCAGATTGAAGCGGCGGATCTGTGAGGGCGAAACGTAAATATCGTCGGTGCCGGCCAGATACGAGGTATCCGGGGAACGCAGGAAACCGAATCCGTCGGGCAGCACTTCGAGCGTGCCACCGCCGAAGATGGATTCCCCTTTTTTCGCCTGGTTTTTAAGCAGCGCGAAAATCAGTTCCTGCTTGCGAAGTCGGTTGGCGCCGTCGATCTCGTTCTTGACGGCCATATCGACGAGTTCGCCGACGTGGAGATTTTTAAGGTCGGATAAATGCATGGACTTCGGGCGCTGATCGCGGGAAACGGGGGAAAGGAACAGGGAAATTTAACGGGGGAAAGGCGGTGCTGCATGAAACGGTGCCAACGCCTGAATTATCTTTTGCTGCTTTCGGTATTGGGCCTGCCGGTTTGCGGCGGCCCATTGGTCAGGCGTTTACGAAGCGTATAGTGTTCAGATATGACTGTCAATAAACGCGGTCAGCTGGGATTTTGAGAGGGCGCCGACCTTGGTGGCCTCGACCGAACCGTTCTTGAAGAGCATCAGCGTCGGAATGCCGCGGATGCCGTACTTCGGCGGCGTGGCCTGGTTGTCGTCGATGTTCAGCTTGGCCACTTTCAGTCGGCCCGAATATTCGCGGGCGACTTCATCAAGGATCGGCGCGATCATCTTGCAGGGGCCGCACCATTCCGCCCAGTAGTCCACCAGCACCGGGGTCGCCGATTGCAGCACCTCGGGATCAAAAGAATCATCGGTTACGTGATGAATATGCTCACTCATATTGGTCCTGCCTTGTCGGGTATGGAAAATTTGCTGCGGGGCCGCAGCAACGAATGGAAAAGCCATGCTATCCAAAAACCCCGCACTTGGGAAGCCGCGCACCGCTTTGGGGTGCGGCGTTTCCTGATATCTGCCATCTGGTAAAATGGGGTCACCCTCAGCCATTTCAACCTGGTTTTTCAGGAATTTCCATGACTTACGTTGTTACCGAGTCCTGCATCAAGTGCAAATACTCCGATTGTGTCGATGTTTGCCCCGTGGATTGTTTCCGCGAAGGGCCGAACATGCTGGTGATCGACCCCGACGAATGTATCGACTGCACGCTTTGTGTGGCGGAATGCCCGGTTGAGGCCATTTTTGCCGAGGATGACGTGCCCGACGATCAGCGCGAATTCACGGCACTGAATGCCGAAATGGCCAAGGTCTGGAAACCGATCATCGAGAAAAAAGATGCGCCCGCCGATGCTGACGAGTGGGCAAAGGTCAAAGCGAAAAAGCATCTGATCGAGAAGTAAGAGCGCACACAGCGCCGTTGCGGCGGCAGGTTTATCATCCTTGCCCATGGCTGCCGCCGCTGCTTTTTCCACGATTTCCCGCGATGAGGTTTTTGACCGGCTGACGCAGTCAGCGGCGGGATCGCTTTGTGTTGTAACGCCCAACCAGCGCCTGTCGCTGGTACTGCAGCGCGAATTCGGCGAACACCAGGTGGCGCAGGGCCGGGTCCTTTGGGAATCTGCGGACATTCTGTCCTGGTCGGGATTTCTCGAGCGCGCCGGCGATGACGCTCGATATGCCGATGTTGCGCCAATGCCGCTGCTGCTCTCTCAGGCGCAGTCACACGCCCTGTGGGAGCATCTGCTGCGTGCATCACCATCTGGCGAAGCATTGCTCGCAGTTGCCGATGCGGCACGCCTGGCTCATGAAGCCTGGCAACTCAGCCGCGCCTGGAGGCTGGAGCCACAACTGTGCAGCGCCGCACAGAACGAAGATAGCAAAGCCTTTCAGGATTGGGCGCCGCGATATGAACGGATCCTTCAGCGCAACGGGTTGATGGATGCGGTGGAACTGGCGGACCGTGTGCTGCCGCTGATGAGCGATGGCAGCATCCGCAGACCGCAGGTGCTGGTGGTCTACGGCTTCGACAGTTTTACGCCGCAACAGTATGAATTTCTCGGCCGTTTGCAGCATGCCGGCAGCGAGGTTTTGCTCGCCGGCCCGCAAGTGCATGCCGGCCGTGTCTTGCGTAAGCCCTGCACCGATGCTGAACAGGAAATCCGTCTGGCGGCTGCGTGGGCACGGACCCGGCTGGAGGCCGGACACCAGCGCATCGGTGTCGTGGTGCCGGATCTAGCTGCGCGCCGTGCTGCTGTCGTGCGTCTGTTCAGTGCGACCATGGCGCCGGATTACGCATTGCCCGGTGCGACGTCCCGCATCTTGTCTTTCAATCTTTCGCTGGGCGTGTCCTTGACCGACTATCCGCTGGTCAATACCGCCATGTTGTTGCTTGAACTTGCCGGTCGCGATACCGAATTCGAGCGCGCAAGCCGCGTGTTGCGCTCACCGTTTATTGCCGGCGCCGAAACCGAACGCACGGCGCGCGCGCGGCTGGATGTCGAACTGCGTGGCCGTGTTGAACCTGCAGTGACGCTGGAACGTCTGCAGTATCTTGTGGCAAGACATGGCGCGGACTGTCCGCGACTGGCACGGCATTTGACGGTGCTGGCCGAGTTCCGCAAAAACCGCCTGTTCGGTACGCAGGCGCCTTCGATGTGGGCGCGCGCCATTTCGGAAGCGCTGGCAGCAGCCGGATTTCCCGGAGAGCGGGCGCTGGATTCTGCGGAATACCAGACGCTGAAGCGCTGGCATGACGTGATTGCCGGATTCGCCGCACTGGATCGTGTCGTGCCGCGCATGGCTTATGCGGAAGCACTGTCGCGGTTGCGGCGGATGGCGGCGGACATGCCGTTTCAGCCGGAATCGCCCGATGTGCCGATCCAGATTCTCGGTGTGCTGGAAACCTCAGGACTGACTTTCGACAGCCTGTGGGTGATGGGGCTCGATGACGAACACTGGCCGCCACCGCAGCGCCCCAATCCTTTTCTGCCGCTGGCGGTGCAGCGTGCTGCGGGACTGCCGCAATCCTCACCGGTCGATGCGTTGGCGGCGGCTCGCGTCATCACCGCACGCTGGTGTTCCTCTGCGGATGAAGTGGTGCTGAGTCATGCGCTGCAGGAGGATGATCGTAAACTGCGCCCCAGCGCCTTGATTGCCGCAGTGGATGCCGGGCAGCCTGAAGTCCGGGACTATGCCGATTTTCGCGCGGCGATTCATGCGTTGCGCAATATTGAACGGTTCCCGGATGAAAAGGCGCCGCCGCTTGCCGATGTACATGTCGCCGGCGGCGGTACCGGGCTGCTCAAGGATCAGGCAGCCTGTCCTTTCCGCGCGCTGGCCCGGCATCGTCTGCAGGCTGAAGCGCCGGAAGTGCCGCATGCCGGGCTTGATTCCTTGGAGCGCGGCACGCTGGTGCATAACGTGCTGGCGAAAGTGTGGGCGCAGTTGCGCAGCAGCGATGCGCTGCAGGCATTGAGTGCTGATGCGCTAAATATGCTGCTGGATGCCGCAGCCGATGCGGCCATGGAGCGCATCCGGCGCGAGCGCCCGACTGCACTGTCTGGTCGTTTTGCCGATATCGAAAAGCGGCGCCTGATGAATCTTGCGCGAGACTGGCTCAATGAGGACCGCAGGCGCAGTGCATTCACCGTGCTGGCGGTCGAGGATAAACGCGGCATGGCCATCGGCGGACTGCAACTCAATGCGCGGCTTGACCGCGTTGATGAAACCGCCGACGGGCGCCGCATCATCATTGATTACAAAACCGGTAAATCCCATGCCGGCGACATGCTCGGCCAACGCCCCGAAGAGCCGCAGTTGCCGCTGTATCTGCTGACTGCAGAACCGGATGCTGCCGCTGTGGCTTTTGCGCAGGTGCGCACCGGAAAGATGGCCTATGTCGGACTGGCGCGAGACGGTGATTTGTTGCCCGGAATCAAAGCGCATGCCGATTCCAAACACAATGAACAGTATCCGGCGTGGACGGATCTGGTGGCGGCCTGGGGTGAGGATTTGGAGCGCATCGCGCTGCAGTTTGCCGACGGTATTTCCGCAGTGGATCCCAAACGCTATCCGCAGACCTGCCAGTATTGTGATCAGCAGCCGTTTTGCCGCATCCGAGAACGTTTCGGTGAGTCGGTGATTGACGGGGAGGGCGGCGAATGACGGCGGCCATTCCTGATCTGGTCCAACGCCGCGAGGCGCTGGACCCGAGTCGTTCGTTCATCGTCCAGGCGCCCGCCGGCTCGGGCAAAACCGAGCTGCTGATCCAGCGTTATCTGCTGTTGCTTGCGCGTGTCAACAACGCGGAAGAAATAGTTGCAGTCACCTTCACCAAAAAAGCTGCCGGTGAAATGCGCGAGCGCGTGCTGCAGGCGCTCGCCGATGCGCAGTCGGAGAAAGCGCCCGAATCCGAACATGAAAAGCTGACCCTGCAGTTGGCGGCAGCGGCGCTGAAGCGCGATCACGAGGCCGGCTGGCATCTCGTCGACAATCCCGCGCAGCTACGCATCCAGACCATTGATTCCTTGTGCGCCGGCCTGACGCGGCAGATGCCGGTGTTGTCGGGTTTCGGTGCGCAGCCTGACAGCGTCGAAGATGCCGAAATCCTCTATCGGCAGGCTGCGCAGGCAACGATTGCGCTGGTGAATGAGAACGCTGCTGTTGCGACCGATGTTGAAACCGTCCTCGCACATCTCGACAACGATGTCGCACGAACTGAAGACCTGCTGGCCGATATGCTGGCGCGGCGTGATCAATGGCTGCGTCATGTGCATGGCCGTGAGCGGGATGAACTGGAGGCGGCATTGCAGCATGCCCGCGATCAAGCTCTTGAGCGTTTGCGCAATGCAGTGTCGCATGCCGTCGAGGCCGAATGGTCCGCACTGGCCGACTACGCCTTCGGTAATCTGGGGCTGGGGCATTTTTCCGATGATGTTGAAGGCTGGACGGCGCTGGCCGGCATATTCCTGACTGCTGACGGATCATGGCGCAAGCGCCTGACCAAAAACGAAGGTTTTCCCGCGGGCAAAGAAGCCCAGCCCTGGAAAGAGCGTGCTCTGGCTTTGTTCGCGGCGCCGGATCAGACGCAGGATCTGCGCATGGCGCTGGCGGAGATGCGCCTGCTGCCCCCGGCGCAATACAGCGACAGCCAGTGGCAAGTACTTGGCGCCATCCTGCGTCTGCTGCCGCGGGCGGTCGCGCAGCTGAAACTGGCGTTCCAGTCGCGCCGGCAAGTCGACTTCACCGAAGTTGCGCAGAGAGCGCTGCTGGCGTTGGGCAGTGAAGATGCGCCGACCGATCTGACGCTCGCGCTGGATTACCGCATTCATCATCTGCTGATCGACGAATTCCAGGACACTTCGATCAGTCAGTGCGAACTGGTGGCACGGCTGACCGCCGGCTGGCTCCCGGATGACGGACGTACCGTTTTCGCGGTTGGTGACCCGATGCAGTCAATCTACCGTTTCCGTGAAGCGGAGGTCGGCCTGTTCCTGCATGCGCGCGCTGAAGGTATTGCCGGCGTCGAACTGCATCCGATTGCGCTGTCATCGAATTTCAGGTCGCAGTCGGGCATTGTCGATTGGGTCAATGCCGCCTTTGCACGCGTTCTGCCGGCGACAGAAAACATGGTTTCCGGCGCGGTGCCGTACACCGCTTCGGTGCCGACCCGTGCCGCATTGCCCGGTACTGCCGTGCATGTACATCCCCTGTTCGATGATGACGGCGCGGCGGAAGCACGGCTGGTTGCGGACATCGTACTTGCTGCGCGTGCCGCGGATCCGGCGGCGAAGGTGGCGATACTGGCGCGCACCCGCGGGCATCTGCGCGCCATTGTTCCGGCGCTGAAGGCGGCGAAACTGCGTTTCCGTGCCATCGATGTCGAGCCGTTGGGCCAGCGTCCGGTGGTGCAGGATCTGCTGGCGCTGACCCGAGCGCTGGCTCATCCGGGTGACCGCCTGGCCTGGCTCGCAGTCCTGCGTGCGCCGTGGTGCGGTCTGACACTTGCGGATCTGCACGCGCTGGCTGCGGACAATGCCGCAATCACTTTGTGGGATGCGCTGGAAGATGCATCGCGCCTTGCGCAACTTTCTGCCGATGGCCGTGCGCGCGCCGAACGTGTATCGGCTGCGCTGGCACCCAGCCTGCTGCAGCGCCGTCGTGCGCCGCTGCGCGAGCAGGTGGCGGGGGCGTGGTTTGCGCTGGGCGGACCGGCCTGCGTCGAATACGAAACCGATCTCGAAGACGCGGAAGTGTTTTTCCGTGATCTCGACCGGCATGAGGAGGCCGGGGAACTGCCGGACCGTGCTGCGTTTGAGGACGGTCTTGGCGAGCTTTATGCGCTGGCCGATGTCGAGGCCGACGATACGTTGCAGATCATGACCATCCACAAGGCCAAGGGTCTGGAATTCGATGTCGTGATCTTGCCGGGGCTGGCGCGGACGCCCCGCAGCGATGAGAAAAAACTGTTTCTGTGGACCGAGCAGCCGGACGTTCGCGGCGCGACGGAACTGCTGCTCGCGCCGATCAATGCCGCAGGTGACGATGGTGATGCGATTTACCAGTGGATCGCGCGTTTCCATGCCGAGAAGCAGGCGCTGGAGGACGGGCGGCTGCTGTATGTGGCGGCGACCCGTGCCAAACGGCAGTTGCATCTGTTCGGCAACGTCAGCCTAGCGCAGGATGATGAAGGGCGGCGCATCAAGGCGCCATCGTCGCGGTCGCTGCTCGGCAAGTTGTGGCCGGTGGTGTCGCCGCAGTACGAAGCCGCGCTGCCGGCCATCGACCCGCCGTCGCAGGACGGCGGCGCACAGCCCTTGGTGATTGATCAGCAACTGCGCCGGCTGCGATCCGGCTGGCAACGACCCGGGCCGCCGCCGGCTGCCGCATGGACACCGCCGCCGGAATCCGCGCGTGCGCAGGATGACCTCGAATTCTCCTGGGTCGGCGAAACCGCGCGTCATGTCGGCAGCGTCGTACATCGCTGGCTGCAACGCATTGCCGACGAGGGTGGGGCCGGCTGGGATGCGGCGCGCATTCATGCGCTGGGGCCGGCGATCCGGCTGGCGCTGGCGGCACAGGGTGTCGGCGAAGCCGAGATCCCCGATGCGGCCGCACGCGCACAGCAGGCGCTGATCCGCTGCGTCAGTGATGAGCGCGGCCGCTGGGTGCTGGGTGCGCAGGCGCAGGGACGCTCCGAGCTGCGGCTTACCGGCTTGGTTGACGGCCAGCGCATCAATGCCGTGATCGACCGCACTTTCATCGATGCGCAGGGCGTGCGCTGGATCATTGATTACAAGACCAGCACCCACGAGGGCGCTGATGTCGATGCCTTCCTCGACAACGAGCAGCTGCGCTATCGCGGCCAGCTCGAACGTTATGCCCGGCTGATGCAGGCCGGCGGTGATCAGTCGATCCGGCTGGGACTTTATTTCCCCTTGCTTGGCGGCTGGCGCGAATGGCCTTGCGAAACGCGCTGAGAGGCGTCGCGGTTGCAGCAGCAGACGATACCCATTAGCATCAAACTCCCTCGCAGTCCGGCAGTCAAAAAAGCAGTCACAAACCAGAACAATCCGAGGAATACAAAATGATCAATCGTGCAATCCTGAGCGGTGTCGCTGCCGCGATTGTGGCCATCGCGCTGCAATTGACGCCTGTACAGGCAATGGCCCAAGGCAAATATCCCGAACGTACCCTGCGGCTGGTCGTGCCCTTCGCGCCCGGCGGCGTCAATGACATCATCGGCCGGCGCTGGGCGCAGGACATGTCGCGCCTGATCGGGCAGAGCATCATTGTTGAAAACCGCGCCGGCGCTTCCGGCGGCATCGGCTCGCAGGAAGTGGCGCGCGCCAAGCCCGACGGCTACACCATGCTGATTGCCAACACGACAACCCATGTACTGAGTCCGCTGGGCAATCCGAAGCTCGGTTATGACCCGCTGAAGGATTTTACGCCGCTGGGCATCATTACGCTGGTGCCGACGGGCGTCGCCGTGCATCCGTCATTGCCACCAAAGACGCTGAAGGAACTCGCGGCATTTGCCAAAAAGAATCCCGGCAAACTGTCTTTCGGTTCGGCGGGTACCGGCAGCATCACTCATCTCACCGGTGAACTGTTCAAGAAACTCAACGGCGACCTCAACATCGTGCACGTGCCGTACAAGGGTGCAGGCCCGGGCTTGACCGACCTCGTCGCCGGACATATTCCGATGTATACGCCGACGATCAGCTCGGCGCCGCTGGAGTATCACAAGCAAGGCCGCATCCGCATGTTGGCGATCTGTTCCGAAGAGCGGTTGAAGGCGGTGCCCGATGTGCCCACCGCGATCCAGGCTGGCATGCCGGAACTGGTGGTTCAGGCCTTTAATGCGATCTTCCTGCCGCCGAATACGCCGAAGCCGATTGTCGATACGCTCGCCCAGGCCAATCAGAAAGTGTTGGCATCGGCTGACATGCAGGAGTTTCTGCGCAAGGCCGGCGCTGAGGCGGTGACAACCTCATCGCCGGAGCGCGCGACGCAGTTCCTGCAGAAAGAGTTGAAGCGCTGGGCGCCGATTGTGCGTGAGACCGGCATCGAATAAGCCGGTTTGCTGGACATCTACAACTATTTGTTTTTAATGGAAAAATCATGAAATCCTGCTGGATCGTCACCAAGGATCACAAAAACTTTCTCGAATTCCGCGATGTGCCGGTGCCGCAGCCCAAGGCCGGCGAGCTGGTCATCAAGGTTCACGCATCCGCGCTGAACCGCGGCGAACTGTTCGTCGGCGGCGTGGTTCATGGCGGCCCGGAAAAACTCGGCGGTGGTGAAGCCTCCGGCGTCGTGCACGCGATCGGTGAAGGCGTTACCGGCGTCAAGGTCGGCGATGCGGTGTTCGGCCGTGTGCGCGGCGGTTTTGCTGAATACGCGGTGATGGACATTGCGCAGATGATGCCCAAGCCCGCGCATCTGTCGTGGGAAGAAGCTGCGGCGATCCCGATCAGCTTCATCACTGCTTGGGAAATGATTTACCAGTTCGGCAAACTGCAGAAGGGCGAGACCGTGCTGATCATGGGCGTGTCGTCTGGTGCGGGCATGGCGAGCATCCAGCTGGCGAAACTGATCGGCGCGCGTTCCATCGGTACTTCCGGTTCGCAGGAAAAAATCGACAAGCTGAAAACCATCGGCCTCGATTTTGGCATCGCCACGCGCAAGCCGGATTTTGCCGACAAGGTCAAAGAGCTGAACGGCGGCAAAGGCATCGATCTGGTGATCAACTGTGTCGGCGGTTCGGTATTTGCCGAGTGCATGCGTACGCTGGGATACCGCGGCCGGCTTGCCACCGTCGGTTATGTCGATAATGTGTTCAAGGCCGAAATTGATCTCAATGCGGTACACGCCTGGCGACTGGAAGTGTTCGGCGTATCCAATGCGCATCTGCCGGCAGCCGGCAAGGCAGAGGCAGCGGCCGGCTTCAAGCGCGATGTGCTGCCGGCGATCATGGATGGCCGCATCAAGCCGCTGATCGACAGTATTTTCAGTTTTGACGAACTCCCTGCGGCAAAAGCACGCATGGACAGCAGCGCGATGGTCGGCAAGATTGCTGTCAAGATCGCCTGACGGCAGGTGCTGCAGAAAGCAAAAAAGCCGCCCCCCGTGAGGGGCGGCTTTTTTATTGGAGCCTGAAAACTCAGTCGGCTTTGGCGCCCGAGGCCTTGACCACGGCTGCCCACTTCGGGATTTCCGCTTCAATCAGTTTGCGGAATTCCTCGGGGTTGCCGGGATTCACTTCAACGCCGGAAGCGGCGAGGCGGGTTTTCACATCGGGCTGGGCCAGCGAGTCGAGTGTGGCTTTGCTGAGGATGGCGACGACCGGCGCCGGGATGCCTGCCGGGCCGACGATGCCGTACCACGCCACCGCGGCGTAACCCGGAAGTCCGGCTTCGGCAATCGTCGGCACATCGGCTATGGCGGCAACGCGGGTCGGCGAAGTCACGCCCAATCCGCGCAGGCGACCGGTCTTGATCATCGGAATCGCCGATGACACGCTGGCGAACTGGATGTCGGTCTGCCCCGAGATCAGTGCGGTCAGCGCTTCCGATGCGCCCTTGTAGGCGACATGCACGGTTTTCACGCCGGCCATGCTGTTGAAAAGTTCCGCCGACAGATGGACCGAGGTGCCTGCACCGGAAGTGCCGTAGTTCAGTACTCCGGGTTTGGCCTTGGCGAGCGCAATCAGTTCTTTTACCGATTTTGCCGGAACGCTCGGATTGAGCACCAGCACGTTTGGGCTGTCGCCGACACGGGCAATGGTGGTGAAACTGTTCAGCGGGTGATAGTTGAGTTTGGAGTACAGGCTGTAGTTGATCGCCTGCGTGCCGATGGTACCCATGAACAGCGTGTAGCCGTCGGGCGGACTTTTTGCCGTCAGCTCTGCGGCGATGTTGCCGCCGGCGCCGGCGCGGTTATCGATCACCAGCGGCTGGCCGAGGCGTTCACGTAGCGCCGGTTCCATCGCGCGGGCAATCACGTCAGCCGCGCTGCCGACGGTGAACGGAATCAGCATACGCACTGCGCGGTTGGGGAAATTCTGGGCCTGCGCCATATTGGCAGCGCAAAGTCCTGCGGCGATCAGCATTGCTGCACGCAACTTGTTCATGCGATTACGTTTCATCGGTTCTTCTCCCGAATTGTTTGAGGTGTAGCCTAGCATGCGTCGAATGATGTTTGCACGCTGCGCTGCGCGACAAACTATGATCAGGATCAAATCCCCGGCGACAGGATGCGTCGACAATTCCGGAACCCCGCGTCCATGGAGACTGTCATGAAGAATTCACTACGTTATGCCCTCGCTGCGCTGGCGGTTTGGCCGGCAACCGCACTGACCCAGCAGCAGAAAATCACGCCGCCGATTGCGGTCTACTGGATGAGCGTTGATACCACGAGCGGCCTGCCGATGGGCGGCATGGGTGGTGGCGGTGGTCCGTCGGCAATGGATATCGGCCGGATGATGCTGGGCGGTGGCATGGACGGCGGACCGAATCGCACGATGTGGCTGGAGCTTGGATCACAGCGCAGTGCGTCGGGCACGCCGGCAGCGGCGCACGAGATCCCGGCAGGCTTGAAGATGGGCGCCAGCCTGCGGCTGGAAACGCCGCAACGTCAGCGTGCGGAACCGCGTGAAGACGGCATGCCGGAGAACTTCGAAAAGCCGCGCGGCCGCATGCTTATTTTCTGGGGCTGCGGTGAACAAGCGGGCGCCGGCCAGCCCTATGTCGTTGATTTTTCGAAACTCGCTCAAGGAGATGTGCCGCAGGGTTTGATCAGCCGCCGCGTCAACGTGCCGCGCGGGCCGTCGGCTTCGCGCAGCAAGACCTACGGCGACTGGCCCAATCAGCGCGACGGCCAGCGTGTGCCGGGTGATGCTTCCCTGCGCGGTGACCATCAGGTCAAGGGCAACTATTCGCCGGACATCCGGTTTTCACTCGCCGACAAATACGATTTCATGGAGCCGGTGACTGTGGCGCAGGCGAAATCCGGCGGCGGCGTCCGCCTGTCCTGGAACAGCGTTGCCAATGTCAACGGCTATTTCGCAACGGCGATGGGCGGCAAGGAGGGCACGGAAGACGTCGTGTTCTGGAGTTCCAGCAACAGCCGTGAGTTCGGCGACCAGTTGATGAACTGGCTGCCGCCGGGCGAAGTCGCGCGGCTGATCAAGGAACGCGTGGTGATGCCGGCATCGACGACGGAGTGCGTGGTGCCGGCGCAGTTTGTCGCTGCTGCGCCCGCAGCCTTCTTGCGTTTCATCGCTTATGGTGATGAGGCCAACTTCGTGCATCCACCACGTCCCAAAGATCCCAATGCCGTTTGGAACCAGGAGTGGGCGGCCAAGGTGCGGTTCAAATCCACCGCTGCAGCATTGCTCGGTGAAGAAGGCATGGGCGGCAGCGGATTGCGGTCGCGCAGCGGCAGCGCTGCATCGGGCGGCAGTTCGGCGACGCCCAATCCGGCAGATGCCGTGCAGGAAGGTGTGAAAGCACTGAAAGGGCTGTTCGGGTTTTAGGCCTCCGAATAGACAGGGTAGTGGCTGCCTATTACAATCGTCAGGTCATTGGGGAGTAGCCGCCCTCCGAGAGAGGTGCTTGCGTCAACACACTTGGCCCCCCCGGGCCATGGCGCAAGCGGTTTCCTGACTTGGCAAGACCTTTGACCATATCGCCTTCGGACTGGCCGGAGAAGCGGTTTGGTCATTCGTCTTCAACCGGCCAAGGAGTTTGCATTGGAAGCCTTTCTCATGTCCACCGGTATCGTGGCCCTCGCTGAAATCGGCGACAAGACCCAGTTGCTGTCTTTCATCCTCGCTGCAAAATTCCGCAAGCCATGGCCGATCTGTTCCGGCATTCTGGTCGCAACCCTGTTCAATCATGCCCTCGCCGGCGTGGTCGGCGCGTGGATCACGTCAATTCTCGGTCCCGAGACCCTGCGCTGGATTCTCGGCATTTCGTTTATTGCGATGGCGGGGTGGATGCTGATCCCCGACAAGTTTGACGAGAACGATGCCAAATTCCCGAAGGCCGGTGTGTTTGTCACGACGCTGATCGCGTTCTTTCTCGCCGAGATGGGGGACAAGACGCAGATTGCCACGGCCGCACTGGCTGCGCAGTTTCAGGCGGTGTTGCCAGTGGTCCTCGGTACGACGCTGGGCATGATGATTGCCAACGTTCCGGCAGTCATCGTGAGCGACAGGATCGCCGACAGGATGCCGGTCGCCATTGTGCATTGGGTCGCTGCCGGCATTTTCCTGATACTCGGCGTCGCAACGTTGCTGGGGGCGGGTGAGTCGCTGGGCTTTTAAGGCAAACGAGTTCAGCAACCGGGGGGGCGATTGAATCCGACTTACGTTTTCAGCAGGCCAGCCGGTTTGGTTATTTTCGCCGCAGATTTTTATAAACTTGTTTTACCATACCGGCCAAAACGATGGCTGCGCGCGGCCTGTAGTTGTCGCGCGCCCAGAAAATTGCCGCAGTCCGTGACAATCCCGAGTCACGCAATTGTATCGAACTGAGCGAGTCTTCCTTGTCGAGCGGCCTGTCGGTTAGGATCGCCGCCAGCGGCCCGCAGCGGACGGTCGAAAGGGCGGCCTCGCTTGAATTCATTTCCATGATGATGCGCGGGGTTACACCGTGACGGGAAAATGCATCATCGATCAACTGTCGCAGCGGGAATTCGCGACTCAGCAGCACCAAATCCTGGCCATGTAGGTCTTTGATGCCGACCTTGGAGCGCCTGTAAAGCGGGTGATTGCGGTTTGAGACGACTGCCAGCGGAGCCGCCTGCAGCGGTTCTGTTTCAACCTTTTCCGAGTTTGCCGGAAGGTACCCCACCGCCAGATTCATGCTTCCGTCAAGAAGTTCGCGCTCAATGTCGATCAGTGAAAGTTGCCGCACTTTCATCTGTACGCCAGGATATTCAGCGCCGAATCTTGCAAAAACCTGCGGGAGCGGTGAGCTGCCGAAAGTGCGAAAAACGCCGACGGTCATCTGTCCCTGGATAAGCCCGTCCATGGCGGATAGTGCGTTGATGCCTGCGTCGATTTCCCTGACGATACGTAATGCATGGCTCTGAAGAACGCGGCCGGGATCGGTGAGCCTTATTTGACGTCCGATGCGGTCAAACAGCCGGCACCCCAGTTGCTGCTCAAGTTGCTTGATCTGATGTGAAAGCGTTGACTGGGTGATGTGCAGGGCTGCTGCTGCGCGGGTGAAGCTCAGTGTTTCCGTCAGTTTCAGGAAGTAATTCAGATGACGGATTTCCATGTTGAATGTATTTGTTGCCGATTTTTAATCTATCGATAGTATCGATAAATTTAATCGAAAAATATCATTTGATCAATTATATGGCCAAGACAAAAATAAAAGGTAGTTTGTTCGCACCGCTAACCCTATCTTTAATGATTAATAATGAATTTCAGCCTGACTGATCAGCAAAAAGCGTGGCAGTTGAGGGCGCGCGAGTTTGCGCAACAGATTCTTGCGCCCATATCGATATCCAAGGACCGCATTGCGGATCCGCGGGACACTTTTGACTGGGAAGTCATCCGTAAGGGCGGGGAACTGGGTTTTCGCACCGCGGCATTGCCTCGCGAGTGGGGTGGCCATGGCGTTGATCTTGTCACGCAGGCGCTGATCATTACCGAACTGGCCAAGGCCGACAGCGCCATCTCGAAAACTTTCAGTCAATGCTGGAAATGGAGCCACCTCCTGGCCAGTCACTGCAGCGATGACCAGAAGGGCCGGTTTCTTCCGGACTTTGTCTCAGATCAGACCTATCTTCTCGGACATGCCGGCACAGAACCCAATGCGGGGTCTGATCACAGAATGCCGCCGGAGGAGGATCCAAAAGCCGGCTGGCACCTGCGGGCGGAACGGCAGGGTGATGAATGGATACTCAATGGTGAAAAGTGTTTTATCGCCAACGGCGCTGTGGCAAAACTTTTCTTCGTTAGCACGCGAACCAACCCCAATGTGCGGATGCAGGAGGGCGGCACCGAGTTTCTTGTTCCCATCAACACGCCCGGTTTGCGGGTCGGCAAGGTTTTCAACAAAAACGGGTGGCGGTTCTACCAGAATGCCGAGCTGATATTCGAGAATGCTCGGGTTCCGCATGCGAATGTGGTCGGCGAGGTCAATGAAGGCTATAAGACCCGCGGTGGAGGATTTGGTGATCTTGAGTTGTCCGCCAATGCGCTTGGGATTTGCGAGGCCGCGCTGGAAATGGCCATGGAGCACGCGAGGACGCGCTGGCACGGTTCACGCTACTTCAAGGAAAACCAGAAGGTGCAGCTTATGGTCTCGGAGATGCATATGTTCACCGAGGCGCTGCGGTCTTTTGTGATGCGCGTGGCCTCTGAATCCGATGTGCTGGCCGGCAAGCACACGCCGAACAACGTCCTGTTGGCGAATTTCGCGACCGATGTGGTGCAGCGGGTGACCGCCTTGAACATCGAGGTACACGCGGCGGCTGGCGCCTACATGATGCCCGCCCGTGCCGACAAGCTGGCGCGTGACGCTTCAATCTGGACGCATCTTGCTGGCGACTCCGTTCAGCGCATGAAGGTTGTTCGGCGGATGAAGTGGGATTGATTTCAACAGAACGACTTAAAACCGGATCAAAAGTCTTATGTTCAATTTGCAGCTGACGCAGGAGCAGATCGAGTTCAGGGATACCGTCAGGGATTTTGTCCGTGACGTTGTCAAGCCTGCAATTCTTAACCCTGCCCGACTGCAGGAATTGCCGTTGCGTTTTCCGACGGACATTCTTGAGGAAACCGCCCGTCTCGGGCTGCGTTCCTTGCGACTGTCTGAATCCGCCGGCGGTGCCGGCGCCGATGAGCTGACAAGCTGCATGGTGCTTGAAGAGCTTGGCGCCGGAGACGCCGGGGTTGCCCTGATGATTGGTGAAACGGCGCGTCTGGGCCGCATCCTGTTTGACGAGGCGATGACGCCGGCCCAGTGTGAAATGTTCCTGCCCATGTTTCTGGATGACTTTTCTTTTCATTTGTCAGTCGCGAAACCCCTGCCCACATCGGATCTGGGGCTGGGTTATTACCGTCCCGGGCCCTTGTCCGAACCCGCCACAGTAAATGCCGTCCGGGATGGAGAAACATGGCTTCTCAATGGATGCGCAGAGTTTGTCTTGAATGCTCCTTTGGCCGGTTTGTTCGCTGTATTCGCTGATGGGGGGGCGGGGCGCAATGGCGAGGTCGTTTTTCTTGTGCCGCGTGATGCGGACGGTCTGGAGGTCGCTGGCTATGAGGCTAGCCAATTCGAGATGCCTTGGTATCTCGGACTAAGGGGAAAGTTGATATTCCGCAATTGTCGCGTCCGGGACGACATGAGGTTGGGCGAACATGGAAACGCGCTGTTGCGTGACGATGCTGTGGGCGGAGTGCACATCGCTCCCTGGCAGCAGGCGATCAATCTGGGCCTGGGCCGTGCGGCCTGCGAGGCTGCGCTTGAATACACAAAAATCCGTGTTCAGGGTGCTCGCCCCATCATTGGACATCAGGCGATCGGGATCAAGCTTGCCGACATGGCGATTCGCATAGAGGTTGCGCGTACGATGGTCTGGCGCGCAGCCTGTGCGCTTGACCGGCCCGGAATACATGAGGCAACAGGTCATCAGGGACTTCCGCTTTGGGCAATTTCCAAGGTCTATACATCAGAAGCCGTACATGAGGTGACCGAGCTTGCCGCAGAGTGTTTCGGTGCGATGGGTGTCATGCGCGATATGCCGCTGCAGAAATACTTCAATGAAGCAACCGTACTTCTGGGGTCGGGCTGCAGCAACAGCGCGGCGAGATTCAGGATTGCGGAGGCGCTTGCAGGTTACGAAGGCCATGACCGGGCCAATCAAGCCGGAATGTGACATGCCTCGCCAATGAAAAAACTGAAAATCGGCATATTGCTCGGGGATGACATCGGCCTAGAAGTGGTTCCTGAGGCCGTCAAGGTCATGAAGGCCGCAGCCAGAAAATCAAGACTCGACCTTGAATGGCATCCATTGCCGATTGGCCGAAAAGCGCATGAGAGTCACGGTCATACCATGCCTGCAGATACGGTGCGGGCGCTTGAGCAACTTGACGGCTGGCTGCTGGGTCCCATCGGCCACAGCGCCTATCCAAGGGATGATGCAACCTGGATCGCCCCGCCCCTCAGGAAGATGTTTGATCTCTACGGCAGCGTGAAGCCCGTCAAGTCCTATCCCAACATACCTTCTCTCCAGAAGAATGTGGATATCGTTTTTGTAAGGGAAACGACCGAAGGAATGATGCGGGCAGGAACTGTCGTTGCAGGTACGGGGGAGTTTCGCCCGAACGATGAAACTTCGATCGGTATGCGGGTGATCACCCGCAAGGGCTCAAACCGGGTGGCTCGCGCCGCCTTTGATATTGCCCGCACGAGGCAGCGCAGGCTTGTGACATCAGTCCATAAGGCGCCGACATACAAGATGTGTTGTGGAATGTTTGCGGAGGAATGCAGGAAGGTCGCGCTGGAATTTCCGGACTGCCAGTTCAATGAGGTGCTTATTGACGGTTTTGCGATGAAACTCAACATGATCCCGCACCAGTTTGATGTGGTCGTGACGACGAATCAGTTCGGCGACATTCTGACCGATCAGGGTGCGAGTCTGGTCGGCGGACTCGGACTTGCGCCGGGTTTGTGCATAGGTGAGCGGCATGCGATGGCTCAGGCCACCCATGGATCGGCGCCAGATATCGCCGGCAGGAATATTGCGAATCCCTATGCGATGATCATGTCCGGAAAGATGTTGCTGGAATGGCTGGGCCACAAGCACGGCGAGCCTCTTGCCATTGAGGCTTCGCGCCTGATGGAGGTTGCCATGGACGCCGTTATTTCCGAACAGACGCATCTGACGGTCGACTTGGGTGGTAAGGCAGGCACAACACAGATGGGCGATGCTGTTGCTGCAGCGATAGACGTATTCTGAAAAACAATCGGCGCGAACTGTCGGGAGCAAAACTGCTGCAACTAGAAAGCTGACGATTAACGACAGAAGTGTTTGTCCATGGAGGAGGCAAAATGGTAAAGCATAAATACAGGCCTTTGCTGTTGTTCTGCGCATTATCAATGCAGTGTCACCCGGGTTATGCGCAGTCAAAGCAGGAAGCAGCAGTCGGACAATACCCTTCCAGACCGATACGCCTGCTGGTCGGCAATGCGCCCGGCGGCGGCATTGACATTACGGCTCGAGCCATTGCCCTTAAGTTGGGCGAACTGTGGGGACGCACCATTGTTGTCGACAATCGGGCGGGCGGCGCCGGACTGATTGCAATAGATCTGGCTTCCCAGGCAAACCCAGATGGTTACACGCTGCTGGTGACTTCCGGTAGCCTGATCGGCAGCGCAACTGCGCAGAAAAAACTGCCATATGACACCCGCTCGCGATTGACGGGCGTGAACCAGCTGACGACTTTGTGCTACATGCTCATGGTCAATCCTTCGGTGCCGGCGAAGACGGTGCGGGAGCTTGTTGCATTCGGCAAAAGCAAGCCGGCTGCCCTGCATTACGGTTCTTCGGGTATCGGAGGTGCCGGGCATCTGGCCGGGGAACTCTTCGCCTCGATGGCCGACATCAAGCTGGTTCACGTGCCCTACAAAGGGGGCGGGCAGGTTCTGATCGACATGATCAGCGGGCAGGTGCAGATGGGATTCACGGCAACCATTTCCGCGTTGCCTCATGTTCGCAGCGGCAAGCTGAGAGCACTGGGGGTGACCTGTCCGCAACGTGTTCAGGCGGTACCGGAGTTTCCCACCATTGCGGAATCCGGGCTGCCGGGCTTCCAGCTGGTGAACTGGTATGGCATTTTTGCCCCGGCCAAGACGCCTCAACCAATTATCAACGCGCTGCACCAAGGTACCAGTCTGGCGCTCAAGACCCCTGAAGTGCAGGCGATGTTTGCCAAAGATGGTGCTGATCCCACGCCTGCGTCCGATCCCGCTGAATTCCACCGCGTGTTCGAAAAAGAGGTCGTGATGTGGGAGAAAATCATCAAGATGCCGGCTTTTGCTAAGGGTTTGTAACGGAAGGGGACCGGCGGCATCAGTGCGCCGCGCATTGGATGTTTTGCAGTCGAACGACTGTTCGGTGATTCAGGAGATCAAGTCAATGACAGATATCACGCAAGACGCGGGGCGGCGCACGTATGTTTACAGCTACAACCATCTGGATCACAGGCCGCAAGGACCGTGCAGCGCCGGCATTGCGATACAGGATTCCTTGTCGACCATTCCGGAGGCAGGCACGGCTTCAGCCGTTTTTGGAAAACGCGCGCATGTTGCTGTTACCCACCAGTCTCCCGGTTCGGGCACCAGACTTCAATCACGGCCTTACGAGCAGTTTTATTTTGTGCTGCAAGGGCAACTGACCGTAGATATCGACGGACAGATCGCGCGGGTTCTGAAGCATCACGTGCTGCATGTTCCTGCAGGCATTTCTTTTGCGCTCGTTGTCTCCGGGAAGGAAAAGGCGTCGTTTGTAGCAGTTAGGCAGGGCATTGATGACGACAGCAGAACTTTCGACGTGCAACAGCTGTTTTCGGGATTCAGTGCTGATCTTGGTGTGCCCTCAAAATCCTCGAGCGCCAATGTGACCGGCAAAAAAATCTGCTATGTCTATCCCGTTGCCGAGCTTGATGCCGTTCCGAAATATGAATGCAGTGCAGCGGTCACCCCGCGGAATTTTGTTTCTAAAAAATCCAGTTCTTTCGGTGCCGCGATTCATGGCAAAAGCCTGCAGGTCGGATTGATCCACAAGGGACGCGGGTCAGGTTCCAAATTGCATACCCACCCCAACGAGCAATTCAATCTCGTTATTGAAGGGAAGCTGGTTGGTGAAATCGGCGGCGGTCCTCTGGAGGCGCCAACGATGTCGCTGATTCACATGCCGCCCGGAATCCAGCACTGCACAATGGCCAGCGCTGAAGGCGATGTCCGGTTTTTTGTGGTCAAGGACACAAGCCACGGTATGTCCGGGCCACCGGTCGACGGCATCGAAGACGGTCCGCGGTATTTGCCCGGGTTTGGCAACAACAAGTAACGTCTCCGGAAGGCTGCCCCCCCCGGATTCTTGCGTGTGATAAGGAGTTTCCCCTTGAGGGGCGTCGCTTCCATAGGGGGGGCAGGCATCAGCGAAAAACCGTCGAACCGGCGGCCGACTGATGCGGCGCGTCGGAACGTTATTCGTGTATCCCCGCGTCCTTGATGACCTTGCCCATCTTCGCCATGTCTGCACGCATATAGGCACCGAGTTGCGCCGGTGTGCTGGCAACAACTTCAGCGCCGAGGTTGAACAGGCGATCCTTCACTTCCGGTCTGGTCAGCGTGCGCGTGGTCTCGCGGTTCAGCACGTCGATGATGGCTACCGGTGTGCCCGACGGTGCAAACATATGGATGACCGCCGTGGTTTCGTAACCCGGCACGGTCGATGCTATTGTCGGTAGATCGGGAACCAGTGCAGAGGGTTTGGCGGTTGAAACCGCCAGCCCGCGCACCCGGCCGGAGCGGATATGCGGCATCACTGCGCCTGCGTTGGGGAACATCAGGTTGGTTTCGCCGCCGATCAGTCCATTGAGCGCGGGGCCGCCGCCCTTGTACGGGACCATGGTGAGATTGACGCCGGCCAGCGACTTGAACAGTTCCGCGGCGAGATGCGGCGACACGCCGATGGTGCCCGCCGCGTAGTTCAGTTCCCCGGGTTTCGATTTGGCCAGGGTGATCAGTTCCTTGACTGATTTCACGGTCATGTTCGGGTGCACGACCAGAATGTTCGGCAACTGGACTGCCAGTGTGACCGGCGTGAAATCCTTCAGCGGGTCCCATGCCACCTTGCTGCGCAGGAAGGGCATCAGCCAGATGTTCGATCCATAGACCAGCAGCGTGTGCCCGTCCGGTGCCGCCTTTGCGGCAATCTCCGCCGCGACAATGCCGCGGTTGTCGACGATCGCCCGCTGCGGCAAGTTGCTATTGATGCCTTCGGCCATGATCCGCGCCAGGATGTCGTTGCCGCCGCCCGGCTCGGAAGTCACGATACGGATCGGCCGCGTGGGATAGGTTGACGCCGACGATGCCGGCGCGGATAGCAGCACCAAGGCGCACAGCAAGATCAGCCGGGTCAGGGTATTCAGGTTCAACAACATTGGTGCTCCTCCAGAAAATCGTTGTCACAGCCGGACGCTGCGTTGGAATTTACATCATCACGCGGCCGCCGTTCACATCCAGCACCACGCCGTTGATGTAGGCGGCGGCATCCGAGGCAAGGAACAGCATCGCCTGCGCGTGATCCTCGGGTACCGCCAGCCGGCGCAGCGGCACCTGTGACGCGATGCGTTCGATGTCGGCTTCGCTGCGCAGTGCCGCAACGCGCGCCGTCAGCGTGGTGATCGGCGCCACCGCATTCGCAGTGATGTTGTCGGGGCCCAGCTGGAAGGCGAGAAAACGCGTCAGCTGGGTGACGCCTGCCTTGGCTGCGCCATAGGCCGGTGACGAGGCGGCATGCACCGTGCGCCCGGAAATGGACGACACATTGATGATGCGTCCCGCTTTGGATTTTTTAAGGTGGGGGATCGCCATCTTGCAGATCAGGAACACGCTGCGCAGGTTCAGCGTCACTGTGCGGTCCCACTCGTCGATGGGCATGTCCTCGACGGTGGCCAGCCGGCCGTAACCGCCGGCGCAGTTGATGACGATGTCGATGCCGCCAAACGCCTGCGCGATGCCGGCAATGCATTGTTCGACCGAGGCTGCATCGGTGATGTCGGTTTTGAACAGCCGCGCGGTGCCGCCGGTCTGTCCGATGGCATCCGCGACTTTTTTGCCATTGTCCGCGTCAATATCGACGATGGCGACTTTGCAGCCCTGCTGCGCAAACAGCCGCGCGGTTTCGGCACCTATGCCTTGCGCCGCGCCGGTGATCAGCGCGACACGGTCCTTGAGTTCGGGATAACTGGCCATCACGACTTCTCCTTGTTTTCGGCAGCGACGGCTGCGCTGCGGTTGATCCATGATCCGCAGCCCATGATGGCGGCGCAGGTCCAGAAAATCGTGGCGACGCCGCCGACCGCGGCGCCGACCACGCCGAAGGCCGGCGGCACGAACACATGCGCGCCGTAGCTGACTGCGAGGCGCATCGAAATCGCTTCGGCAGAGCGGCCGGGCGGTCCGGCATTGAAGGACAAGATCATCGACAGTGGCTGGCCGCAGCCGAGGCCGAGACCCAGCACAAAGGCGCTGGCTGCGAGCAGCGGCGCGCTGGTGGTCAAAGGGAAGGCCATGAACGCCACGCCCGAAATAATAAAGGCGCCGGCGAGCATCGCGCGTTCGCCGTAGCGCTTGGTAATCGGAGGAATGAACAGGCGGGTAACAAAGGCGGCAACACCGAAGGCACCCATGATCAGGCCGATGGTTGTTGCCGAAAATTTCAGGCTGTGTCCGTAGATCGGCATATACAGGTTGAACAGATCGAGACCGGTCATCACCGCCGCGTTTGAGAGCAGCGCATTGCGCATAGCCGGCAGTGCGAGAAGGTCTTTCATGTTGCGCGGCGCCTGCGTGCCGCTTCCGGCGGTGGCTGTCGACGGATACAGATCGCGCTTGACGGCGACAGTCAGACCGCAGATCGCCGGGATGCTGGCGACCAGCAGAAAGGTCGGTACGTGGGAGAACGTGTCGATGGACAGGCCGACGGCAATCGGGCCGATCACCGAGCCGGTGGATTCACCGAGGCTGTAATAACTGAAGTTGCGCGTGCGGGTCTCGGTGGTCGACAACACACCGACCAGATTTTGTGTTGCGACCACCCACAGCATGCTGGTGAAACCCCAAAGCGGCGCAACGAAATAAAGCATCGCCAGCGACGGGAAAAGATATGGCAGCACCAGACTGATGGTGTAACTGCCCAGACCCCAGTACATCAGCAGGCGGTTGTCGAAGCGGTCGGCGAGACGGCCGGCGGCGATTGCCAGCAGGAAAGGAAAAATGCCGTACAGCGCAAACAGGATGCCGGTTTCGAAGGGGCCCGCGCCGAGATCAACCGCATACAGGGTCATCAGGATGCGACTGCCCTTCATCGTAATGAAGGTGATACTAATGAGGACGAGGAGCAGGGCGAGCGGCATGTTTCCGCCCGATTATAACGGCCGCAGGCGCGACCTCATCCACCGGCTAGTTGCCGGTGTCAAGGCAGCGCCATGTGTTTACGCAGTGCGTCCGCTTGCTGGAATCAGCCGGCGGATTTCAGCTGCCGCGGATTGCTTGCATGTTGCGGGTGATGTTCAACCCAGCTTTTCACGATGCGTGCGGCATCCAGCAGCAGATCGGCCAGTGCTTCACCGCGCAGCAGCGCCGCTTCGGCGCGCTGGCGTTCGGCTGCCGACAGGTGGACACGGGCCAGCAGTTCCGTGCTGGAGGGGGTTACAGAGGTAACGGTTTTCATGGCGGGCTCCTTTATGATGCAATGCAGTAAAAAACATCATTATTTATAATGTTTACAAATCAATATGATGCGTAACTATTAGAGCATAAATTTATTACATTGTTGCGACGCAATAACTGTTAAATTTTCAACTGGCGCATCAGGAAAATTGCGTAATCGGCGACCAAACGGTGTTTGAGGCTGGAAACCGGGTTGAAATGGGGCTTTTTGCTTCCCCGGCGCTCTGAAGTCCGCCGGTCATGGTGCGGTTCCCTGCGCTGCGGCATCATCCGGGGCATGAACGGTTATTCCGAACTCGACATCATCCGCGGCTGGATTAAAGCCGCGCAGCGCGTGGTTGTGCTCACCGGCGCCGGCATTTCCACCGATTCCGGCATCCCCGACTTCCGCGGACCGAAGGGCGTGTGGACGCTCAACCCCAAGGCCGAGCGCATGTCCGATATCCGTTATTACATGTCCGATCCCGAAGTGCGTCGCCTGTCCTGGCAATCGCGGCTTGCGCATCCGGCATGGACCGCGGACCCCAATGACGGGCATCGAGCGCTGGCTGAACTGGAAAAGTGCGGCAAGCTTCACGCGCTGATCACCCAGAACATCGACGGCCTGCACCAGCGTGCCGGCGTTTCATCTGCAAAAGTGATCGAGGTACACGGCACCCTGCACCGGGTGATGTGCCTGTCCTGCGGCTGGCGCGGTCCGATGCAGGAAACGCTCGATCGCGTGCGTGCCGGCGAAGAAGATCCGCAATGCCTTGAATGCAGCGGCCTGCTCAAAAGCGACACCATCTCATTCGGTCAGCAGCTGATTCCGGAAGTCATTGAACGTGCGATGACCGTTGCGGCCGAAGGTGACCTGTTCATCGCCATCGGCAGCACGCTGCAGGTCTATCCGGTTGCCGGCGCTGTGCCGCGAGCACTCGATGCCGGCGCACGAGTGGTGATCATCAATGCCGGGGCGACGCAGTTTGATGAGGTCGCGGATGCGGTGGTGCGCTTACCGATCGGGGAAGTGTTGCCGGTGCTATGCAGTGCGGATATGAGGGGCCGGTGAATGTCATTCATGACCCGTTATCAGTGATTTTGTGACCGGGCCACAGCGGCGTGATGTGGCTGGCTTGAACCGTCAAACAAAAACGGCGCACTGTTCAGTGCGCCGTTTTTGATGATGCCTGCGAAGTTACTTGTTACTTTTTAGCGACTGCTTTCTTCGCTTTTTTCTTTACGGTTTTTTTGGCGGTAACAGGCTTGGACCTGGCTTTGGCCGGTTTGCTGAGCCTGAAGCTGACCACGCGTTTTGCCGCCGGTTTCATGCCTTTGGTCAGCACGCCGCGAAGCCAGGCCCACGATGCCGGACCCCACTCGCGTTCATTCTTCGCGGCGATATGGCCGTCATCCGGATAGACGCGGGCGACGCGGCCGTCGGCCGGGCCGGACTCCAGCAGCATGTAGAGATTGCCGATGGGGGTCAGGTGATCGATCTTGCCGTTGACCAGGTACATCGGCATGGTCAGGTTCTTCAGCAGGTCCTGGTCTTTCAGCGACCAGCGCAGGAACTCTTTGCGCTGGTCTTCTTCAGTGACTTCCTTCAGCGGCGGACGCGTGCCGCGCGGGCCGAACCAGTTGGTCTTGGCGCGTTCGTAGGCTGCAGCACGCCATTCGGCGCGTTCTTCCGGAGAACCCCAGTAACCGGCGCCGCCCGGGGCGCAGGCGATCAGGCCTTTGATGCGCGCGTCATGTGCAGCGAGGCGGATCACCCACAGGCCACCGCGGCTGACGCCAAAGGCGCCGATGCGGTTGCCGTCGATCTCGGGACGTTTTTGCAGAACATCCAGTGCAGCCTGCCAGGCAACGACGGATTCCGGCGCGTGGGGGAAGGTGGTTTGTCCCGTTCCCGGGGCATCGACGACCAGCGCAGCCATGCCCTGTGACAGTGCGCCTTCAGCGTATTTCTCGCGGTCTTCCTTGTACATGTCAGCCCCGCACATCACCAGCACGGCCGGCACCTTGTTCGATTTCGATGCGCCTTTCGGCAGGCGCAGAAAACCCGTCGCCTTCATGCCGTTCTTGGTGACGACAATGGTTTCCGGCGGATCCGGCAGCAGCGCAGCCGATTTCTCATAGCAACGCAGATAGTCTTCATACGACTGCGCCTTGATCGGACTCATCGTCGGCGGGCAGATCGGCGATCCCGACCAGTACGGTGACGGGAAACGCGCGAGGCTGTAATAGGTCTTGGCCTGGACATAGGCATGGCGTGCGCCGGTCTTGTCCTTGCGGGCAAGCAGGGCGTCGCCTTTCTTTTCATACTCGGCGCCCACCGCACTCCATACCGGCACCCAGTCTTCGTCCTCGGTGCTTTTTATTTTCGCGACGGTGTCGATCAGCAACTGCATGTCGTCGATCAGGTTGAACCAGCGACGGTAGAAACCGCCGATGGCGACGACAAACGGATCTTCGTCCGCACGCATCGGCAGCGATGCGAGAATGGCGGCGCGGTCTTTGCTCCCTTGCTGGACTGCTCTCATGTACTCCCCCAATGGATGGCGTGATTTCGGTTTCGTTCGCGCATGGCGCGAGGTCGATATTCTGGCGCACAGCCAATTTGGGCGCTATGGCATTGCGTCGATCTCCCGGCGGTGAGACGGCATTTTTGAACATGGTTATAAGATGTTGATAAAAAAGTATTTTTTCGGGAGCTTGCTGTGCGATGTACCACGATACGGACGATGGTGCGCAAAGCTTCCACGGTTGTCTCACATGCGCCACAATGCCGCCTTCATCGGAGGGGATGACATGTCTCAAGTTTCACGCCTGTCCGCACCGGCCTTTTGCCTTTGTGCTGCAATGTCCTGTGCGGTTTTGTTTGCTGCATCTGTTCTGTCACTGCCGGCTGCCGCCGCTTATCCCGAACGGCCGATCCGCATCATCGTGCCCTTCCCGCCTGGAGGCGCATCGGACGTCATTGCGCGGTTGTTTGCCGACAAATTCGCTCAGACCTGGGGGGTGACCGCGGTGGTCGATAACCGCACCGGCGCCTCCGGCATTATCGGCACCGACATTGTGGCCAAGGCGCCTGCCGATGGTTACACCCTGGGAATGGTTGCACTGAGTTTTGCCATCAACCCGGCGATCCACAAGCTGCCTTACGATTCGGATCGCGATTTCACTTTCGTGACCATCGCCGCATCCAATCCGCTGGTGCTGGTGAGCAATCCCCAATTTCAGGCCAGGTCGGTGAAGGAACTGATCGATATGGCCAAGACCAAGCCCGACGGCGTGACATTTGCGTCCAGCGGCACCGGCACTTCCCCGCATATGAGCGCGGAGCTGTTCAAGCTGATGACCGGCGTCAAGATGCTGCATGTGCCATACAAGGGCAGTACTGCGGCGCATCCCGACCTGTTCGCCGGACGGGTCAATGTGATGTTCGATACGCTGATCGCAACCTTGCCGCACATCAAGGGCGGTCGCCTGAAAGTGCTGGGCATCACGTCGAAGACGCGTTCCGCGGAACTGCCGGATGCGGTGCCGATTGCCGAGACCGTGCCCGGTTATGAATCGACGTCATGGGTGGTGATGATGGGGCCGTCGAAAATTCCCGCTCCAGTGGTTGAAAAGTTGAATGCCGAATCCGTGCGCCTGCTGGTGCTGCCGGATGTGAAAGAGCGCGTCGCCCGTCTGGGTGCGGTGCCCGTGGGCAACAGCGCTTCTGAAGCGCGCAAGTTCATTCACGCCGAACTGGCAAAATGGACCAAGACGGTCAAAGCTGCGGGGATCACCAGCGGTAACTAAACAGTGGGGGCGATCATGCAGGGCACGACGGCGTTACCGAAGGGTTGTAAAGTCTGGTTGCTGATGTCGCTGATCCTGGCGGCTCCCGCCTGGTCGGCTTATCCCGAACGCCCGGTGCGCATGATCGTGCCGCAGGCGGTTGGCGCTTCGACCGATAACGTCGCCCGTATTGTCGCCACCGAGCTCGCGCGCGAACTCGGCCAGCAGGTGGTCGTCGACAACCGGCCGGGCGGTGCGCTGCAGCTCGGCATGGAACTCACCGCAAGGGCTTCGCGCGACGGTTACACCATCGGTTACGCGCCTATCGGTTCATTGGCCATCGGCCCGCATCTGGTCAGCAAACCGCAGATCGATGCACTGCGCGAACTGGCGCCCGTGGGGCAGACCATCACCGGTTACATGATGGTGCTGGCCAGTCCGAAGTCACCGTTCCGCAATATGCGCGAAGTCATCGACTACGCAAAGCAGAATCCCGGCAAGCTGTTCAATGCCTCCTCGAGCAACGGTTCGCCCGGGCACATCGGTTTCGAACTGCTGAAGAATATGACCGGCACGCAGATCGTGCATGTGCCTTACAAAGGCGGTCCTGCCGCCATCGCCGATCTGATGTCCGGGCAGGTGCAACTGATGATGGAAGGCCTCAATTCCGCCAGCGGCCATGTCAAGGCCGGCCGCGTGCGCGGTCTGGCGGTGACCGGCGCCAAACGGTCGGCGGTGTTTCCCGATGTGCCGACGCTGATCGAATCCGGTGTTACCGGTTACGAGGCGACGACCTGGCACGGCGTGGTGGTTCCCGCGGGCACCCCCAAGGAAATTGTTGCTTTGCTCAATACCCGGCTTAACAAAGCGGTGCATTCGCCGGTGGCCAGCGAACGCATACTCGCGCTGGGTTCGGAGCCGCTGACCGGAACGCCGGAAGAATTCTGGACGCTGGTGCGCACGGATTCCGCGAAATGGGCGGAAGTGATCCGAAAGGCCGGCGCGAAAATCGATTAAGCAGTTTGTGACACGCGGTTTATGAAACGACGGGAGGGGAGTTTCATGGATTTCAAGACGATCAAAAGCGCTGCGGCCGCGTTGTGGCTTGCGGTCTTGTTTCCGCTGCACGTATTCGCATCGGCGCCGGCGGATTTTCCATCCAAACCGGTGCGTTTCATCGTGCCTTTTCCGCCCGGTGGCACGGTGGATCCGCTGGCGCGGCTGATAGGGTCGCGGCTGTCGAACGCGCTGGGCCAGCAGTTCATCGTCGACAACCGCACCGGCGGCTCCGGCACTATCGGCACCGGCATCGCGGCGAAGGCCAACCCTGACGGTTACACCTATGTGTTTGTGTTTGATACACATGCGGTGAATCCCGCGCTGATTCCGAACCTGCCCTTCGACACGCTGAAGGACCTCGCCCCGGTGATGCTGGTCGGGCGCGCGCCCTACGGCATCATCACTCATCCTGCCAAGCCGTATAAAACCATGGGTGACATCGTCAGGGCGGCGAAAGCCCGGCCCGACACGCTGACCTATGGTACGGTCGGTGCCGGCAGCCTTGGTCATCTTGCGCTGACGCTGGCCGGGCAGAGCGGCGGCTTCAGGCTCGTGCATGTGCCGTATAAGGGTGGCGGTCCGATGACGGTGGCGGTGATGGGCGGGCAGATCGACATGGGAATCGGTTCCACCGCGCTGGTGACGCCTTTTGCCAACGACGGTCGCATGCGCGTGCTGGCAACAACGGGTGATGCGCGCGCCGCGACCCTGCCCAATGTGCCGACGCTGATCGAGGAGGGTTACAAGGATGTCACCGCTTATGCCTGGTGGGGCATTTTTGCGCCGGCGCGTACACCGCCGGCAATCATCAACAAGCTGCACGGCGAAATGGTCAAGGTGTTGAACCTGCCGGATGTGCGTCGTCACCTTGGCGAGCAGCTGGGGATGGAACTGATGGTCAGTACGCCCTCGGAACTTCAGAAGTGGACCGTCACCGAGTACCAGCGCTGGGGCAAGGTGATCCGGGACAACAACATCAAGCCCTGATCACAAGGGCAACACAGAGGAGAGGAACGCCATGAAACATGTTGCACAAATCATCCTGATGGCCGCATTGCTCGCGGCCGGAATGGTCCATGCGCAGAACTATCCGGGAACACGGCCGGTGCGTATTCTCGTCGGTTATACGCCGGGCGGCGGCGTCGATACCACCGCGCGCATGATGGCGCAGGCGCTGGGCGAATTGTGGGGCGGCAATGTGCTGGTGGAGAACCGGCCTGGCGCGGCGGGCAATATCGCGACCGAAGCGACGGCAAAGGCGCCGCCCGACGGTTACACAATGGTGTTGTGCAATATCGGCTCGCATGCCATCACCCCGGCACGTTTTGCCAAGCGGCTGACCTACGATCCCATCGGCGATTTTGCATTTCCGATCAAAATCGGCGGCGTGCCCAATATTTTCATGGTGCACCCGTCATTGCCGATCAGGAATCTTCAGCAGTACATCGACTACGCACGCAAAAATCCCGGCAAACTGAATTACGGTTCGTCCGGTGTCGGCGCTTCGCCCCATCTTTCGATCGAGCTGCTGAAGTCGATGACCGGCATCAATATCGTACATGTGCCGTATAAAGGCGCTGCGCCGGCGCTGGCGGATGCTATGAGCGGTCATATGGAGTCTTCAGTTGGCAATCTCGCGGGTGCACCGCTGGCTGCCGTGAAATCCGGTCGCGTGCGCGCGCTCGGTGTGACCTCTGCGGTGCGCAGTGCGCAGCTGCCAGACGTACCGACGTTCGAGGAGGCCGGGGTCAAGGGTTACGACGTCACTGGCTGGTACGGCTTGTGCACGCAGTCGAAGGTGCCACAGCCGGTACTGGCCAAACTGCATGCCGACGGTGCGAAGGTGCTGGCGGGACCGCTGAAGAAACGCCTCGAGGACCAGGGCGTCACCGTGGAACAGGCAACGCCGGAACAGTTTGCCGCGCATGTCAAAAACGAGATCGCCAAATGGACCAAAGTGGTGATCGAATCAAAACTTGAGGGTGATTGAAGGTAAGGATCAGCAATGAACGATGCCTCCAGAGCTCACCTGAGCCCCGATGTTGTTCTGGGCCAGCTGAAAAAACACGGCGTGACCCACGTTGTATGGCTGCCCGACAGCGAAACCAACTGGCTATACCTGCTGATGAAAGCAGAACCGTCGCTGACGCTGGTGGCGGTGCCGCGCGAAGGCCTGGCATGTTCGGTGGCGGCGGGCCTCGCGGTCGGCGGTGCGGTGCCGGTGGTGCTGATCCAGAACACCGGCCTGATGGAGTCGGGTGATTCCATCCGCGGCTGGCTGTTCGGACTCGAAATCCCGGTGGTATTTGTCGTCGGCATGCGCGGCTGGACGCGTCACGGTGCGCCCACCGCGGATACCGCATCGGTTTATACCGAGCCCTTCCTCAACGCTTTCCGCATCAACTATTACCTCGTCGAAAGTGACGCTGATGCCGACCGCATCAGTCTCGCCTTCAATGAAACCAAGAAAACAAAACGACCGGTGGCCGTACTCGTTGGCGACGAATACCAGTTCAACGGCTAGGAGCGCACATTACATGTTTCATACTGAAGATTTTCTCAAGGCCTTCCTGCCGCATCGCGGCGACGCCATCGTGGTCCCCGGCCGTGGCGGCAAACACTGGGTCAAGATCAGCGACAAGCCGGATCTCGATTTGCCGATGGGTGATCCGGCGATGGGCGGCCACGCGGCGTTTGCCTTCGGTCTGGCAATGGCGCAGCCCAAGCACCGGGTGGTGCTGTTTGATTCCGAAGGTGATGTGCAGATGGGCTTGGGCATCCTGCTGACCATTGCCGAGCAGAAGCCGTTGAACTTTTACCATTTCATGCTCGACAACGAGTGTTACGCCACCACCGGCGGCCAGCCGGTGCCGAACGCCAAAAACGTCAACTATGAAATGCTGGCGAAGGGTGCCGGTTATCCGCGCACCTACTCGTTTACCGAACTCGATGCTGCGGTCGCCGCGCTGCCGGAAATTCTCGGTAAACCCGGTCCGGTATTCGTGGCGATGAAGGTCCATGCCGATGTCGAGAACAAACCGATCGGTGAACGCGTGCGCTGGCGCAAGCGCTCCTGGGCCCAAGTCATCGGTGACCTGCAGCGCAAGATCGGCATCGCCGCGTAATTTCCGGCTGCGCCAATCAATCATACATTCCGGAGTGCCAGAAAATGGATTTCAATGAAGCACGCATGATGGCCCGTTACGCGCAGTGGTCAAACAAGGTGATGTTCGACGCGGTCGCGGCCCTGCCTGAAGAAGAAATCGCCAAGCCGCGGCCGTCACTCTTCAAGAACATGGTGCACACGCTGAACCATATCTACGTCATCGACCGCATCTGGCAGGCGCACCTTGAAGGGCGTGATCACGGTTATGATGCGCGCAACACCAAGGATCATCCGCCGCTGTCCGGGCTGTGGACGTTGCAGCAGGAGGTTGATGCCTGGTACGTCGATTGGGCGGACCGGCAGACAACGGCCAGTCTGGGCGAAACCGTGAATTACATGCTGATCGGCGGCAATCGCGGCGTCATGACGCGCGGTGAGATCCTGCTGCACGTCGTGATGCACACCAATTATCACCGCGGTTATGTCGCGCAGATGATTTATGACATCCCGGGCCGCCGGCCGCCGTCGATGGATTTGCCGGTTTACATGCGCGAAGGCTGTTCCGGCGTTTGACCCTGGCGCGGTCGCGGCGTAGCATGATTCCGGAGCGACGCTCTTGCGGCGCTTCCGTGAAATCTTGAAGTATTCCGCAATACCCGATACCCCGGAATTTTCCGACTGCAGCGCACGGAGGTTGACATGGCCGAACGCACGATCAATGACATTATTGCCGGACAGAAGCTGCTGACTGCACCGGGCAGCATGACCGTGGCGGAAGCCGCGCGGCAGATGAAGCAGCGTAACGTCGGCGCAATGATGGTGGTCGACAACGGCCGCCTGGTCGGCGTGTTCACTGAACGCGATGCGCTGTTCCGTGTGGTCGCCGCCGGCCTCGACAGCAAAACCACGCCGCTGAGCGTGGTGATGACCGCCAATCCCAAATGCATCACACCCGACCAGTCCTTCGCCCATGCGCTGGCGATCATGCATGACGGCCGTTTCCGTCATTTGCCGGTGGTCAAGGACGGCTGGCCCATCGGCATGCTGTCGGTGCGCGACGCGCTGGGGCCGGAGCTGGAAGCTTTTGTCTACGAACTGCTGCGCCAGGAGCAGGTCAGCCAGATTCTCGCCTAGGCGGGGTTTGATTTGCCGCGTCTTGCGGCAAACAGGCAGTAGAGCGCGACGGACGCCGGTACCACCAGCGATGCAAAAGCGATGCCGTAGCTGCGCGTCAGCGCATAGACGTTGGCAAAAATGATCGGGCCGATGAATTTGCCGACGTTGGTGATCACCAGCGAGCCGCTGATCGCCAGACTCACCTGACCCTGCGGTGCCAGCCGTCCGACTTCGGCCAAGATGGCGCCGGGCCAGCAGCCGGATGTTGCACCGAGTACGGCAAACAGCAGATAAACGATCAGCAGCGGGGTGCCGGCATGGATGGTGAGGCCGCCGAGCGTAAACACGGTCAGTATTCCGGCATTCCAGGCGAGCACGCGTGCCGTGTCGCCGACGCGATCGGTGATCCAGCCGATCAGCACGCGGCCCGAAGCGCTGGCAACCTGCACCACGGTCAGCACGGTGCCCGCCGCCACCAGGTTCATGCCCAGGGTTTCGACGCAGGCGACCACAGCAAAAGTTGCCGCGCAGAACTGCGCCCAAGAGAAACAGCTGCCGGCGATGGTGATCAGCCGCAGCTCATGTTGTTGCCAGATGGCAATGGCGCCGGCGAGCGGATTCGGCGTCGCCACCGGTGCATTGCGGTCGCGGTCGTCATCCCATTGGCGGCGGCCGCTTTGCATCAAAAACACCACGGCAAACAGCAGCAGTGCGCTGAGCACCACCGCCCAGCGCCAGCCGGCGTAAATCGTCACCGCCGGCGCAATCAGTGCGGCGAGCATGCCGCCGGCGGGGATGCCGGTCTGGTGAATGGAGAACACCGTGCTTCGCCGCTGCGGCGGGGTGTAACGCATCAGCAGGTGCGAGGCTGACGGCGTGATCATCCCGTAGCCGAGTCCGATCACCAGCGAGCCGATGATCAGAAATAGGCTGTAGGGAATCAGCAGCACCAGCATGCCGGTGGCCGTCAGTGCGTGGCCCAGCTGGTTGGTGCGCGCCGCACCGTAACGGCGTGTAGTGCTGCCGAGCAGCGTCAGCGTTACCACCATGCCGAGGCTGACCAGACTGATCTGGTAACCGATCAGTGACGGGTCGAAGCCGTAATCGTGTGCGACCGCCGGCGCCACTGCCGGCAGCACCAGCACCGCCATCGATGCAAACGAATGTCCCGCCAGCAGGGCCGGCAGCAACAGGAACTGCAGCATGCGCTGCTTCAGCTCAATTCGGGAACCAGGGCAGCTGCGGTTCCTGTCCGGCCGGCAAGGCCTTGCGGCCGACGTTGAGGACCATCGCCAGCATCGCGTAATAACCGGCGATGGCGACCAGTTCGATCACACCCTGTTCACCGAACACGCCGAGCGCGCGGGCATAGGTCGCATCGCAAACGCTTTGGTTGTGCAGCACTTCGGTGAGCATGTCGTACAGCGCTTCTTCGTCAGCCGCCATGCCGGTCGGACGTCGGCCTTCGGCGATGGCCTGTGCAATTGCCGGATTGAGCCCGGCTTTCATTGCGTGTTTGTAATGCGATTGCCATTCATATTGCTGCGTCCAGTGACGCGCGGCCATCAGCGTCGACATTTCCGCAATGCGCCGGTCGAGCGGGCATTTGAAGCGCAGATATTCGCCGACCTGCTGCACGGTGTGCGCGAGGCCGGGACTGCGCAGCAGCGCGAGGAAGGGGCCGCGCACTTCGCCGCGCGGGCCGGATGCGATGGCGGCGGCAACTTTTTTCTGCTCATCGTTCCATTGCTCGGGCGGAATTGCGGGGAAACGTTCGGGGTGTCGGGTAGTCATTGCAATATCCTATATAAGTATATGTTTTTATTGAATAATATTTTCATATTAAAACATCCACTGGCCGCCGTTGACATGGATCGTCTGGCCGGTGATGAAACCGGCGCCGGGGCTGCACAGGAAACGTACGGTGGCAGCGATCTCCTTGGGTTCGCCATAACGGCCCAGCGGAATATGTCCGGTCGCGGCAGGCCGCTCGGCGCGCTTACCGACGCGTACAGTGTCGAAGTGCCCCGGCGAGACGCAGTTAAAGCGGATGCCTTGCGGACCAAATTCCCGCGCCAGCGCGCGGGTCATGCCGGCGAGACCGCTTTTTCCGGCAGAACTGTGTACCTTGCCGACGGCGCCGTTGAGCGCGGTATCACCACCGAGCGTGATCACGTCGCCGCGTCCCGCTTTCAGCATGCCGGGCAGTACTGCCTGGATGCAATGGAAGGAGCCGTCGAGAGAGATGCCCATCACCTGTCGCCATTCATCGAAGCTCATTTCCATGAACGGAATCTCGCGACGCACCGAGGCATTGAGGACCAGAATATCGACCGCACCGAGTTCGGCGGCGACTGCCGCGTGCATGCGCTGTACGGCGGCGGCATCCGCGATATCCGCGAGGAATACGCAAGCCGTACCGCCGGCCGCACGGATTTCCTGGGCAACAGCGTCGGCTTCGGCACGCGAGGCACGGGCGTTGATTGCGACTTTGGCACCGGCAGCGGCCAGTTCCAGTGCGATGGCTCGGCCAAGGTTTTTCGCCGCACCGGTGACCAGCGCGACTTTGCCGGCGAGTTCTGTTGTTGCCCTCATGCTCATGTGCGGACTCCGCGCCCCTGAAAAAAAGGAGCCGCAAGCATAACGGGGAATGCGCGTCCTTGCGACCATGCCCGCAGGCTCGTCCACATGCTGTATTGCCCTGCGGCGACTGGTATAGTCACGGCCCGGGGTTTTTAACAAACCCCCGCCGAAAAATTCCATAAAGTGTCCGGAGGCATCATGAGGTTCCTGCAAATCATTGCGGTTATTGCGCTGGCGACCGGTGCGGTCGCACAAGCGGCACAGAAGGGCGGTCCGACGCCGGCCGGCGAATATCCGACCAAGCCGGTGCGCATTCTCGTCGGCTTCACGCCCGGCGGCGGTCCCGATATCACGGCGCGTTATCTCGCACAGAAACTCACCGAAGAATTCAAGCAACAGGTCATCGTTGACAACCGGCCGGGCGCCGGCGGCACCATCGCCGCCAATCTGACCGCAACCGCCAACCCCGACGGCTATACGCTGCTGTCGGTGTCCTCGGCGCATGCCGTGGCGCCGGCGATTTACGACAAGCTGCCGTATGACGCGCGCCGCGACCTGATGGGCATCTCGCTGTCGGCAGTGTCGAAGTATGTGCTGGTGACTTCGCCCTCCGGCTTTCGTTCGCTGAAAGATCTGTTTGCCGCGGCTCGCGCCAAACCGGGTTCGATGAATTTTTCCTCGGCTGGAATCGGCAGTGGTACGCATTTCGCCGGTGAACTGCTGAAAAGCATGGCGAAACTCGATGTCGTGCATATTCCCTTCAAGGGCATCCCCGAGGCCCTGGCCGAAGCGCTGACCGGCCGCGTGCAGTTTTTCATGGCGCCGATTGCCAATGCCGTGCCGCAGGTGCGCGACGGCAAGCTGCTCGCCTTGGGCGTCTCGTCGCTGAAGCGTGATGCGCTGCTGCCGGATGTGCCGACCATCGCCGATTCCGGCGTGCCCGGTTATGACGCGATCCTGTGGTTCGGTCTCGTTACCACCGCGAAGACACCGGCGCCGGTGATTGCCGAACTCAACCGCGAGGTCAAACGCATTCTCAGCGAAGACGACGTAAAGCGGCGCTGGGCACCGATTGGCCTTGAGCCGTCACCGACCACGCCGGAAGGTTTTGACAAGCTGATTGCATCCGACATCGCGACATTCACCAAGCTGGCCAAGGCCGGAAATATCAAAGCACAGTGAGAGGAAAGACCATGAAAATCAAAACCAACGGTATTGAAATCAACTGTGTCATTGAGGGCGACGGCCCCTGGGTGACGATGTCACATTCGCTGGCCTGCAATCTGTCGATGTGGGATGACCAGGCGAAACTGCTGGTATCCAAGGGTTACAAGGTCTTGCGTTTCGACACCCGCGGCCACGGCGCCAGCGACGCACCGGATGTGACCTACACGCTGGAGCAGATGGCCGACGATCTGCACGGACTGTATGCATCCCTGGGCGTCAAACATTCGCACTGGATCGGCCTGTCGATGGGCGGCATGATCGGCGAAACCTATGCGCTGAAATATCCCGGCGTGTTCAGCAGCATGATCCTCGCCGACACCACCAGCCGCCGGCCGCCCAATGCCGAGCAGATGTGGGGTGAGCGGGTGAAGATGGCGCGGGAGCAGGGCATGGGTGCGCTGGTCGACAGCACGCTGGGGCGCTGGTTCACCGATCCCTTCCGCAAAGCACAGCCCGCCGTCATGGAAAAAATCGGCAACGACATCCGCAACACGCCGGTGGCTGGTTTTGCCGGCTGCTGTGAAGCCATTGCCAAGATTGATGTGCTTGATCAGTTGAAGGACATCAACTGCCCGGCGCTGGTCATCGTCGGCGATCAGGATCACGGCACGCCGCCGGAAATGGCGCGTCAGATCCACTCCAACCTGCGCGGCTCGGAACTGCTGATCATCCCGTCGGCGGCCCACCTGTCCAATGTCGAGCAACCGGCGGTATTCAACAAGGCGATGCTGGATTTCCTCGGCAAGGTGAAAAACTGATGCGGGCGCGAACGCTCGCTGTTGCGGCGTTCGCGCTGGTTTCCGTGTTTGCGCTCGCGGGATGTGATGGGCTGCTCCGCGGAGAAGAAGTTGCCCGCATTCCGCTGCCGCGCAAGGCCGACGGCGGTTATGCGCCGGTGCGTATTCTGCTGAAGGCGGACATGAGTCCCGTGGCTTTCACGCTGTATGCCGATTTTGCCTGGGGCAAGCGGGAAGAGCATGGTCGCTGGAATACCTACCGGGTGACCTTGCGCGGCAGCGACGGCACTACCAAGATCGGCGAATTCCAAGTCAACAGTCCCGAATTGCCGCCGGTCGAATCCTCGGGTCCGCCGTCCTCGCTGGTGCAGCCCATGCTGCAGGTCGACATTCCGGCCGACGGGGAATATGAAATCGAAGTGGCGGCAGTGAAGCCAGCGGAAGTCACGCTGGAAGCGGCGCAGCTTGGTGTGCGCATGCACGTACCGCGCCTGCCGCGAATCTGAGATGGTGACAGTTGAACGCCGCTGATCCTGTCGCAGTGAAAGGCGATGTCGCCCAACTGCGCCGCCTGATACGTTTTCTGCAGCCGTATCGCGGCCGCGTGATGATCGCGCTTGGCGCGCTGCTGGTCGCCTCCGGTTCTGTATTGGCCCTGGGGCAGGGGCTGCGGTTCGTCATCGATTCCGGTTTCGGCAGCGGCAATCCGGCGATGCTCAATGCCGCGCTGGCCGGTGTGATTGCAATTGCCGTGGTGCTGGCCGTGTCCACCTACGCCCGTTTTTACCTGATGATGAGCACCGGCGAGCGGGTGATCGCTGATCTGCGTCGCGTGGTGTTTGCGCATGTGCTGACGCTTTCTCCGGCGTTTTTCGACAGTACGCGTACCGGCGATATCGTGTCGCGGGTTACCAACGACAGCGAGCAACTGCGCCAGGTCATCGGTTTTGGCCTGTCGATGTTGCTGCGCAATGGCCTGATGATGATCGGCGCGCTGGTGCTGCTGTTCACCACCAGCCCGCGGCTGGCGCTCCTTATTGTGCTCGGCGTACCGGCCACGCTGATCCCGATCCTGCTGCTGGGTCGTTATGTGCGCCGGCTGTCGCGCAGCAACCAGGACCGCGTCGCTGAAGTGTCGGCGCAGGTTGATGAGGCGATGCACGAGATCCGTACCGTGCAGGCTTATGGTCATGAGCCGCGGACGGCAGAGACTTTTGACGCCGCCATCGCGGCAGCCTGCGCTTCGGGCGTCGAACGCGTCCGCGTCAAGGCCTGGCTGATCGCATCGGTGATGCTGATCGCGTTCTGCGCCGTCGGCGTCATTCTGTGGATCGGCGGTCATGATGTTCTTGAAGGGCGACTCACGGCGGGGCAGCTCTCGGCCTTTGTGTTTTACGCCGGTGTGGTTGCCAGCGGTGCGGGTACGGTGTCGGAGGTCTGGGGTGAAATCCAGCGCGCCGCAGGCGCGACGGAACGCCTGATGGAATTGCTGGATGCAAAATCAGCGCTGACCATAGCCGAGCCGCCTATTCAACTGCCGGCGAGGCCACGCGGCGAAATCCGTTTCGACAAGGTCAGCTTTGCCTATCCGACGCGCCCTGATGCACCGGCGCTGTCCATGCTGGATTTTTCCGTGCATCCGGGGGAGCGCGTGGCGCTGGTCGGTCCTTCCGGCGCGGGCAAGACAACGATTTTCGCGCTGCTGCTGCGCTTTTACGATCCGCAGCGCGGACGTGTGCTGATTGACGGCGCCGACCTGCGCCATTGCGAACCCCTGCAACTGCGAAAATCGGTTGCGTTGGTGTCCCAGGACCCGGTGATTTTCGCGGCGAGTGTCGCCGAGAACGTGCGTTTCGGCCGACCCGAGGCCGTCCTCGACGAAGTGCGTGCCGCCTGTGAAGCCGCGCATGCAATGGAATTCATCGAGCGTCTGCCGCAGGGGCTGGATACCGAGCTCGGTGAACGCGGCGTGCGGCTGTCCGGCGGTCAGCGCCAGCGGCTGTCGATTGCGCGGGCGCTGCTGGCGGACCGGCCGATCCTGCTGCTGGATGAAGCGACGAGTTCACTCGACGCCGAAAGCGAACGTCAGGTCGCGGCGGCGCTGGAGAGTCTGTCGCGCGGCCGCACCACTCTGGTGATCGCACACCGCCTGGCCACAGTGCGTACCGCCGACCGTATCCTGGTGCTGGAGCGCGGCCATCTGCATTCCACTGGCTCCCATGATGAACTGCTGCGCGCCGACGGGCTGTATGCCCATCTGGCGCGGCTGCAGTTCATGCATGAAGGTGCAGCGGTTTGAGTTATCCCTGCTGAAAGAAATTAAGAGCCCTAGCGAGCGGTGTGAGGGCAAGGAGCATGAAGCACAGTAGCCGAGACATATCTAGTCCGATAGGCGAGGCTACGAGCACCGCGCGACGCCGCCAACGCACCGTCCCCCAGGAGGACTTGCTACGCGGCGCGCAGTTGGCTCCTTCCTAGAACATCTGCTGGCCGCCGTCGACATAGATCAGCTGCCCGCTGATCATGCGGCCGGCGGGCGTGCACAGATAACGCACGATCCCCGCCACTTCTTCCGGCGTTGAGCGCCGCCCCATCGGTACATTGGTGACCGGGGCGCGTTCCGAACGGTCCGCCGCGCGTGCGGTATCCATCTGTCCCGGCGCCACGCAGTTGACGTTGATCTGGTGTTCGCCGAGTTCCTTGGCGAGCGCGCGCGTCATGCCCCACAGGCCGTGTTTGCCGACAGAACCGTGCACGCGTTTCTTGGCGCCGGAGAGCGCGGTCATGCCGCCCAGCGTGACGATGCTGCCGCCGCCGGCTGCGATCATCGACGGCAGGCAGGCCTTGGTACAGAAAAAGGAACCGTCGAGGGTGATCGACAGCAGGCTGCGCCATTCCTCATAACTCATGTCGATGAACGCGGTTTCCTTGCGGATCGACGCATTGAGAATGAGCATGTCGACCTTGCCGTGTTTTTGGGTGATGTCGGCGACCATGGTGTTGACGGCTTTGCTGTCGGCGATATCGGCGATATAGGTTTCCGCTACGCCGCCGGCGGCGCGGATTTCGGCGACCACGGCGTCGGCATCCGCTTTGGCGGTGCGCGCGTTGACGGCGACGGCGGCGCCGGCTTCGGCCAGTGCGATCGCGATGGCGCGCCCGATATTGCGGGAAGCGCCGGTGACGAGTGCGACCTTGCCTGCGAGTTCCTTGCCTGCTGCCATGAGAATTCCTCCGGTGGGTGTCTGGTGATGAATTAAATGAGGCCTAGATCGGATTTTACCGGCAGGCGGCGAACCGTTACCATGCATCGCTCACTCAGGAAGTCAGGGGGATTTTCTATGAAAACAACGCTTAAAGCAGCGTTGTCTGTAGTCATGGCACTGGCAGCATTTGCTGCGCAGGCTGCCGAATGGCCTGACAAGCCGATCCGTGTGATTCTTTCGGTACCTGCGGGCGCAACGCCCGATGTCACGGCGCGTCTGGTGTTCCCGGGTCTGTCGCAACAGCTCGGCGTGTCACTGGTGGCTGACAATCGCGCGGGCGGCGGAGGCGTCATCGGCGCCGAGATCGCGGCGAAATCAGCCCCTGACGGCTACACGCTGTTCATCAGCAGCCCCGGCGCGCTGACCATCCTGCCGCATATGCGCAAAGGCATTCCCTACGACACCATCCGCGATTTCGCTCCGGTGAGCCTGATTTCGATCGGGCCTTTTGTGCTGATGACCCATCCTTCGGTGCCGGCGAAAACCATCAAGGAGTTGATTGCGCTGGCGAAATCGCAGCCGGGAAAGCTCAACTATGCCTCGGCCGGTAACGGCGTCGCCAACCATCTTGCCGGTGAATTGTTCAAGCAGATGGCCGGCATCGACATTGTTCACGTGCCGTACAAGGGCGCACCGCAGGCGGTGACCGACGTGCTCGCTGGCCATATGAACATGATGTTCAACTCCGTTGCGCCGATCGTCGGTTACATCAAGACCGGCAAGATCCGCGTGCTGGGCATTGCCAGTCTGCAGCGTTCGCCGCAGTTGCCCGACGTGCCGACCATCCATGAATCCGGCGTGCCGGGTTTTGAGGCAGTGAACTGGTTCGGCATGTTCGCGCCGGGCAAAACACCGCGCAACATCGTCAACCGCGTCAATGCCGCACTGGTCAAAACCGTGAAGACGCCGGAGATGCAGTCGCAGTTCATTGCGCTCGGTGCCGATCCGGTGGGCAGTACGGTTGAGGAGTTCACGGCCTTCGTGAGGCGTGACATGGAGAAATACGAAAAAGTCGTGCGCATTTCCGGCGCCAAGGTCGACTGAACCGCCATGGCCACCCGGTCGAAGAAAAAACATGCTACGACGCGCACCGCACGTCCTCGTGTGTCACGAACAGGCATTTCCGAGGCGGAATGGCAGGCGCGCTGTGAACTGGCGGCAGCGCACCGGCTGGTTGCGCATTTCGTGTTTGTCGATCTGACGTACAACCATATTTCGGCTCGAGTGCCCGGGGAGCCCGAGCATTTTCTGGTCAAGGCCGACAATTTGCTGATGGAGCAGGTGACAGCTTCGAATCTGGTGAAGTATGACCTCGAAGGCCGCCAGGTTGGCGTGTCGCCGTTCAAGGCCAGTCCTGCGGCTTACAACCTGCATGCTGCAGTATTACGGACGCGGCCGGAAATCAATGCCGCAGTGCATACCCATTCGCCGGCGAATCTTGCGGTGTCGGCGCAACAGCACGGCCTGCTGCCGCTGACCCAGCAGGCGATGCGTTTTTATAACCGCATTGCGCGTTATCCCAATCTGACCGATGACACCACCCGCGAAGGCGCGGATCAGCTGGCGGCGGCGCTGGGCGATCACTGGACCATGCTGCTGGAGAATCACGGTGCGCTGGTTTGCGGCAAGACTTTGCCCGAGGCCTATATCTATCACCACTTCTTTGAACTGGCCTGCCGCGCGCAGGTCGGCGCACTCGCCGGCGGCGGCAAGCTGATCCTGCCGGATCATGAGGTGTGTATGGCGCGCGCCGCCAAATTTGGCCGCATGGGCGTCTACGACGCGGAAAGCCGCGACTGGGTGGCGAGTCTTGCGCTGGTCGAGAAGCGTTATCCGGACTACAAGTCCTGACGGCTCAGCGGCTCCGGCTGTTCAGGAAGGCCAGCAGCATCGTCGCCATTTCCTTTTCCTTGATAGCCCAGGATTCGGGCGGCACGACATCGACATCCTGATGTTCGGCAAACAGGATGTTCAGCGTGGAGTCGGGCAGCAGGCGCGCCAGGGTTTCACCGACGGCTTTGGGATGTGTGTTGTCGTTACCGGGAATGACGCAGGTCGGCGCCTGGATTGAGCGCAGCTGCGCCTCGGTGGCGCCGATCACCGGATAACCGGCTTCATCGATGAAACCCTTGCTCCAGCGCGTCATCGCCGCAATCACGGCCTGCGGATCGGCTGCCATCAGCTTGTCGCGGTTCGGCGGATAAGCGGCGATCAGATCGCGGAAATGCGGCGTTTCGCACATCGCGGCCATGCCGCCGTTTTGCATGGCGGTGATGTATTGCGAGTAATACTCTCGGGCAAGCCGTTGCGCGGCGAAGGTGCCGCCGGTGACGCGCCACAGCAGAAGGCCGCGCACCGCTTGCGGATAACGCAAGGCAAACGCCAGTGACATGCGACAGCCGGAAGAGCTCCCGCCCACGAAAACGCGAGATTCGGCCGACAGCGCACCCAGTTGCTTGAGCAAGGCATAAAGATCATCGGCCCAGACTTCATGTTCGGCCGCGTCGCCGCCCAGCAGCACTTCCGAAGCGCCACAGCTGCGCCGGTCATGGATCAGCACGCGATAACCACCGGCGGCGACGTGCTGCGCCAGTGACTTGACGGCGGCCATCGTACGGCGGCCGCCGGGCGACAGTGCGACCCAGGGACCGCTGCTGCCGATGATTTCGTATTGGAGGCTTGCGCCGTTGATTGGGGTTCTCATGGTGGCCGCTATTACGCCAAGAATCGCCGGCGCCAGCAAGTAAAAAATTATTCAATAAAAACAATTATTTATGGAATTCGTTCGCGCGCAGCGCGTGGCTTAAAATGCAGCCATGTGCGGACGGTATGCCCTGCGCGGGCCTAAAACAAGAAGGCAGGGCGACAAGCTGGCGTTTCGCGGTGCAGAGATCGACCATGCGCCGCGCTTTAATATTCCGCCGATGCAGGATCTGCCGGTGTATTGCATCGATGCCGAACGCGGTCCGCAGCTGACGCTGATGCGCTGGGGGTTTGTGCCGGCCTGGTCGAAGACGCCGGGCAAGGGCGCGCCGCTCAACAACGCGCGGGCCGAGACGGTTGCCGAAAAGCCGACTTTCCGCGAAGCGTACCGGCGTCGCCGCTGTCTGGTGCCGATGAACGGTTTTTACGAATGGCAACGTAACGGCACCACGAAAACGCCATATTACTTCCGCATGCAGGACGACGATCTTTTCGCAGTGGCGGGACTGTATGAATACCGGCCGGGTGATGCCTTGGCGCCGGCGATGACAACCTTCACCGTGCTGACAACGGCGGCAAATGCGCTGATGGCGCCTATCCACGACCGCATGCCGGTAATCGTGGCTGAAAGCGCCTACGACCAATGGCTCGATCCACGCAACACCGGTGCGCGCGGACTGGAGGCGTTGCTGCAGCCTTATGATCCGGTGGCGATGCAGATGCACCGTGTCAGTCCGCGGGTCAACAGCGTGCGCAATGATGACGCCGCGCTGATGGAGGAGGTCGCCGCCTCGGCTATACTCGTGCCGATGCCATTACAGGGACAATTGCTTTGAGCACTGCAAAAAAATCCAGAGCCGTTAAAACCAAGGTCACAAAAACCAAAGCCGCAAAACCGAAAAGCGCCGCGGCGCGCATGCCGGCGAAGGTTGACTTGCAGCCGGCCAACCGCGCGATGATCGAGCAGTCGCTGTCGGTGGGCATGGGCCGTTCGCTGCATCTTCATCTGAAGCGGCTGACGCGCAAAGGCATTACCGCGGAAATGACGGTCAGCGAAGACCATATCAACCGCAGCGGCCGTATCAACGGTGGCATCCTGATGTCGTTTGCCGACGTGCTGGGAGCCATCGGCACGCTGGCCAATCTGCCTGAGGGTTACCGCACTACGACGCTGGAATCCAAAACCAATTTTTTCGCCGCTGGCGAGGGCGAAAAACTCCAGGCACACACCGTGCCGCTGCATATCGGTCGCACCACGATGGTGTGGCAAACCACCGTCAGCAATATGGACGGCACCAAGGTCGCCATCGTCACCCAGACCCAGATCGTTATTCCGAAAAAAACCTGAACAACGGGACCTTTTCATGAAAATCAATGTACCGAAATTTGTTGTTACCTGCGCTCTTGCCGGCTTGTTTCAAACTGCAGCGCCGGTCCTCGCGCAGGCTCCGGACAAGGCGCTTGCTGCTGCGGCCAAGGAGCCGGGTGCCAAGGTGACGCCCAGCGGCCTGGTCATCCTGATGGTCAAGGAAGGCAATGGCGCGCAACCGACCGCATCGTCAACAGTGCGCGTGCATTACCGTGGCATGTTTCCCGACGGCCGCGAGTTCGACAGTTCCCACAGCCGTGGTGAGCCCATAGAGTTTCCGCTGACCGGCGTGATCAAGTGCTGGACCGAAGGCGTGGCGCTGATGAAAGTCGGCGGCTCGGCCCGACTGACCTGCCCGTCGTCGATTGCCTATGGTGCGCGCGGCGCCGGCGGTGTGATCCCGCCGAATGCGACGCTGGTGTTTGAAGTGTCGCTGCTCGGCGTCCGTTAATTTCGCTTTACTGGAGCATCAACCATGATCATTGATTCGCAGATTCACGCCTACGAAGCCAACACCCCGAAACGTCCCTGGCAGAGCGTGCCGAACTGGCCGCCGTCCGCGACCGGCGACGAGATGGTCGCGGCGATGACCAAACTTGGCATCGACGGCGCCATTTTCATTTCCTCGTTTTCGATGTATGGCTACGACGCGAGTTATGCCGTCGAAGTGCAGAAGGCCCACCCCGGCAAATTCGCGCTGGTCAAGCCGATCAACCCCGATGACCCCGCAGCGGAAGAGGTTGTTGCCGAATGGAAGAAATCACCGGGCACCGTGGGCATCCGGGTCATCCTCAAAAAGGATTCAGGCCGCAGCCCCGACGATCCCGGCCTGCAGCGCATTCTGCGCGCCGCGGTGCGCCATGACTTTCCGGTGAACATCCTGTGCTGGGGCAATCTCGATGCCGGCACTGCACTGATCGACAAACACCCGGATGTGCGTTTCATCATCGACCATCTCGGTATCCTGCAGCCGCATGATCCTTCCGCGCTGGCGGCACAGCCCTGGGCCGATCTGCCCAAGGTGCTTGAACTGGCGAAGCGTCCGAACCTGGTGATCAAGGTCAGCGGCGCTTGCACGCTTTCGCAGAAGCCTTATCCCTTCCCGGATATCTGGGATCCACTGGCCCGCGTTTTTGACGCCTGGGGCTTCGAGCGCTGTCTGTGGGGTACCGATTGGACCCGTGCGTTTGCGGTCGTAAATTACGAGCAGGCAGTCGAACCGTTCCGTCTGACCGATCGCATCAGCGCCAGCGAGCGGGAGATGCTGATGGGTGAGGCCTGTGCGCGGGCTTATCGCTGGAAGCCGACCGTGACACGGTAAATTTTTGAAAATACAAAACAAAAAGCCCGCAGTCGCGGGCTTTTTGTTTTCAGGCAGGGTTATATGGCTGGAGCGACATCAACCAAGCAGTCATAATAAGTCGCCGCACCACCCATATCCGCAACCGCCTGCGACGTCAGTTCATTTGCGTTGCGTTTGTCCGGCGACAGTTTTTTCCACCACACTGAAGGTGCCGACACCACACCGCGCCGCACGCGGTCGGTAATCCTTGCGCGCACCGTGTATTCGCCGCGGTCGTTGAAGACACGGGCTTCAGTGTTTTCAGTGATGCCGCGCGCAGCGGCGTCATCGGGATGGATTTCCAGCGTCGGCACACCGGCGTCCTTCAGCGAGAAATCGAGATTGGCGAAGGATGAGTTGAGGAAATGCCGGTGCGGCGGTGAGATGAAGGCCAGCGGATAGCGCTGCGACAGTTCCGACGGATTGGCCGGACTTTCGCGCGGCGGCGTGAAACCCGGCAGCGGGTCCAGCCCCATGGTTTTCGCACTTGCGCTGTAGAACTCGCATTTGCCGGAAGGCGTCGGGAAACCGCCTTGCGCGAAAGGGGCTGCCGGCACATTCAAGCGCTGCCAGCCGCTTGTCTTCAGGGATTCCCAGTTGATGCCGTTCAGCGCCGGCGCTTTCGAGTCCAGCGCTTGGCGGCAGATGTCCTCGTCGCTGTCGCTCAGGCAGGGATCGTCAAAGCCCATGCGCGCCGCCAGTAGGCGGAACACCTCGGCATTCGCTTTGGCTTCGCCGACCGGAGCAATCGCCGGCTGGTTGGCCTGCACATAAAGATGGCCGTAGGACTTGTGGAGATCGGTGTGCTCCAGCTGCGTTGTTGCCGGGAGCAGGATGTCGGCATAGTCAGCGGTGTCGGTCTGGAAAATTTCATGGACCACGGTGAACAGATCCTCACGCAGGAATCCGGCGATGACTTTGCGGGAATCCGGACAGACGGCGACAGGATTGTTGTTGTAAACATAGGCGGCCTTGACCGGGGGCGTTGCCGCGGTGAGCGCATCACCCAGCGCGGCGATGTTGATGCTGCGCGGTTTGCCGCGGATCAGGTCGGGGCGTTCCAGGGCCTGATGGTTGAAGCCGTAGAAATCACTGGTCATCAGCAGCACGCCGCCCGCGGCATCGCGCCAGCTGCCGGTCAGCGCGGGCAGGCAGGTGATGGTGCGCACGGCCATGCCGCCGCCGGCATGACGCTGCAGACCGAAGTTGATGCGGATCATCGCCGGCCGGGTGCGCGCGTATTCGCGGGCGAGGTTGATGATTTCTTCGGGAGTGATGCCGCAAATGGCAGCAGCGCGTTGCGGCGTCCACTCCTGTACCCGTGCAACGAGTTCGGTATAACCCAGCGTGTGTTTGTCGATGTAGTCGGCGTCGGTCAGGCCTTCCACGATGATGACGTGCATCATCGCCAGCGCCAGCGCGGCGTCAGTGCCCGGATACAGGGCGATGTGCTGGTGGCATTTTTCTGCGGTTTCGTTGCGGCGCGGATCGATGATCACCAGCTTCGCGCCGCGGCGTTTGGCCTGTTGGCAGCGGGTCCAGAAATGCAGATTGGAAATCACCGGGTTGGAGCCCCAGATGATGATCAGTTTCGAGTGTTCCGCCTGTTCCGGATCGCTGCCGACGGAACCGCCCAGCGTGATTTTCGAACCGGCCTTGCCGGCCGATGAGCACAGCGTGCGTTCGAGCAGGCTGGCACCGAGGCGATGGAAAAAGCGCCGGTCCATCGACGCGTAGTTGACCATGCCCATGGTGCCGGCGTAGCTGACCGGCAGGATCTGCTGCGGGTTTTCGGCGGCGACGGCTTTGAAACGTGCGGCAATGGTGTCCAGCGCCTCATACCAGGAAATGCGCGCGAAGCGGCCTTCGCCTTTGCGGCCAATGCGTTTCATCGGGTAAAGGATGCGTGACGGCGCGTAAGTGCGGTCGAGGTAACGCGCGACCTTGGTGCAGAGCGTGCCGGCAGTGAAGGGCATGTCGCCGCCGCGCACGGATACCGCCTTGCCGTCCTCGACGGCGATTTCCATTGCGCAGGTATCGGGGCAGTCGTGGGGGCAGACGGCTTTAACTATGCGGAGGTGCGTGCGACGTTGCGGCGCGGGGCTATCCATGACGATGGCGAATCTCCAAAACACCATGATAATCCCGAAGGGCTGTCACGTAAGTCGTCACGTATTTTGCGGCCTGAATCCGGTATCATCGCCCGGCAGCCATTTATCAATTCCCACCTGGAGATTGACCATGCAAGCCATGATTCAAACGCGCCGCATCGTGCTGGCGCTCGCGCTGTCCCTTTTTGCGTTCAATGCTCTGGCTCAGCCCGCCGCCAAGTCCGAGTTCCAGCCCGAAGTCGGTCAGGCCGGCAAGGACGTGGTCTGGGTGCCGACGGCGCAGGGTCTTGTTGACCGCATGCTCGACATGGCCAAGCTGACAGCCAAGGACATCCATTACGACCTCGGCTCGGGCGACGGCCGCACCGTGATCACCGCCGCCAAGCGCGGCGCAACCGCCTACGGCGTGGAATACAATCCTGACATGGTCGAACTGTCTCGCCGCAATGCTGCGGCGGCAGGTGTTTCCGGCAAGGCGACGTTCATCCATGGAGATATTTTCGAGACCGATTTTTCGAAGGCGACAGTGATCACGTTGTTTCTGTTACCCGACCTCAACGTCAAGCTGCGCCCGACCATCCTCAACATGAAGCCGGGCACCCGCGTGATCTCCAATTCCTTCACCATGGGTGACTGGAAGTCGGATGAAACCCAGGGCGCGAAAGGCGAGTGCACCAGCTACTGCACGGCCTATATGTGGATCGTGCCTGCCAAGGTTGAAGGCGTGTGGAAATCCGGCAATGAAGAAATCAAGCTCGCCCAGGAATACCAGATGGTGCAGGGCTCGGTGAACAGCGGTGGCAAACTGTCCAATGTGCAGGGTGGCCGTCTGCGCGGCGACGAGATCAGCTTTACCGCGGGTGACGCCCGCTACGCCGGCAAGGTCAACGGCAACCGTATCGAAGGCACCGTCACCACCGGCGGCAAGACCGCGCCGTGGACCACCACCCGCGCCGCCAAATAACCTGCGTCACAGGAGTTTCGCAACAGTATGAAAAAAACTGACCGCGGTTACGCGGACCTGCATGACCATCTCGATGCGCTGCGCCAGCGCGGTCTGCTCGTCGAGGTGGACCGTCCGATCGACAAGGATGCGGAAATGCACCCGCTGGTGCGCTGGCAGTATGTCGGCGGCATAGAGGAGCATGAGCGCAAGGCCTTCCTGTTCACCAATGTGGTCAATGGGCAGGGGCGGAAGTACAAATTCCCGGTCGTCGTTGGCGCTTTCGCCGGCAACCGCGAGATTTACGGCGTGGGCATGGGCGCGCCGCTGGAAGAAGTGCAGCAGCGCTGGGACAAGGCGATTGCGAATCCGATCCCTCCGCGCGTGGTCGACACCGGCGCCTGCCAGGATGTGGTTGTCACCGGTGATCAACTGCTGGGTGAAGGCAATGGCCTGGACTCCTTACCGATCCCGGTGTCGACGCCGGGTTTTGACGGTGCGCCGACACTGACGGCAACCAATGTCATCACCAAGGATCCGGAAACCGGCATTCAGAATCACGGCACCTACCGCGCTGGCCTGAAAGCCCCCGACCGTATGGTCGTGCGCATGGCGACAAGGGTCGGTGGCGCCGGCGGCTACCGTCATTATCAGAAGCACCAGAAACGCGGCGACAAGACCATGCCGGTGGCGATCGTGCTCGGCGCGCCGCCATGCGTGGCCTTTGTCGCGCCGATGAAACTGCCAATTGATCTCGATGAGGTCGGTGTGGCCGGCGGCGTCGCCGGTGCGCCGATCAATGTCGTCAAAGCGAAGACGGTCGATTTGATGGTGCCGGCCGACGCCGAAATTGTCATCGAGGGGTTGATCGATCTGGAGCATGTCGAGCCGGAAGGTCCTTTCGGCGAGTCGCACGGCCATGTCGCGCTGGAACAGTTCAACATGCCGATGCGCGTGACTGCGATCACCCATCGCAAGGATGCGATCGTCGCGTCCTACCTGAGTCAGGTCACACCCAGCGAGTCGAGCGCGATCAAGCGCGTGTCCTTCGAGCCGATGTTCCTGTCGCACCTTCGCAATACGCTGGGCATCAAGGCGGTCAAACGCGTCACGCTGCATGAACGCATGACGGCATTACGGCGCATGACCATCGTCACTGTCGAGCAGGGCACGCCGCGCAGCGAAGTGTGGCGGGCGCTGTACGGCATGAGCGCGTTCAAGGCCGATTGCGGCAAGATCGGCATTGCGGTCAATGACGACGTCGATCCGGAAAATTCGGATGCACTGTTCTGGGCGCTGGCTTTCCGCATGAATCCCGCGGAAGACCTGCAGATACTGAAACACCGCAGCGGCGGCCACGGTCCCGAGCGCGAGCACGAGACCGATGAGGAAGATGCGACGCTGCTGATCGACGCCACCACCAAGGAAGTGCTGCCGCCATTTGCGCTGCCCAAGAAGGAATACATGGAGCGCTCGCGCCAGATCTGGGAAGAGATGGGCCTGCCCAAGCTACGGCCGCAGTCGCCGTGGTTCGGTTCACCCGTCGGCGACTGGCTGCCGGTGTGGGACGAAGGCGGCAAACGCGCCGCCACCGGCGGTTATCTGGAAAACGGTCGCATCAGTGAAAAAGCCATGCGCAAAGGCCTGCGTCCGGAAACCAGTTACCGGCCCGACGGCGACAAAAAGAAATAACGCTGTCGTTTACCCAGTTGTTTCAGAAACAAAAAAGCCGCGGAGAGTATCCGCGGCTTTTTTGTTGCGCTGAGCAGTTTTACGGGACTTTGATGCCGGCGGACTTCACCAGTTTCAGCCATTGATCGACTTCGCGGCTGATGGTTGCGGCGAATTGCTGCGGCGTATTGCCTTCCGCTTCCATACCCTGCTTGAGGAAGGAGGAACGGATCTCGTTGCGAGCGAGGATTTTTACCGATTCCGCGTGCAGGCGCTCAATCACCGGTTTCGGTGTTTTGGCCGGCGCCAGCATACCGACCCAGGAAGCGTGTTGATACCCCTTGACTCCGGCTTCGGTGACGGTGGGCAGTTCGGGGATTGCCGTGCTGCGCTTCGCGCCGGTGACCGCGAGCCCGCGCAGCTTGCCGCTGCGGATATGCGGAATGCCGGTGGAACTCGTGGCGAAATTGACCTGCACTTCGCCGCCGAGCAGTGCCGTCATCGCCGGTGCACCCCCCTTGTACGGCACCAGCAGCATTTTGGTCTGGCTCATGTACTGGAACAGTTCAATGGCAAGGTGGGTGCTGGTGCCGATACCGCTGAAGCCCGCGGCAATCTGGCCGGGTTTGGCCTTGAGCAGCGCGACCAGTTCGCCGATGGATTTCGCGGCGACGTTGGGATGCACCGTGACGATGTGGGGCAGATCGACGATCTGGGTGATCGGTGCGAAATCGCGTACCGGATCGAAGGGCAGATTGGTCTGCAGCGCCGGTGTGATGGTCAGCGACGCCGCGATGATCAGCAGCGTGTAGCCGTCGGGCGCGGATTTGGCGACAGTTTCGGTGCCGTTGAGGCTGCCGGCGCCGGGGCGGTTGTCGACAACGATGTTCTGTTTTAGTGATTCCGTCAGCTTGTCAGTGAGTACGCGCGCGGCGACATCGGTGGAGCCGCCGGCGCTTTGCGGCACGATGACGCGGATCGGGCGAGCCGGATAATCCGCAGCGCCGGCGTCCAGGGCGGCGGTCAGCGCGGCGGCGCCGAGCATAGTGACGATGAGTCGGGACTTTGTCATCAGTTTCTCCTCGGGAATTTTATTGTGGGTGTTCAGCCTTATTCGCCATCATAGCCCGGCAATACGCGGGCATCGATAACGCAGACGCCACCGGCCTTGACGATGGCGATGCCGCGTTCGATGGCGGGTTGCATGTCGGCCATCGTGGTGACCGGGCCGATGCCTTCAGCGCCCTGCGCGCGCGCCATTGCGGCGATGTCGATATCCGGATCGTTGATCTTCTGGCCGATCCAGGCGTTTTCCGGTGGACGGCCGCGGTATTCAGCAACATGGCCCTGGTGACGCTCGTCATTGAAGAAGGAGCGGTTGTTGCAGATGATCATCAGGCAGGGAATCTGGTAGTGCACGGCCGTCCACACCGCCGTGTTGCCCATCAGGAAGTTGCCGTCGCCCATCAGGCCGATGGGAATGCGGCCGCTGCCTTTCAATGCGAGCGCCGCGCCGATGGTCAGGCCGGGGCCGGCACCGACGCCGCCACCGCCGTCAAAACCGAGGTAATCCAGCGGGTGACGGAAATGGGTGTAGGCACCGCTCCAGCCGAGGGGCAGATGGGTAATGCTGACGTCCTGCTTGCCGATCGCCGCGTTAAGCGCATACGCCAGGCCTTTCAGCGCGAGCGGTTCGCCGGGCGCGCCGGCCAGTGCATAGGCCGGACCTTCAATCGTGCGCGGGCGCGCCGTGACTGCGGCGGTCAGCAGCGGCACCGCGGCATCGGGTTCGCAGTTCATCGACACGTCGACCGGCGGCAGTGCCTGGTAATCCATACTCCAGCCGCGGTGCAGCTGGCTGTCGCTGGAGATGTTGATGATTTTGGCGGTGACCGGTTTGCCGCCGAAAGTCTGCTTCAGTGCGCCGGCGAGGTCGAGCCAGTCGAGCGCGAGGATGACGTCGGCCTCGGCGAGGGTTTTTTTCGCCGCCGGCACCAGGCGGTTGGCCGGCGGTGCCGCGTGCAGGCGGTGATCGGTGGGGAAGGACGCGGCGAGTTTGATCTGGGTGATCACGCGCATGTCGAGTTTCTCAGCCAGCGCAACGCGGGCATTCCAGTGGTCGAGCCAGCGCGAACCGCGACCGCAGAGCATCACCGGATTCTTCGCGTTCGACAGCAGCTTCGCCGCCGCTTCGAGCTCCGATTCGGACGGACGCACCATCGGTGGCGGTGCATAACGCGCCATGTCGGGCATCGGCAGCGGCGCCT
>Ga0222712_10000417_pt1 | contig 57106 bp, 51 predicted proteins | sample C33_657DmetaG_FD_165043 | JGI IMG/M metagenome (GOLD analysis project Ga0222712, IMG submission 165043) | Estuarine water microbial communities from San Francisco Bay, California, United States - C33_657D | ecosystem: Environmental > Aquatic > Marine > Unclassified | place: USA: California... | reverse complement strand
GGAGCCAGATAAGAAATTGCGTTTCCACCACCTTTGGATGTTGATGCTTTAGCAGCTGCATTTGGTTTAGTTTCAGCCATGACTTTCGTTTTTAGAATTTAAAATTTCTGTTTGTTAAAAAAATAGTTTACACCCGCTGAATTATCACTTCAAGAGCAAGTCTTTTGGTAGAAAACTTCAGTTGACGCTGAGCAAGTTAATGAAATTGATCAAAAAAAATCACTGGGTGAAAAAAAATTAAAATAATTTAAAAATGGCGCAAATTTTCCGATTTTCTGCCGTCAGAACCATTGTTCACTTTCCGGTGTTTTATTACACATAAACCATATATTTACGTTCCACAAAAAAGAGAAAAATGAGATCAACCCAATTTCTCAGGACCGCCGCAATCGCCGGTATCTTCCTGACACAACAGTTTTTTTCGGTTGCACAAAACCGGAGAGACCAGCCTCCGCCTTCTCCTGCCTCTGCTCCTGCACCTGCTGCAGGCGCTCCTGCTATGCCACCAATGGGTGCACCCAAAACAGGCCCTAAGCCTTACAAAGAGGTGATCACCGGCAAGGCCAAATCCTCAAAAGGTCTTTTTACCGTTCACAAAGTGGACGACAAGTTCTATTTTGAAATCAATGAATCCCTTTTTGGAAGGGAGATCATGGCGATTACCCGTTTTTCGAAGGTTGCGGGTGGTGGTGGCCTCTATGGTGGCGAAATGGCCAACCAACAAGTGATCAAATTTGAAAAAGGACCCAGCAGCAACGTATTCATGAGGGTTGTTACCGTCATCAGCGTAGCTGATTCTACCCAGCCCATTTACAAGGCTGTAAGAAACTCCAACCTTGATCCTATTGCAGCTGCATTTGAGATCAAATCCCTTGGAAAGGATTCCAGCGGTGCAGTCATCGATGTAACCGATTTCTTCAAAGGAGACAACCAGGCAGTATCGCTCAATGCATCTTCCAAAAGAAGGTTCAACCTGACCATGCTGATGGCAGATCGCTCCTACATCGAAACCATCAAGACTTTCCCTATCAACACTGAAGTGCGCACAGTGAAAACATTCGGTGCCTCCAGTGGTGGCGGAATGGGAGGAGCTCCTTCCCCTTTCCCCTCTCCAAGCCTTCCCGCAGCAAGTGCAGCAGGTGCCGTAACATTGGAAACCAATACCTCTTTCATCTTGCTTCCTGAAACGCCGATGAAGAAGAGGAACAATGACCAGCGCATCGGTTATTTCGCAGATGACTATACTGTCTACAGCGATAACCAGCAAAAGGTAGAGAGTGAGAATTTCATTGTTCGCTGGAATCTTCAACCCAAAAAAGAAGACGTAGAAAAATGGAAAAAAGGCGAACTGGTTGAGCCACAAAAGCCCATTGTTTACTATATCGATCCAGCAACACCCAAGAAGTGGAGACCATACCTGATCAAAGGTATCAATGACTGGCAAGCCGCCTTTGAAAAAGCCGGTTTCAAAAATGCCATCATTGGCAAAGAATGGCCTGAGAATGACAGCACCATGAGCCTTGAAGATGCTCGTTTCTCTGTGATCCGTTATTTTGCTTCAGACATCGCCAACGCTTACGGACCCAACGTGCATGATCCCCGCAGTGGTGAGATCATTGAGAGCCATATCGGTTGGTACCACAATGTAATGAGCCTGGTGCATGACTGGTATTTTGTTCAAGCAGCAGCCGTTGATCCTGATGCACGCAAAATGACATTTGATGATGACTTGATGGGCAACCTGATCCGTTTCGTTTCATCACATGAAGTGGGACATACCCTTGGACTTCGCCACAACATGGGATCCAGCAGCAAGACCCCGGTTGAAAAACTCCGCGACAAAACATGGGTTGAAGCCAATGGCCATACTGCATCCATCATGGACTACGCACGTTTCAACTATGTTGCACAACCTGAAGACAAGATTAGCAAAGTGGGCATGTTCCCCCGGATTGGAGACTACGACAAGTGGGCGATTGAGTGGGGTTATGGCTACGGTGCAGATACTGAAGAGGCTGACAAAAAGCAACGCAACAAACTTTACAATGAAAGGATTGCACAAAATCCACGTGTATGGTTTGGCACCTATGAGTATGGCAATACCGCTGATGCCAGGACGCAGAGCGAAGACTTGGGAGACAATGCCATGAGGGCCAGTGAATATGGCATCAAAAACCTGAAAAGGATTGTCACCAATCTTCCAGAGTGGACAAAAGAGGAAGGCGATCGCTATACCAACCTTGCCCAAATGTATGGACAGGTGGTGAGCCAGTTCAACCGTTACCTCGGACATGTGGTCCGCAACATTGGTGGATATTATGAAACCCAGAAAAGTGTTGAGCAAGCTGGTAGCGTGTTTGAAGTGACGCCAAAAGCCATGCAAAAAGATGCAGTTGCTTTTGTGAATACACAATTGTTTACTACACCAACATGGATGCTGGACAACAATATCCTTGACAAGATCAGCAGCCCAACTGCTGACCAGCTGGGATCCATCCAAGACAATGTGCTTGGTAGCATCCTTTCCTCTGCACGCCTCAGCAGGATGACCACTTCAGCCAACAGGTTCACCAATACCTATAACATTGATGAACTTTTCACAGACCTGAGAAAAGGCATCTGGTCTGAACTTGCGTCAAAAAAGAAAATTGATGGCCACAGGAGAAACCTTCAAAAAGCCTATGCTGAAAGAATGATTTCTCTCCTCGGCAACAATGCAGGCGGAGGCATCACAATGTCAATGGGTGGTGCAATGAGCATGGCACCTGATACAAAGAAAAGCGACATCAGTTCTGTTGTTCGTGCACACCTTGCTTCCCTGAAGTCTGAAATACAGACTGCTGCGGCAGGCATGCCCGATGCAATGAGCAAATATCACCTGCAGGATGTTGCGGAAAGAATCAAGACCGCACTTGATCCTAAATAACAAAACACTTGCAATAGAAAAAGCCCCAGCAATGGGGCTTTTTCTATTATTTGAACCGATGGCCTGAGGCTATAGATTACAAGAGGTCAATTCATCACACAGCATTCGGATGTTGACGCATTGCTTGGACAAAGATTATTCGTATCGCAATGCAACAATAGGATCAAGTTTTGAGGCCTTCATGGCTGGATACAAGCCTGCTGTAATTCCTACTGCAGAACAAATGATGATGCCGATTGAAATGATCTTCCAAGGAATGAAGAATGGCGTATCCATGAGGCTGCCTACAAGGTTTCCAATGATTACACCCAACAGGATGCCAATCACAGCACCCATGAGGCTGATCAGGGTGGATTCAAAAAGAAATTGTGCGCGTATCGAATTTCTTTTCCCCCCCAAAGCTTTGATCAGTCCCACTTCCTTGGTGCGTTCGGTTACTGCCACCAACATGATGTTCATCAAACCAATGGCAGCACCGACCAGCGTGATGAAACCAATTGCGCCAGCTGCAGCAGATATGGTTCCCAATAATTTGATAAACGTTTCTGCGATGCTGTCACTCTTGTCAACATAAAAATTATTGTCCTCGATTATGTCCAATCCCCTGATGGTCCTGAATACCCCCTCTGCCTCACCAATGGCAGACTCCATCAAGTTGATGTCAGGCACCATGATGGCGATAGAAAAAGACTGGTTCCTGTTGGCATACCGCTGCCGCACATTGGTATAGGTTGCAAAGACAACATTATCAGCTTGCAAAAATGAACTGGATCCTTTCTCTTTGGTGATGCCAACAACCCTGTATTTGTTGTTGCCTACACGGATTACTTTTTCAAGACCTCTTTCGTATTTGGTTCCAAAAAGCTTTGACGCAACGTCCTTTCCGATGATGCAGATATCCTTTCCGCTTTCAACGTCTGTCTTATTGAAATTCCTTCCATAGGCAATCTCGTATCCATTGAGCTGCAAATAATTCTCATCGCCTCCGTTGATGGAAACAGTAGGATTTGTCTTCTTGTTTTCGAAATTGACCACCTGGCTTCGGGCGCCATTCAAGCCAATGCTTACATCTGCCGGATAATCATACATCTCCTTAAATTGCCTGGCCTGACGGTAGGTGATGATTTTTCCTGTATTGGACTTTCGCTCCCTTCTGCTTGTTTTGGTATTGGATTGTTTCACGTCTGCACCCCTTCCAAAAGAAACCTTGCGCTCCTTGAACCTGATGCTGAAGGCATTGGCACCCATGGTAGAGAAACTATCCCTCAAACTGGTGTTCATTGCCTCAATGGCCGTGATGATGCCCACCAGGGCCATGATACCAAATGCAATGATGGCTACAGTAATGCCAGTGCGCAACTTGTTGCCCCGAACAGTTCTCCATGCGAGGGCAAGGTTATCCATGAATTTCATGGCATAAAATTAGTCAAACCTTTGGTCTGAAATTGAAAAGTTTGATGAACGGGCAGCAATGAACTGCCATTAGGCAAATACATGCTTATAAAAGCCCTGTCAGCAAATCAGGATGTATGCCAAGCACCAAGATGATGATGGCTGCTCCCAGCAAAATAAACCTGAAGGAAGGGCTGAATTCAAGTTCATCCTCACTGCTTGGTTCTTTGAAATACATTGCCTGAACAACCCTGAAATAGTAGTATACACTCACTGCAGCACACAAGATGGCTACAATGGCAAGCCAAAGAAAATCACCATCCTTCAGGACTGCCAGCAACATGTAATATTTGGCAAAAAACCCTGCCGTCAATGGAATGCCTGCAAGGGAAAGGATACAAATCAACATGGAAAATGCCACCAGTGGATGTTTTTTGGCAAAGCCGTTGAATGCATCGATTGAGTGGTCCTTGAATTTGGAGAGCACAGCAAAAATGCCAATCGTTGCTATACTGTAAGCTGCGAAATAGAGGATCATGCCTTGCTTGGCGAAAACATTCATGGCAAAAATACCGAGCAGCATGAAACCGGCTTGGGCAATAGATGAGTAGCTCAGCATCCTTTTGACGCTCTGCTGGAAAACAGCCGTGATGTTTCCGATCACGAGGGTCAGTGTTGCTACAACCGCCATCAGTACCTGCCAATCCGCCTGAAACTTACCAAAAGCAGCTTCAAACAACTTGAGGAAGGCAAAGAAACCTGCAGCCTTGACGATGGTGGCCATGAATGAAGTGAACACGGTAGGCGTACCATCATAAACATCGGGGGTCCAAAAATGGAAAGGGGCCGCCGATACTTTGAAAGACATGGAAGCCAACAACAGCACCATGCCAATGGCCTTCATGGGAGTAAGCGCACCCAAACCTGCGTTGACACCTTCTAAATAAAACGTTCCTGCATCACCATACAAAAAGGCAATACCCATGAGCATGATGCCAGTTGAAAATGAACCCATCAGGAAATATTTCAATGCAGCCTCATTGCTTTTCAGGTTGGACTTGTCACTTCCTGCCAATACATAAAGCGGAATGGAGATGATCTCAATACCGATAAACAACATCAGCAAAGACTTGAACCCTGCAATGATGGAGATTCCGGAAAGAATGAAAAAAATCAATGCATAAAGATCAGATGGGGTCTTCCCAGCCTTTTCGATTTCCCTTCCAGAAAGCAAAAAATAAACGAGGGTGGAAAAAAGAACAACGCTGTTAAAAATCAAGCCAAACCCATTGTACGCAAGCATTCCCTTTGTGTCAATATTGAAAAAGGAAACACCGAGGTATTCCATCCAGTTGACAACCAAAACAACCAATACACCCAACAAGGCCACAACAGAAACTGTTTTGGTATTTTTTGTTGCGAAGCCTGTGTACATCATCAGTACACCCCAAAGCGCAGAAAGAATAATTGCATTCATAACCCCTACAATATTTTAAATGGTAACATACCGGTTTACAATAAGCCCTACAGTTTCATACATCATCTTGAAAAAAGGATCAGGATAAATCCCTACAAACAATATCAATCCCGTGATAACGGTCAACACCATTGCTTGTGTCTTGTTGATGTCTACAAAACCTGCAACAGACGTTACCACCTCACCATAAAACACATGCTTGATCATGTTCAGGGTGTAGACAGCAGAAAAAATGATGCTTAGGCCTGCAAAAGCTGCAATCCATGGCTTGAATTGATAGAGCCCGTTGAAAATCATGAACTCACCCACAAATGCGTTGGTCAGCGGAAGTGCAATGTTGGCAAAAGCCGCAATGACAAGGAAAACCGTGAGCTTGGGCGCTTTTTTGGCAATCCCACCCAAATCAGCAATCTTGGTAACACCCGTCTGCTTTTCGATCAGGTCTGCCACGATCCAGAGGGCCATGATGTTGATGCCATGGCTGAACATCTGCAATACGGCACCATTCATGGCAACGGATTTGATGGTGAATGCACCTGCAGCCATGAGTCCGATGTGTGCTATAGAAGAATAGGCGATAAGTTTTTTGATATTGTCTTGATAGATGGCGATCAAAGATGCATAGACAATGCCTACAACAATCACAACAATGATGGCAGTATTAAATTGTTTTACAGCCAAAGGAAACAAGGGCAGCAACCACCTCAACAATCCGAACAATCCCATCTTCACCATTACTGCACTCAGTACCATGGTAACGGGCGTTGGGGCTTGTTCATAGGCTTCAGGCTGCCATGTGTGCAAAGGAAACAAGGGCATCTTGATGGCAAAAGCAATGAAGAATAGCAGGAACATCCAATATTGCTCTACAGCAGAAAGTTGAACATTGTAAAAAGCAACCAAGCTGAATGAACCATTGCTGGTTTTAAGGTACATGTAAAGGATACCAATCAGCAGGAACAAGGATCCTACGAAAGTGTAAATAAAAAATTTGAAGGTGGCTTTGATCCGTTTTTCTCCACCCCAAATGGAAGCGAGAAAATAAACAGGGATCAGTGCAAGCTCCCAAAACAGGTAAAACACCAAGGCGTCAGTCGCCATAAAAACGCCCATCAGTCCGCATTGTGTCAGCATCATGAGCCCATAAAAACGATTGGCATTGGGATACCTGTTTCCTGGAACCAGCAAAAATACCATTGGAAAAACCAGGGCAGTCAGCAGGCAAAGCACCCTGGTCAAGCCATCAAGGATCAGGCCAAAACTGCTTCCCAGGTTGGGCAGCCAAACATAGCTGACCTGGTTGTAAACAAGCAATTCTGTTGATGAGAAGAAAAGGCTGGTCATCATCACCCCCATCGTCAGAAGAGAGAAAACAATGGCACTGGCCCTGGCACCTTTTTCTGATTTGATGAAAAAGGAGATAAGCCCGCCTGCCAATGGCAACCAGATCAACAATGCAGGAAAATTATCAAATGCTGCGAACATATTGAATGCGTTTGGTTATAACTTCCAGAACAACTGGAAGATGAAAAATAGTATGATAGCGATCATCATGATCAAGATATAAGAACCCACCTGGCCACTTTGCAATAGACGAAATTGTCTTGCACTGAATTGCACGCCCTTGCCAACTCCGTTGACAAGACCATCAATCAATTTATTGTCCACTACCCTGCTGAGGAAAGAAGAAATCCAGTTGATGGGTCTAACAACAATGGCTTCATAGATTTCATCCACGTACCATTTGTTGGACAGCACAGCTGAAAAACCTGAAGGCTCAGCTGTATCAATATTTTCTTTTGCAAATTTTTTGGAGGCCAGGACGATCATGACCAGGATCAATACCAAAACGCCTCCCATCAAAGCAAGTTCTGAGCTGTGCGTCAAGTGAATGGCCGGATGTGCTGGCCTGACAGATGCTACCACTGGAGACAAAAAGTTGGAAAGAAGGTGTGCATTCTCTGCAAAGACTGCAGGAATGCCTATCCAGCCACCAACCACAGACAAGATGGCCAACACAATCAATGGTAAGGTCATGGGTACTGGTGATTCATGCAAATGGTGTTCTTGCTCATGACTTCCCCTGAACTTTCCTGAAAAAGTGAGGAAGTACAAACGGAACATGTAGAAGGCCGTCATCAATGATGTGGCCAGGGCCAGTACATAATAAACAGGATGCTTTTCCAGGGCCGCAGTAAGGATCTCATCTTTTGAAAAGAAACCGGCAAAGGGAGGGATACCGGCAATCGCCAAACATCCAATCAAGAAAGTAATGTGCGTAATCGGTAATTTTTTTCTGAGACCTCCCATCTTCATGATGTCCTGTTCATGGTGCATGGCATGGATCACACTTCCTGCGCCCAGGAACAGAAGTGCCTTGAAAAAGGCATGTGTCATCACATGGAAAACACCTGCCGTATAGGCTCCAACACCCAGTGCCAGGAACATGAGTCCAAGTTGACTCACCGTTGAGTAGGCCAATACTTTTTTGATATCATTTTGTTTGAGGGCAATAGTAGCCGCCAACAAGGCTGTTGAAATTCCGATGATGGCCACCAGGTTTTGTGAAATTGGAGCAAGGGTGAACAACACATTGCTTCTTGCAATCATGTAGATGCCGGCTGTTACCATCGTTGCCGCATGGATCAAGGCAGAAACAGGTGTAGGACCCGCCATTGCATCTGGCAACCATGTATACAATGGAATCTGTGCTGACTTACCCATGGCACCCACAAACAACAGGATGGTAATGCCTGTCAATACTGTTGTAGGGGCTGTTGATGCTTTTGAAAAAACATCAGCATAGGCAATCGATCCAAACTGTGAAAGCATCCAGAAAATAGCCAGCAGAAAACCGAGGTCTCCAATCCTGTTCATCACAAAGGCCTTCTTGGCTGCATTGTTATAAGATTTGTTTTCAAACCAGTATCCAATCAGCAAATAAGAACAAAGTCCTACACCTTCCCAACCAATGAACATCACCACAAAATTGGATCCCAGCACAAGGAGCAACATGGAGAATACAAAAAGATTGAGGTAGGCAAAATAACGGGCATAATGCGCAGTTGTTTCCTCATGCATGTAAGCGGTCGAGTAGACATGGATCAGGGAACCAATTCCGGTGATCACGAGCAGGAACAATGCGCTGAGCTGGTCTACCAGGAAAGAGGCCTGAATGTCCAAGCCACCGGCCTTGATGAAATCAAAATAGCGGATTACCATGGGTGTTGCGCCTGGTGCAGCCACTTCCCTGAACACCAGGAGACTGACAACAAAAGAAGCAATCAATACACCACAGCCAACGATGTTCACGAGCATCCTTGAGAGAAAATTCCTTCCCAACCCGTTGATCATAAAACCAACCAGTGGAAGAAGCGGAATCAGAAAAACATATTTACTCATATCATTCTTTGAATCAGATCAATCAATCGTGTTAGGGTCAGTGTTTCAACCTGTTGAGGAAGTTGATGTCCACTGAATGGATATTCCTGTACAACATGACAATGATGGCAAGACCAACCGTCACTTCTGCTGCAGCCACCACCATGATGAAGAAAACAAAAAGCTGTGCTTCTGTTCCTGCAGTTGTAGCCCTGTCGGTGGCAAAAGCCGCCACATGGTGCATCTTGGAAAAAGCCACCAGCAGCACATTCACCGCATTCAACATCAATTCAATGCACATGAAAATGATGATAGCATTCCGCCTGGTCAACACACCAACGATTCCGATGGTGAACAAGGCAAGCGAAAGAAAAATGTAATAATTTATTGGTATAACCGGCATAACGTTGGTATTCTTTTAGGAAACAATTGTTGATGAATCTTTCTTGCCCAATACCACAGCACCCACCATGGCACTCAAAAACAGGATACTGCTGATTTCGAAGGGCACCACATACTCAGTGAACAAAACCTTTCCCAGGTTCTTGATCAGGCCGATACTTCCTTCGCCCCTCATGCTGGAAATAAATCCATCGTTGTCTTTCAGGGCAGCAATGAGGATCAGCATCAGGCTTCCACCAGACAATACCGCGGCGAACTTCATCCACTTGCTTTTCTGTGGCTCACTTTCTGCATTGAGGTTCATGAACATGATCACAAACAGAAACAAAACCATGATGGCACCTGCGTATACAATCATGTTGACGATGGCAAGAAACTGCGCATTCATGATGATGTAATGACCGGTGATGGCCATGAAAACCATGATCAGCCACAAGACGCTGTGTACAGGATTTTTACTGAATACAACCATCATGGCACTGAACAGGGCCAGGCCAGTGAGGAACCAAAAAAGGATTTCATTGATGTGCATGGCTTATTTGTTTTTTAGTTGGGCTTCACGCAGTCCCTTTGCAATATCATATTTCTCCTTGTCGGTTACAGGATTGGGAATCAACAATTCATCCTTTGCATAAATGAATCCTTTTCTTGTAAAATTCGATGGAGCAAATGTTTCAGACATGTAGATGGCATCCTTGGGGCAAGCTTCTTCACACAAGCCACAGAAAATGCAACGCAGCATGTTGATCTCATATTTTGCCGCATATTTTTCTTCACGGTAAAGATGCTCTTCACTGGTCTTGCGCTCTGCTGCTTCCATGGTGATGGCTTCTGCAGGACAGGCTACAGCACAGAGTCCGCAAGCGGTGCAGTTTTCCCTTCCCTCTTCATCGCGGTTCAATACATGCAATCCACGAAAAACCGGACTGAACGGCCTTTTCTCTTCTGGATAGTTGATGGTGGCTTTTTTCTTGAACATGTGCGCAAACGTGATGGCCATGCCCTTGAAAATGGCAGGCAGGTACAACCTTTCCATGAAGCTCATCGGCTTCTGTTCCAATACTTTTGCCCTATTTGTTAATGATGCCATAGAATTATTTATTTAACCACAGGATAACCACTGCAGTAATCAACATATTGGCCAATGCCAGGGGAATCAATTTTTTCCAACCCAGGTCCATCAATTGGTCGTATCGGAACCTCGGTATCGTCCACCTCACCCAAATGAAAAGGAAGAGGAAGAAAAGAATTTTAGCGAAGAGCGCGCCGAACCCAAGCAGGGCAACGGTATTGGCACCCAGGCTCAAAGACAGTGCTGCTTCGTCCACGAATGGAATGTCGTAGCCACCAAAGAAAAGCGTTGACACCACGGCGCTGGAGATGAACATGTTCACGTATTCAGAAAACAGGTACAAGCCAAGTTTCATGGATGAATATTCCTGGTGGTAACCGAAGTTCAATTCATTCTCTGCTTCGGGGAGATCGAATGGCGTTCTGTTGCACTCTGCAAATACACAGATCAGGAAAATCAGGAAACCGAGTGGTTGATAGATGATGTTCCATCCTCCTTCCATCTGCTGTTGCACAATGGTTTTGAGGCTCAAAGAACCTGTCATCATCAGCAATGCAATCAAAGAAAGCCCCATGGCCAACTCGTAGGAGATGATCTGTGAGGCACCACGAACAGCGGCAATCAGCGAGAATTTATTGTTGGAAGACCATCCACCAATCATGATGCCGTAAACACCCATGCTCACCACACCAAAAACATAGAGGATGCCAATGTTTACATCAGCAATCTGGAGGCTTACATCACGTCCAAAAATATGGAGGCTGCTTCCCCATGGAATGACTGCGCTGGTGAGCATTGCTGTCACCATGGCGAGCGCTGGTCCAAGCACGAACAAGGTCTTGTTGGAAGTAAGCGGAATGATCTCTTCCTTGAAAAAAAGTTTCAGACCATCTGCTGCCGGCTGCAACAATCCGAAAGGACCAGCCCTGTTAGGGCCACGGCGGTCCTGCATCCAGGCTGCCACTTTTCTTTCGGCATAAGTTGTATACATGGCAACGATCAGCGATACCGTAATGATGCCACCAATCAAGAGCAATTTTTCAATTCCATACGCAAGGTTAATCGCCATCAAGTCCATCGTGATCATGCTTGTTTGGTTGAAGGGTTATATACATCGCTGGTGGCGGGGCCATTGATCAGGCTGAGGTCTATGGAAGGGTCATTCACTTCACTTACACTGTGGATGTCCATCAACAATTGTGGCTTCCTTCCGCCATGAACTGCTGTGAATGTCTCTTTAGGCTTCTGGATGTTTTCGTAATGCCCCTGGGAGATCACAGAATGCCTGCTGACATGGGTTGGTCCTTCGATGGTCCAGTCTGATGTTTTCTTTTTTTCAAAACGGCATTCGTTGCAAATCCACTCTTCCACTTCACCCCACTGGTCTTTCCTTGCTGTTACGCGCAACACTTCTTCACCCCTTTGCCAGAGCGTAACTTTACCAGCGCAGCATTTGCATTCCCTGTGCGCATTGACCGGCTTGGTGAACCATACTCGGTTTTTGAAACGGAAGGTCTTGTCTGTGAGGGCCCCTACCGGGCATACATCGATGACGTTTCCAATGAAATTATTGTCGAGTGATTTCTCAATGTAAGTAGCGATTTCAGCATGGTCGCCCCTGCTCAAAATGCCATGAGACCTTTTGTCTGTGAGCTGGTCTGCCGTAAACACACACCTGTAACAAAGGATGCAACGGGTCATGTGCAATTGAATATAAGGACCAAGATCGTGCTTCTCGAAAGTCCTGCGCTTGAACTCATAGCGTGTTCCTTGTTTTCCATGAGAGTAGCCAAGGTCCTGCAAATGACACTCTCCTGCCTGGTCGCAAACAGGGCAATCGAGCGGATGGTTCAACAAGAGGAATTCAACAACACCATTCCTGGCATCTTCCACTTTTGGACTGGTCATGTTTTTCACTTCCATGCCGTCCATCACGCCAGTCCTGCAACTGGCCACAAGCTTGGGCATAGGACGCGGATCAGCCTCGCTGCCCTTGCTCACTTCAACAAGGCAGGTACGGCACTTGCCACCACTGCCTTGGAGCTTGCTGTAATAACACATAGCAGGAGGAACAACATCACCACCAATCATTCTCGCTGCCTGCAGGATGGTTGTTCCAACGGGCACATCTATTGTGATGTTATCAATCGTGACTTTTACTTTTTTGACTTCTTCGGCCATATATTTTTTTTAAAGAGACTTAACCCTTGCTTATGCTGGAACATGAATAGGATCTGCATAGTGTGCCAATCCAAAATTTTGTGTCAGGCACAATTCGGGATTGTTGACATGCCACTCAAATTCATCCCTGAAATGCCTGATGGCTGCTGCAACAGGCCATGCTGCTGCATCTCCCAATGGGCAGATCGTATTGCCTTCAATCTTGCGCTGGATATCCCACAACAAATCGATGTCGCTGATGGCACCCTTTCCACTCTCAATTTTGCCAAGAATTTTTTCCATCCATCCGGTACCTTCCCTGCAGGGTGAACACTGTCCGCAACTTTCATGCCTGTAGAAACGGGCAAGTGTCAACGTATGTTTCACGATGCACTGGTCTTCATCCAGCACAATGAATCCACCTGATCCCATCATGGAACCTGTAGCAAACCCTCCATCAGAGAGGCTTTCATAGTTCATCAAACGAGGCTCCCCTTTTGCTGTTGTCAGCAAAAGATTGGCAGGAAGAATGGGAACAGAGGAACCACCGGGGATACAGGCCTTCAGCTTTTTGCCATTGGCAATTCCACCACAGTATTCATCGCTGTAGATAAATTCTTCCACAGAAATGGTCATGTCTATTTCATATACCCCAGGCTTGTTGATGTTGCCGCAGGCAGAAATCAATTTCGTTCCGGTGGAGCGCCCAACACCAATCTTGGCGTATTCTTCTCCACCCATGTTCATGATGGGCACCACTGCAGCAAGGGTTTCAACATTGTTGACAACCGTTGGGCAATCCCAGAGGCCCTTGATGGCGGGGAACGGAGGCTTGATCCGTGGATTGCCACGCTTGCCTTCCAAAGATTCGATCAATGCCGTTTCTTCACCGCAGATATAGGCACCTGCACCGCGCTGTACATAAATCTCACAATCGAATCCTGATCCCAAGATATTTTTTCCAAGGAAGCCGTTTTGTTTGGCCTCTGCAATGGCTTGCTCAAGAATTCCAACAATCCAGGCATATTCACCACGGATGTAGATATAAGTGCGGTTGCTGCCCAGGGCAAAAGATGAAACGATCAGGCCTTCGATCAGGAGGTGAGGAAGAAATTCCATCAGGTACCTGTCCTTGAATGTTCCTGGCTCGGATTCATCTGCATTGCAGACCAAATAACGGGGAACACCCTCAGGCTTGGCCAGAAAACTCCATTTCATACCTGAAGGAAATCCTGCGCCACCCCTGCCCCGCAATCCACTTTTCTTCACCTCCTCAACGATGGCGGCCGGCTCCATTTTCAGGGCTTTTTCCACTGCAGCGTATCCACCTTCCCTTCTGTACACTTCGAAGTGACTAATCCCTTCTACGTGGGCCTTTGCTAATAATAATTTTGTTGCCATTTTGCTTATGCTTTACTGGTCTTCTATTGTTTGTTTCGGCAGGCTGCGATGATCTCATCCACTTTGGCCTCTGTCAGGTGCTCCCTGTAATCGATGCCCATCTGCATCATGGGTGCATAGCCACAGGCGCCTAGACATTCCACCGTTTTAAGCGTGAACATGCCATCTTCAGTGGTTTCCCCAACCTTGATGCCCAGTTTGGTTTTGATGTATCCGATGATGTCATCACTTCCCCTCAGCATGCAAGGACCAGTATGACAAACCTCGAAAACATGCTTGCCAACGGGTTTCAGGTTGTACATGCTGTAAAACGTGGCCACCTCGTATACTTCAATCGGCTCAATGCCCAGCAGGGAGCCAACATAGTCCATGGTTTCAGCGCTCAACCATCCACCAAACTCTTCCTGTGCCAAATGCAAAAGAGGAATCAATGCACTCTTCTGTTTGCCCTCAGGATAGCGGTCGATCATCGACTGCACCTCCTTCAACTTATCTTCTGAAAACTTTACCATTGCTTGTGTTTTGCTTTATGCGTCCATTTCTCCAGCGATCAGGTTAAGACTGCTCAATGTTACGATGGCGTCACTGAGCATGGTATCTTTCACGATCTCTGAATATGCCTGATAATAAATGAAACAAGGCCTGCGGAAGTGCAAGCGGTAAGGGGTCCTTCCACCATCACTGATGAGGTAGAATCCCAACTCTCCATTGCCTCCCTCTATGCTCTGGTAAACCTCACCTGCAGGAATTTCTGTTTCACCCATCACAATCTTGAAATGGTAAATCAGGGCTTCCATTTTGGTGTATACGTCTGCCTTGGCTGGAAGGTAGTATTCTGGGGCATCCGCATGGTATACATCGGCCTCTGTTCCTTTGAATGCCTGCACTTTCTGATAGGCCTGGCGGATGATGCTGAGTGATTGCCAGATCTCTTCATTCCTTACCTGGAAACGGTCATTGTTGTCTCCTGTGGTACCTACGGGAATGATGAAATCAAAATCTTCGTAGGAAGAGTAAGGTGAATGAACACGTACATCATAGTCCACACCCGCAGCACGCAGGTTAGGTCCGGTGAAGCCATAGTTCAGGGCCCTTTCAGCAGAAATGGCACCCGTTCCAACTGTTCTTTCGATGAAGATCCTGTTGCGGTTGAAAAGGTTTTCAAACTCTTTCCAAACACCAGGAAACTCAGCCAGGAATTTCTCAATTTTCTGGAAGGCCACATCGGAAAAATTGCGCTCAAATCCGCCAATACGTCCCATGTTGGTGGTAAGACGGGAGCCGCAAACTTCTTCATAAATTTCATAGACCAGTTCCCTGTACTGCATCACATAAAGGAAGCCGGTATAAGCACCGGTATCCACGCCCACAATTGAATTGCAAATCAGGTGATCGGAGATCCTGGAAAGTTCCATGATGATCACGCGCAGGTAATCAACACGCTTGGGTGTTTTAACGCCCAAGAGCTTTTCGCAGGTCAGGTGCCATCCCATGTTGTTCAATGGAGCAGAGCAATAATTCAACCTGTCGGTCAGTGTAGTGATCTGGTTCAGTGGCCGGCGTTCTGCAAGCTTCTCAAATGCCCTGTGGATATAGCCCACAGTTGATTCAGCCTTGATGATGCGCTCTCCATCCATTTCCAAGATGTTCTGAAAAACACCATGGGTTGCAGGATGGGTAGGACCAAGGTTCAGCGTAGTGGTCTGCTTCTCGATGGATCCTTCCGGTAAATGTATATTGCCTTGTTCGAGCATAATCTTGATTGTATTTATCTGCCAAACATTTCGTCGTCCTTGTCAATCCTTGTCTGGTCTTCCAACGGAAACTCTTTTCTCAAAGGGAAATAATCCATCTCGTCCACATTCAATACCCTCCTCAGGTCAGGATGGCCTACAAAATTCACACCATAGAAATCATAGGTCTCGCGCTCCATCCAGTTTGCCCCACTGAACAATCCTGTGGCAGTGTACACATCTGGTTTCTCAACGGGCACAAAGAGTTTCATCCTGAGGCGCACATTTTCTTTTAGGTTGTGCAGGTGATAGACAACTGCAATCTCCTCTCCTTTCCTGTCTGGATAATGAACCGCGGTAACATCCGTAAGGAACTGAAAACCCATTGCAGGGTCATCGTTTAAAAAGGTAAGTGCCTTGAGGTTATGGTCGGGCTGGATGGTGAAGCTGAGCATTCCGTAGGACTCTTCCCAGCCCAATATCTTGTCGCCGAATTGTGCGGCCAGTGTTTCTTTTATCGTCTCGTGCGTGAGGAACATAATTGTTTGTTTTTGATCCTGCCTTATTGAATACCGTATCCACCCAGCAAGGCCTTGTATTGGTCGCCTGTTCTTCTTCTGAGTGATTCGTTCTCTACCAGCTCCTGAATCTTCAACACCCCGTCAATGATGGCCTCTGGCCTTGGAGGACATCCAGGAACATATACATCCACCGGGATGACCTGGTCAATGCCCTGGAGCACAGAATAGGTATCAAATATCCCACCGCTGGAAGCACAGGCACCTACAGCCATCACCCAGCGGGGCTCAGCCATCTGGAGGTAAACCTGGCGTAGTACCGGTCCCATTTTTTTCGCAATCGTTCCCATCACCATCAAAAGGTCGCACTGGCGGGGGGAGAAACCCACGCGCTCAGAACCGAACCTGGAGAGGTCGTAATGTGAACCCATGGTGGCCATGAATTCGATACCGCAACAGGAGGTTGCAAATGGCAAAGGCCACATGGAGTTCTTCCTGGCCATACCAACGACCTTGTCAAGGGAAGTAGCAAAAAAGCCCTCTCCCATGTGCCCTTCAGGGAGCTGGACATTGTTGATGCCAAGGTCTGAAGTGTCTTTTTGAATCATGTTGAACCGAACTGGACGCGACATATACAATAGTTTATTTTATTCTTCCCAGTGAAGTGCACCTTTTTTGATGATATAAATGAAGCCGGCAAGAAAGAAGCCGACAAACATCAGAACGGCCATCAACCCATCCCATCCCAATCCCCGGAAGTTGACGGCGTAGGGATAGAAGAAAATTACCTCCACGTCAAACAGTACAAACAGAATGGCAACCAGAAAATACTTGATGGCCATCGGCTGGCGGGCATTTCCGAATTGCTCGATACCACTTTCAAATACCTGTAGTTTGTCTGAGGTCTTGCGTTTGGGGCCCAGGAGCTGTGATCCAAGGATCATTACCGTGACCAACCCTACCGCAAAAAGGAACTGGATTCCGATGGGGAAATAGTCGCTTGCTCTGCTGATCTCGGGGTTCTGTCCAATGGCTTGCGCTTGCAGGAAAAACGTCCTTATCATGGGTATAAATTTCAAGGCGCAAAAATAGGCAAAAACGGGATGTAAAAAAGAAAAAGAATCCATGAAAAAGGGCCCAGGTGGTATACCTGAGCCCTTTTTTATTGCTATTCGGATTAGCCTTATTTTTTGGGAGCGGCCAATGCCTTTTGGATGATGTCTCTGTTTTTCACAGCGTCCTGGTTGTTGGGATCAATTTCAATGATCTTGTCCAGGAAAGCGGCTGCTCCGGCAAGGTCCTTCTTGATGTTGGCATTGTAAGAGGCCAGGTAACCGTAGGCGGTGATGAGGGTGCTTTTGTTCTTTGCCTTCTCTGCTTCAGCTATGGAGATGAATTTTTCGCAATCTGCAATCGCCAGGCCCTGCTCCATGGTGGAATCAATAACAGACAATGAGCGGAAAGACCAGTAGTGGCCATATACTTCAGCCGGGTAATTGGTTTTGTAGATGGTAAAAATGCTGTCCGCCCTTTTGTATTGGGTGGCTTTGAAATTCTCAAAACCTGCATTGTACAGGTCAACCTTGCTGAGTTTGGGATTGATGGTCAGCACTTTGGTCAACCATTCGGCAGATTTTGCTGTATTGCCGGATTTTTTGAAGAAATCAGCTGCCTTGCGCGTATAATCAACCTTGTTGGTAACCGTGGTATCTGCATCAATGGCCTTGGAAAAATAGTAGTCTACCTTGGCAAGATCAGCCTTCAATTTGGCTGCATTGTATGCTGCAATCACGTAATTGTCGGGATTGATCCGCTCAGGCGTTGCTTTTGAGAAAAAGATCTCTATCTGCGCAAGTGCCTGCCCCGAATCTCCCATCTTGTCGAAGCTGTATCCCTTCAAGCGGTACAACCTGGCATCTGCTTTGTCGCCTTGTGATTTCAACAGGTTGTCTGCTTTGGCAATGGCATTCTTGAAATCACCTGCGGCAAACTGGAGGCTGGCCTCTTCATAATCAAGGGCTGGTCCGGGCTCAGCATGCTCCTTGTACTTGTTGAACATCTCAGTAGCCTTGTTCACATCCCTTGAATAGTAGTATACATACATGTCATACAATGCAGGAGCAAATGTTGGATCATCGGCAACGGCATCATTGAACTTGCCCAGGAAAATATCCTTCTGCTCAAATCCTTGGGTAAGATAAATCTTGCCAATCTTGTGCTTGGCCAAGGCAAGCTTAGGGTCAATCATGAGGGCATTCTCATAAGATGAAACGGCGCCACCACCATTCATGAGTTTCCTGTACAAATCACCCATGTAAACATAGGCCATGGCATCCTTGAATCCCTTTACAGTAGTACCCTGCTTCAGTTTTTCGATACCATAGGCTGGATCTCCACCCTCTTCGAGGTTGGCCCTTCCAATGGCAGTAAATATGGATACATCCTTGCCCTTGGTCAGGGAAATGGCGGTTTCAAAACGCTGACGGGCATCATTGGTCTTTTTCTCTGACAACTCTGCCTGACCCATGGCCACCAGCAACAATGGATTGCTTCCATTGGCACCTTCCATTCCTTTTCTCAACACCTCTTTTGCTCCATTGAGGTCTTTCAGTTCAAACTGGGCCTGGGCCAGCCAATAGATGGCCTCTGCATTGGTGGGTGCGGCTGCAACCACTTTCTCCAGTGTTGTTTTTGCAGATTGGTATCTGTGCATGAAAAGCAAACGCTTGCCTTCCTGAATGGTCTGTGAAAACAGGCCAGTAACCGTGATCAACAGCATTGCTGTAAAGCCCAACTTCATTGTACGCATCATATTCCTTTTTAAATAGGGTTGTAATTTAATGAATCCTTGCTTTATTCCGTAACATTTGCTTTTCTTATTTGAAGGGCCATCCTGTCTGGCACCAAATAGCCCCTCCTGAAGATGAGTTGCCCCTTTTCATGGGTCAGGAAATTCACAAATCCCTTGCCCAAACCGGCATAGTTTTCCTTCAGGATATAATGCAGACCCCTGTTGAGGGGATATCTTTTCATGGCCATGTTGGCCTGATAAGGCCTCACATAAACCTCTTCAGTACAATTGGCGCACTGCAAAGCAGCCAGCCTTACCTTTTTCTGGAAAGTCATTTGTGCAGGATCTTCCCGGTTGCCAATCCAGCTGACCCCAATAAAACCAATGGCATTGGGGTTCGACGCCACGTAATTGATCACTGATTCGGAGTTTTTTGCAGCCCTTACATTTCCTTTCATGGACTGTCCGCGCAAAACAGAATCGATGAGGAATCTCACGGTGCTGGTTGCTTTCAGGCCATCCATCACCAGTTCATATTTGTACCCACTGGTGCCATTCAGCATTCCGCGAATATCAGCAACAGAAAAAAGAGAATCTTTGGCCTTGTTGTTGGTGATGACGGCAATGGCATCGGTGGCAATCCTGCCATGCATGGGAATGAAAGAAAGGGTATCCTTGTAAAAAGGTGCTTCCTCCTCTGTCAGTCCTCGGGTGATGATGATCATCCTCGTGCTGTCATTGAGCATGTCCTTCAGGCAATCCGCTTCGGGCTTGTAATGAGGGATGATCCTGGCTTTGGGATTCAAGGACATGAATACCTTGATCTGTGAGTCGATGATGGGAGCAAAAGATTCATCCACACTGATGTGGATGGTACCGCTGTTGATGGTATCATCCCCTGCAATGACTTTTGCCTTTTTCTTGTTCGGATTGCAGGATGCAGCCAAAAGGACAAAGGCCATGAGGGCGAAGGCCCGCAACAATATGGTTGGCTTGAATTTCATCGTTGTTTTGTTGCAAAAAAACCCCTGTAAAGCCTGAAAACGCCGTAGCATACACAAGCAATCCCGAAGATGGTAGAGAGCAGGGAATCAACAATCAGTTTTCCGCCCAGGTACTTGCCTGCCAGAAAAAACACACCTGCACCCAACCACAATACACCTGCAGCAAAGTCATACACCACCTTGAAGTTGGACTGCCTTTTTTCTTCCCTGTCGCGAAATGAGTTTGTATCCATGGAATGCAATTTAGTGAAATTACCCATCTGAATACAATGACGCAGGCGCAGGAAAATTCCACAACATATCTTTGTAAAAAATTTCCAATGAAAGTGTTGATGGTTTGCCTGGGCAATATTTGCAGGAGCCCGATTGCAGAGGGTGTTCTTCAGCAAAAAGTGAAGCAGCTGGGATTGAACTGGGTCGTAGACAGTGCCGGAACCAATGGGTACCACAATGGTGAACGCCCACATGACATGTCGCAGATGGTTTCCAAACTCAATGGCATCGACATCTCCGGACAAAGGTCAAGGCCTTTTCGGGCGGAAGACTTTGATCAGTATGACCTGATCATTCCCATGGCAGCCGATGTCTGGCGAGAGATGAAATACATCGGAGGGAAAAAATACAAGGCAGAAAAAGTAGAGTTGTTGCTGAATTACTCCTTTCCAAAAACTGATCTTGATGTGCCAGATCCCTGGGGCAGGTCAGTGGCTGCCTTTCATGAAGTCTTCACCCTCATTGACCATGCCTGTGATGCATTGATCAATCAATACCAATCGCCAAAACAGCCTTAACTTCGCACCATGAAACCATCGATCCCCCAGGGCACGCGCGATTTTTCAGCAGCGGTATTGAGAAAAAGGAATTTCATTCTTCAGACCATCCGCAGTGTTTTCGAAACCTATGGCTTTGAGCCACTGGAAACACCTGCCATGGAGAATACAGAAACCCTGATGGGGAAATATGGGGAGGAAGGAGATAAACTGATTTTCAAGATCCTCAACAATGGCTTGAACAATCCTGAAAAAAAGGACGCCATCATCCGCGACTTCGATGCAGTACTCGAGGGCAAAACCAACAAAGGCATTACAGAAAGGGCACTGCGTTACGACCTGACCATCCCCTTTGCAAGATATGTGGCCATGAACCAGGGGCAATTGACCTTCCCTTTCAAACGCTACCAGATGCAACCCGTCTGGAGGGCAGACCGGCCCCAACGCGGCCGCTACAGGGAGTTCTGGCAATGCGATGCTGATGTGGCTGGAAGTGCAGCCCTGCTGCATGAAGTGGAACTTTCCCTGATCTATACCAATGTTTTCAACAAGTTGAATGTTCCTGTTGAAATCCACATCAACAACAGGAAAATCCTGGGTGCCTTGGCTGCCGTTTGTGGCGGAGAAGACATGATGATGGACATCACCATTGCCATTGACAAGCTGGACAAGATTGGCATGGAAAAGGTGAAAGATGAACTCATTGGCAAAGGACTTTCCATGGAACAGGTGGATACCGTTGAGTCTTTCATTTCTATAGCAGGAAGCAATGATGAAAAACTGAAAGCACTGGAAGAGATGTTCAGCAGAATTCCTCATGGCCTGGAGGGAATCAATGAATTGCGGACCATTCTTGCTTCTTTCAATGCCATCAAAGGCAATACAAAAGGGCATTCCCAACTGCAGGTTGACCTTTCCCTTGCACGTGGACTCAACTACTATACCGGAACAATTTTTGAAGTGAAGGCATTGGGTGTACAAATGGGCAGCATTGGCGGAGGCGGCAGGTATGACGACCTCACTGGACTATTTGGTGTAAAGGGCATTGCGGGAGTCGGTATCTCATTTGGCGTAGACAGGATTTATGATGTGATGGAGGAGTTGAAAGCATTTCCGGAAAGCATCCAAAAAGGGACAACAGCCTTGTTCTTCAACACAGGAACAAGCGAAGAAAAATACATCCTCCCAATTGCAGAGGAACTGCGCAGCAAGGGAATCTCCTGCGAGATCTACCATGAGCCTGCGAAATTCGACAAGCAGTTCAAGTATGCCGAAAGAAAGAACATCCCCTTTGTTGTGATCATTGGATCAAAGGAAATCGAGAATGGAACAGCAGTCCTCAAAGAACTTGCCTCCGGAAATCAAACGGAAATGAAGGTGGACGAAATCATCAAAGCATTGGAACACTAAACAATTCTGTTGAGCACTACAAGTTGGAATTCTCGTCGGGGGCAATGATAGGTAAAGGGCTGATGGGCATCACGAACATGTAATGCTTAACCCCATTTTCTCAACTGCTTCAATGTAGCATCAAGGTCGCGCGGCAAAGGAGCAACAAATGCATGTGCTTCACCTTGGCGATCAACCAAATCCACACTGTAGGCATGGAGGGCCAATCGTGAGAGCAAAGGGCGTTCCTCTTCTTCTTTTTTCGAGATGTTGAATTTTCTTTTGAAAGAAGAGAGCAAAATGGGATCAGGCTTTCCGTAAAGCGGATCGCAAACCAGCGAGTGGCCAGCGTTATAGAGGTGTACACGGATCTGGTGTGTTCTCCCTGTTTCAATCTGGAACTTCACCCATGTATATCCCCTGAACCTTTCTTCAACCGTGAAATGGGTGATGGCAGGTTTTCCCTTTCTACCGACCCGCATTTTTCCCAACAGGGTTGGATGTTGCTCAATTGGCTGATCGTATACTCCCTGGTCTTCAGCAACACTGCCAACGACCAAACCATAATAGGTTTTCTTGAGCGTGCGCTGCTCAAATAGCGTATTGTAGTACTTGTGTGCTTCAGCATTTCTTGCCAGCAAGAGCAGTCCGCTGGTATCGCGGTCAATGCGGTGCACAATGAATATTTTTTCGCCCTTCGCCTCGAACCATGATTTCACAGAATACAATTCCGCATCATGCCGGTCAGGGATGGTCAACCAACCCGATGGCTTGTTGATGGCCATCAGGTCGGCATCTTTGTAAATGATTTCAGGTGCAGTCTGCATCGTGTAGAATTACTTTTTTGTCCTGGAGCGCATGACCCTTTTTACACCACCTTTTTGAACAGTGGGTTTGTGCCTTCCCTCTGTCTGCTTTCTTGCCGCAGTTGGCTTTTTTATTTCCACCCGCTTCGCTTTTTTCTCGGACTTTGCAGGTGCAGCCTGATCCAAGTCCTCTTTTTTTCCAGGCTTTGCAGGTGCAGCCTGACCGCGTTTTACAAGGGTTTTCTCTTCAGGATCTTCCGGAGTCTTTTTGATAAAAGAACTGTTCATGAACTTCAATAACCTGATTTCTTTTTCCACCAGATAACGCCATTTGCCGCGTTCTACATTTTTTTTGGTAAGGTTGCCAAACATCACCCGATCCAGGTTCCTGACATCATATCCCAACGATTCAAACATACGCCTTACAATTCGGTTCCTGCCACTGTGCAACTCAATGCCAATGATGGACTTGTCTTTGGGATCGGTGTAGGCAAGAGAATCAGCCCTTACAAAACCATCTTCCAGGTCAAGCCCGTTGAGAATCCTTTCAAAATCAAGTTTACCCAAGGGCTTGTCGAGTTTAACTTCGTATATTTTTCTCACTTCATGGGAAGGATGAGACAGTTTTTGTGTGAGGTCTCCGTCGTTTGTCAACAACAAAACACCGGTGGTGTTGCGGTCAAGCCTTCCCACAGGAAATATCCTTTCAGCAGTCACTCCCCTCAGCAGGTCGAGTACGGTTTTTCTTCCTTCAGGATCATCAAGCGTGGTGATATAATCCTTGGGCTTGTTCAATAAGACATAAACCAGGTTTTTTTCTGGGAGAATTTTCTTTCCGGCGTAAGTGACGACATCATTGGGATTGACCTTGAAACCAGGCTCTAGGATGACCACATCATTCACCCGCATCTTGCCTTCCTTGATCAAAGGAACGGCATCCCGTCTGGAGCAAATACCACAGTGGGCCACATATTTGTTGAGGGGCATTGTTTTGTCCTGCTTTCGCACCGTAATGGCAGGACGAAGGTCACTTGACTCAGATCGGTTTTTTGAAACGTCTTTGTCTGCAGCTGCTGCTTTGCGGAACTCCAGCTTTTTCTTTTCAATGGCTTCTGACCTTTCTTTTTTGAATTTCTTCTTCTCCTGGCGGAATTCTTCCTTGATGGCTGCATTGCTTTTCCTGGCGGCGAACTTGGAGAAATTGTCTGTTCGTTTCATGTTTTTTGTTTTGCTGTTTTACAACAGGATGAAGAGGACTGTGGGTTGTGGGTTGAGAGTTGTGGGTTGTGGGTTGTGGGTTTAGGCGTGGGATGATATCACTTGTTGGCGAGTTGTCCGCAGGCTGCGTCAATGTCCTTTCCTCTGCTCTTGCGAAGCCTTGAATTGACACGGTTCTTGTCAAGGAACTGCATGAATGCTTCGGTTTTGTCTTCACTTGGTTTCTTGAACCTGGCAAATTCAATGGGATTGTATTCAATGATGTTGACCAAATCTGCAGGCACCTGCCTGTAAATCTTCATCAGTTCCGCAGCATCTTCCAGGGAATCGTTGAAATTATCGAACAGGATATACTCGAATGTTATCTCGCTTTTCGTCTGCTTGTAGAAATAATTCAGTGCATCAATGAGTGATTTCAGGTCATTGGTTTCATTGATGGGCATGATTTCATTTCGTTTCTTGTCATTTGGCGCATGCAATGAAACAGCAAGCTTGAACTTGACCTGATCATCACCCAACTGACGGATCATCTTGGAAACACCTGCAGTGGAAACGGTAATCCTTCTGGAACCCATTGCGAGTCCATCTGGTGCAGTAATCCTTTCAATCGCTTTCAGCACGTTCTTGTAATTGAGCAATGGCTCACCCATGCCCATGAAAACAATATTGGTCAGCTTTTTCTTGTAAATCGCCATGGCCTGCTGGTTGAGCAGGACAACCTCATCGTAAATCTCATCAAAAGAAAGGTTTCTCTCCCTTTCCATGAAACCGGTAGCACAGAATTTGCAGCTCAGGCTGCAACCGATCTGAGACGAAACACAGGCAGTAAGCCTTTCTGCTGTAGGGATCAGAACCCCTTCCACCTTGAAACCGTCGTGGGTTTTGAAGCGGGATTTTACTGTTCCATCCTCACTCACTTGTTTTGTATCGATGGACAGGGAGGGCAGGGTAAATTTCTCTTCGAGATTTGTCCTTAGTTCTTTAGAAAGATTGGACATGGACTGGAAATCGAAGGCATGCTTTTGCCATAACCATTCCCAAATTTGCTGCAAACGAAATTTTTTTTCCCCAATTGATTCAAGGTATTCTCCGATTTCTTCCTTGCTGAAGCTGCGGATATTCTGCTTAGACATGCTGCAAAGGTAATGATTAGTTGAGGGGTTTGGCAGTTTAATGGGATAGAAATAAAAACTACACCCTAACCAACCCCCATTTAAGGCTGGGACGTGTAGCGCAAATATGGCTTGATCCTTTTGATGCCTTTGGGGAAATGAAGGGCTGCCACATCATCAGGAAGCTGTGGAGCAACAATCACGTCCTCTCCTTGCTTCCAGTTGGCGGGCAGTACAACAGCATGTTCCTTTGAGAGCTGAAGCCCATCAATAGCCCTTAGGATTTCAGTGAAATTTCTGCCAAGGGATGCAGGGTAGGTTATTTTGAGTTTTATCTCCCTGCTGGGTGAAATGATATACAATGACCTTACTGTAAAAGTAGCAGATGCATCAGGATGAATCATGCCATACAATGAAGCAATCTTGTGAGACTGGTCAGCAATAACAGGGAAATTGACCGTGCATTGCTGGGTTTCGTTGATATCCTTTACCCACTCTTGAATCTTTCCCAAATCATCGGTTGTAAGACCTACAACCTTTACATTTCGTTTATCAAACTCGTTTTTCAATCTCGCCACTTCTCCCAATTCAGTTGTACAAACCGGAGTAAAGGCACCTGGGTGAGAAAAAATAATCCCCCAGCTTGGCCCCAGGAATGAATAAAAATCAAACTCTCCGATCGTTGAGGTGCCCTGAAAGTTAGGAGCGTCTTCACCCAGCTTTAATCCCATCCTGTAAATTTCATGTGAAAATAGAAAAACAAAAAGATAACTACTTTTTGTAGTAGTCAGAGTTATTCACAACTTTTCATCTCCCCCTTCCCACTGATTTTTTTCCAAACCGCAATTTCACTGCATCTATGGCAGTATATAAATCAGCTTTTCGAACCCTGTTCTCAAAAAGATCGGTTTGAAGACTGGCGAATGTCAGTTCGCTGAACCTGACACCAATCAACCTCACAGGGTGCTTTTGTTTATAGAGGTTTGCAAAAAGGTCTTTGACCACCTTGATCAGTTCATCATCGTAGGAACTGGGTGCAATGGCCATTTGACGGGTATGGGTCTCAAAATCAGGATACCTTATTTTTACCGCAACACATTTGGTCATCTTGCCATCTTCTCTCAGTTCATGACCCAGTTTTTCTGTCATCCGAATCAGTTCGGCTTGGAGAAAGTCCATGTCTGCACTGTTTTCTGAGAATGTATGTTCTGTTGAAATTGACTTTGCCTCATGAAATGGATGAACTGCTCCCAAATGAATTCCATTTGCTTTTTGAAGCAAAACCTCCCCGTATTTGCCAAAATTCTGTTCTAACAAGTGTTGGGGATAGACTGAAAGATCACTGATGGTCATGATACCCAGGGAATGCATGGTTTTCAACATGTGCTCTCCCACTCCTGGTATCTCTCCCACTTGTAGTGGAGAAAGAAACTCTTTTTCCTTTCCAGGCAGTACCTGTAAAAAACCATTGGGTTTGGCAGCATTGGTAGCCATTTTTGCGACCATCTTGTTGGATGCCAGCCCAAAGGAAATGGGCAAGCCGGTGGTTTCAATGATTTCCTTGCGCAGATCGATTGTCCATTGGAGCGGATCAAAGAACCTGTCCATGCCTGTCAGGTCGATATAAAACTCATCGATGGAAGCTTTCTCGTAAAGAGGAGATTTAGCAGCAATGATATCGGTGACCCATTGTGAAAATTTGCTGTATTGCCCTCGGGTGCCCTGCATTACAATGGCATGCGGGCAAAGGGCAACAGCCCTGGCCATGGGCATGGCAGAATGCACACCAAACTTTCTGGCTTCATAACTGCAGGTGCTGACAACCCCTCGTTCCCTGGAACCTCCTAGAATCAATGCTTTTCCAACCAATGAAGGGTCGAGAATCCTCTCCACGGAAACGAAAAAGGCGTCCAGGTCGAAATGGGCAATATAGGGTTGCTGACCAGCCATAAGGAGTGGGAAATGTCAACTCAATTTAGATAAATATCAAGCAATCCATCTGGTAGTGTCACGTAAATTTTCTCTTGTTTGTGGTCTATCTTGTCGAGCGTGCTTTCATTCAGCGGAACCAGCACTTCTTTTCCCTGCATCTCGATGCGAAGCAGGATCTGAACTGGTTGCTCAATCACTTCCAGCACAGTAGACAAAGGTTTTTTCTTGTCATAGACCATAAAACCCAACATGGAAATGGGTGCTGTGGCAGAAGCAGTTTTTTTGACATCCTCTTCCTTCAACCATATTTTTTTGCGGAGAAAACGCTTGGCGCTCTCCGGACTTTCTATTCCTTCCAGGCTGAGGATCATCTCAGTACCGGATTTGGTTTTGCGTCCTGAAATAAAATAGGGGATGAACTTTCCTGTAAATTCTTCAATAAAAACAGCCACCACGCCATCAAGGCTGGCATCTTCTCCGAGATGGTGCTCCAATACTACCTCTCCCTTCACCCCAAAGGTGGCAGCGAGCTTTCCAATGCTTAGATAATTTTCCATGGCATAAAAAAGCCCCGTTTGGAACGAGGCTTTTGATTTTGTTTTTTGTCTTATTCAGCTGAAGGAGCGTCTTGCTGTTCAGTTTGTTCAGGTTGTGCAACTTGAACAGGGATTGGACGGCTGGCTGGAGCACCTTGACGAGGCCTCTGACGGCGTTCGCGGGCGGCAGCTTCCTGACGTGCCCTAGACTTTGATTCCTGCTCCTGGTGCCAAGCTTCAAACTTGGTCATCGCTGTTGCATGATCAAACAATCCGAGGTCAACTCCACGAAGCAAATGCTTCAAGAAAAGAACACCTTTGGTTGACAGGATCTTGCGAACAGTATCTGTAGGTTGTGCGCCATTGTTCAGCCACTCAAGTGACTTCTGACGGTCTACCAATACAGTTGCGGGATGAGTGAGCGGATTGTAAGTACCGATCTTCTGGATGAATTTACCATCTCGAGGTGCGCGTGCATCTGCTACTACGATGAAGTAAAAAGGACGCTTCTTGCTTCCGTGACGTTGGAGTCTGATTTTGACAGCCATAAAAAATTGAAATTTTTAGTGGGTGGTGAATAAAATTGTTTCGAATCGAGGTGCAAATATAGCTATTAGGTAAGAACTTCCAAAAACAACTGTCAGTAAAAAACGTGAAAAACATCATAAAAACCTTCTTCCACGTTTAATGGTTATCGCCTGCCACCCATCCTGGGCATGGCGGGCATGTTGTTCATTCCTTTCATCATTTGCTTCATTTGCTCAAACTGTTTAAAGAATTGGTTGACTTCATTCATATCCCTTCCACAACCTTTGGCAATGCGTTGCTTGCGCTTGAGGTCAATGACGTCTGGATTGGACCTTTCAAAAGGAGTCATGGAGCTGATGATGGATTCCACCCCCTTGAAGGCATCATCGCTGATGTCAATGTCTTTCATGGCCTTTCCCATGCCGGGGATCATGCCCATCAGGTCTTTGAGGTTACCCATTTTTTTGATCTGCTGCAGTTGATCCAGAAAATCCTGAAAATCAAATTGGTTTTTCCTGATTTTTTTCTCCAGCTTCTTGGCCTGTTCCTCGTCAAACTGTGCTTGTGCCCTTTCCACCAAGGAGGCGATATCACCCATTCCGAGAATACGCTGGGCCATACGGTCTGGATGGAAGACATCCAGTGTCTCCATCTTTTCACCACTGCTGATGAACTTGATGGGTTTCTGAACAGTGTATTTAATTGACAACGCAGCACCACCCCTGGTGTCGCCATCCAATTTGGTGAGGACAACACCTGTAAAATCAAGCCTTTCGTTGAATGCCTTGGCGGTATTCACTGCATCCTGTCCGGTCATTGAATCCACCACAAAAAGGATTTCCTGTGGCTGCAACGCTGTCTTAAGACCAGCAACCTCATTCATCATGACCTCATCCACCGCCAAACGACCTGCCGTATCAATGATGATGACATTCTTATTGGTGGTCTTGGCTTGTTTGAGTGCATTTTCAGCAATAGCCCTAGGGTCCTTGTTCTCAGGCTCGGCATATACATCAACCCCAATCTGTCCTCCCAAAACCTTGAGCTGATCAATGGCTGCAGGCCTGTAAACATCCGCCGCAACCAGCAAGGGGGATTTGCCTTTTTGTGTTTTGAGGTAATTGGCCAGTTTTCCACTGAAAGTGGTTTTACCGGAACCCTGTAAACCTGCAATGAGGATGATGGCAGGATTCCCAGTGGCATTGAATCCACTGGCCAGGCCGCCCATCAATTCCGTCAGTTCATCCTGCACAATCTTGATCATGAGCTGACCAGGGCTTACAGCAGTCAATACTTTCTGCCCCATGGCCTTTTCCTTCACCTTATCGGTAAATTCCTTGGCAATCTTGAAGTTGACGTCAGCGTCCAACAATGCTTTGCGGATATCCTTGACGGTATTGGCTACGTTGAGGTCTGATATCCTGCCTTCGCCCTTGATTTGCTTGAAGGCCGAGGCTATCTTTTCACTTAAATTTTCAAACATGTTCTTCCGGCTTTAATGAAAAAATGAACACCATGGGATGTTCATTCTTGCAAAGTTAATGATTCTGTATTTAGTTTTCCTTCGCCTTCTGGGCCGGTTTGAATGGGCAACTGAAAGAAGGACCAGTAATTCCCTTACAGGAAAGTTCTCAGGCGCATGGTATTGGCGGTATACCGCAACGCCTCCAATGCCTTGTCCCTGATCTGCCTGACCCTTTCACGGGTGAGGTTGCACTCTACACCAATATCTTCCATGCCCATGGGAGTGTCCATTCCAATCCCATAGAGGCACCTGATCACTTTTTGTTGTTTCTCCGGTAAACTGCGGAGGGCCAGCTCAATTTCATAATGCATTGATTCATGCTGGATTTCATGGTCTGCAGCATCGGCTTCCTTGTTTTCCATCACATCAATCATGGTACCTTCCCCATCCTCTCCAACAGGAGAATCGATGCTGACATGTCTGTTGGCCAGGTTGATGGTTGAGGACACCTCTTCAAGGTCCATTTCCAGGTATTCCGATATTTCTTCCACCGTAGGCTCCCTTTCGAAATCTTGCTCAAGGTGCTGGGCGGCCCTGGCAATCTTGTTGCGAACGCCAACCCTGTTCAAAGGAACCCTGACGATGCGCGACTGATCTGCCAATGCCTGCAGGATGCTTTGGCGAATCCACCATACGGCATATGAAATGAACCTGAATCCTTTGGTTTCGTCAAACCTTTTTGCTGCACGGATCAAACCCAGGTTTCCCTCATTGATAAGGTCTGAAAGCGATAATCCCTGGTGTTGGTATTGTTTTGCCACCGAAACGACGAAGCGCAGGTTGGCTTTTGTAAGTTGTTCTAATGCTGATTGGTCTCCTTTTCTGATCAAATCTGCCAACCTGACTTCCTCTTCTACACTGATCATGGGTACTTTGCTGATGTCTTGAAGGTATTTCTCAAGACTTGGAGATTCGCGTAAGGTGATGGATTGACCTATACGCAGTTGGCGCATGCTCATGGGATGGATTTTAAATTAATTTTCTTAAGGACGGTTCTTAACCCTAACTAAACGTGATTATTGCGAAAATATTGTTAAATGAAGCCATCGAGCAAGGCCAAAATTGCAAATTTGACATAAAACATTGATATTCAACCCCGTAAAAACACCATTTTGAAATGGGGAAAATCACGGATAAAAAGTTGGAAAGAAACATCAAATTATATTTTTTCAATTCCGATATTTTTCTATCATTGCAGGGTGCAGCAGCTGAATCGTGATTAGAGATCAATACCAAAAAACATGAGCAAACAGTTATTTTCCATAGAGTACCCCGTAAGATGTTCACCCAGCATCTTGTATGACTTCCTATCCACCCCTGCCGGATTGCAGGAGTGGTTTGCCGACAAGGTGGATGAAAGGGATACTGTTTTTAGCTTTTCCTGGAATGGTTCTGTTGAAAAAGCAGAAGTGCTGGAGGCAGAAGAAAATAAATTCATCCGTTTTCACTGGCTCCATGCCCCCCAAAACGAATATTTCGAGTTCTCAATCGAAAAATCAGAAGTAAGCAGCCAGACCATCTTGGTCATCAAAGATTTCGCAGAAAAAAAGGAAATTGCCGACCAGTCAAGGCTTTGGGGTGTACAAGTACATGATCTGTTCCACAGGCTGGGTAATTAACAATGTTCAAGAAGCTTGATAAACTCGTTTTAAAAGCATTCATCGGTCCATTCATCGCGACCTTCTTCATCACACTCTTTGTGTTGGTGATGCAATTTTTTTGGAAATACATTGACGACCTGGTAGGAAAAGGGCTTGACCTGACGAGCATCCTTGAGTTGACTTCTTATGTTACCGTCACGGCCATCCCCTTGGCACTCCCGCTTGCCATCCTGATCTCTTCCATCATGACCTTCGGTAACCTGGGCGAAAGCTTTGAACTCGTTGCCATCAAATCGGCTGGAATTCCGTTGCTCAGGTTCATGCGTCCGCTTTTGGTCATTTCAGTTTTCATCAGCATACTGGCCTTCCTGATTTCCAATTATGTGATGCCTGTTGCCAACCTGAAGTTTACGACCATGCTCTATGACATCAGGGTTGCCAAACCTGCCTTCGACATAAAAGAGGGCATTTTTTACGACAAGATCCCTGGCTTTGCCATCAAAGTAGGAAAAAAGGAAAATGATGGCAACAGCATCAGCAAGGTGGTGATTTACGAGAACCAATATTCCCTGCAAGACAACATAATCATTGCAGAGAAAGGGAAAATGAGTGTGAGCGACGACAAGAAATTTCTTGAATTCGATCTTGAAAACGGATGGCGCTACCAGGAAAAAGGGCCCTATAACACCAAGCAGACAGACTACTACCGCCTGGGTTTCAAGAAATACAAGAAAGTATTTGACCTGAGCAGTTTTGACGTGCTCAAAACCCCAGACAGCATGTTCAAGAGCAGTTATGAAATGCTGAATGTGAGACAACTCCAAAAGTCAACCGATTCAATTGGGAAGCAGATCAAGCGGATTGAATCTGTGCGCATGAACAAAGAGATCACCAGCTATTACCTGTTCGGCAAATATTTTGAAAAAGGATGGAAAACAGGAAAGCCAGGCCGGCCTCAAAAAGCCAAAACCTATGGATACAACCTGCCTGACTCTGTTATCAATGTGGCCTTCACCAAAGCGGCTGACAAAATCAATTTGGTCAAGAGCTCTCTTGAATTGATTGCGGCAGACCATGAGCAAAGAGAGCGTGATTGGCGCTTTTACCGGTTACAATGGCACAAGAAATATTCTCTGTCCTTTGCCTGCATCGTGCTGTTCCTGATTGGTGCCCCACTGGGCTCCATCATCAGAAAAGGAGGACTTGGCATGCCCTTGGTAGTGGCAGTTGTGTTCTTTCTGGTCTTCCATCTCCTGAACATGTTCGGTGAAAAATTTGTCAAACAGGATATCATGGGGCCATTCTTGGGCATCTGGCTCTCCAGCATCGTACTCCTGCCTATCGGATTGTTTTTGGTTTACAAAGCCATGAATGATTCACAGTTGTTCAACAATGAATATTATTTCCGCTTTTTCAGAAAAATACAAGGCCTCTTCAGACGAAAGATTGCAACAGGATCCTCAACTTTACCATAAATAAAATACCATGCACACCAACAGCTCACGCAGAAAATTCATCAGCACTACAGTTAAGGGAACCATGGCAGCAGGAGCATTGGGCATGGTTCCAGCTTCACTTTTGGCCACCGAGTCCATGCAACCCACTCCATTTGTACAAACGCCACTCCCCTATGCCTACAATGCATTGGAGCCTTATGTGGATGCCATGACCATGGAGATACACCATACAAAACACGCAGCAGCATATACCAAGAACCTGAACGATGCGGCAATGGCAGAGTTCAAAGGTGAAAACACCAGCCTGGAAACTGCCCTCAGCAATATTTCCAAATACTCTGCCAAGTTGCGCAACAATGGTGGCGGACATTACAACCATGAACTTTTTTGGAAAAGCATGCAGGCGCCAGGCACAGCATTGCACGAAGGACCCTTGAAGCAGGCGCTGATGTCCAACTTCAACAGTTTTGAAAACTTCAAAACCAAGATGAGTGATGCGGCCATGACCAGGTTTGGTAGTGGATGGGCCTGGCTTTACCTGGATGGTGAGAAGAAATTGCAGATCGGTTCAACACCCAACCAAGACAATCCACTGATGGATGTTTCTCCTGTAAAAGGCCTGCCATTATTGGGTCTTGACGTATGGGAGCATGCCTATTACCTCAAGTACCAGAACAGGCGTGCCGAGTATGTCAGCAACTGGTTCAACCTCGTGAACTGGAAATTTGTGGAAGGAAGAATGCTGGGGAAATAATCATGTCAGGGATGCCCTAAAAAGGATTCAGCCTTTGCAAAAACCACTGTTTGAAGAGTAGAATTCACAAAGGCTGAAAATATGACACGCAATCGTGCATCAAATATAGGGAGGGTTTTGGAATTACAAAATTTTTCTGTTAAAATATTATGAAATCTAATGTGTAACTAAAACACAATAATAAATGAAACAATATATTGACCAAAACAAAGACCGCTTCCTGAATGAACTGTTGGACCTGTTGAGGATTCCGTCCATCAGTGCCAACAGCGAACACAAGGGTGATATGATACGTTGTGCTGAAGCTGTCAAACAATCCTTGTTGGATGCGGGAGCAGACCTCGCCGAGATTCATCAAACCGCTGGTCACCCCATTGTGTATGGAGAAAAGATTGTTGATTCTTCCTTTCCAACGGTGCTTGTGTATGGTCATTATGATGTTCAACCTGCCGACCCTTTGGAACTCTGGCATAGTGGTCCTTTTGAGCCAGTGATCAAGGATGGCAAAATTTTTGCACGTGGGGCCTGTGATGACAAGGGACAGTTTTACATGCATGTCAAGGCTTTGGAAGTGATGGTCAGGAACAATGCCCTGAAAACCAATATCAAGTTTTGTATTGAAGGGGAAGAAGAAATTGGTTCTCCCAACCTGGGGAAATTTGTTGCTGCCCACCATGACTTGCTGGAAGCCGATGTGGTGCTGATCAGTGATACCGCCATGATCAGCATGGATACCCCTTCCATTGATACCGGTGTGCGCGGACTGAGCTATATCGAAGTGGAAGTGACAGGACCCAACCGCGACTTACACAGCGGCGTATACGGTGGCGCGGTAGCAAATCCTGCTACTATCCTGGCCAGGATGATTGCCTCCTGTCATGATGAGCAGAACCACATCACCATTCCTGGATTTTATGATGATGTACTGGAATCAAGCGCTGCAGAACGCGCCCTGATGGCAGCGGCACCATTTGATGAAAATGAATACAAAAAAGACCTTGGCATTGAAGCTGTTTATGGCGAGCAAGGTTATAGCACCAACGAGAGAACTGGCATTCGCCCAACAATAGAAGTGAATGGAATCTGGGGTGGTTATACAGGAGAAGGGGCCAAGACCGTGTTGCCTTCAAAGGCTACCGCAAAAATTTCTGCCCGCTTGGTACCCAACCAATCATCTGAAAAAATCACCGCCATCCTCCTGGATTATTTCAGGAAGATTGCGCCAGCAGGCGTAACGGTCAATGCCACCGAACACCATGGTGGAGAGCCTTATCTCACACCGATTGATTCAAAAGGCTACCAGGCTGCATCCAAGGCCATTGAACATACATTTGGAAAGGCTCCGGTGCCCGTTCGCGGTGGCGGCAGCATCCCCATCTGCTCCTTGTTTGAAAAGGAACTGGGCGTGAAAATCGTGTTCATGGGATTCGGCCTTGACAGCGACAACCTGCATTCACCTAACGAAAAATACGACCTGTTCAATTTCTACAAAGGGATTGAAACGATACCCTATTTTCATCAGTATTTTGCGGGGGAGTAAGTTGTGGGTTCTGAGTTGTGGGTTGTGAGTTCTGAGTTCTGAGTTGTGGGTTCTGAGTTCGGGGGTTGGGGTTGTGGGTTGGGGGTTATGAGTTGGGGGGTGTGGGGGTTGAAGGGAATATATTCTTCATGATTTTAGAAAACAAGGAGATGACACTACTATCCCAATAAACCGTATTAACTCAGCTTATAAATAAATTCTTCTATCTCCATTTGTCGAGCATTTGCAAAACCTTTGTCAGCGCCAATTTTTATGAAGCCGCATTTCTCTAAGACTCTTTGAGAACCAAAATTATCAAATGCAACGCGCGCCAAAATTGGTCTTGATATTTCAAATTCAAGAAAACCCTTTAGTGCTTTTGTAGCAATGCCCTGCCCCCAAAAAGTTCTGTCTATCCAGTAGGTAATTTCTGTATCACCGTCTATTATAAATTTTGCAACACTACCAATGATAATATCGTCAACTACTATGGTCTGATTGTTTACCGAAAGGTCACGTAACAAATTAGTATACTTGTTTATATAAGCAAATTTGTCAGTCGGGTCTTTTGGCATAAATGCTGCCATGTATCCAGCTTCTTTGTCAAGCTGAAACTCAAATAAAATATCCAAGTCCGCGATCTCAGTTTTTCTAAGTATTATGTCAAGCTTGATATTTTTCATGACTGCTATTCCTGTTTGAATTTATTTCTTGTGTGTAGCTGGTATATTTTTATAAAATTCCTTATACGGTTGAGGGATTGGGATATCAATGAGTTTTTAGTAAAAAAGTTGATTAGAATTAGTGACATTTAGCCTTGTACAAAAATTCAATCGAAGAACTTCATCGTATATTTTACCAATAGATTGTTAGCAGTTTGGCATTTTATTTGCGCATTAACAATAATCGTCAATTGTATCACCTCCTGTCCATTCAAGTCCTTGTGAAAGGGTTAATTGCTTTTCTGCCCCTTTTTTTTCGAAAAAAGATCCAAGACTACTATGCACGAAAGCATTTTTTTGAAAGGTAATTTCTGCCAAAGAGTAATTTAAAACGGGATTTTCGTTATCAATTTTGCATATAACCCACATTGTATCGCCACTTTCAGAAATTGCAAAGCATTCAATAATCGAACTCGTATATTGATTTCGTGAAAATACATACCCTACATTTAAATTTGCAGAATATTCAACTATTGGATTATAAGTGGTTTCCTTTGGGCAACAAGGAAATTCACTTGGCGTTTTCCAATTTCGGCTTTTTTGAACAGCATTAGGAGTTAGGGAATTTATCAACTCTAATTCGTCTTCAACTATAACACTTGATTGACTTGACACACCGCGATTATAAATCCAATCACCTAGAGAACCCCCTTGTAATGGTTTATCGCTTTGGGCCCAACCCAATAATCTTTCTTTACTCACCTTTGCTTCTTGGATACTAACTGCACACATCCACTCAAAGTTTGGGTCGGGGAATTTGTCCCGAAATCTTGAAGGGTTGACAAGAAATGCTTCAACGCTTCCGCAAACAATTTCGATACGTCTTGCGGTAATTGGGTTAAGCAAAATATTTTCTAATCTTGTTACCCAACGTAGATTATCTGGTCTGTTATTTTGTTTGTTTGTGTCAATGTGGTCAACAACATGTTCTTTTGTTGGGGGTTCTCCGTGAAAGGCAATTGAAACTATTCTGTGAACAGGAACCGAAGCAATTTCTAAATAGCCGTTTTTATTATTTAGCTTGCCAAAAGTCCATTTATTGTCTGTTGGTCGTGATCGTTTAGATTTAAGTGAATGACGTAAAACTGATCCGTTATCACGAATACAATAAATTTCGCTTTTATATGTACATCCAAGTTCACGAGTAAATTCATCAATCGAAGAACTCATCTTATTTATACTTTATAGCTATTGCAGTCATTCCATATCCTTCACTTACAACATATGTTGAATAACCTAATGGAATACCAACCCCTGATGTGCCTGATTTACCGATAATGATAATTCCATCTGCTCCAATTTCACTAGCCTTTTCCGTTATCTGCTGTAAGCTCCATTTCTCATTAGTATCTTTACAAGTAATTTGAGCAAATTCAATATATTGTTGTGTTGGCCTATTCGTCACAAAAATATCAATTTTTATTTCTTTGTCCTTTGGAGGATACGTATCACCAAAAAGTGTGACTCTGGCTTTTGCCATTAGAAATCCTGTAGTTGCACAGCCTGTCAATAAAAGTGCAGTGGCTGATATAAAAAAAATTAATCCTATTCTTTTCATTTTTTTATTTCTTTAGTTCTCGTTTGAGTAATCTTTTATAAGGCCTGCTAACGCTCAAATATTCATACCTATAAATACAAAACTTTCATTTATGAACATCTTACTTCCCTCCCGGAGGACAGTACTGCTTGAGATAATTGGTATAGAGCGTTGACAAATGCCTGGTGGTGCCTTCACCTTCAGAGATGCTGTGGCTCCTGTTGGGATAAGACATGAACTGGAATTGCTTGTTGTATTTGATCAATTCATTCTGCAGCAATTCTGCATTCTGGTAATGCACATTGTCATCACCTGTTCCATGAATGTACAAGAGATTTCCCCTGAGGTTTTTTGCATGGGTAATGGGTGATCCCTTTACAAAATCTTCTCGGTTTTCCTGCGGTAATCCCATGTAGCGTTCCTGGTAAATATTGTCATAGGTCAGTTGGAATGCAACAGCGGCAATGGAGATCCCTGTCTTGTAAATTTCAGGATACCTGAACATGAGGTTCAAGGTGGCAGATCCACCACCACTCCATCCCCAGACGGCAACCCGGCTGGTATCAATGAAGCCCATCTTGAACACTTCTTTGGCGGCCTTGGCCTGGTCATCAATATTCACAATGCCAATTTTCCTGTAGATGGACTTTCTCCACTCACGGCCCTTGGGAACTGGCGTTCCGCGGTTGTCGATGGTTACATATACATAGCCATCCTTGCGCATGTCGCCGGCATAGAGTCTGTTCCTGCCCACGCCAAAACGATCAATCACATTGGCACCTGCAGGTTCGGAGTAAACAAAGAAAACGACAGGATATTTTTTGGCTGGATTGAAGTTTTCCGGCTTCACCATCCACCCGTCCATCTCAACTCCTTCATCGGTCTTGATTTTGAAAAACTCAATGGGTGAAGGCGTGCTGGCTGCTTTGTTCACGGCATTTTGCACTTCACTTTTTCCCGCAGCATCAAGATGGGTACTGAGCCTGATGGCCTCGGATGTCCACTGTACCTTGTGGTTTGAAAAACTATGAAAGGCAAGATCAGCAACAGGTGAAATATCATATTGGTGGGTACCTGGCTGGGCAAGGGGTGTAATCCTTTCTGGTAAAGCATTACCATCCAATTTTGAACGATAAAGGTATTTCTGGGTGGCATTGTCGGGAGAGGCATAGTAATAAACATAACCCTCTTTTTCCTTTACAGCTGCAATTTCAATGACATCAAAATTACCCTCGGTGAGGAGGATTGATTCTTTTCCATTGCGGGACATCCGGTACAAATGGCGCCATCCGTCTTGCTCAGAAACCCAAAGAAAGGACTTGCCCTCATCAAGCCAATCCCATCCTCCATAGCTGTAATCGTCATCAATGGAAGGCAGAATATCAATCCAGGCTGCATCTTTTTCAGCATGTATGGAATAGGCCTTACCAGTTCCAGCATTGGCCAGATAGAGCCTGCTTTCATTTTGTTTTCTGTTGAGCTGTTGAATGATCACCTCTTCATTGCCAGCCCATTCCATCCGGGGAATATAGTGCTGTCGCTGGTCTCCGGGAATTGCCATCCATGTTTTCTTGCCCGTAGCAAGATCAATCACCCCAATCCTCACAGCTGATGGCGCCTCACCTACTTTGGGATACTCTACCGGGATGGGCTTGGAGTAGATGCCGGAGGTATTGTCCATCATCATGAAATCTTTGGTTCCATCAGCATTGACCTGCCAAAAAGCAATTCTCTTGCTATCAGGGCTCCACCTGAATCCATCGCGGCAAGCAAACTCTTCCTCATAAACCCAATCAAAGGTGCCGTTGATCATGCGCCTGTTGCCATCGGTTGTCAAAGCCTTGATGGCACCTGTTTTAAGATCTTCGACATATACATTTTGCTCAGAAACATAGGCGGCTTTTTTTCCATCAGGTGAAAGTTTCGCAAACATCAGGGTCTGGGCAGGCCTTGACTTTCCAAGCTGTTGCCATTTTTTTGTATTGTTGTCATAGAGCCAATAATCCCCTTTGGTATTGTAGCGCCAAACCCTTGCCGTATTGGCAAATACCAGCAACTGACGGGTCTTTTCGTTCCAGGAATAATTGTCCATTCTATTGAAAAGATCCGCTTTGTTCAATACCAAGGCCCCGATGATGGTATCAACATCACCAGTCAACACATCTGTTTTGACCAGGGCATTTTTACTGAGTGAGAATATGCCTGTTCCGTCTGCAGACCACTGCGTTTTGGATTGGGCCTGCAGCGTTGTGGCATGGCTTATTAATATGCTGAACAGGATGGCAAGGGTTTTGAATGGCTTCATTTTCATTGTATTTGACTTGAAACCGGAAAATAGCAAAGTTCACTTATACTCAAATGGTTAATTTTGTGAAGGAAGCGATAAAATGGAAAAAGAGAAACTCCGCCTGGACAAATACCTCTGGTCAATCCGGTTGTTCAAAACAAGAACAGCTGCTAGTGCGGCATGCGAAAAAGGAAGGGTGAAGATGAATGAGGAAAGCGTAAAGGCCTCCAGGGGAGTCAAGCCTGGGGACATTTATGAAGTGAAGACCGAAGAGAAAAAATGGACCATCAAAGTCATTTCATTGTTGCATACCAGGGTTCAATACAGTGAAGCCATCAAGCACTATGAAGACCTGACAGCACCTGAGGAAGTGGAGAGGATTGCTTACCAGTCAGCCTCTTTCTTCTCCGGCAAAAGGCCTTCCAAGATTGGTAGACCCACCAAAAAAGAGCGAAGGGATCTGGGAGATTTTATGGATCCGGATCTTTAACGCCCGTGCTTACTTAAACAACCTACATCATGAACATCCATATCATCAGCGTGGTTCCCGAGTTAATGGAAAGTCCGTTTGGACATTCTATCATGAAACGTGCGGCTGCAAAAGGCTTGCTGAACATCACCATTCACCAGCTCCGCAAGTGGGCGGTCAATGAATATGGCATGGTGGATGATTACCAGTTTGGCGGAGGGGCCGGAATGGTCATGATGTGCGAACCCCTGGCCAATGCCATTGAGGAACTGAATGCAGTGCACCAGTTTGATGAAATCATTTACCTGACACCGGATGGTGAGGTCTTCAACCAGGGCATGGCCAATAATCTCTCCTTGAAAAAATCACTGTTGTTCATCTGCGGCCATTACAAGGGAATTGACCAGCGCATCCGCGATCATTATATCACCAAAGAAATATCCATTGGGGATTTTGTGATGAGCGGAGGCGAACTTGCTGCGGCAGTCATTGTTGATGCCATCGGCAGGTTGATTCCTGGCGTACTGAATGATGAAACCTCCGCCCTCTTCGACTCCTTCCAGGACAACTTGCTTGCACCGCCAGTCTATACAAGACCAGTTGAGTTTCGTGGCTGGAAAGTACCTGATGTGCTCATGAGTGGGGACCACAAAAAGATTGAAGAGTGGCGCTATGAACAGGCCCTGAAAAGAACGGAAGAAAAAAGACCGGACCTGCTGGAGGATTGATGCCGGAACAAATGATGGAGTGGCTAATGCTTTATTGAAAGAGAAATGCAATACAGTTTTCTGGCACGATACTTTCTTTACAAATAACCAGTTGAGTTATCTATTTGCATTTAAAAATTCTCATCCTACACAGGTTTACCAATCGGTGGTTATAGGGGAGCTCTAAGTGTTTGTAACATCACATTAGGTTATGACTAACCAAAAAAAAATTCTCTTCTCAAGAGTTTCATTTGTTCAATGAATGCTGCATCTTTTTTAAGCAGCGACCTGTAATTGAGCAAGGCCTTTTGCTTTGAGCAACGGTCAATCCATTCCAATGCCACATAACAAAATGCCGGGGAGACAAACATCAACAGCCAAAGCATTTTTTGACCTGCAAACCAGAAAACAATCTGCCAAATCAACCACCAGATCAGGCCAAGAAATCCGAGCACGCCGTTGTAAACACTGGTATAAAAATCAATCCTGGTAACGGTCTTGTCGGTAATCCATTTTCCAAGCCTTGATGGAATCCACCAGATGATGGTGCCCAACAAATAAAAAGGCAACGCAACAACCAAGAATAAAATGTTGCTGTTCGTCTTGATGGGAGCAGATGAAAAACTCATATCATCCAATCCATGAAGACGAAGGTTTTGATGATAGGACAATAGCTTTTCCTGATAGCTTGCATAATCTTCATCGTTCATGTCGGCCACCTTTTCACAAATATTTCTTGAAGCCCAAAAATATACTTCCTTGTGTCCAGCATAATCATGATAATCCATGCGCATGACAGTCTCTGCGGTTTCTGTGCGTTCGCCTTTCCGGAGGTGAATCACATTTTTTTCAAACAACGCCTGCATGTCTGCAGTGAGCCTGTTTATGGCCTGTGCAGGGAATTCTCGGTAAGCAGTTTCGTATTGGCTCAGTTCCAGGGTCTCTCCCACCCTGATGAAAAGATTGGCCCCAAAGCCATGATGGGAATAATTCAATGCAACGGTTTGAATGCAGAGATGGTCTGCCTTTCCATCCTCAAATGCCGTCTGCAAGGCCACCCTGGCGGCCCCTTTTTTAAAAGGCTCCGCCTGCTTAGATTGCCGGCTGAACCCTTCAGGAAAAATCAACAACAGGTTTCCTGATGAAAGCAGTTTTCTGCCCCGGTCAAATGTTGCCTTGTTCTTTGATAGATTCCCTGTTCCATGCTCACGGCTGAAAATGGGAATCATGTGCAGCTTGCTGAGGATATAGTAAACCAGTGGGTGAGAAAAAATATCACCACGGACGTAAAAATGAATCGGCCTTCCCAAAAAAACAGCGAGCACCATCGCATCCAGGAATGAGGCAGGATGGTTGGCAATCAGGATGGCGGGTTTCCCGTGCTGCAATTTTTCTGCTCCCAGCACATCAATCTTCCTGAAAAAAATCCTGAAAGTCACCCACATTAAAGTCCACCCAAAACGATACAGCATACCGACAAGATAATAAAAAATGGCCTGATGAATTCATTTCCACCCATCAGGCTTTGTTTCCACCTGAAATATTTTAAACAGCCCTTTGAAGAGAATTTACGAAATTTGCGGCCGCCCTTATGGCAGACAACCATCAATGTTAAGACTCAATCATTTATTATCCTTTTTGCTCCTGTTCTGCGTTACAACCTCATCAGGCCAGGACGGCATGAAATTCCAAGAGCAGTTTCAGGTGCAAATAAAAAAATCAAACGGGCCCATCAAGATTGATGGTATGCTGGATGAAAAAGACTGGATCGAGGCGGGTGAAGCCCATGACTTTTTCATGAAATGGCCCAATGATGAAGGTCGGCCCAAGCGGAAAACATTTGTCAAGGTTACATACGACAACCAGTTCATCTATTTTGGCATCAAGGCCATGGACACCAGTTTCTATGTTGCCCAGACCTTGAAAAGGGACCAGGGTTTTTTTGACAGTGATGCAGTGTCCATTGCACTGGATCCTGTCAACCAGCGAACCAATGGATTTGTTTTTTCCATCACCCCTTACAACGTGCAGTCTGAAGACCTTGTCAATGCTGGATCCGGCACTGAATTGAATTTTAGCTGGGACAACAAATGGTATTCCGCGACTACACGTCAAGAGACCTACTGGATGGCGGAACTGGCCATTCCTTTCAGCACCCTGCGTTACAAGGAAGGGAATTTGAAATGGGGAATGAATTTGCTGAGAACCGACGTAAAGAACAATGAATTCTCTACCTGGACGGACATGCCCATCAATTTTCCTTTTGCTGATTTTGGCTATTCAGGTTCCTTGAACTGGGACGGTTCTCCCCCTCCGGCAGGAACCAATATTTCCATCATTCCTTATACCACCGGCTCACTTGACAACAACAAGGAAGAAGGGATTGCCACTAAAGGCAAATTCAACGCTGGCTTTGACGCCAAGGTTGCATTGACCTCATCGCTGAACCTGGACCTAACTGTTAATCCTGACTTCTCGCAGATTGAGGTGGACAAACAGGTGACCAACCTCACGCGTTTCAATTTGTTTTTTCCGGAGCGAAGAACTTTTTTCCTTGAAAACGATGACCTGTTTTCCTCTTACGGGATTCCACCTGTTAGGCCTTTTTATTCAAGAACTATCGGGCTGGACAAGGATGGCAACAGGGTGCCCATCCTGGCAGGTGCCAGGATCAGCGGAAACATCTCCAAGAAAACAAGGGTTGGTCTGATGAACATGCAAACCCTTGCGAAGGATGCCGCGGCCGCGCAGAATTATACTGCCGTCACCTTCAACCAGCAAGTACAGGCCAGATCGATTGTCAAAGGATATTTTCTGAACCGACAGGGCATTGAAGACGCTGATCACAAGATCGACAACCCCTTGGACAAATATGGCCGCAACGCTGGGATGGAGTATAATTTTACTGACAAATCAGGAAGATGGAATGCATGGGCCGGTTATCACCAATCATTCAAGGAGTCAATCAACAAGGCACAATTCTATTCAAATGGTGGGGGTGGTTATTTCAGCAAGAAACTGACCATCCTCTTTGATGCCGGCACCATCACAGATGGATATTATACAGACATGGGTTTCATCAGCCGGATTGAAAATTATGATGCCCTCCTGGACACGGTGATCAGAAAAGGATTCAACCAGCTCTTCAACGAAACCAACTATACCTTTTTCCCTAAAACTGGGAAACTGAACCAGATCAAACTGGGCACTGAAAATTTCACGGTATTGAACCTGGACAATTCCCTGAATGAAACCAACCACGACCTGAAACTGCAGTTGTCCTTTAAGAATACATCCGAAATAAGGTTCAACCTGGGATACAACCTCAACAACTTGGCCTACCATACGGCATATACCGATCAAACCCCCATTCCTCCTGGACAATACAGCACCCTTGCCAAGTCGATTTCCTATGGTTCCGATTACCGCAAGAAATTCTACTACAGCATCAGGTTGGGTGAGGGCGGTTTTCTGAATGGCCGGGTGTTCCGGTATGAATTCACCGCCAGCTACAGGCTTCAGCCCTGGGGTAACTTTTCCATCAACCTGGAACAGTCGAGGCTCAGGTTCCCCGAACCCTTTGGAAAGAACAATCTCTTTCTGGTTGCCCCAAGGATTGAAATCAATTTCTCCAACAACCTGTTTTGGACCACTTTCCTGCAATACAACAACCAGCGCAACAACTTCAATGTCAACAGCCGACTGCAATGGCGTTACAAGCCCATGAGTGACCTGTTTCTGGTCTACAGCGACAACTATTTCACAGACCCTTTCATGAAAAACAAGAACCGAGCGATTGTCTTCAAGATGAACTATTGGCTTAATCTCTGATTTCCTTATCTTTAATACTCATATTTAAACCCTTAAAAATGAGTACGAACAGACGCTCGTTCATCCGCAATATAGCCCTGGGTTCAGGTGCGATTGCTTCTGCCATTCCTGAAAATGGATTCGCTGCCAACATTGATACAATGCCGCTAGCACCTGCAACATTTAACATGTGCGGCTATGCAGCACCCAAACTACCCACTGTAAGGGTTGCTGTTATTGGTCTCGGCATGAGAGGCCCTGGCGCTGTTGACCGCCTGAGTTATATCGATGGCGTTGAAATCAAGGCCCTCTGCGACAAATACCCAGAGCGTGTTGACAAAGCCCAGAAAATCCTGACCAAAAAAGGCTTGCCCATGGCAAAAGCCTATTCTGGTGTTGAAGGCTGGAAAGCGGTTTGCGAATCCAATGATATCGATTTGGTCTATGTAACTACCCCATGGGAATTGCATACACCCATCTCTGTGTATGCCATGAAAAATGGCAAACATGCAGCGTCAGAAGTGCCTGCAGCAAAAACAATTGATGAGTGCTGGGAACTGGTGGAAACATCAGAAAAGACCCGCAAGCACATGATGATGCTGGAAAACTGCTGCTATGATTTCTTTGAACTCCTCACATTGAACATGGCCCGCAACGGCCTGTTTGGAGAAATCCTGCATGCAGAAGGCGCCTATATCCATGACCTGAGCAAGGATTATCTTTTCAACAAGAAAGGCTATGCAGACATGTGGAGGCTGAAAGAAAATATCCAAAACAATGGAAGTCTTTATCCCACCCATGGACTGGGCCCGATCGCTCAGTGCATGAACATCAACCGTGGAGACAAATTCGATCACCTGGTGAGCATGAGCACCAACGATTTTTCATTGGGAAAACTGGCAGATGAAATGGCCGCCAAGGATGATTTCTTCAAGGAATATACTGGCAAAACCTATAGGGGAAACATGAATACCACCATCATCAGGTCTGACCTTGGCAAAACCCTGATGGTGCAGCACGATGTATCTTCTCCTCGCCCTTATTCAAGGATTCACCTGGTCAGCGGCACCAAAGGTGCAGCACAGAAATATCCTGGCCCTGAGCGCATTGCCCTTGGGCATTCCTGGATGAAAGAGGAAGAATTCGCTGCCATGAAAGACAAATACACCCCACCCATCGTCAAGCATATCGGTGAGATTGCCAAAAATGTAGGCGGACATGGTGGAATGGACTTTATCATGGACTGGAGATTGATTGACTGCCTGCGCAACGGTTTGCCATTGGATCAGGATGTATACGATGCTGCAGCTTGGAGTTCAGTATTCCCGCTCAGTGGTGCTTCTGTAGGCAAGCGTTCCAAGACCATTGATGTTCCTGATTTCACCCGCGGTGCCTGGAAAACAAACAAGCCGCACGACATGACCTTGAATGGTGGTGGCAACACCGGTGTCAGACCCGTGGTAAAATAAACAAGCTTTCTGCCGGAGTGATGATTGCATCATCCTCCTGTGAGATATTGAGCGCATAAGAAAGGAGCCAAGCAAATGTTTGGCTCCTTTTTGTTTTATGGAAATTTGTCAATGCCTCAGTTGATAACCACCACAGGCAGTTCTTTCTCCCTGACCATTTTATTGAAGGCTTTCAAACCGCTATCCAGGATCGCTTTCAGCTTTGCAAGCTCAGCATCCACCTCTACAGCGAGTACTGCAAAAACATCTTTTGCCTGTTTGCTGGGGGCCATGTTTCCACTGCTGGCCATGTCATACACTCCGCCAAGCTTGTCATCCAGACGAATGGGGAAATTCAGCACATCCTGTCCGCTTTTGGCCTTGGTCTGGTGCAATTTTTCTTCAACTGCAGTCAAGGCTTTTGAAAGGCTGTCAGCCATTTTTTTCAGTTCCTTGGGGCAAGCATCACCCTGCTTGCTGACAAAATCATTCATCTGGTTTCTTGCCTGGCGAATGTCTTTGATTCCTTTCATGGTCTCAGAGAATTTCGCTTTAACCGTTACCAAGAATTCATGCTGGGCCTCATAATCAGCCTGTGAGCAATGATAGTTGGGATCTGCCAAAATGGAGAAAGGAACTTCAACAGAATCCTTGTCTACCCTCACCACTGCCGTATAATTGCCCGGGATGGCGGTTGTGGCGCCTGGAACACCATTCCAGAGAATGAGGTCTTCGATGCGCTCGGCCGCAGGATATTGCATGTCCCAAACAAACTGGTTGCTGCCTTTGGAAAGTTTGATTGAAGTTGATTTATCAGCAGTAGAATAGCGGCTGATCAATTTCTTTTTACCATCATAGATGGCCACAGACCCTGCACTTGAATCAGTAAGGTTATTGGCTGTAAAATTGATAACAGCCCCTTTCAGCGGATTCATCGCAGCGTTGGCAGGTGTACCGGCCATCGCGCCCCACCTGCTGAAAACAGGCGGCATCCTCAACACAGGATTGACAGCAAAAACATGCAGTGGCTTGGATTTGATGGATGGATCCATTTGCTGCACGGGTGTCAAATCATCAATGATCCAAAGCGCCCTTCCCTGTGTCGCCACAATCAGGTCATTGTTTTTGATGGTCAGGTCAGTGATCGGAACAATGGGAAGGTTCAACTGGAATGATTGCCAGCTGACACCATCATCGTAGCTGACATACATGCCAAATTCAGTACCCGCATACAACAGTCCTGCACGTTTGTGATCGGCCCGCATGACCCTGGTAAAATGCATGGGATCAATACCAGCAGTGATCAGTTTCCAGGTTTGCCCATAGTCTTCTGTTTTGTAGATATAAGGCGTATAGTCGTCCAGTTTGTAGCGTGTACCCGTGATGTATGCGGCCCCTTTCTTGAACGGGTCTGTTTCAATGGCATTCCACATCATCCATTTGGGTGCATCTTTGGGTGTTACATTGCTCCAGTTTTTGCCTCCATCGCGGCTGATGTTGACCAGGCCATCATCGCTACCTGTCCATAGCAAGTCTTTTTCCAAACTGCTTTCAGTGGCAGTGAAAATGGTACAATAATACTCAACAGAGGTATTGTCTTGGGTGATGGGCCCGCCGCTGGAGGCTTGTTTGGCCTTATCGTTGGTGGTCAGGTCTGGTGAAATCTGCGTCCAGCTGGCACCCTCATTTTCTGTCATGAACAAGGCATTGCCTGCACAGTACAAACGCTTGGGATTGTGGGGAGAAAAGAAGATGGGGAAATTCCATTGAAAGCGGAATTTCAATACATCTGCACCTGCTCCCATGGGATTGTCTGGCCATACTGAAATGGCGCGGTTCTCTCCTGTTTTGTGGTCCAGGCGAGACAAATAACCACCATAGTTGCCACCATAAACAACATCAGGATTGGTTGGATCGGCCACAACATATCCACTTTCTGCGCCAGCGGTAACATCCCAGTCTTGTTCAGTGATATAGGATCCATAAGTGGCAGAGCGGATGCGCAAGGTAGAATTGTCTTGTTGTGCCGCCAGAATACGGTAGGGGAATGAATTGTCTGTACTCACCCTGTACAACTGGGATGTGGGCTGATTCATGTAGGAGCTCCAGTTGTTGCCCTCATCAAAGCTGACCTGTGCGCCACCATCATCTGCTACAATCATGCGCTTTCCATCTTCCGGATCAATCCAAAGGTCATGGTGGTCTCCATGTGGCGTGCGAAGGGATTGAAAAGTCTTTCCACCATCACGGCTTTTCATGAAATTCACGTTGGGACAATAAACAAGGTTTTCGTTTTTGGGATCAACAAATACTTTTGAATAATACCAGGCACGCTGGCGGATGTTGTTGTCACTGCTTTGCAGGACCCATGACTGACCACCATCAGCACTCATGTACAATCCACCTTTGGCGTTTTCGATGATGGCATAAATTTTATCGGTATTGGATGGCGCAATGGCCACACCAACAATCCCCCAAGTGCCCTTTGGCAGGCCCTTTGCGGTGGTAATGTTGTTCCATGTTTCGCCACCATCTGTGCTTTTCCAGAGGCCACTGCCCTCGCCACCACTTTCCAAACTATAGGGCGTACGGATCAGGCGCCAGGTTCCGGCATACAGAACAGAGGGATTTCCTGGTTCAACCACAAGGTCCGCGCAACCGGTCTGGTCATTGACATACAATACTTTTTTCCAGGACTTTCCACCATCGATTGTTTTAAACACTCCCCTCTCTGCATTGGGCCCAAACAGATGCCCCATCACACCTGCCCAAACAATATTGGGATCGGTTGGATGCACAATGATATTGGTGATGTGTCGGCCATCTTTCAAGCCAATATTTTTCCAGGTTTTGCCTGCGTCTTCACTCTTCCACATGCCGCCCAATCCCTCAGAAACATTGCCGCGCATGGTGTTCTCGCCTTCACCAACATATACGATGTTTTCATTGGAGGGAGCCACTTCCACTGCACCAATGGAACTTCCAAAAAACTTGTCTGAAACATTTTTCCAGTTGCTGCCACCATCAATGGATTTCCATACACCGCCGCCCGTTGCACCAAAATAGAAAGTGTTCTTGCTCTTGTAACTGGCACCAACCGCACCACTCCTGCCTCCGCGGAAAGGTCCAAGCAATCGATAATTGACATTTTTGAGCAACGCAGCATCATAAACAGCAGCCTGAACAGGTTGCTTTGCTTCCGCCGTTTTCTTTTTTTGTGCGCCGGCATTGAAAAGGCTGCAACATGCCATGGCAATGAAAATGATTCTTTTCATGTGTTTGTTTTTATAATTTTTACCACATGTCATGCCTTTTGATCATTATTCCGGTTGGTGTGTGAACCGTCTCAGATCGACATTTGATGTAGTTATTTTCTGAATTTCAAATTAATGAAAATAGTTGAGATGGGCAGGCCTTGTTCAATGAGAAAGCCATGATAGAGAAGATGGAAAGATCTTCATGCAGGCCACCAAATACTTTATTGTTCTTTCATGATGATTTTTGGTGCTATGGCTTTGGGTATTACAAGGGAAGGACTGATATCCGGCATGGCAGATTTGATCTGCTTGATGCCAAACATATTGGTGTCAATAAAAGTCCAGGACTTTCCATTGTTATTGGAAATGGCAATTAGGCTGGATGACAATTCGGCATCGCCAATAAAAGAAGTAAGGGTCGTGGTTTGTGAAATCACTGATTGCAGGGTTTTCTTATACGCAATGATCTGGCTGGGATTTCCATAGTTTATCCTGCTTACCTTACCGCCAAACTGTTCAAACACTTTCAGTGCTGAATCAGAAATGACCCGCAACTTTTCTTTTCCTCCAGCCAGCTTGAACATGGATGGATGCATGTAGGAAAGAAACTGATCACTATTTTTTTTGACCAGGGCATTGCCCATTTCGATTGCTGCTGCCTTGATGGCAGAAGGAGTTGCTTGTGCTATTGATAGCTGCGGAATCATCATCACTACCTGAACAACAAAATAGCAGGAAAACAATTTATTTCTCATCAGAGATCTCGTTTTTTAAAAATGTAAAAGGAAAGCAACCAAACAAATGCTGTGAGTAAAACAGCATACACAACATGGTTGTTGATGGCTGCTATGGCAAGTTGATTGTCAGCTGCATTGAACTTCCCAATGGAAGGAGGCAATGGTATCAACCTGTCTGAAATTTCAAATGGCAAATAATGCCCGTAATCAACTCCCCATTTTTTTGACTTTAACCTGAAGAAACCAGACAGGATATTTTCGAGGATAAAAGAGTAAAAAATATAGATGCCATAGGCGATAAAAGCTTTTCTGATCAAGAGCCCCAGGAGAAAAGCGATTGACAACTGGCAAAAAACCTGCAAGGAAAACAGGCCGATATAATTGGCCTTTTCAAAGACATTGATCCCACTCATTTCTTTGGTGGCAAGGGTGCCGATGAAGCTCGCAACTGCCAGGTAAAAAATCGTGACAATCAGTGTCACCAGCACTACACTGATGAATTTTCCCCAGATGAAAGTATTCTTTTTCCAACCATCAATGATGTTCTGCCGATGGGTCTTGAACAGGTATTCATTGGTGACCAGCATGATCACCACAATGGCAGGAATGAAAGTAAAAAATGAACTGAGGTAGGCGGTTGTATGAAATGATTGTGGAAAGGCAAAGGGATTTCCCAGCAACATCTTGACCAGTTGACCACTCTGGGACTTTGCATCGATGCTGTCCTTGAAAGCAAAATAGGCAATGCCATTGATGCCAGGATAGGAGATGGCCGTAACGGAAAGCAGGAGCCAGAAAGCCTTGTAATGCTTGATTTTGAGCCATTCAGTCCTGATAATATTTGAGATCATGTTCGTAGTTGATGATGTTAATCAAAAAAGTATCCTGGAATATTATTCCGCTGTCAATTCAAAAAACTTCTCTTCGAGACGCTTTTTCTTGGAAACAATCTGAGAGAGTACCAATCCTTTTTCATAACAAAACCGATTGATCTGTTCTGCAGAAGATGACCCTTTTGCAAAATAGCACTCTAGGCCTTCAACAGACTTGTTCATCCTGATCAGGCCAGGATAACCATTGATGAAATCCTGCAAGAGAACATGATCTGCAGCGTTGAGTACAATGCAATCCTCGGCTGACAGTACTGACTCAACGGTACCACTGGCGATCAATTGGCCCCGCTTGAGGATGGCGACATGGTCACAGACCTTTTCCACTTCATCCAGCAAATGGCTGGCCATGATAACCGTATGCCCATGGTCAGACAAGGCTTTGATCAGGTCCCGGATTTCAGCAATGCCAACAGGGTCCAATCCATTGGTGGGCTCGTCAAGCACAAGCACAGATGGATTGCCAAGCAAGGCAGCCGCAATGGCCAGGCGCTGTTTCATGCCAAGGCTGTAGGTGCTGAAACGGCTGTTTTTTCTTTCGTGAAGTTTTACTTTTTCGAGCACTGCATGGATATCCGCTTCATTCCCCCTTCCAGAGATGGATTGGGTGATGCGCAGGTTCTGCACAGCTGTTAAATAATGATAGAGGTTGGGGGTCTCCAGAAGCGCACCAATTTTTTTTCTGTGCAGGTAGGAAGGTGGCTGACCAAACCATTTGTAGCCACCACCATCTGCTTGCAACACATCAAGGATGATGCTGAGCATGGTGGTTTTTCCGCTGCCATTCGGACCCAGCAATCCAAATACTGAACCTTGGGGAATAGAAAAAGAAACGGCATCAAGTGCCTTTGTCTTTCCGTAAGACTTTGAAATGGCATTGATTTCAAGAACAGGCATGTGCATTTTTTTACAAGGTAAATTTAAATGCCCCAATGGCATCTACCACTTGTAAAAAATAACGTTTATGCAACAACAGCAGCAATCTGCTGGTGGATGGCATCCCAGAGGGCAATGCGCACTTCCAGTGCCTGCTTGACCGCTTCAGTGGCTTCCTGCCATTTGCTTTCATCATTGCCACAGAGTTCGATGGTCATCTGATGGGCAAGCGCAGCATGGTGTCCACCATCCACTTCAATATGCCTTTCGATATAATATTGGAAGATGTCCACCTTGTCAGGGAACTGCAGTTTCAATTCTTTGATCAGGCTGATAAACATATCTGGAATCAGGTCTTCGCGACCAAAAGTGAATACAGCCGCCATCAGGTGTGGCTTTCCGGTGGCAATGGTTTCAAAGGTAAAATCCATGAACTGCCTCGCTGCATAGGGTATCTCCATGTCTTCAAGAGCATACTTTATGGTAGAACCGGTTTTGAGGGCCCTGATCAATCCGAGTATTGGTTCTGAATTGGCTTCAGCCTGGTCCATGGCTTTGATGTAGAGTTCAAAATGACTGGTTCGCACCCCTGCTTCATCCACATCACTTTCTTCACCGGCCACAATCTCATTGATCAGGTAGCGGGTGGCCGCATTTCCAACCGGAACCCAAGGGAGGCTAACACAGGTAAGGTTGATTTGAAGGGCTTTCAACAAAGACATGAAATCCCATACGGCATATACATGGTTCTCCATGAAGTACCTCAGGCCGTCAAGGTCTTTGATGTTCGCGTAAACAGGGTGGTTTACCAGCTTTTGCCTGGTTGCTGAAATGGCTGATTCGAGTTGTTGTAAATGTTGATTTTCCATCCTGACTTGGTTTTGAGGTGCGAATGTAGAACACCAAGCCACAAGGAAAGTTTAGTGTGGAAGATCTTTTTTAAAATTTGACAATTTGATTACTCAATTCCTGATGGGCCGGCCTGCAGTGAGCACAGACTGGATTCTTTCCAGTGTTTTCTTTTCACCACAAAGGCTGAGAAAAGCTTCACGTTCAAGGTCGAGCAGGTATTGTTCAGCAACCAGGGTGGGTTCACTCAAATCGCCTCCACACATGACATAGGCCAGTTTACGGGCCACCAAGGCATCATGGGCAGTTGCATATCCACCCTGCTCCATTCCATGCACACCGGCAAGGAGTGCTCCGAGACCGGTACGGCCCAATACTTTGATATCGTTGCGCTGCTGCGGCATGACATACCCGTTTTCGTACAAATCCATCACGCTTTGCTTTGCTGCGCTGATGCGCCTGTCTTGGTTCATGACAACCAGATCTCTTCCTTTCTGCAGGATGCCCATATTGTAGGCCTCTGCAGCTGCAGTAGCCACTTTTGCAGTAGCAATGGTGAGGAACCGGTTTTTCAAAGTAATGGTTTCTGGCTCATCCTCATGCATTTCATCTGCTGCTCGCAAGACAAACTCTTTGGTTCCACCGCCACCGGGAATCAAGCCAATACCCAGCTCAACCAAACCAAGATAGGTTTCTGCTGCAGCGCAAATCTTGTCTGCATGCAAACTGAGTTCACAGGCCCCTCCCAGAGAAAGTCCATGGGGTGCCACGACAACAGGAACAGAGGAGTAGCGGGCCCGCATCATGGATTGCTGAAACAGGCGGATGGCATTGTCCAGGGCATCAAATTGCTGTTGGGAAGCCAACATATACATCATGCCAACATTGGCTCCTGCGGAAAAATTAATGCCCTCATTGGCAACAACAAGCCCCTTGAATTTTCCTTCTGCAATACTGATGCTTGTTTGAATACCCTCCAATACCTCTCCGCCAATGCTTCCCATTTTGGTATACCATTCAAGCCCCAACACATCATCTCCCAGATGATAGGCTTTGCATGCATCGTTTTTCCAGATGGTTTGCCCGGAAAAGTTTTTCATTACAATGAAAGCCTTTTGCTGGGCTGTATTGTAAACAGGGTGCATCACTCCAGAAAGTGGCGAATAAACAAATCGCTTGCCATCCTTGATGGTAAAAAATGTTTGAAATCCAGCTGCAATCATCTCTTCCACCCATGGTGCAACAAGATGTCCTGCTTGCTTCATTTCATTGACAGTCTGTTCAACCCCAAGCAGATCCCAGGTTTCAAAGGCGCCCATCTCCCATCCAAATCCGGCTTTTAATGCATCATCAATGCTTTGCAAGCTGTCTGATATTGCTGGTACCCGGTTGGAAATGTATGCGAAAAGACTGTAGTGAAAACTCCGGTAAAAATCTCCGGCGCCATCAGGGAAAGTACAAACTGTTTTGATCCTTGTGGCCAAGTCTTCAATAGGCTTTACAGCATCAATGGCTGCAAATTTTGTCTTTTTCCTTGGGCCATATTCCAATGTTTTCAGGTCGAGGGTCAGGATTTCTTTTTCACCTGAAGCTGTTTTGGTTTTCTTGAAAAAACCTTGACCTGATTTGTCTCCCAGCCAGTTATTGTTGACCATTTGCTGAAGCCATTCCGGAATCCTGAATTGTTCTCGGGCTTCATCATCCGGACAATGTGCAAACAACCCTTTGGCAACATGCACCAGCGTATCGATCCCAACAACATCTGCTGTCCTGAAAGTTGCAGACTTGGGATGGCCGATGATGGGGCCCGTAAGGGTTTCCACATCATCTACAGAAAGTCCGGTTTTTTCCATGGATTCCAAAATGGCCATGATGCTGAAAATGCCTATTCGGTTGGCGATGAATCCAGGGGTATCCTTGCAAAGGACCGTGGTCTTTCCCAGAAAAAGATCACCGTACTGCAGCAGAAAATCCACCACCCATTTTTCCGTTTTTGCAGTTGGAATTATTTCCAGCAAACGCAGGTAACGCGGGGGATTGAAGAAATGTGTTCCACAAAAATGTTGCTGAAAATTGTCTGACCTTCCTTCCGCAATCATCTGTATTGGAATGCCTGAAGTATTGGTGCTGACAAGTGTTCCGGGCCTTCTGAATTGTTCTACACGTTCAAACAATTGTTGTTTGATGTGCAGCTTTTCTACAATGGCCTCAATGATCCAATCGCAAGTAGCAATGGCTGGAAGATCATCCTCAAAATTCCCAGTGGTGATTCTTTTGGGAACATCAGCAGTATAAACAGGTGAAGGGGTTGATTTGATGGCCGTTTGCAATGCGGTATTGACAAGCTTGTTCCGCTCCGCTTTTGAAGCACCTGGGTGTGCATCAGGAGCAACCATGTCCAGCAGCAATACCTGAACACCAATGCCAGCAAAATGGCAGGCAATCCTTGATCCCATGAGACCAGATCCCAGGATGGCAACTTTTTTTATTGTAGGATTCATGTTGATTTCCGGATTTACTAGGACACTTTGGATCCGGCATCAATGGTATTTTCAGGCTGCACAAAATGCAGTTTTCCACTTGCATCTTCTGCCATCAAAATCATGCCATTGCTGTCAATTCCCCTCATTTTTCTTGGAGCTAGATTGGCCACCACTACAACCTGTTTTCCAATAATTTCTTCTGGCTGAAAATGCATGGCAATGCCTGAGAGAATGGTTCTTTTCTCAAATCCAAGGTCAACCTCAAGCTGCAACAACTTGTCTGCCTTGGGAACTTTTTGTGCAGCAGTGATGATGCCTGTACGCAGGTCTATTTTCCCAAAATCATCGTATACAATCTCATCTTTGAGTGCGTGTACCGTTTCTTCAGCAGGCTTGGTCTCTTCAACTGCAGCGATTGCTCCTGACCTCAATTTATCCATCTGATACGCTATTTCTTCATCTTCAATTTTCCTGAACAACAACTGGGGCTCGCGCAAACTGTATCCGACACTGAGCAGTTTCATGCTTCCTGCATTTTCCCAATCCAGTATCTTTTCTACCACCTTCATCATGCTGCACATCTTCTTGGCTGTGGATGGGAGAAAGGGATTGATGAGCACGGCGAGGTTGGCTGCGAGCTGCAAACAGTGGTGCATGCAGTTGTCAATTTTCTGTTGTTGAGCTGGGTTCTCTGCAAGCGTCTTGGCAAGAATCCAGGGCTCTTTTTCTTGCATGTATTTGTTGCCTTTCCGGGCAAGATCGATTACGTCAAACAGTGCCTCACGGAATTTGTAATGTTCAAGAGAGACCTCTACCTTGGTCTTGGCACCTGCAATGTCGCGCACCAATTGATGGTCTTTCTCATCAGCCATTTCTTCAACGAACCTTGGTACTTTCCCACCACAGAGTTTGTGCATCAGTACAAATGCACGGTTCACATAATTGCCGAAAATAGAGACCAGCTCACTGTTGACGGCATCTTGAAATCCTTTCCAGGTAAACTCACTGTCTTTGCTTTCAGGTGCAATCTGTGTGAGATAATAGCGGAGCATGTCAACGCATTGGTCGCCGCCATTTTCCTTCTTCACAAAATCAATGATGAAATCCCGCATCTCGAGTTTCCAGTTCCTGCTGGTACTCATCTTGTCCCCTTCAAGGTTCAGGAATTCATTTGCCGGAACATTGGTGGGCAAAATATTGCCATGCAATTTGAGCATGACCGGGAAAATGATGCAATGGAAAACGATGTTGTCTTTGCCAATAAAGTGAACCAGCTGCGTATCGTTGTCATACCAATATGGTTTCCAATCCTTGTCATGGTCAAGGGCCCACTGCTTGGTTGCAGAGATATAGCCAATGGGTGCATCAAACCATACATACATGACTTTTCCTGTGGCATCTTCCAATGGCACCTGAACACCCCAGTTCAAATCACGGGTAACCGCCCTGGACTGCAAACCACCGTCAATCCAGCTCTTGCATTGTCCTACTACTGAAGGCCTCCAATCATCCTTGTGCTGATCAAGGATCCACTCCCTTAAAAATGTTTCATGCTTGGCCAGTGGCAGGTACCAGTGGGTTGTTTTTTTCTTGATAGGCTTGTTGCCGCTGATGGTGCTCACAGGGTCAA
>Ga0222712_10000416_pt1 | contig 57178 bp, 47 predicted proteins | sample C33_657DmetaG_FD_165043 | JGI IMG/M metagenome (GOLD analysis project Ga0222712, IMG submission 165043) | Estuarine water microbial communities from San Francisco Bay, California, United States - C33_657D | ecosystem: Environmental > Aquatic > Marine > Unclassified | place: USA: California... | reverse complement strand
ACCACCGAGAAAGGCCATGCCTGCAAACAATGGTATATCCGCTATGCCCTTTTTCCCTCCAAAATAAGCAAGGATCAAACCCAGGGTGATGGCAACTGCAGCGCCTGGTATCTTGTTGCGCAACAGGTGTTTTGAAACAAGTACAGAAACAAACATGATCAATCCCACCACAAGGAAGGCTACAATCAATTCATTCTTAGCGAGCAGCTTGAGTATAAAGTCCATGAAGGTGTTTATAAGGATGAAGCTGATGCATTGTTTTTCTTTTGCAAACTGGAAAGCAAAGGTATCAACAGGAAACAAAGCAGGGTAGCAAAAACACCTACCACCAATGCTACCCAGCCTCCGCTAAGTGCAGCTTTTACATTTTGGGTGGAAGACATGGCAATTACCACAGGGATGTACATGCCACTCCAAAAATGGATGCCGGTCTCCGCTTCTGCATCCAACCATTTTTTCTTTTTGATCCTATCCCCTAAAACAATCAGCAAGAACATGCCAAACCCTACGCCACCAATGTTGCCATCAAAATGAAAAAGGATTCCCAATGCCTCGCCAATGAGTTGACCTGCGATGAAGCAGGCTGATAGAACGGCTACGCCATAAATTTTCATCCCTGTGAATTTGAAAGTTGCTTTCTACTGCAAGTATAGTCTTTTTGGATTGATTGATGGACAAAAGTGGAAAGAGCCATTCCACCATGGATTGAAAACAGCTGTCTTGCTTTGCCTTATTGTTGTCAAGAGTATGCCCGGCACCATAAAAGGGGCGCCATGCCGTGGGAATGCCCAACGAAAGGCAGTGTTGATAAAGGATAAGGCCTCCATACTTGAATCCATGGTATCCAAATGAACTGTCATAGGCCACCGTTTTATCCATGGTGCCAGAAGTATTGAACAGTGGCGCATCGCCTTTTTTGATCCAGTTGAAGTCAATCATCGCACCCCAAGCATTCATCACGCCATGCACCTTGGATGAAAACCCCTCACTGCCTCCTATACCTTCCAGAGGGCCCCATTTTTGAATATCAATGCCATCAGGCAACTCAAATTCATCCATATACGCAATGGCCATCGCAGTTTTTGATCCTGCAGAACTTCCTGTCAGGAAGACCTGGTTGGTATCAATGCCATATTCAACTGCATGCTTCTTGAGAAAACGTACAGCAGCCCTGCCATCCTGCTGTGCCCGGTAAAGGGCATTGGCATAGTCTGCCTCGCTCTTTTGGTTTTCAATCCCCAACCGGTAATCAATGGTGGCTGTTACAAAACCACGTTTTGCAAAACCCTGACAAACCAAGGCACTGTAGGAGCCCTTTCGGCTGTTGCTCTGGAAACCACCTCCATGGATGAAAACAACCAATGGTCTTTTCTGCATGGTATCTCCCTGAGGAAAAATCAGATCCAACAACAATGTTTCGGAACTACCTTTTATGTTCACGGCACTGCCATAGGCAATGGCATTGATTGAATCGAGCGCATCAAAAACTGGTTCTCTGAAACGCTGTGCAGTAGTGCTTTTCAGGAAAAAAAGCATCAATACCATCATGGCAACCGGTCTCATCAATTTCACTGGAACATTGTTTTTACTTCATTTTTCACCACTTTGCCCATGGCATTTCTTGGAAGCGCATCAACCAACAAATATTTTCTTGGAGTTTTATAGGATGCCATTTGTGTTCTCATCCAGGTATTCAATACCTGCGGATCAAGGTCTCCCGAAGGAACAACCGCAGCCACCACCAACTCACCCCATTCATCATCGGGAACGCCCACCACAGCACAGTCTGCAATGTTGGGATACGAACGCAACACTTCTTCGATTTCCAGTGCAGACAACTTGTATCCTCCAGACTTGATGATATCCACCGAACTTCTGCCAAGTATCCTATAATAGCCGTCTTCGACAACTGCAACATCCCCAGTTTTGAACCATCCATCGGGCGTGAATTCTTGTGCGGTAGCCTCAGGCTTGTTCCAATATTCCTTGAATACGTTTTCTCCTTTGATGTGAATCTCGCCTGGCTCACCAGGTTCAACCAATTGCATGGCATCGTCCACCAGTCGGACCGTTACTCCCGGGAGAGGTTTTCCGATATAACCGGCCCTTCTTTCCCCCTCATATGGATTGCTGATGCCCATACCAATTTCAGTCATCCCATAGCGCTCCAACAATACATGGCCACTCAGCTTTTCCCAGTTTTCCATCACTGAAACCGGCAAAGCAGCAGATCCGCAAACCATCAGCCTGAATTGTTTCAAGGCATTTCTGATCTGCAGTTGTTGGGTGTTGTCCAGCAGTTCCCATCCTGCAATGAGCTTGAAATAAATGGTGGGTACTGCCATGAATACATTGATATTTCCCTTGAGGAAACGGAAAAAAATATCCTCCACGGAAAACGAAGAGATAAACTCCACTGTACCACCATTCCACAGTGTTGCAGAAACCACGTTGATGATGCCATGCACATGGTGCAAGGGCAATACACAAAGCGCATGATCAGTTGATGAATACTTCCATGCGGCAGATATTGAATTGACCTGTGCTTCGATATTGGCATGTGTTGTCACAACACCTTTGGGCTTGTTGGTGGTTCCACTGGTGTAAAGGATCATGGCATTTCGGGATGCGTCAACCTGGGGTAAATTCACCAAAGGGAAATCAGGAACCTTGTCCACAACAATAAGCCTGATGGACTGCTCCATTGCATAGGCAGCAACAAGGTCGTGGTACTTCGAAGAAACAACCAGCGTCTGCGCACCGGTATCTTCCAACACATATTGAAGAGATGGCAAAGGATGTGTGATGCACAAAGGAACTGCTACTCCACCTGCCTGCCAAATGCCCCACTGCACTTTTACATAATCAAAGCCAGGATCGACCATGAACGCTATCCTTGCTCCATCAAGGTCTTTTTCACCCGCCAAAAGATGCGCGGCAAATTGCTGTGATTGTTCTAAGAGAAAACCAAATGCAAAGGATGTTGCATTGGCGATGATCGCCGTCTTTTCTTTGTTGATCTTTGCGGTTTCAATGATGCGTAGCATGCTCAATGGTTTTACTATTTGCCCGGGTTGGAGCTCCGCAAGGCATATGCATGTCGGTTCAATTCCAACATCTTTTCAGCTAGGGGTAAATATACCTCATAACGGTTGTTCACCAATCCTTTGTTGGAATCATTGTTGGATGGGTCTGCCTTGGGATCAGTTGGATCATTGTCTTGGTAACGGAACCAATGCCATCCGATACAATTGGGCGATGCCAGCAGAGAAAGACAAAAGTTTTGGTAGAAGATACCGCGCTCTTTTTGTGTCTTCACGAGCCACCCGGCACCAGAAATATTGGGCAACCCGGAATCTTCGGCCTTGGTATAGAATTCCGTTACCATGAATGGCTTTTTTAAGGCATTCCATGCATTGAACTCATTCAGCGTAGGAGTCCAGTTTCCATAATAATTGATGGAAACCACATCAAGATACTCCTCGCATGCCTTTAATACATAGGGATTGTTTTTGGCACTGGAATGCAACCTGCTCCCCAAGTACAGGTGATTGGGATCTGATTGTTTGATGGCAGCGGAAACAATTTTGTAATAAACAGCAGCCACATACCCTGAGAAGATTTCCTGCTGGTCTTTGTTGATGTTCGCGGTATCTAATGCTTTTGATTGAACCCAATTGAGCGCAAGATGATAAGCTGCGCTTCCAGGATCACTGAGTGATATGAATTCCTTGATGAGGTTGCTTTGAAAGGGAAGTTCATTGTCAGAAAAATGCCCTGCCAACCAGGGATCAGCAGCGTATTTGTTTGCTTCACATTTTGTTCGGCAATAGTTTTCAAACCCCGGATCAAACACGAAAGCCAAGGCAGGCCATTCTTTTTTAGAAGGATCATTTTTTTTCTGCTGCTGCACAAAGCCTGACAACAAACTGAGTTGTGTTGTGTACACGATGCCTTCCCTGGGGTTGGTTTGATTGAACATCCTGATGGCAGCAGTATCGCTCCAGGAACCAAGCATGTTGAATCCGGCAGTTTTCATGTCCTGCTTTACTCCTGCCATCCATTTTGCATCGGTACCATATTTTTCAGCAAATACCCTTTCATGTTGGGGTGAACTACCCTTTCTCACACTGTTGAGTGAAATACCGATGAATGCTTTTCCTTCCGGGTCAACAATCCATTGTTTTCCATTGATTTTTTCAACCCTGAAAAATCCTGTGGATCTGAAGTTGGTTGACGCATCGCCGCCATACCGGGAAAGCTTGGGTGAATTTCCCAATGGAATGCCCGCGCGATCTACTGTCATGGCCTTGAAAGCCGTCCAGTCGGAATAAACAATATTCCTGTTCTTGTCGCGGCTCCATTTTTTTGCCATAACAACAATGGAATCCTGCCCTGACTGTGCCTCAAGGACAGCAGTCAGGTGCAGGAATGCCAGAAAGAAAATCAGGTTGTATTTCATGCTCAATACCCTGGATTTTGAGGCATTGGCTTCGTAAGATTGGCGTCAATGACCGATTGAGGGATGGGCAAAATGGTATCCCGTAGTGCAATGAGCGAGGATACATTCTTGTTGTGCAACTTGGTCCTGTCGAACCAGGTACCGGTCCTTAACAGGGTATACCGCCGGTGTTCTTCAGTAACCAATTCCCTGGAGCGTTCATCAAGAATAAGATCCATGTTGATTTGTGCAGCAGTTGCCAATGGTGCATTGGCCCTCGAACGAAGAACATTGATAGTTGCGGCAGCGTTGGCTGTTTCTCCCAATTTGAATTGTGCTTCTGCAAGCAACAAATAGGTTTCAGCAAGTCTCAAATAAATCATGTCGTTGAAGTTGCTCGACTGCTGCAGATCGGATGCAACTGCAGGTGCCCAATCCCACTTGCGTGTACTCGGCCAGGCCTGAGCATTGGATGCATTTGTCACTGGTTCGGCTGCCGCCAAAGGAGTGAGCTTGACGGTATCACCCAACTTGGCTCCAGTTGGCAGTGAAGCGGCATTGTTCATTTGGTAAAACAATCGCCATGCATGGTATGAACCTCGGTCATCTTTGGGATCGTAAACAGACAGTGCATATTTGGTGACACCAAACCTACCAATTCCACGGCCCCCATTGTCAATGGAAAAAGTGATGGGTGTTTTTCCACCAATGGTTATCCGTTCGTAGCGGTTTACCCACCACCTTCTCATGATATTGTTTTCTGCACCCTGGGCCAGGTATTCATTTTGCATGACCCACAGCGCTTCTGTATTCCCCTCACTCCTGTTGGAATTTCCATCCAAAAACATATCGGTAAATGCAGTACCGGGCAATGTTCTTTTAACGCCGTACCTGGCTGTAACAATCTTGTACAATGGACTGGTGGTGAGCGACATTGCTTTTGCCTTCGCCTTGGCATTGTCTCCTATTGTCAGGTACAGTTCGGCCAGGTAATGGGTGGCAACAGCTTTCGGAAAACGTGCAGCATTGGGTGCAGGGTCAGACATGTTGGCTTCCGCAAAAAGTAAATCTGCCTCCATTGCTTTTCTCACTTCCGCCCTACTGGTTCTTTCCCAATCGGTCCGAATATTGCTGCCCTTTGACTCTTCAAGGTTCAATGGCACATCACCCCAAAGAAATGTCAGGTGCCGATATGCCCATGCCCTTACCAATTTTGCTTCACCCACTATTTGGTTTTTCTCAGCTGCTGTCCAGTTGATGTTGGGATTTTCTGCCCTTCCGATGATGGTATTGGCTGCATTGATGGTTTGGTACAACCAGGCCCATAGATTGTTCAGATAACCCTGAGTAGAATTCATCAGAACACCAAAGCTGTTGAACATGCGCTCGGGTTGATTTCCTCCAGCAGGAAAAGGAGAATAGGCATTGTCTACACCAATAAACGCAGCCGTGAGGTACAGGTCATTGGTAGAGTTTGAATTGAACCCGCCATCAATGCCACCCCTTTCTCGGCGAACAAGGTTATAAAGACCATACAAACCAGATTCAAAGCCAGCCTTGTTGACATACAGGTTGTCTGGGGCGATGATGGCCAATGGCTTTTCATTTAAAAAATCTTTTTTGCATCCCGTTGAAACCAGCATGACAAAAAGAAGCATGCCAATTGTTTTGTACATATTTTTCATCATTTCAATTTTTTCAGATTAGAAGGAAAGGTTCACGCCAAAAATGACTTCACGTTGCAAAGGCACCCCCAGTTGATTGCTGATCTCTGGATCAAGCCCCCTGTACTTGGTAAAGGTTGCCAAGTTCCTTCCCGTCATATATACCTTCATGGTATTTACATTCATCTTGTCAAGCACTTTGCGGGGAAGTTCAAATGCGAGGGAAATGTCTTTGAATCTTGTGAAATCAGCATTCTCATAAAATCCTACGTTGAACTGATTCGCCAGTGCATCATTGGCAAAATGGGTTCCTGTTGTATTTTTATCGGACCACCAATCCTTCTTTGTGGTGTTGAGCCTGACATCACCATAGACTGCATCGTTTTCAGTTGGATTTTCTTTGGTTATGCCCATCACTCCATGGAAAAAGACCATCAATGAGAACTGCCTGTACTTGAGATTGTGGGTCATACCCCAAATCACCCGTGGGTCAAGGTTTCCGAGGATCATCCTGTCAGCAGCAGTATTGATGGTACCGTCACCATCCGCATCCAATACCCTCACATAACCGGGTTTTGCACTTGCCTTTTGCACCGATGCAGCCACCTCGTCAGTCGACTTGAAAATTCCATCGTACTTCAAACCATATACAACACGGATGGGCTTTCCAATGAACCACCGGTTGCCCAGGTCATCTTTGCCATCACCGTACAAATCAACAATTTTGTTGGTATTGTGCGATACATTCAAATTGGTGGACCATGTGAAATTTTTTGTTTTCACATTCACTGTATTCAAACTCAATTCAATGCCCTTGTTGGAAGTCTTTCCTATATTTTGCAAAACACGGGTAAATCCTTGAACTGAAGAGATATTTCTCTCCAACAACAAGTCCTGTGTCCTTGAAGCATAATAGTCCAATGAACCCTGGATCCTGTTCTTGAAGAATCCAAAATCTAGGGCAAAAGTCAAAGATCTTGTTGACTCCCATCCCAGTCGTTCATTTGCCAGTCGATTGGGGACATAGCCGGTCAGCAAACTGGTGCCATTGAGGTATCCCCTGGTGCTCAATGTGGCCAAAGATTGGTAACTGGAAACCGCCTGGTTGCCGTTCAACCCATAAGAGGCCCTCAGCTTGAGGTTATTTAGAAGACTCTTGTTGGCTGCGAATGCCTCGTTGCCGATATTCCAGGCCAATGCAAAAGATGGGAATGTGCCATACTTGGTGTCATCTCCAAATCCTGAGTATCCATCACGCCTCGCCGTAACTGTCAGCAAATAACGGCTATCAAAATTATAATTCAACCTGGCCATCTGTGAGAGAATCGACTGGGCGAATTGTGTAGAGGATGGAGTAAGCAATTTTGCCGCGTTCATCTGATAGTTGGTCAGGACATCGTTCGGGAAACCAATTCCCACCAATTGATCGCGGTCAAAATCATTTTTTTGCCCACTGTAGAGTCCTGTAAAATTTACACTGTGCTTGCCAAAAATACGGTTGTAGTTCAGGATGTTTTCAACGGTGAAATTTCTTTCAACGGAGTTGTAGTTGACAGCCCTTCCTCCATTTTCAAAGCCCTCCTTGGTATCGACGCCATTGTATGTTTTTCGCTGGTTGTTGTCAAACTCAATACCGGTATTGATCTTGTAAGAAAGGCCTTTGATGAAGGGAACATCTATTTTGAGGTTATTGGAACTGAAGATCCGGTAGGAGTTGTCCCTGTTGGTGGCCAGCAGGTCACCCAATGGATTACCCGCTGTATTGTATTCAGGCCAGGCATAAATAGTAGGCTTGCCATCCGGTCCATATGCTGTGGTCAAAGGATTCATGTAGTTGGCACCAAAATCACCTGAAAATGTGGCCGGCAAACCACTTCTATCCTGAAAAGACAATTGTGTGGACGAAGCCAGGGAAAGCCATGCATTGACCTTTATATCCATGCTGGGCTTTATTGAATACCTTTCAAACTTGTCGCCTATTGCAATGCCCTTTACATTGAGGTAAGTGGTACCAAGATAAAAGTTGATTTTGTCTGAACCACCAGCCACTCCCAAACTGTGCTGGGATCTTGTTCCGGTTTGTGTGGCAAGATCATACCAATCGACCCAGTTTCCAGCAGCATTGATTGCCTCTTCCGAGGCGGTCATGGAATTCACAGGAATATTAAGCCTGGCGTTCTTGAACGCATAGAATTCCGGACCTGTCATGAGATCAGGTTTATTGATGATGGTTTGCGTCCCATAAAATCCATCATAGGTAATGTTCAAGCGACCTTTCTTGCCTTGCTTGGAAGTTACAATGATAACCCCATTTGCACCCCTTGACCCATAAATTGCAGATGCGGAGGCATCCTTCAAAATCTCTATGGATTCCACATCCGATGGGTTGATTTCAGAAATTCCTCCAGTATAAGGTATGCCGTCCCAAATGATCAATGGGCTGTTGCTGGCACTGATGGAATTTCTCCCCCGTATATCAATGGTCAAATCATTGCCCTCAGCGCTGCCTGAATTGGCGTTGATCTGAAGCCCTGGGACAGCACCCTGAAGCGCTTGGGCGATATTTGTGTTGGGCAATTGCTGCAACCTTTCCTTGGGAATTGAAGCAACAGAACCTGTTACGTCTTTTTTGCGCTGTGTGCCATATCCCACCACCACAATTTCTTCCGATTTGGCTTCACTGCGCTTGAGCACCAGGTTCAAGGATGTTTCATTGGAAACCTTTACATCAAGGTTTTCATATCCAACAAAAGACAATGACAAAATGCCCCCTTTTTCAGGTACTTCAATGGAAAAACTTCCATCAAATCCTGATGAAGAACCTTTCGCAGTGCCCTTTAATAAGATGGATACATTTTGAAGTGGCTTGCCCTCTTCATCCACAACCTTTCCGGTAGCAACAAATGGAGGCAGCATTGGTGCAATATCCTTTGGCTCCGCACTGTTCAGACCCATATCAACTGGTTTCATCCTTGAAAGCAGTTCCTTTGCTTCGATAAATCCAAGCCCTGATTGTTTTTCAATCTTTTTGAACAGCTGTTCTTGGGGTGCATTCCTCAGGTTCAAGGTTGTCTTTTGACTGAATCCTTTTGCCCCTGCATGAAGGCATCCTGCGATACAAAGAATGGCTGTTAATTTCATCATCAAGAGATTGTTGATGATGATTTTTCTCCTATGTGTCGAAGCTAAACTAAGTGCGATTTTTTGCATGGGTTGCATTCGTTTTGGTTTTTTAATAAATTGACTTTTCTGCATTCGTTTCTGATGAAGGGCCGGCTGTGAACAACAATAAAGACATTGAATTGTTGGATTTTACCCTAAAATAAACTTCACCGTTTATGGAAACCCCTCTTTCATTGCCAATCGCTTGTAGAGCGTGAAATGTTTGAAGGCCAACGGTTCATTTTTCCACCATTTCGCTCAAATACTTGCCTGAATAACGCTTCATCAATTCATTTCCCCTTACTGGCTACTTCCTTGAAAAAATTCCAGGCATGCAGATGGACATTGATGTCGCCGGGATAATCGTGTTTGCCACCAATGACTTTCAGCAGCTTAACTTCTTTTTTTCCTCCACTATAACTGTATTCCTCAATGCGCTTACCGTCATTTGGATCCAGGTCAGGAAGTTCTTTTTTATTGGGGTTTCCGCTATACCCCGCCAAATCAGCCCAATATTGCAATGTCCTTTCAGAAGAGCGCACATGACCGAAGTTTCCACTGCCCAGGATAACTTCTCCTCCATTGTATGGGTTGGTCTTGTCCTCGGTGCCATTGACAATCATCACATGCACCGGCCGTTTCATCTCAATGCAATCCAGGTTGTTGGTGTCGGGAAGATTGGCAACAATGGCAGTGATGGCCTTGAATGCAGAAGGCATGGTCATTGCAAGTTTAAAGGCCATATGCCCTCCACCAGAAGTGCCAACAGCATAAACCTTTTCGCGGTCAATGCCGTATTTTTTGGAAAAATAATTGATCATCCCCTGAAAAAATTCCTGTTCGTTGATGTCCAATGCATTGGCTTCTGCTGTTGATTTTTTTCTACATTCATTCCAGAAATTTTTATACCCGGAAGGAAAAACTGCAATCATTTTTTCCTGATCAGCTATGCCGTCAAACTCGGGTACACGCTTCATCATTGCCGGACCATTTCCACCAGATCCATGCAATACAAACACCAGGCTGTAGCCTTTTGATCTTGTTGTAGGCTTCCTGAAATGAAAACTCCTGTAATGGCCTTCCACGTTGATGGAATCAGCTGCAACAGCAGCATCCTGTGAAAAAGATGTTGTTGTCAAAAGCACCAGAAAAGAAAAAAGAAAAAAACGCATGCGATTTATTTTATTGGGATTTTTCTACAGCTATTTTTTCCACAGCTTGAAATCGTCCCAATACATGTTGAGTGATTTTCCTTGCTGTTTCAAATATGCAATCAACTCTTTTGATGTGTACATTTTCATGGGATTGAAATGGGTTACACCATCAGGAGCTGTATCCTTTGAATTGTGGGTGACATTGGTAACATTAAAGATTATCTCCTTGGTTCCGCCATCGGCTTGAATGGTCATGTAGAACCTTCCATTCTTGGCATCTCCTTCCTTGAAATAATATTCCATGGTAAACCATTTCCCTATCGGCACCGCTGTCTTGGCGCCACTTTCAGACCACAATGTGGTGTACACCTGGCTGCCATCAGGGTTCAGGAGACAATCTTGTGCATCCAGGATAAAATGAAGGTCATCCTCTGTGGGGATGAGTTTTCCAATCCCCAAGGTCAGCCGATAACGATTCGGCACAGTCTGGCTCCAGGTGATGTTGTTCCAGATCTCTACAATGGTAAGCCATTTGATGGTATTGGGATATTTTCTCAGGAGGCTGAACTCATCTGGAAGAAAAATGCGAACAGATTGATAATATTCCTTGTATCCACCTTTGATGTCATAGAATTCATATTGCACCCTGGCCTTGACATCACCACCGGTCTCTGTCCATGAATCATTGATACCATAATGCAAAACCTTGTTGGAGGAATTGACGGGATCTGCTAAAATTTTGGCAAATCGCTTGGAAAGATCTCCCCCATTGTAATTGAAATAAGGCCGCGTCCCCAATACATTCCCCTCCAAGGCATCCCAGTCATTGCTGGATCCCAGCAGTGCGTCTTTCCCAGTAATCCTGTCTGTCGTTGCATTGATGGGAACAACAGCACAAGGCGGTTCAAAGTTGGATTGAAAAACCAAAGAACCCTTGAGTGTGGCGGGATCAATCAATCCTGAACCTGCTGAAGGATCGATAACAGGTGTTTTGGACGAATGCTTCTTGCAACCATCCATTGAAAACATCAGGACAGCATAGATGAAGCACAAAGAAAATGATCTCATCTTTTGAACACGATTAAGGCGAAAAGGTAAGAAAAACTATTGTTTGATTGCAACCTTGTTCCGCAAACTTCCAATACCATCAATAGAAATGTTGACAAAATCACCGGCCGCCAGGGTAAACGCATTGGGCGGTACCAAACAGGTACCCGTCATGAGGTAAACTCCCTGAGGGAAATCCATCTCCATGAACAGGTAGCTGATCAGTTCTTCGTGTTTTCTTTTCATTTGGTTGATAGAGATGCTGCCATTGAAAACAATTTTCCCACTTCTCTCTATGGTCATGTGGATGCAGGTATCTGCATCGATGGGCTTTGAGGTTACCAACAGGCATGGACCGATGGCAGCAGATCGTTCGTAACATTTTGCTTGTGGAAGGTACAATGGATTCTCGCCCTCAATGTCGCGGGAACTCATGTCGTTGCCAATGGTGTAGCCAACAATCTTTCCACTGGCATTTGCAAAAAGGGTAAGCTCCGGTTCAGGAACATTCCAATGGGAATCTCGGCGTATCAGGACTTCTTCACCAGGACCAGCACACCTTTCAGCCGTTGACTTGAAAAATAGTTCAGGCCTTTGTGCCTCATATACCTTGGCATAAAAGTCTGCGCCACCGCTTTCTTTGGCCTCATCCATCCTCGCCTCCTTGCTCCGCAGATAGGTCACACCGGCTGCCCAGATTTCCTGCTTACCAACAGGAGCCCGGAGTTGAAAGGAATCCATGTTTTGTTCAACTGGCATGTGAGAGGAAGCATGAGCAGCAAGAAATCCATAAAGATCTTCCCTGTTGATCAATGTATTCCAATCCTGGTTTTCCAAGTTGAAGATTGTATCAGCGGTTTGCAGTACAACTGTATCTTTTGTTTTGAATAGTTTCATCGTTTACCAATATAACCTTAATCTAAGATTTATTTTTCTTTCGTTGGCAATGCCCCATGCAAATAGGATATTATTTCTAACGGTGTCCGAAGGCGCTGCGCTCATAAACGCTTAAACCTGCTGGCCTGCTCAGTTTTTTCATGCACTACCAAATCAATATCGAATGATGTTTAAAAATCAAGGGTAACGCTTTTTCCTGCGTATACGCCTTGGGGGAGATCTATCAACATCAGGGTTCGTTGATGCAGCTGGTCTGGTAAACAGACCAGTCCCGCTTTTTTTGAGGCATAAATTCCAGAAACCGAGATGGTCATCCGGCGCAACTGTCTTGACGGATCAGACAAACTCAATGCTTTGATTCGACCACCCTGCAATTTTAGCATGGCCATCCCTTGGCTGTCCATCCTCAATGAAAAAGTTGGGCTGATGTTCAGCTCACCGGATTGGTAAAAGGCTGCCTGAAGGATATTGAGCTGCTCGTGCATTACTGCCTGTATGGTATCGGTATTGGACAAAATCCTGATGTGGCGATTGTTCTGGCTGGATGTTTGCAGTTCCGATGCATCAACATCAGGAACAACAATGTATTCATACGCAGCTTTTGTTGGTCGTGGCCCATGGTCAAACCATAATTTAAAGACCTGCTCATTGACAGGTTCTTTGCTGATGTTCTTTTGATCGGTGATGGATGCCCATGTTCCGGTTTCCTGCTGATTGGAGACCTTAACGGTCGCCGGTCTTGGAAAGATATAACCCACCCTGTCATGGTGCACCCATTTTACATTTTCGGCCACGCGATTTCCCACTTCAAGGATTTTTGTATTGCCCTGCTGCTGAATAGCAACATCACCTTTCAGCAAAACCTGGTTGATCGTGGTCGCAACAGGAAGTTTGCTTTCTGAACGGATATCTGTGCCAAGGCAAGCATATTCCTTATCAAAAAAGAACCATGATTTTTTGGCTTCCACCATATCATGCGGACTTTTGAAATCAAATACCACAGCCCCATACAGGTCATCGGTTACAGCGCCAACAAATCGTGTAAGTCCTTTCTTTTGAATATCATCCGGACCATGCAACTTGGGCTTCTGCAATACTGTTGTACCAGAAACTTTTTGCCAGTCATACACAGGCCAGATATTATGGTATTCATTGCCTTTCAATACAAGATAATTCGATCCATCCGCACGGTGGTGTGTGGTTTTTCCCGGACCATTGTAGGGCATTTCCATGTTTGCGTTCCTCGTTGAAAACATCCTCACTGTTGTATAAAAATTCGGGCGCTGGAAAACAAAATGTTCTGTTTGCCAGAAAAATTTAGCAAATGACCTGGTGGGTTTTGCTGTCCCTTTTCTTAGGCGGATCAATTCTTCCAACTCTGCTTTTCTGTAATCTGTACCCACCAGCAGACGTTCTATTTCCAGCGTACCACGGGGTTGAAAGTTTTGCTTGCTGGTGATATCCCTGTTCTTGACACTCACATCCTCATAGATGCCATAGACCAATTGCTTGGTGATGCCATCAATATAGTAATCCACCAACTGGTTGATCTTTTCTTTTGAAAACTGGTACTTGGTTCCATGCACATAAACCAGCCATTCGCCAAACGCATTCGCATATTTACCATAACCATAAGAGGTTGTATTGTTCACCCGATCGATGCGGTGGTGAAAACTATAATCGTGTTGTATGCCTCTTTCTCCAGTAGAAAATTTTATCTCCCCTTCAATAATTTTAATCACCTTTTCGAATTCGGCATCATTTTCCCTAAACAGCATGTTCTTTGCAAGAATGCCAGCAATCACAATCCTGTCACCACTCGGGCGAGCACCGGATGCCCCCATGTTGGCCCTGCCGATGATGGGCTGTAAACCTTCAACCAGTGCTTTTGGAAGATCATTCCCTATCACCAACATCATGTTGATCAAGATGGTTGGGACAGTGATCTGGCTGTCATGCCAATTGTCGCCAATAAAATCATTCTTTACCCAAAATGTCAGGCCCTTTTCAATGGTCTCCAGCAATTGTTTTGAATGATAAAATTTGGACGTTTTCGATTGATACACGCGGGCCAGGTAAAGAAGGTCACTGATGTGCCGCTGCTGCGGGAAACCGGCAATGTTGCTCAAATCAGCATAGTCAATGCCAGGGAAACTGCCGTCCTCCTTCATTTTGGCAGAAATGGTTTCCACCTGGGCGTCAGCAACCGTATTGGTAAACAGTTCTGCAATCACCCTTTGCCTGATGACTGCAATATCATTGGTCTGGCCAATGGCTAGGCTGGTCATGAACATCAGGAAAGCTAGAATTAATGTTGGTCTATGCATGGAATTGAATTAATGATTCATTTGAGAGATTCACTTGAAGATAACAAAATTTAAGATGCCTGTTTGGCCTAACTTTAACCTTGAATATAACACATGAAAAAAATACTTGTTTTGTGCACAGGCAACAGTTGCAGAAGTCAAATTGCCCATGGATACCTTGAAGCAATGACCATTGGAAAGGCAGTGATCTATTCGGCCGGCGTTGAAACCCATGGTGTGAATCCAAGGGCCATTGCCACCATGAAAGAGGATGGCATTGACATTTCAAATAATACATCCAACAATGTGTTGGAATACCAAGACATTTCCATGGACTTTGTGATCACTGTTTGCGACAATGCAAAAGAACGGTGTCCTTACTTTCCTTCCGGTGCAAAAATGTTCCACTACAATTTTCCTGACCCCGCTAAAGCATCAGGAACAGAAGAGGAAATCATGGCTCAGTTCAGGAAAGTCAGGGGAATGATCAAACAATATTGTGCAGATTTTGTGAAGGAGAACTTCTGATGTTGGGTAGAAACCAAAAACTGGAATTGGTTATATTTATTGAATGAAGTCATTCCTGGGTTTTGTTTTTCAACTTGTTTTCATTTTGCCTTTCACCGGGTTTTCACAATCAAGTATTGGAGAAAAACCCAATATCATATTCATCCTTGCGGATGATTTGGGATATGGAGACCTATCTGTAACTGGTGGAACAGATGTCAAGACCCCTAACATTGATGCACTGGCGGCAAAAGGCATGTTGCTCAAAAACTTCTATGCCAATTCAACTGTTTGCTCGCCCAGCAGGGCGGCATTGCTCACAGGAAAATACCCCGATATGGTTGGGGTTCCAGGTGTCATCAGGCAACATGAAAAAGATTCCTGGGGCTACATGAAAGAAGATGCAATTCTCTTACCCACTGTCTTGAAAAAATCAGGCTACCAAACGGCCATCATCGGCAAATGGCACCTGGGATTTGAAAAGCCCAATATCCCTAACCACAAAGGGTTTGATCATTTCAAGGGATTTTTGGGCGACATGATGGACGATTATTATACACACCGCAGGGATGGAGTGAACTGGATGCGGCTGAATGAAAAAGAGATTGATCCGAAAGGACATGCCACAGACCTGTTTACCGCATGGGCAATGGACTATGTGGTTGAAAAAAGCAAATCCACATCACCTTTCTTTTTGTACCTGGCATACAACGCACCGCATTTCCCCATTCAACCTCCTGCAGCGTTTCTTGAAAAAGTAAAACAACGTGAACCTGATGCGACCGAATTAAGGGCTAAAAACATTGCACTTGTCGAACACCTTGATGCCTCAATTGGTAAACTGATGGCAGCATTAGAAGCATCAAGCCAAATCAACAATACCATCATTGTGTTCTCCTCAGACAATGGTGGATCCCTTCCTCATGGCCAGAGCAACGGAACGCTCAATGGAGGAAAGCAGGACATGCTGGAAGGTGGTATAAAAGTTCCCGCCATCGTTTTCTGGAAGAATAAGGTTCCCGCAGGTACTGTATCAGACCAAATGGGATTGTTGATGGACTTCTTCCCAACACTGGCAGACATTGCAGGAGCAAGATTAGAGCACCAGGTCAATGGGATCAACCTCTTGCCTGTATTGAAAGGTGCAGCGCCCATTGCAAAAGACAGAACAGTCTTTTGGATGAGAAGAGAAGGAGGTCAACACAATGGCCTGGCTTACTATGCAGCGCGAAAAGGCCAGCTTAAAATATTGCAGAACAATCCTTTTGAACCATTAAAAGCGTATGACATGGAAAAGGATCCGTTAGAAAAAAGCCCATTGAACACAAAAGAAAACAAGCAGCTCCAGGAACTGAAATCTGCGTTGCAAGAGCATATCAGGAGATCGGGAAAAATACCCTGGCAAAAACCAAATTAGGTTAACTATTCTACAACTTTGCTTTGCAGATAGCCAATGCGATGGGCAACCGCCATGATTTTTTGGTCCTTCTCCAATTGAATTGGTGCTGTATACACTTCCCAGCGTTGTGGGACCACTCCATCGCTGCCCACCAGTTTATATGCAATGGAAGCCCCATCGGTAACGCATTTGATGGCAACAACATCGTTTGACCTGACGAACAATGGATCAGCGGTCACAGGAGGCTTGTCTCCTCCATTCCACATTTGCTTGATCAATTGTTTTTCGGGAATGGCACCAAGGTCAGGAACATCCTTCTGCCATTTGCTGAACACTTCCCTGAACCTGTTCAGTGTAACTGTGTATGCCGTATCCCTTGCGAGATCATTGAGCTGATAAGGATCGGCAAGTACGTCATACAATTCCTCTGTTGTCCCCTTGGGTTCAAACCAACGCATTTGGGTAGCATTCAATTTGCCTGCATCCCGCAAACGGATGATATCACGCATAGAGGCCTGCTGTTTCCTGTAGGCAAGGTCCATGTAACGGGGAAGCTCAGGATGGAAATTATACACATACTGGTATCGACCATCATGAACAGAACGTACACGGTCATAATGACTATCAAGACGATCACTGGCAGCAAATACATAGGTATTCCTTCCTTTGCTGGCATAAGGGCCAAGAAAGGGCCTTCCCTGCATGTTAAGCGGGGGTTTGATGCCTGCGAGTGACAATACAGTTGGTGCATAATCGATGGAAGAAATCAAGCGTGAGTCTGTGGTTCCAGTAGCAGTTTTATGTTCTCCATTGTTGGGATATCTGATGATCAAGGGCACCCTCAATCCCCTATCGGTGATTTCCCGTTTGATGTAGGGCAGGCCATCCCCGTGATCCGCCCAAAACATGATGATGGTATTTTCCAGCAATCCTGCAGTTTCCAGTTCCCTGATCTTTTCTCCCACCCAATCATCCATCTCAGAGATATTGGTATAAAACCTGGCAATGTCCAACCTTACGGAATCAGTATCAGGATAGATGGGCGGCACCTTCACCAATCGGGGATCAACCCGCAGTGGGCGTTTGGCACGATCCCAGACCTGGCTTTCGTGTGTTGTGTTGCAATTGAAAACCGCAAAAAAGGGCTGGTCTTTTTCCCTGTTCTTGTAATGGGCCTTGTTGCTGTTTTCATCCCAAAATGTAGGACCTTCTTCAAACTGATAATCTGTTTTGGCATTGTTGGTGCAGTAATACCCTTCAGCGCGCAGGTACTCTCCAAGGTGTTTTACCCCGACAGGAAGAACAGCCGAATAACTCTTGGGCAAGCCTGTCTGCTCGGGATAAGTATTGTTCAAGACACGCATGTTATGCCCGCCGTTGCTGGTCTGCATCCTTCCTGTGATGATTGCATTTCTGCTGGGTGCACAAACACCCGCAGCAGTAAACACATTGGTGTATTTGGTTCCTTCTTTGGCCAGCCGGTCGATGTTGGGCGTTGGCACCGTCATGTCGCCATAGCAGCCCAAGCGCGGGCTCATGTCTTCGGTGCTCAGCCAAATGATATTGGGTCTTTTGATGGCAGCAACAGGCTTCTTCGCAGGAATCTTTGTTTTAACCAGATATGGCTCCATCACTTTTTTCCAGATGATATAGCCCTTGGCATTCATGTGCAGCCGATCGCTCACAAACAGCTCTTCCATGAAACTACCGTCAGGATTCAACATGGGGCTGAACACATCAATGAATTCCGTATTGTAAGATGCCTTGCAAAAGGCACTGATCAGTTTGTTGGTCTCTTTCACGGTGGCAAGAAAATCAACCCTTACCGGACTAGGCTTCAAGGATACAAAAGCAATAGGCACCTGTGGATAGCGTGACCTTATCAAAGCATGCAATCGTTTGAACCTGTTCAACACCGTGTCTGCCGTGATGGATTTGGAAGATGCGACATCATTCTCTCCACAATAAATGATGATCTGGGCCGGATGGTAGGGAAAGATAATCTGCTCTGCATAGTCAATCAGGTGAGGCAATGAGGATCCGCCAAAAGCCCTGTTGAGAATCGTCTTATCAGGAAAATAATCCCCGACATCCTTCCACTTGGTAAAGGATGAACTTCCGATCAGCAGGATGGCACCCTCAGGGGGCTTGTTGATCGAGTCTTGTTTGGCAAAGGCCCTGACTTCATTGATGAATGGTTGGGCCGATGCGGACATCATTGACATGAGAACCGCATACAACAAAAACAATTTTTTACTCAACATGGTAATTTGCTTTAGAAAAACGTCCTTTAAGGTACGCTTATTTTTTAGGCCCCCGTGGCTCCAACTTGCTGGCAGGTGCAATTGGATCAAAATAATACAGACCGGCACTGGCATAGAGACCCAGGTGTTCTTGAAGCCTTTGCTTGAACAATCCATAATCTTTGGTAGTGTTGCTTGTTCTCCATGAAGCTTCGGCCAACCCTGCGATGCGGGGAAACAACATGTAATCCAACCGCTTTTCATTTTGCATGGTCTCCGTCCAGATATTGGCCTGGATGCCTGCAACCAATTTTTGCTTGTCTGGAGTCAAATTGAACTTGGACAAATCAAAGGCATAAACGGATTCCAGGGGTGCAAAAGCCTTCTGCCATTTTCTTCCCTGTTGATGGCTGCTGTCCTGTACAAAATCAAAATAGAAAGGAATGCGTGGGCAGGCAATGGTGGTATAGCCCTTCTCCATTGCTTTGATGAACTGTTCGGGCTTGTCATGCCTCCACCACATGATGATGGTTTTGTCGCGGGGCAATTCCACATCCGCCATTTCATCCCAGGCCAATAGCTTGTTATTCATCTTATACAAAGTATCTGCCATGCGTTGCATGAAATACAACTCAACTTCCCTAAGGTCTTTCATTTTCTTTTCTGCCATCAATGATTTGACCGCAGGAATAAGTGGCCATTGCTGGTTGCCAAAATTTACCTCATCGCCACCGAGATGGATCATAGAAGAAGGAAAAAGCGATGCGGTTTCTTTGAGAATATCAGTCAGATAACTGTACGTTGCTTCCTTGCCAGGATTGAAGGTGAATTCCGGATGGGCCTTTGATCCACCACCACTGAACTCAGGATAGGCTTTGTTGGCAGCAGTGGCATGCCCGGGCATGTCAATTTCAGGAATCACGGTGATGAACCGGTCAGCAGCATAAGCAACCAGTGCTCTGATTTGATCTTGCGTATAATAACGTGCAGGAGCTGTTGAGTCACTGAAATTTCCAATACCACCGATCGTAGCAAGTTTGGGGTATTTTTTAACTTCCATTCTCCAACCAGGCTCATCGGTGAGGTGCCAATGAAACCGATTCAGCTTATAAAAAGCCATCCAATCGATGAGTGATTTGAGCTTCTCCAATCCAAAGAAATGCCTGGACTCATCCAACATCAGTCCTCTCCAGCCATACCCGGGAGCATCCTTGATCTGCCAGCAATCCAGCATCAGTGTCCCTCCCTTGTTTTCAGACAAGCGGATCAGCTGCAAAAGGCTTGTGATGCCATTGAACAATCCGGCTTCAGTCGATGCAGCAACCATGATAGTTCCTTTGCTCATGTCAATTGAATAACCTTCTGTGATTGAGCTGTTTTGGGTCTTGTCCCCGGTGAGCACAAGCGATACCACTGAGCCATTTTTTGATGGTTGGGAGGCCAAACTAATGGATGCATTTTTCTTGATTTCAGCCTTGAAATAATTGGCAATTCCTGTCAGCTTTGGGTCACTGATCTTTACCAATGAGTAACGGTCCAACTTGAACTGATCCTTAGATAAGTTAGCAGCGATTGGGTGCGGGATGATCGGACATTTTTTTTGTGCTGCCCCCAACAAGGAAACCAAGATGAAAAACGACAATGAAAATACCTTCATCATAAACTTGATTTGAGTTTCATGTAACGGCCCATCGCTTCAACAAAATAATAATCTGCATAAGTCAATGCCACATCAATCTCACCATTCAATGGAAAGGCACCAACACTGTGTTTGAGCAAGAATCCGCCGTTGGTTCCCTTCTTTGCAAGGTACTGGTCGGAGGATAAATTTCTGATCATGGTTTCGGCAACCGATAGATATTCCTTGCCCAAGGAAGGCTTTGAAAAAGTGGAAAGCTCTATCAGTGCAGAAGCCATTATGGCAGCAGCAGAAGCATCGCGCAAGGCATTGGGAATCTGGGGTGCATCAAAATCCCAATAAGGTATTTTATCTGCAGGTAGATTTTTATGGTTCAGTATAAAGGTTGCAATTTTATTGGCTTGTTCTAAGTAGTTCGCATCCTTGGTCATCCTGTACATCATTGTATAGCCATACAAAGCCCATGCTTGTCCGCGTGCCCAGGCAGATGTATCATGCGCACCCTGCCAAGTGGTTTTCCTGAGCAGCTTGTTCTCCGCAAGACTATAATCAAGCACATGGTATGCAGCATTGTCCGGACGGAAATGACGCTGAATGGTCGTATTGGCATGGGTTGTGGCAATCTCCCTGAATGTAGGATTACCACCATTGTTGCTTACCCAAGTCAATAACTCAAGGTTCATCATGTTGTCTACAATGACAGCACAGCGGAAATTCTTGCTGGAATCCCAAGATTGGATGGATTGAATGGAAGGCCTGTAGCGGGTAGCAAGCGACATGGCAGCAGTATCAATTGTTGTTTTGTAGGATGGATTTCCTGTTATCCGGTATGCATTTCCAAAAGAGCAAAACATCATGAAACCCAGGTCATGGTTGCCTTTGAAATGTTTTTCCTTTTCAAGGATGGCCAGTCTGCCTTCTGCAGCTTTTTTGATACCAGCATCTTTTGTATACTCATGGATATACCAGAGTGTGCCGGGGTAAAACCCACTGCACCACCATTTCGTGTCACTGGTTTCTAATTTTTCCGTCTGCAAGTTATAAGACTTGGGCATGCGATCGGCAGGCAGATTGGATTCCAGCAATGTGTACTGGTCTCTGGCCAATGCAAGGTTCCGTTTGATCAATGCATCCATTGACAATTTTTCAGACTGTGAAAATCCTGCTATGGACATGAGCATGAAGGTGATGGCAAGTATAGATGTTGACTGCATAATTGATGTTTAAAATGAAACCATTATTGTGGAATAAATTTGAAAGTATATGAGCCCTTTTTTTGCAAGGATTTTGCTTTTAAACTGATGCGGTACAAAGACTTTCCCCAAACCCTTGTCAGTCTCGTGTCATTGATTTCAACAGCCTGTTGGATATATGCAAAATTTTTAGGATCAAAAACCATTTTCACAGCAGCGTCGCCATTTTTCAACAACAAGGTTCCGGGCGCTATGCTATCTGCAGCAACGGCAGAAAGAAAGTTGATTTCATTGGCTACCGCAGGGTTATTGATTTCAAACTTTTCTGTCAAGGCCAGGCTGCCATCACCTGCCAGTGCGTAACGCAACCACCAGTGTTGGATGCGGGCATCCACGGGGTAAGCATTGGCGATATCCAAACCAAATGCCATGCTGGCCGGATCAAAACTGGCGTTGCGGGATTTGAAAGACGCACCATTGGGTTGTGAATAGCCATTGACCTTGGGCAAATTATGGTAATCACTTTGCATCGTCCAGATGGTATAACGCTGACTGCTGAAAGTGAATTTTGTATAGGTGCCTACTCCTGCATCTATCAAAAATGGCTTGCCTTTGAAGTAGTACATGAAAGATCCAACATCATTGTGGTTATGGCTTTCATTGTTGTATCCGCCCTTTGCAGCAAAGAAAGCATCTCCTGCACGCATGTAACAGAATTCAGTTTGAGGATACCATGTGTATGAGGATGCTGAAGTTTTGGCCTGACGGGCGCTGATTTCATTGATCGACCAGAAACTTTCGAATGCCCGAAACAGGTCTCTTCCCTCAAGAATGGATTCTGCATCACGCTTTTGGAGATACCCGGCAAAGTCCATCATTTCAGCACTTTGAACTGCTTTCCCATAACGATACACCAAACCTGCATTGCCACCGCCTTTTGCAGATGCATCGGCAAAATTGACGACCCATCCGTTTCCAATATAAGAACGTGCAATGTATTCCCCCATGTTCCTTATTTTTTGTTGTGCAAAGATGTCCACCTTGCCATCAGTTGCGTATTTGAGTAATTGCAAATAATCATACATCTTTCCCGCTGCATGTCCCCAATAAGAGGGTCCTTCTTCGCAGGCGCCGTCATCCTTGGTATAGTTGATGAATTGATCCGTTGAAAGCATGGTCTTGTATACTGCCTCGGTCAGCTTTGCTTTATCCTTTTCCAACAACAGAAAACAAGTGAGCACATTGAAATTGCACCAGGGATTCCAGTTGTTGACCATTTGTCCGGGTTTGTCTTCCAATGCTTGCCACCAAAGATCATTTCTTTGCATGTATGGCAGCAAAATTCGTTGGTTGATTTCCTTCCTTATCCTGGCTGAAATGACTGGATTTACCTTGTCAAATTCCTTTGAAAGAAAGTGATGTACCCATGCGAGGAATGAACCCATGTCTCCAGAGGTAAGATCGATGAGCTGTTCATCCAACGCTTGCAAAGAACGCCTGGATTTTTGAACGGGCAGATGGGCAGACAAAACCCAGGTGTTCATGTCACACAACTGCCAGACCCCATTGATGATTTGATCAAGGAACCTGCCTTTGCCTTCTACAAGTTCTGCAAGAAAAAGATTGGCCAAGGCGGTATTGTTGGCGCCAAAAGGAATTTCCATGGTCACCCTGGATCCCGTGCGTTCAAAAGCAAGATAGTCGGTTGCCTTGACCACTTTCCACTCATAGTTCAAGAACTTTTCACCTTCGGAAATCATGGTTGATTTGTTGGAACCTGCATATTTGTCCCAACCCGAACGATCTGAATATCCGGGATATTTGATCCATTGAGATGGCTGCAACAAATAAGTGGAGAGTTGCTGCTTGTTGGCAGAAGATTTCAGCATATCCTTCTGGGCATACACAAGGTTGACATTGATCAAAGCCAATACCAATAAGGTTTTTAACATGCGGGGAGTATTCATGTTCATTGTTTATCTCGGCCAGTAAAGAAATCCACTCACTTTCCTGTTGTACCTGCTTGCGGAAGCACTGATGGCCTTGAGATAGCCAGTGGTTTCAGGAAACGCAAGCAACAACTCCTCCAACGCATAGACGGAGGAAGAAGGAACGTAGGGTTTGTTGTAATCAGTCCTTGTTTTATCCGGAGCATAATTGGTATTCACAAATTCGATATGCACATTGTTGACGGGATCAATGAGAAATGGCTTCCAATAGTTCATCATGTCCTGGACGGAAACATTGATGTTGTTTTTTCTGTTCTTGAACGCATTCATGACATCAAATCCCTCGAAATATGCCTTGGCTTTGAATATTCGGGCGTAGAACGCCAAATTATAGGCATGATAGGCAAAAGCATCTCTGCTGATCAAGTCTTCCGATTTTCCTCCTTCCATGAGATTAACATTAAGCAAGGTGGTATATGCGCTGGCTGCATAATCAAGGAGACTCTGGGAATTCAGCAAATACCCAAAATAATACAGAAAATTCATGCGGATGGTTTCCCAATTGTTGACCCTCGCTGCAAAATTCCTGAACACCAGTGCCCTTGCATTTATCCAGGTATCCATCTTGCTCCTGTCTGCAGTTGTCATCCTGCTTCTTACTACAGAATAGGCTTCATAAAATCCAAGATAGGATGTTTCATTGGGAAGATGTGTGGTGGCAATATTCCCAAAATTAACCCATGCGAGCAGCGTGCTCACAACCTTATCAAAATAGGGTTTTGCTTCAGCAGGGCTCTTCTCGTAGAGCATTAACCAGCGCAGGGCCAACATTTTACAGTCAGTTGCTTGGTTGGAAATATTCGAAAAATTATCTGCATCAACTTCCTTGAACAATGTTGGTGATTTGCTCAATGCTGCAAGTGAAGAGGAATTGATGATTGTTGCTACAGCAGTTGACATATCAGCATTGCTCACTGCCTCAAGTTTGATATAAGCCAGGGTAACGGAATCCACCAAAAGATTGACAGGAAACCTGTTGTCCTGACCTACAGGCGTTACTGGAGTTACAGGCACGACTGGAGCCGATTGATCCTTTTTTTTACAGGCGGAGAACAAAACAAAAATCGAAACAAACAAGAGATTGCACTTCATTAAAAATAAATAACAAGATAAAAAAAGGCACATGAAAATTTCATGTGCCCTGGAGTTTAAAAACAAATTAGTTTGGCCAGCCTGGATTCTGCACCAGCTTGGGGTTGATCTGAATTTCAGCCTGTGGGATGGGCCAGGTATAAAAATGGTCTCCGCCCCAGGTATAGTTGGCAATATTGGCACCCCACGCACTGCGCAATCCATTGGCATTTCCAAACTTCGTGTCCTTCAATGTTTTCCACCTCAATTCATCAAAATAATTGATCCCTTCATTCAGGAATTCAATCCTCCTTTCATTGCGGATGCGGTCACGCAGTGCAGACTGATTGGCAATAAAGGTAGGAAGAGCAGCAGCAGTCTGCTGAAGTGATGGCATGCCTGCACGGGTGCGCACTTCATTTACTTTTGCAATGGCCCCTGGAAGATCTCCCAATTCAGTAAGTGCTTCTGCCCACATCAGCAATACATCTGCATAACGAATCACAGGAAAGTCAATCGGACCAAATGAACGATTCAACAATTCTGCATTCCCTTCATAAACAAACTTTCTGTGGAGGTAATAAAATTCAGCCTGTGTATCAGTCCTCAAATCCCCGTTGACTGCAGCTTCAGCCCTGAATGGAAATCGGCTAGTAACACTGGCGGGAGCTGTGCCAAAAATTCCATTGTAGGTTGCATAGGGAGTAATAACAGATGCCTCCAGCCGAGGATCACGGTTGTCGTAAGCCTTTCTCAGTCTTGCTTCATTACCAACGGCAAGGTATTTGGTCATATCAGCTCCCAATGCCGCCCGCGCTGTTCTTTCAGCGGCAGTAAGATTGTCGCGCAAAAAGTATACCTGCCTTGCCTTGGGATCCATTGCATTGAACCCTGGAATGATTGCATCCCAATTGAATTTACTGCCATTGATGTTTTCAAACAGGTCAACACCATTTGGAGAAACAATATATGTATTCCAGCAAGAACCAAACGATGAGCGAGTACCACAAAAGAATTGCGTTGTTGATCCCAATCCGGTGATACCAGTGTTTTGAATGGAGAAAATCATCTCATCAGACTGCTCATTCTGTTCCTTGAACAAAAGGCGGTAGTCATTGAAAAGCTTATAGCCTGATGCAGACACATTGGCAAAATCGGCAGCAGCCTCAGCCCACTTACCCAGGTACATGTATACTTTTCCACGAAGTGCATAAGCAGCACCCTTGGTTACCCTTCCATAGCTTGCATTTCCCTTGGCATATTTTGCAGGCAGATTGGTTTCTGCGATGCAATCACTGAGATCTTTCAGCACAACGTTCCACACTTCGGCTTCTGTAGAACGAGCCTTTGTTGCTTCAGAGTAAAGGAACGGTTCAAGGTAAATCGGAACACCTTTCCAAACCTGATTGAGCCTGAAATAAAAATAGGCCCTCAGGAATTTAGCTTCTGCAATCAACCTGGTCTTTTTGGCCTCAGGGGATGGAGATTTTGTGGGGATATTGGCAAGGGCTGTGTTTGCCCTGATGATGCCCTCATAAAAATTTCTCCAGTTGCTGCTGAACAATCCATTAGATGGAGTAATTGTTCCCAGCAAGAATGCATCAGTACCGTCACGCTGCATACCTCCAACTGCAAAACGATCGTATTGGTACAATTCCAACCCTGAAGCGGACCCTGTATTCTGATCAAGCCTCAGTGCATTGTAAATGGAGTTGACACCCAACTCAGTAAGATTGTCTGTAGTCCACATGGTTTCACTACCAAGTTGATCATAGGGCTCTGTATCAAGCAGGTCTTTCTGGCAACTGCTGAAAGCAACTGAAACCAATGAGAGCAAAATGAATATCTTTTTCATATATTGACTTTTTCTTTTTGATTAGAAAGTAACATTAAGACCAACAGCAAATTGCTTCATTGTTGGATAGGTTATGTTCGCGCCCAATTCAGGATCCAGGCCCGGAAATGAAGTCAGCATGAAAAGATTCTCTCCGCTGAAATATACCCTTGCACGCTGGATGGCCAATCTGCCCACAACATTGGATGGTAGATTATAGCCCAATTGAAGGTTCTTAAGCTTCATCCAATCGCCATTAAAAAGCCACCAGTCACTCGCTTGAGCATTCTGCGCATCTGCAACTTTCAACCTGGGATTCTTCCCATTGATGTTGTTTTTGGGGTCTGCAGGATTTGCATCGTTATAATAATACCTGCTCTTCACAACATCAGCATTGATGGCATTTCCCCATACCACAGCAGAGTTGTTATATCCAATTGAATTGAACTGGATTTGATGACCGGCTGCACCAGAAAAAATCAATGAAAGATCGAATGATTTCCAGCTGAAATCTGCAGCAAATCCAAATACATATTTAGGCAATGTCGATGTGCCTGTAAAATAACGGTCAAATGAATTTCCATAATCTCCATCACCATTCAAATCTGCATAAAGCAGGTCTCCATACCAAATGGCATCTTTCCTGACAGAAGTACCTGGGCGCAATTTGTATCCAGCGGCCAACATGGCCTTGGCCCAATCCAAATCTGCAGTTGTCCTGATCATACCATCCTTGGGGCCACCATTGATATTGACAGATCCATCGGCGTTGGTATATTTTCCATTACCATTATAGATCTTGTAGATATAATGTTCACCTATTTTCTTGTCTTCCAAAGCTCCAGAGTTGTAAACGGCACTCAGGTTGGACTGATAGGTTTTAACTCCTGCTGCATCGGTAACATAACCTTCAACCAGTTTACCCCTGAACTTGGTAACCGAATTGTCTGTATATGCGAAGTTTCCTGAAAGATTATACCTCACAGCGCCAACCTTTCCTTTTGTACCAAGGGTGATTTCAAAACCCTGATTTTGAACAGCAGCAAGATTGACAGTAGGCGCTGATGCTATACCGGCTGTGATCGGAATGGCAATGGTAGACAAAATTCCATCCGTATTCCTTCTGAACACATCAATTTCGATATTGAGCTTGTTGCCAAACAATGACGCATCAATACCAATATTTTTAATATTGGTTGATTCCCACCTCAAATCAGGATTGGCAAACCGTCCAACGGCCAAGCCCGATGCCTGAACATTGTTGAAGGAATAGAGCCGGGGTGAATAGGTAGCCTGCCAATCGTAGTTTCCTGATGCATAACTTCCCAGCTCTCCCCATGAGGCCCTTAACTTAAGGTTGTTGATCCATTTGATGCCGTCCATAAACTTTTCTTCAGAAATTCTCCATCCTGCTGAAGCGGAAGGGAAATAACCAAAACGGCTTTCCGGTGCAAACCTTGAAACCCCATCATAGCGTAGGTTTCCCTCGAGCAGATATTTGCCCTTGAATGCATAGTTGACACGACCAAACAAAGAGCGAATGGCCCAATCGTTCTCACTTCCAGTGGTTGACGTTGGGTTCAATACTGCACTGGGAACATACAAACCATAGTCAATCATGCCTTGCTTGGAAGCAGAAATGTTGTAGTAATTGTAATACAGCTGGTTGTAACCGACAAAAGCAGACAGATCATGGTCTTTACCCAATGTAGTACTGTAACGCAATACATTGTCCAAGGTAATTTGATAGTTTTTATCATAGTTATAAGTAGAAGAAAGATTAGCAGGGTTTGGCTGGAAAGTCATTTGCGTATTGGTGGCAAAATTCCAACGCACACTTGCGTCAGGATTTGATCTTGACCTGTACTCATTCTGACGCATCTGATAGTTGAACCTTGTTTCAAAAGAAAGTCCTTTCAAGATGGTTGCGGTAGCATATACGGTTGTATTGAACCTGGAGGTCTGGTCTTTCCCCAACCTGTTGTTCAAAAATGAAAATACATTGTTGGCTTGCTGGTTCTCCTCAGAAGTTTGCGCATACCCATATTTACCTCCATATTGTGGAATAATCCCTGGTGTTGTTGCACGGAGATAGGTAAAGGCATCCGTCACATTTCCCATTGCATCATTCTGAAAAAGCGCAAAAGTTTGTGATCCTACCGTCAGGAATTTTGTAACCTTAGACTCAATATTTGACCTGAACTGAAAACGCTGACTCCATGTATTTTCAATCGTACCCTGATTGTTCAAATACCCCAAAGACAAAAGATAGGTCGTTTTATCTGACCCGCCATTGATGGATACATTGTGGTTCTGGACCAACCTTTTGGAAAAAAATGCATCAGCCCAATCCGTATTGGGATAGGCAAGAAAGTTGGGAACACCAAGCGGATTCAAGGCATCTGGAATCTTGCTGGCGGAATCCCAAGCGGCAATTGTCAATGCACTGTATTTCGCAGCTTGTCCAAGATTGGTATGCGCCTCATTGGTATAGCGCATGTGATCAGCATAGTTGGTGACAAAATTAGGCATGTTCATCGGGCTGGTAGAAGAATAAATGCCATTGTAGGTCACTGATAATTTATTGCGTGTTCCTTTCTTTGTGGTGATCAATATAACACCATTACCCGCTTGTGAACCATAGATAGAAGCTGAAGCGGCGTCTTTCAAAACAGATACTGATTCAACATCCTGGGGATTGACAGCATCCAGCGCACCAATTACTCCATCAATGATGATCAAAGGACTGGATCCGCTCAGTGTTCCCCTACCCCTTACAGTGATGGATGCTCCATCCGATCCCGGCTGACCAGAACCTTGTTGTACAGCAACTCCCGAAAGCAATCCTGCAAGAGATGTCGAAAGGTTGGTGATAGGCCTGTCCTCAATTTGCTTGGCGGTTATGGTAGACACAGCACCGGTCAGGTTTACTTTTTTCTGGGTAGCATATCCCACTACTACTACAGATTCCATGCTCTCCTCGGTAGGATCAAGTTTGACATTGATGGCTGACATGCCTCTCAACACAAGCGTTTCAATGCTACCAAAACCTACACTGGAAACAGCAATGCGATCACCAGCTTTTGCATTGATGGAAAAAGTTCCATCGGCATTGGATTTGGCACCTGCTTTAGTTGAGTTGTTTACAATAGACGCACCTGAAATGGGTGTATTGTCTTTTGAAGATCTGACCACTCCCTTGAAAGTGGTTTGGGCAAAAGCCAAAGACGAAATTGCTGTTGCCATGATGAATAGCAACAACATCCTGATGTTAATCAGTCGCATAAGTGTTGGTTTGATAAATAATTAATTAAGGGATATAACTCGATAATGGACGACAAGTTAGTCAAAAAAAATTGTTATTTAAACCAGAAATTGAATCTTACTTGCCAACAAGATTCTCTTCCAGTTTTTCCAGAGATACGCCCTTTGTTTCAGGAACCTTGACAAAAATCCAAACCAATTGAAGGACCATCATCCCGGCAAAAAAAGCGAAAATGGGCCATGGATTGTCCTTGAAAATTCCATCTTCCGCATCTAAAAATACGGGAGTAATTAAAGTAATCAATGCTGCAAAAATCCAATGTACACTGGCACCAAAGGATTGGCCCAATGCCCTGACCTGGTTGGGAAATATTTCAGCAATGAAAACCCAGATCACTGCACCTTGGCCTATTGCATGTGATGCAATAAATACAAGCAGGAACGAAAGCAGGAATGCAGGTGAAGCTCCTGCATAAAAAGACCAAGCCACCATGGAAAGGCTGATGATATAACCAACAGAACCAATGATGAGCAACGTTTTTCTTCCCAAACGATCGATCAGGTACAAACCAACAAACGTGAACAACAGGTTGGTTCCGCCGATGGCGATGGAATTGAACAGTGAATCCTTTGCTGCAAGGCCTGCCCTTTCCAAAATTTCAGGTGCATAATAAAGAATGAAATTGATGCCCGATACCTGATTGAAAAATGCAATCATGAAAGCAAGACCAATGATTCTTTTGTTGCGTGCTGAAAACAGTTCCTGTCGGTTCGAATCCTGCTTCTGGATGTTTTTGCTTTCCAACCAACGCGGGCTCTCCGGAATACCAATGACCATCAGGGTATAAACAATTGACGGAACAGCCATCACACCCAACATCCATCGCCAATCATTGCTGCCACCAAACCCTTCTAAAAAATAATTGGAAAGAAAGGCAATCAGGATGCCGAAAACAATATTGAACTGGTACATGGCCACCAATCTTCCCCTGGTGGCAGGTGTTGAAATCTCGGAAATATAAGTTGGTGCCGCAACAGAGGATACACCAATGCCAATTCCGCCAATGAACCTGAACAATGAAAAAGTATACGGGTCTTGTGCCAATGCAGAGCCAATGGCAGAGACACTGAACAATATTCCTATCCAGAACAAGATTTTTTTTCTGCCATATTTTTCAGTGGGAACACCACCAAAAATAGAACCCAACACTGTTCCCCAAAGCGCCATTGACATGATGAAAAATCCATGAAAAAGCGGAGTGGTATGCCACAATTCCTTGATGGGAAGATTGGCTCCTGAAATAACCACCGTATCAAAACCAAAAATAAAACCTGCCAATGCTGCAATCAATGAAATACCAAAAAGGCTTTTTCCTCCAGTGTTGTGGGAGATATCCATTTGCGGTTGTTTTAATGCAGTAATTTAAGCATAAATTGATAAAACCCTCACCCATACAAGTGACAATACATTGAAATTGGGTGCAGGTTTTTGCGCATGATGGATTTTGACTTTTTAAATCTTTTAAATAACTTGTTCGTTAAATCAACACATGAACCGCAGAAATTTTTTTGATGTCATTTCCTCAATGCCCATGGCCAAAGCTACACCTGTTGACCTTGTCATTGCAGGAGGAGGACTTGGAGGAGTGGCTGCAGCATTAGCGGCCCTGAGAAATGGCCTGAGTGTTGTACTGACGGAAGAGAACGATTGGGTGGGCGGTCAGATTACCTCACAAGGTGTTCCGCCAGATGAGCATCCCTGGATTGAAACACATGGTGCACCCAAGACCTATCGTGAATACCGCAACCTTGTTCGCGATCATTATAAACGATTTTATCCCTTAACCGAAGAAGCCAAATCAAGACCCAACCTGAACCCAGGCGATGGTGCAGTATCCAGGCTCTGCCATGAGCCCCGTGTTGCACACGCTGTGATGATCGAAATGCTGACAAAGTACCTGAGTACGGGACAACTTACACTTTTACTGCAATGCAAATTGCAAAAGGCAATGGTCTTGGGCAATACTGTTGCTTCGATTGTGGTCAAGGATTTGAAAACAGGAAAACCAAAAACCCTTGTTGCAAAACATTTTATAGATGCCACCGAACTAGGCGATTTGCTTCCTCTCACCGGTACCGAGTATGTGACGGGCACCGAATCAAAGGCTGAAACAGGAGAACTGCATGCACCTGAAAAAGCTGATCCAACCAACAACCAGTCGTTTACCATGTGCTTTGCCATGGATTATGTTGAGGGTGAAAACCACGTGATTGCAAAGCCAAAGGAGTATGATTTTTGGAAAGAACATGTGCCCGCACTTTCACCGTCCTGGTCAGGCAAATTACTCAGCCTGGAATATTCCAGCCCTACTACGCTACAACCCAAGGCACTTGGATTTCATCCTGAAGGCATTGCCACTGGAGAAAAACTGAACCTCTGGAACTACAGAAAAATCATCAACAAAAATAATTTCCTACCGGGGGTGTACAAGAGTGATATCACGATCGTCAACTGGCCCCAGAATGATTACATGCTGGGGAACATTGTAGATGTCAGCGAAAAAGAATTCAACAAACACGTTGATAGGGCCAAACAACTCAGCCTTTCATTGCTCTACTGGTTGCAGACAGAAGCACCAAGGCCTGATGGCGGTAAAGGTTGGCCAGGACTGCGTTTGAGAAATGATGTGATGGGAACCTCCGATGGCCTTGCACAGTATCCGTATATCCGTGAATCAAGAAGGATCAAGGCTGAATTTACCATCCTGGAAGAACATGTTGGAAAGGACCAGGCTGCACAATCATCCCTGCCAAAAAACAACCGCGGGTCTGCACGCTTTGAAGACAGTGTTGGTATTGGGTATTATCATATAGACCTGCATCCAAGCTCGAGCGGGAACAACTACATCGATTTCCCTTCTATACCCTTCCAGATTCCTTTGGGAGCATTGCTACCCATCAGAATGGAAAACATCATCCCTGCCAATAAAAACATTGGCACCACCCATATCACCAACGGTTGTTACCGTTTGCACCCCGTGGAATGGAGCATTGGCGAGGCAGCAGGTTGCCTGATTGCCTATGCACAAAAAAACGGAATACAAACAAGAACAGTAAGGAACAATCCCCAGCACTTGTCTGCATTCCAATCTTTTATCAGGTCACAAGGTATTGAAACCGAATGGCCTGAAACAAGATAGTTATTGCTTTAGTTTGGACAACAACCAGTTCGTATATTTCGCACGTTGCTCAGTATAGGTCCAATGACCGGTATCATGAAATATGGATGCCTGCTTGGGTGCGTTGATGGAATTGTATGCCGCATAAAATGAAGTGGGTGGGCAGGTTTCATCGTTGAAACCCCATGTATAATAGCCTTCGATGTTGACTGCTTTTGCAAAATTTACCACATCATAATAAGCCAGTGTATTGATCACTTTTGGATTGCTGGTATTGGCAACATTGTTAGGACTCAACATGTGCGGCCATCCTCCGGCACGGTTGGCTGCATAACCTGTCAAATCACAAAGTGCAGGGTACATTGCAGCCAGGTATTTGACACGCTTATCCAAAGAAGCTGTAATGATGCTCAAGGCGCCGCCCTGGCTTCCACCGCTCACAGCAAGCGTATGTCCATCAAACTCAGGCAAGCTGAAAATAAGGTCATTGGAGCGTATTGTATTGGCATAAACCCGCTTGTAATAATACCTGTCTCGGTCATCCATGTTATAGGTGAAATAGCTTTTAAGTCCACCCACAACCAGATCGGCATACACTGATGGATCAAGGATAACAGAGATGCCATGAATACCAATCGTCAACACAATAACACCCTGGTCAGCCAATTCAAGGTCCGGACCGTATGCACGCACACCTGCACCAGGCACTTGCAAAACGGCAGGATATTTTCCTGATTTTTTGGGGATGCAAAGAATTCCATAGACCCTGGATCCGCCATATCCCTGGAAGTTTACATGGTATACATTTGTTTTTGCAGATGAACGATCAGGGAGCAATGTCATTTTTGTATCCAGCGGAAGTTTTGACAGCTCAGCACTTGTTGCACTCCAGAATGCATCAAAATCTGCGGGTTTGGTGACCACCGGCTGAATCTTGCTGATCTCATATCCCGTAGTGGTAAGGTTGCGGTATTGTTTACCATCAACAACGACAGTAGCGACACAACGCAGGAAGCCAGGCTCTTTCATGGAAATGCCAGCAGTGATGAACCTGCCATCTTTTAAATAAACAGAATCATCCTTGATGGGTTTCATTCTTTCGGGTCCAATTTGATAATACACCATTACATTCTTTTGCGGTACACCAAACTTCAAAACCTGAATTGTAAAAGTGGAAGGCTCACCCAGCTTGTATTCCCAGTTGTCATGATCGGGTGTGATGACGATGTTAATGGGTTGTACTGTTGGCTGGGCAACAACAAAGACAGTAGAAAAAATAAGCGCAATGGTGCACAGCATTTTTTGTAATCGCATGGCAATTGAATTTAATGATATAACATAGATCAATAATAGTATCCGAAAATGATGTTCATCTCATCTTCACTGGTAAGGCCAAAGGCAACTGCTTTTGATGAACTGTTGTAGTAAGTAACTTCTGAGGTAAGCCCTTCGCCAGGCTGCAAAACGATTGGCGTTGCAAAAGATTTTACAAAAGGATGAAGCCAGTCGGTGTTGGTATATACAAGCTCGCCATTTCGGGGACCGCCTGCAATCCTGATATCAAATTTTTCACCGAAGCGGTGAAAATGGGAGGTCAACATCACCACCCGTGTTATCGCATTGAAAGTGAATGTTTTTGAAAAGGTTTTTCTTTGTCCGGCAGGAATGGAAATGTCCAGGTTGTTCAAATCCAATGTCTTTGCGATGAATTGTACATTGGATGAGGGAATGGTATGAAAGTTCACATAATTCTCCCCCTTGAGCAAAAGGTTTGTCTTGTTGAAATAATGGGCATTGAGATCGAGGGGTGTTGCAGGGTCCAGCTTTAAAGCGACCCCGGGAGGCAAGGTCACATCTGAATTCACATCTGTTCCACCCCCGAAAAAGATATGGTTCTGCATTTCCGCTGCAGTGAACATATTAAGACTTCCATCTGTGTTTCGGATGTCTCGGAGAATATTCAATTGTGGTAACGTATTCAGGTTTCGGAAGCCATACACCACAAAATGATGGCTGTTGGAACGACCTTTCATTTCTATCCTGTTTACATAAACAGGTGCTGTGTTAGGTGTATTGGCCCTAAGAAATACCTCGCGTTCAAAATTCTTGGGAACATCAAAAAGATCAATCTTCATTTGAAACCCATTTCCGACAGCTGGTGGAGCCAAAGGTGTTATATCTTGCTGACATGCAGTGCTGTCTTTCAACACAGAGGTACTGATCCCCGTTTCAGTTGCAGTGGCACCTGCATTGATCCAACGCTTGATGAATTCGACCTGCCCTTGGGTAAGATAGTTTCCACCCAAAGGCATTTGACTGCCAAAATTGGATGTTGCACTGTGGTGTGTCGACTGGCAGGAAATCTTGTGGAAGAGAAAACTGTTGTCTGCATCAAATGGTTTAACCAACTGAAGCTTCAGCGCTGCTGCAGCCGGATTTTTAGCCATTTTCCCAACAAGATTTGAAAAAGCATTGCCCTTGGAAAGCACAAGCCCGTGTTGTGCATAGCTGGCATCAGCAGTGGAAGCATGGCACCCGGTTGTAGCACAGGATGTGGCCAATATTTGGTCCTCAATGATTGTAAATGAGGAATTCTGCGTATTGCTGTCTACTGCCTTTTTTTGACATGAATTCATGACAAGCGCCAGTATTGAAAAGATGGATATGGCAAAAGTTAAGGGCTTCATCCGTTTATAAATTTGGAATGTAATATAATTTTATTTGATGATACATGGTATGACATCTGGAAAAACGGTCAGCTTCCCCGTGAAATAACAAATTGATCAATGTCAAAATAACTGAACAGCTCATCTTTTGGCCTTGTCTGCAATATGTTTAAACATGGGCAACCGACAACATGAAGAAAGCTGAAGAAAAAAAATTATTTACAACCAAAGCCAATACCCATTAAATGGCTATCATTGCTAGGGCAGCTTAAACAACCGATCAAGCCATGCAAAAAAAAATATTGAAAATACAGTTATTGATTTGCTTTCTTTTGGCCAGTACTTTTTCAAATGCGGTTGCGCTCAGTGACCTGGATAGTTTTCCTACAAAAAGATTGAAGAAAGAATTGATTCCAGCGACGATAACTTTCGCTACAGGCGCAGCATTCGCAGGAATTCCTGCATTGAGAAAAATCGAAAAGGCTGTTTACTATGGCTTTAACCCCACCAGAAAATTGACATCCGTCGATGATTATACCCAATACGTACCCGCAGCAGTTGTTTTTGCCATGGATGCAGCAGGACTGAAGGGGAAAAACAAACCCCAACAACAGTTTCTATTGTATGCTTTGGGAAATGTCACTGCCACAGTCATCGTTCAACCGATGAAAAGGATTATCGGAAGAGAGCGCCCCAACAAATCAGATTTCCATTCCTTTCCTTCCGGACATACGAGTACAGCATTTGTTGCAGCTGAATTTTTGCACCAGGAATTTGGGCATTATTCTCCTTGGATCAGCATAGCGGGATATGCCACGGCCGCCACAACAGGCTACTTGAGGATGTACAACAATGAACACTGGCTGGGTGATGTATTGGCGGGGGCTGCCATTGGCATGGCTTCTACCAGGTTTGTATACTGGATGAATGGGAAAATGAAAAAAAGAAAAGCGGTAAAAATACAAGGCATTTGATGCTCATTTGAACAACTCTTTCCAACCTGCTTTCATGAAAGGCCATTGGGGGAGGGTATTCAGCAAGACCAGTTCCTGAGAGACTGATGTTTCGTTGTCCAGGAACCTGAATATCCGTTGTATGGGATTTCTGCTGAACAAGAGGGTAAAAATGCGGGAGCCTGGCATCTTTTTATGGAACAACATGTGCAGCAAAACCCTGTCATACCACATGAAGCGTTTTTCCCAGAATGGCTTGTTCACAAAAGGGGTGTCCTTGTCCACCAACTGGCGAACCATGGCTGCAGCATGTTTTTGGATGAACCTGAAAGTGTATCCGCTTGACGGTTTGGTTTGACCACCTGCAGTACCCATGTGTAGAATATTGCCATCCTGAGCAGGGAATTCATGGTCCGTCATGGGGATTACCCCAAATTCCTCTTCTACAACTTTATAATCTTCCAATTGCAAAAACTCCTTGAGGTAATCTTTCAATCCCTGATCATAAGACTGATGATCCAACAGGTTGGGGGTAAAGAGCGTAAACTCTACCAGGGCCCTGGTGGTTGAAAAGGGCATTACGTAAACAAAAGTGGTCCCCTCACCTTGGCCCACCCTGAAATCCATCAATGTTGGATGCTCCGGATCAAAAACCGGATGCGGGGTTTCAATGATCCATCCCTTGAAATGTTGCAGGAGATAATGACAATTGGAGGAAATCTGAGGTTGCTCGAAGAGAATGCTGTTGAAGACATACTGTCCGCTAAACAATTGGTTACCGGCGACGACTTCGACGCCATGTGTGCTGTTTTGAATGCCAGTTACTGCCGCCTTGACCCGATCAACCCTGCCAGAGCGGGAAATGATTCCATGGCAATGCGTATAGAAATCAATGCCGCGGATCATTTTGTAGGAATAAGCACCGAGGTCCTTCAGAGAGGAATAACTGCCGCCATGGAACCAGGCCTTGTTCCATTTACGGTAAACAATCTCCTCAAACAATCCGGCATCCTTTTCCCAATAGCACCATGTCCGGTCGTTGCTGGCTTTTTCTTCTCTCTCTATCAGCAGTATTTTCTTTTGGGCCAGTGACGGTTCCCGCAAAACATGCAGGATAAAGCTCAACCCAGCACAGCCGCCACCAGTAACAATATAATCGTATTTATCCTTCTGGGGCATACTCCACCTTCTTGCCTTTCATGAGTTGCTTGTCTCTTCGCACTTTATCCCAATATTTTTTGTGGACATACAGCATTCCAAAACTCTCCCCCTGGTGCTTGTGCAAATGTTTATGGTGCATCTTGTGCGCCCACCGAATGGCACGTATATAGGTGTTGTTGCTTCTTGAAAACCATTTGAAGCGCTGGTGAATGATAACATCATGTACGATAAAATAGGCAACACCATAAGCCATGATTCCAAAACCGATGCCATGCAGCCACCAGAAACCTGGCGTTTGCATACCATACATGATGCTCAACATGCTCGGAACGGCAAAAATGAAAAAGAAAGCGTCGTTTTTTTCAAAAAAACCTGGCTCTACCTGGTGGTGGTCCTTGTGCAGGTACCAAAGAAAACCATGCATCACCCAGCGATGGGCACACCAGGTGATGGCTTCCATCAATAAAAAAACACCCAAAACAATCAAAAAATAGAGAACGGCTACCATGTACGTAAAGTTAATGCAATGTGATGATTTGTAAACACAAGTTGCAACGCCAATGTTCAGTCTGTCCGGAAAATGGTCCTGACCAATAACAGGAGAACTGCTGACATCGGTCATCAGAGGCGCAATAACCGATTGCTTTATTTGCATAAACATTCCGTGCCATGGGCAATGCATTGTTCTATAGGGAACTGGGTAAATTGTTGTTTGCCATTGCCAGTGCAGATGAGACCATCACTGAACAGGAAAGGGCTGCGGTAAGCAAACTGATTGCAGAACGACTGCTGCACAAAGAAAAGGACACTGACCGCTTCGGCACAAATGAGGCATGGATAACACAGTTTGCTTTTGACACGGAAGCAGATGGTTTCCGCACTGCAGAAGAGGCCTTTGAATCGTTTCTTGACTTTGCAAAATCATATAAGAATGAGCTTACCGACCAGGACCTGGATGTATGCATCAGCCTGTCAGAACACATGGCAGATGCATATCGGCATGTCAACCAAAAGGAACACAAAATGCTCAAGGAGTTGCAGGATTTTCTGAAAAAAATCAATGGGCCGAACCTTATTTTTTAACCACATACCAACCAACAGGAAATGAAAAAAATCATCCTTGTATTTGACGGAAACCACTTTTCCGAAGGTGCTTTCAGCATGGCAACTTTTCTGAATGAGTTTGAACCCATTTTGGCAACTGGCGTTTTCCTGCAACCCATCGACTACAGAGACATCATTGGCTACAGTGGCATGGGCATAGCCACACCCATCACCGTATCACCCTATCAAACGGATGAAAGCCTGATCATGAAAAACATGCGGTATTTTGAAACCAAGTGCCAGCATGCAGGGCTTGAATACAGAAGCCACAGGGACACTGACCTGTTTGCGTTACAGGAACTGCAAACAGAAACCAGGTTTGCGGACCTGATGATCCTGAGCAGTGAGTTGTTCTATGATAACGTAGGCAAGGAGCAACCCAATGATTATCTGAGGAAGACTCTCCGCCAGGCTGAATGCCCGGTGCTGCTTGTTCCCGAAAAATATGAACTGCCCAGCAAGGTGATGCTGGCCTACGATGGCAAGCCTGATGCCGTTTTTGCCATCAAGCAGTTTACCTACCTCTTTCCACAATTGTTTTATTGGGAGACAAAACTGATCTGTCTTGAGGAAGAAAATGAGCCACTCCCCCACCAGGAGCTGATTGAGGAATTGGCTGCAAAACATTTTTCCAACCTCACCCTTGAATCCGTCACCGACGAAACGGCGACAACTTTTGCCAGTTGGGTAGCAGAACAGAAAGAATACATGCTGGTAACCGGTGCATATGGCAGAAGTGAGTTGTCGAACCTCTTCAAAAAGAGCTTCCTTGCAGACGTCATCGGGCAGCACAAGATACCTGTGTTTGTGGCGCACAAGTAGACCTCAAATGATTTACCTTTGCCCATCTTAAAACGAGCATATGGCAAAAGGTCCCGTTTCGCAATTCATTCAACACCACTACCGTCACTTCAATGCTGCTGCACTCGTAGATGCAGCCAAAGGTTATGAGCAACACCTCCTGGAAGGCGGAAAAATGATGGTAACCCTTGCTGGAGCCATGAGTACTGCGGAGCTGGGTGTATCGCTTGCCGAAATGATCAGGCAGGGAAAGATCGACATCATTTCCTGTACCGGCGCCAACCTCGAAGAGGACATCATGAACCTGGTGGCGCACAGCCACTACAAGCGTGTTCCCAATTACCGCGACCTCACTCCCCAACAGGAATGGGAACTGCTGGAGCAGGGATTGAACAGGGTGACCGATACCTGTATTCCGGAGGAAGAGGCATTCAGAAGGATTCAACACCATATCGTCAAGTTGTGGAAAGACGCGGATGCCAAGGGTGAAAGGTATTTCCCCCATGAATTCATGTACCAACTGCTGAATAGCGGTGTGATGAAGGCTGACTATGAAATCGACACCAAAGACAGTTGGATGATCGCTGCTGCCGAGCGCAACCTGCCCATTATTGTGGGAGGATGGGAAGACAGTACCATGGGCAACATCTTTGCTTCCTACATCATCAAGAATGAAATGAAGGCCACCACCATGAAAAGTGGCATCGAATACATGGTTTGGCTGGCCGATTGGTACCGCCAGAACAGCGGTGGAAAGGGCGTTGGCTTCTTTCAGATTGGAGGAGGCATCGCCGGTGATTTCCCCATCTGCGTTGTTCCCATGATGTACCAAGACCTGGAATGGCATGATGTTCCTTTCTGGAGCTATTTCTGCCAAATCAGTGATTCAACCACTTCCTATGGATCTTATTCCGGTGCTGTTCCCAATGAAAAAATCACTTGGGGAAAACTGGACATCAATACGCCCAAATACATTGTGGAAAGCGATGCAACCATCGTTGCCCCACTTGTTTTCGCTTATATCCTTGGATGGTAAATGCAAGAACAGTCCAAACAACCGGTACCTACCTTTTATTGTGACCGCATTCAGCAAAATGGATGGGAAGAAATCATCCTGCGGGATGAGGCAACCGGATTCAAGGCCACCATCATTCCTTCAGCAGGTGCCATCCTGAACAAGCTGGAAGTACCGCACAACGGAAAAGTCATCAACATCATCGATGGTTTCAAGGATGCTGATGATTGGAAGGCCAACTTCACCCCTGCATTTTCAGGAGCAAAACTTTCCCCCTTCGTTTGCCGGCTCAACAACTCCACCTATGCCTGGGAAGGGCAACAATATACCACCGGCAAATTCTTCATGAATGGGCATGCCATACATGGCTTGCTCTATGGTGTTGAGCATGAGGTTATCATCACAGCAGCATCGGCCTTCATGTGCGAATGCAAATTCCTTTATCACTATAAGGGAACCGAACCTGGCTATCCTTTTGCTTTTGACATGAACATCCTTTACAGGCTGGAAAGTGACTGCAGGCTTACCATTATCACAATGGTGCACAACAGGAGCGGAAGGACCATACCAATGTCTGATGGCTGGCATCCCTACTTCAAGCTGGGTCAAACCATCGACAATGCAACCCTGCAGATCAATGCAAAGAAACAGGTTGAGTTCAATGATGCACTTCTGCCCACAGGCGAGTTGATCAGCAACGAAAAATGGTTCAGCGGCGCACCGCTAAAGGATGCATTTCTCGACAATTCATTTGTGCTCGACATGGAAGAATCCATGCCGCATTGCATCCTTTCTGATGAGCAACTCGGTCTCGAACTTTATATTTGCCCGGACCGTAGCTATCCCTATCTCCAGGTTTACACACCGGACCACAGAAAAAGCATCGCCATTGAAAACCTCAGCTCTCCTCCAGATTCCTTCAACAATAAAATGGGATTGATTGCATTGGAACCTGAAGGTTCACAGGCCTTCCAGACCATGTACCGCATTGCAAAAATGGAGAAGCAGGAAGCGAAAAAAGGCTTTTGAGCAAAACTGTTCAGCCAGACTTCAATGCATAGACCTCATCCCACCGTGTTGTATACCTCCCGCTCCGCATCTCCTGCCGCATCTTCCAATTGCGGGTAAGCCCGGATGAAACGAATTTCACCATGTCATCCCGCATACTGAAATTGATGTTGTCCAGGGCCTGCATGAGCGCCCTGTTCTGCTGTCTGGTGTGCACATCAAAAAGATTGCCCTGCAATGCATCATCCGGAACAATACCACCAAGCATGACACCTGCCTTTGCATATTTTGCTCCCTTTCGGTAAAGGGATTCGACCAGCGGGAGCGCAACCCTGATGAGTTCTGCCGTATCCGACGTTGGTTTCATCATCGTGAAATAACGGTGATGGTGCTGGGGATCATAGGCGTACTGTCCTCCTTGCTGCCCGTTGGTCACCACAAAAACATCGATGGAAGATGCCGCACCATATTGCCTTCGCAACTTTTCTGCAGCCCTTGAAACATAGGTGGCCACAGCCTCTTTCAGTTCCTTCAATTCATAGACGGGCTTGCCGAACATGCGCGTGGTGGCAATCATTTTTTTCTTCTCCAGGGGGTCCTTCATTTGGATGCAAGACAGGCCATTCAACTCCCGGATCATACGAATACCCACCACTCCGCCAAGATTTTTTCGGGCCCACTCTTCCGGCATGTGCTTCAATTGCCAGGCAGTATTGATTCCATAAAGGTCCTTGAGTTTGCGTGCATATTTACGGCCAATGCCCCAGAGATCAGATACATCAGTCGTTTCCAAAGCCTCCTGCAACTGCTCTGCAGTACTCAATACCATCACACACTTGCTTTTCAGTTTATCCTTTTTGGCAAGGCGGTTGGCCACCTTGCTCAATACTTTTGAAGGTGCAATCCCCACCGACACCGGAATGCCTGTCCACTGCGCCACCACATCCCTCAAACGTTCTGCAAAGGGTTGCAATGCCTGGTCGGGAAGGTGCGACAGGTTGATGAACGCTTCATCCACAGAATAGACCTCCACGCAACGGTAAGTGGAATCGTCCGCCAGGAAGCGAAGGGTATCCATCACCCGCATGCTCATGTCGCCATAGAGGTGATAGTTGGAAGAAAAAACGGCAATGCCCTGGTCACGGATCAACTCCCTGCTTTCAAACAGCGGAATACCCATGGCAATACCCGCTTTTTTTGCCTCGTCCGTACGGGAAATGATGCAGCCGTCGTTGTTGCTGAGTACAACAACAGGCTTGCTGTTCAAATGGGGCTTGAACAACCTTTCGCAGGAACAATAGAAACTGTTGCAATCAACAATGGCGAACATGCCTAAACCTGGTGTATTGCGTAGGTTACCACTCCCCAAATGCTGAACTCGGCATACGGGTCGATATCAATCGGTGCGAGGCGGTTGGTTTCCGGTACGAGCCGCATCTTGTTGAATCCCTTTTCAAAGCGCCGAATCAGCATATCTCCGTTCAACACGGCAATCACGATTTTGCCGCTTACAGGCTTGATGCTGCGGTCAACAATCACGGTATCGCCATCAAAGATCCCTGCCCCAATCATTGCCTCGCCGCGAACGCGCATGAAAAAAGTGGCAGGCTTGTTGCGGATCAACTGCTCATTCAGGTCAATACCCCGCTCTGCATAGTCGTCTGCAGCTGCACCAAACCCTGTGGCATTGGCAGTTTTGACATCTTGCTGTGTATATTCCTTGGAGCCGGTATAGGCCGCTCCCTGGTAAAGTTCTCCATCCATATAAACTAATTTATTTAGCAATACTATGCTAATTTATTTAGTATTCAAAATCATGTTTATCTGCCCTGCCAAGACCATCCCCCCCAGCAAAATCCTTCGGAAATCACCCTGCTTGCGTAGCCTACGGGAGGCGTTGATAAGCGTAAATACGTATTCTTAAAAATGATGTGGACAAATGCTTTCCAGGGCCAAAAATCCACCATAATCTTGTATGGTCCATGCGATGCTACCGTACGAAAGCAAGCAAAGACATCCAATCCTGGAAAACTAAAATCCAATCCAACTGAAAACCGAATCCTGCCCTATCCAAAAAGCCAGGCGTTCTGCACCATGAAACCGTGAAAAACGTGATTCCGCCTGAAAATAATGCTCCGCGTCTGCGGGGCATTATTTTTACAATAATTACCATACGGCAGAGATCGAGAAGGTTGCCGGTCAGGATAAAAAATGATGCCTGCATTTGTTGTAGCTTTAAAAGCAAGAAGCGACAGCAAAAGCACATTCGACAGAAAAACACAAGCATACAACATGCAAGAACAAGAAATAAAGTTTCTCGAAGGACCCAGATCCAGATGGGCTGATTTCAAATTTGTCATCAAGGTTGCCCTTGAATTTGTAAGGGGATTTCGTGCGCTGCATTTCTCTGGACCCTGTGTTACGGTATTCGGTTCGGCAAGGTTCAAGGAAGACAGCAAATACTATGACCTGACCAGAAGGTTTTCTGCAGAAGCGGCCAAACTGGGATTCACGATTTTGACAGGAGGCGGACCCGGATTGATGGAAGCGGCCAACAGGGGTGCCAAGGATGTGGGCGGAAGCTCCGTAGGCTGTAACATCCTGCTGCCGATGGAGCAGGAACCGAACCCCTACCTCGACAAGTGGGTGAACATCCGGTATTTCTTTGTGAGAAAAACCCTGTTGATCAAGTACTCTTATGCCTTCGTGATCATGCCGGGAGGATTTGGAACGCTAGATGAACTCTTTGAGGCCATGACACTGATCCAGACAAAAAAAATCCAGGATTTCCCTGTCATCATCTTCTGCAAGGAATACCACCAGGAAATGCTTGAGCACATCGAAAAAATGAAACATTTCAATACCATATCCAAAGAAGACTTGCAACTTTTCCTCGTCACTGATTCCATTGAAGAGGCCATTGCGCTCATCAAAAAATGCATCAGCAAATACGGACTTACACACCTTGCGAAAAAGCCAAGATGGATACTCGGGGAGAAGAGATGATGCTTATCATGCTTTCTACCATCCACGGTCATCTGATATCGCTTCCGAATGGTTGATTTTTGTACTCAAACATAAAAACAGCCATATGGATGGAAAAATTCTTGAACTTTTCATGAAGGAAAATGATGCATGGGATGATTTGATTACCAGACAAAAAAAAGAAATCCCTGACCTTGAAAACATGATTTCATTGATCCTCGAAGGAAAAAAAAACCTGGACGAGGAAGTGGTTTCCAATGTCAGCCTGCTCAAGCATGAAATGCATGCACAAGAAAGCTGCATGGCTGACATCAAAGATGAATTGGCCAAACAACAGCATTTTCTTGCAAGTGAAAAAAGGGGCAACGCATACCCGGTGCATACCCTGATGAGCCAAAACGCGCTTCGTGAACGCATCAGAAGCGCGGAAAGACAATTCCTGGATTTGAAATGCAACTACCTGAATTACCTTGCCAATACCTTATAGCATGAAACAATATTTTCCTGGATGGTGCAATTGAACAATCAACAAAATGACGAAAATCAGTTTTAGGGGTGATCTGCATTATTAGAAATGGAAGGGTTGAAAATTAGATTTGTGATGAGATAATATTCATCACCCTAAAAAATAAAACCATGTTAGGAAACGGAAGATCATTGTTAAGGTCAACACTGCTGAGGCCATCGCTGATGGAAGACATCATGAAACCATGGAGCGAGTGGATAGACGAAAAATGGCCATTTTCGAGTCACATGCCCCCAGTAAATGTAAGAGAAACAGACAGGAACTATGAAATCACACTGGCAGCGCCTGGGTTGCAAAAGGATGATTTCAAAGTCGATGTCAATGGATCGATGATTACCATCAGCGCTGAAAGGGATGAGAAAAGGGAGGAGAAAGAAGAAAACTTCACCAGAAGGGAGTACAGCTATTCTTCTTTTTCAAGGTCCTTTGGCCTGCCGGAAGACATTGCCCAGGAAAAGATTGACGCAAATTATGTCAATGGGGAATTGAAACTATTGCTGCCCAAAAAAGAGGAAGCAAGAAAGACAATCCACCAAAAGATCAGTGTTCACTGATTTGACGCTCCCCCCTTCTGCAGGTGCAGAGGGGGGATATTTTAACAAAATGATGCGCATGATGGTTAACAACAAGATGATCAGTAGCAGCGCCCTTCAATACATTTTCGAGAATTCCTCTTGGATCAGGTTCATAGAATACCTGAACCAGGAGAATACGCACATGAAAAACAGGCTGTCGGAAATCATTGACCAGATCCCAGATCATGAAAGCCTTGCAATGGCAGAGCATTTTCAAAACCAATTTCTCACAAAAGACGATCTATACGACCATATGCTGCATGCACTGATTGGGCAGGCGGCCAAATGGAAAGAATTGAAGTTCAAATCAAGCAGTGAAATCAGTGCCGACATGAAGCGCACACATAGAAAAATCAGGGAACAAATGGAGGTCATCGAGAGGGACCATGCCCTGATCAAACAAGATTACAATACATACCTTTTCTCTCTCCCCATCATCAACGGAAAATAACAATAATCACTTGAATGGATTGTATCAGTTGTACAATCCTGCCAGTTTCTTTTCGTTCAGCAAAACGATGTTTCCGTCTTTGATGTCAATCAATTTTTCAGCCCGAAAATCACTGAGCGTCCTGATCAGGGACTCTGTTGCCGTACCTGCAATATTGGCAAGGTCCTCCCTCGAGATGTGAATGGAGAACGGTGACTGTCCAACACCAAACTTAAGACGCAGCATCATCAATGCATCTGCAACCCGCTTGCGCAAAGAGTTATAGGCCAATCCAAGCAATTGGTTTTCCTTTTCCGTGACATTGCCTGCAAGGATTTGAAGGAATTTTTTCATGACAATTGGATTCTCCTTGATCAGGGCATCAAACTCTTCCCTTGGAATCATGGCGATCTCTGAATCTTCCATTGCCTCGGCCGTCTCATGGTAGATTGAATTTTCAAGCAGTGCCATGTACCCGAAATAATCCCCTTCGCCAAAGAGTCCGATGGTAAGGTCTTTCCCATCGTCATTGGATTTGTACAACTTTACTTTCCCCTTCTTGATGTGAAACAGGCGGTTGGGATGGTTCCCTTCATTGTAGATAACATGCTTTTTCTTGTAGATATTGGTATTTCTTCCGCTGGAAAGCTCCTCCCAAACATCATGTTTCCCAATATCCTGTAGCAGGTTCCTGATGCCATCTTGGCTGCTTTCATATTTCTTGCGAAGTACGCTCACTTTTTTCAAACGCTGTTCTATGGCGTTGAGCAATTCGATCTCAGTAAAGGGTTTGGTAATATAATCATCTGCCCCCATTTCCATTCCCTTCCTGAAATCAGTTCGCTCTGTTTTTGCAGTAAGGAATATAAAAGGAACATCTTTCAACTCCTCATTCTTGTTCAGCATGTGCAATACACCGTAGCCATCCAGCACGGGCATCATGATGTCGCATACGATGATGTCAGGTTTTGATGCGATGGCTTTTTCAATGCCATCCTTTCCATTTTCAGCAGTAACCACATTGTAATTGGCCAGTTCAAGCAATTCTGCGGTATTGTCACGGATTTCATGGTTGTCTTCAATCAAAAGAATGGTGTTCATGCATTAAATTTTATGGTAAATAAGGTTCCTTTTTCCAATTCGCTTTCTACTGAAATTGTGCCCTCCATCAGTTCTACATACTTGGAGACGATGTGAAGCCCCAATCCAGTTCCCTGGATGTTCACTGCATTTTTTCCCCGGAAGAATCGCTCAAAGAGATGGCGCATGTCTTCCTCGGGAATTCCCAGCCCTTCATCCTTGACAGTGATGACAATGTCGTGCTGTCCTATGTTGCTGCCTACTTTTATTGTAGATCCCTCGGGTGAAAATTTTATGGCATTCGATACCAGGTTGATCATGATGTTCCTGATCAGCGAAAGATCAAGGTTTGCCTGTGCGGCGCCGGCATGGTCGTATACAATTTTTTGGTTGGGTTTGAGAATAGGATAGATCTCACTCAAGATCAGTTGCAGTTGCTCCCTGAGGTTGAAATCAGTAAAATGCAGCTGAACCTTTCCCTCCTCGATTTTCCCAAGTGACAAGAATTCATTCAAGATATCCGTAAGATTGCTGACCGCTGAGCGAATGCGCAGGATATGCTTGTTCCTTTTGTCCTGCTCCAGCGAATCCGTATATTTTCCAATCAATGAAACAGAAGAAAGAATCGTGCTCAAGGGCGTTCTGAACTCATGGGACGCCATGGAAACAAAGCGAGACTTGAGATCGCTCAACTCCCTTTCCCTGCTGAGCGCTGCTGTCAGTTCCTGTGTTCTCTCCTCCACCTTGTGCTCAAGATCCGCATTCAGTTGCTCAACTTCAAGATTGACATTTTCCAATTCCACTTTTTGTCTTCTCAGTGTGGTTTCAGTCTCCATCCTTTGGGTGATATCGATGACGAATGCAATGACATAGGGCTCTTGGTCCATCATGTAATGGCCCAGGCTGATTTCAACAGGAAACTCCTTGCCGCCATTTTTCAAGGCGATGAGCTGCATACCACTTCCCATTGGCCAGCTTTCAAGGTGCATTGCATGTTCATCCTTATGGCCATTGTGCTGGTCATTGAATCGATCCGGAATGAGGTCCTCCATTGTTAGCGCAGTGATTTTCTTCAATGGATATTCAAAGAGAGCAGTAGCCTGCTCATTCGCCAGTATGATATGCCCCTCCTTGTTGACCAGTAAGATGGGGAGTGTCGCATATTGAAACAGGGCTTCAAATTTCTTGATTTCCTTGAAGAGGTTTTCAGAAAAAACACGCTGGGTGTCTATGTTGATGACACGCTGCAGAAAAAAATTCTTTCCCTCAAAAACAAATGTTGTGATATCAAGTCTTCCCAGGAAAACATCCCCCCCCTTTTTTGTGTACAATACTTCCTCGGTCCAATGCCCGTTCCTGCGAATGGTGGACAAGACAAGGTCAGCAATTTCAAGATCCAGCTTGTGTTTCCTGAAGCCCAAAAATGAAAATTCATTGACGAAAGCTTCCCTGTTGTTGTAACCAAAAAAATGCGCATATGCATTGTTGAAATACAACAATTCCCTGGCCTCAGCATCCCAGACAGCGATAAACTCATCTGAGAATGCAGACCACGCCTGCATCATGGAAGCATGGAAAGAAATGGGACCTGTTACCGAATTCATAAACACCCGGTCAAGGTATCACAGAGTTGCTGATCCATCATGAAAAAAACAAACAACTTCACCAATAAAATGCTCTTGCGCAATTAAGCCTGGGCAGCCAGTACAATTCTTAGAAAAAGAAAAAAGATTGCTTGTATGAACAAAAAATAAGGGGCAAACGGATTGTTGCGGTCAAGCTTCAACAATCCAAACAACAGGACAACAAAAAATGATATGATAAACCAACTCACATAATTGAACAAGGGTATCAGTCCGTTGGCCCAGTTCCAAAAATCAAGCTCCATGGCCACGGGCTCCATGATCCAGTCAAAGGCTGTGGTTATGAATGCCGTCAGCAACGCTGAGAAAAAAAATCCTAATTCGACATGTTTTCCGAGGCAACCGACAACAACATAGGAAGAGTACACAACACAAAACCAATTGATGCCGATCAATGGAGGAACACCAAACATTTTGGTGCCAAAAACTTCTCCGTAGGTATAATTCCCAAACAAAAATCCTGTGTTTACGCCCACCATTTCTGATACCATACCAACAGCAAATGCAACAAGAAATCCCCAGACAAAAGGGCCCTTGAGCCTGGGTTCATTGAGGATGAGCAGCAACAACATCAACAACAAATTGATTGGCGTAAAGGGAATAAAAAATGCACGGTCAAAAAAAGACATGCCTATGGCTCCGGAGCAGTGCACAAGTCCAGCCAAAAAAATGGCCCAATAAAGCGGGTTTCTTATCCAACTTCTCAATGGAGTACTCATACTGGATTACCTATTAAATCGCTTACAATTCCAGCACTTTTCAGGCACAATGGAATTCCTCCGCCCGGATGAACACTTCCTCCTGTAAAATAAAGGCCCTTGATCCTTGACGTAAAATTAGCATGCCTTAGAAAAGCCGCCCACTTTGAGTTTGAACTGGTTCCATACAAGGATCCAAGGTAAGAGTCCGTTCTGGCCTGAATCCCTTCTGGAGTCAACACTTCTTCCACCTCTATATCATTTTCAACATCTGCCTTGAGCATCCTGTTCAACTTCGAGATGACCCTTTTTCTCAACACTGCTGTTTCCCTTTCCCAATCTGCACCAACCATTGCAGGAGCATTCACCATGACAAACCAATTCTCTTTTCCTTCAGGTGCCTGACCCGCTTCCATTTTGGAACTGATGTTCACGTAAATGGTAGGATCATCATGGAATTTTTTTTGATGGAACAGACAGTAAAATTCATCCCTATACGATTGACTGAAAAATATATTGTGCAGGTGCAATTCCGGAAAATTTCGTTTTATTCCCCAGTAAAAAATCAAGGCACTGCTGCTCCGCTCACTGCGCAGGATTTTACTGGCTCCAGTCTCATCCAACAACAAATTCTTATAGGTATAATAAGCATCCACATTGCTGATGACATGTGCTGCAGGAATGAAACCGCCATTGGCGATGATCCCTGTTGCTTTGCTCTTGTCGGACACGATTTGCTGCACATGGCTGTTCAAAACAAAGCGCACTCCCTTCTTCTCCGCCAGTGCCACCAATGCCCTTGGTATGCTGATCAGGCCGCCATGGGGGTAAAAAGTTCCCTGGTTTTGTTCCAGATGCGGAATCAGGCTGAGCATGCCTGGTGCACTGAATGGATTGCTGCCGTTGTAAGTCGCAAAGCGGTTGAATACCTGAACAGCTTCTGGAGTTTGCAGCCTGCTCCTGTTGAATCCATCCAACGTATTAAAAAGATATGGAAGCTTTACTGTGCGCATGGCATCCATCACGCGTCGATGCAGCCAGGTGGAAGTCAGGTGCAATGAGTGGTTGAGAAAAATCGTCCCGACTTTTTCGTAGACCTGCTCGGCATCCTGCAAATAACGTACAATATTTTCTTTGGGCTCTCCAACCTTATGTTCCATTTCAGCGGCAAATGCCTGCTGATCTGTATAGGCATTCAGCTGCTTGCCGTTCTCAAAAAAATAACGGCAGGCAATGGGAACAGCCATATAATTGAAATATGAACGGATGTCTTCTCCTGCAAGGGAGAACAGTTCTTCCACATTGTCAGGTTGGGTGAACAGGGATGGCCCGGCATCAAACCGAAATCCATCCTTTTCAATGAGGTACATTTTTCCGCCGGCCACTTCATTCTTTTCATGCACTTCCACATCAAAACCCTTCACTGCAAGCCTGATGGCTGTGGCAATACCACCAATTCCGGCACCAACAACGATGACTTTATTGGCTTTCATGGTCGGCTCCATTGTTTCTTTCAAGGTAGGCTTCCAGCAGGGGAAATGCAATCTTGAACCATGCGGTATATTGATCGGGTTGATTTTCAAGACTGGTCTTGAGTGCTTCCATGCCGATGTAACGAAAATCAACCACTTCGTCCCTGTTGGGAAATACCGCTCCGTCATGCGTTCCAACCAATACATGGTCGAACTCATGTTCGGTCAATTCATTGTCCAGTGCAGCCTTGTAAATGAAATGAAAGGCTGGTACAACTTCCGTTTCAAAACCCAATTCCTCTTTCATCCTTCTGGTGGCAGCCGCTACGGGTGATTCATCCGGGTAAGGATGACTGCAGCATGCATTTGTCCACAAGCCACCACTGTGGTATTTTTCAAATGCCCGACGTTGCAAGAGCATTTCTCCTTCACTGTTGAAAATAAAAACGCTGAAAGCCCTGTGCAACAAGGCTTTCCTGTGCACTTCCATTTTTTCCATCAAACCAAGTGGCTCGTCATTTTCGTTGACCAACACCAGCATGTTTTCTTGAACAGTATTCATTTGCAATCAGGGGATTGTGATGTTGAGTGCCTTCAAGAATTCCTTGCCAAGCGGACTGACCCCAGGATCAAAATATCCAATCAACTTACCCTCTTCATTGATGATGTACTTTGAAAAATTCCAGGCAGGAGCCTCTTTGTTCCAACCATTTTTTTGGGGATCCGAAAGCCATACAAACAATGGATGCTGTTCCTTTCCTTTGACAACACTCGTTTTCTGGGCTATGGGAAATTCAACCCCATAATTTTTTTTGCAAAAAGCAGCGATCTGCGCATTGCTTCCCTTTTCCTGTTCCTTGAAATCATTGGCAGGAAATCCCACCACCATGATCTCAGCTTTGGCCTTTGAAAACAATTGCTGCAGCTCTTCATATTGACCGGTATAACCACAGTCACTTGCTGTGTTGACCACGATGATTTTTTTGCCTTTGTAAGCCGCCAGAGAAGATTGCTCACCTGAAATGGTCTCAAAAGGAATGTCATATACAGATTCAGCAGGTGATGTATTTTCTCCCGAAAGCAGGACCCTGTTGTTGATCCCTAAGAAACGCGTGATGCCGGTAAGGGCTGGATAAAATGACTTTAATATGCTTTGCCGTGTACTCATATTGCCCTGTATTTTGGATGCAGTGCAGGCCCATGCCGTGATTACAACCACGCCTGTCACCATGCCGATTTTCAATATTGTTTTCATTCAGGTATACTTGAATATTTTCTTTAAGATGGCTGTTTTCCCTTTAAAAGGTGCATACCACAAGGGTACATCAAACCAGGAACGGGAGTGCATCACGGATTTGGGTCTTGTAAAAGTTTCAAATCCAAATTTCCCATGGTATTGACCGGTTCCGCTGGGTCCTACACCACCAAAGGGGAGATGGGGATTGGCCAAATGTATGATGCTGTTGTTGATGCAACATCCGCCAAAGCGCAACCTGGACAAATAAAATTCCTGCATTTTCCTGTCCTCAGCATAGATGTACAGTGAAAGAGGAAACGGATTTTTTTCAACCCAGCCAACCACTTCTTCGCGGTCTTCAAAACCGATGATGGGCAAGATTGGACCAAAAATCTCTTCTTGCATGACGGGGTCTTGCAAGCTGATGTTTTCCAATATGGTGGGCTCGATGTACAACTCCTCCTCCTTGTGTTTTCCACCAAAAATGACCTTGTTTTCATCCAGGTAACTGACCAATTTTTGAAACCGTTTCTTATTGATGATCCTGCCAAGGTCTTCACTCAACAGTGGGTCATCCCCAAACATTTTTCTGAAATTGATTTTGATTTTTTCAATCAACTGCTCTTTCACCGCATGGTGGACCAGAACATAGTCGGGCGCAACACAGGTCTGCCCCGCATTCAACAACTTGCTCCAGGCAATCTTCTTTGCGGTATAGTCGAGGTTGGCCGATTGGTCTACAATGCATGGACTCTTTCCACCCAATTCCAGCGTTACCGGCACCAGTTTTTTGGCAGCCATCTCCATGATTTTTTGGCCAACACCTGTACTGCCCGTAAAAAACACATGGTCGAACCTGATCTGTTCCATCAGAGAGGGAATCACTTCCCCTCCTATGCCCTGCACCACATGAACATATTCTTTTGGGAAAATGGAGAGAATGATTTGCTCTACCACCTTGGCAGTATGGCCAGCCTCTTCAGACGGCTTGATCAATGCGGTGTTTCCACCGGCAATGGCACTGACCAAAGGACCCAATGTCAACAGGAAAGGATAATTCCAGGGGCCAATGATCAGCACTGTTCCCAAGGGGTCTCGGTAAATCTTGCTGGTTGATGGGAAAAACATCATCGGTGTCGCCACTGGTTCAGGCTTTGCCCAAGCACGAAGATTTTTAATGGAAAACTCAATTTCCTTCAGCAATTGTCCGATTTCAGTGCCAAAAACCTCATAGGTTGATTTGCGCAAATCCTTGTGCAATGCTGACGCTACTTCATGCTCATGCGCCACGATAGCAGCCTTCAGACGCTTGAGTTGCTCAATCCTGAACGACAATTTTCGGGTCTCCCCTGTGTTGAAAAATTGTGATTGTGCTGCAGCAATCCCAGCCAGATCGACATGATCCGCTTCAACTACAGACTGAACCTGATGGTATGTGGGGATAGAATTCATGTTGTTGGATCAAATAAAAACAATCAATGGGTAAGATAGTTCATTTCGCAGAACCTTGCTAACCTGCAGCAATCATGCTGATTTCTACATTGACATTCTTGGGAAGCCCTTTGACGGCAACTGTTTCCCTGGCAGGATGTGCGCCTGTAAAATATTCAGCATAAATGGCATTCACGTTTGCAAAAAGGGACATGTCGGTCAGGAAAATGGTTGTCTTTACCACCGCCCCAAAATCCAATCCTGCTTCCTGAAGAATTGCCGACAGGTTTTTCATGACCTGGTGCGTTTCCGCTTCAACATCCCTTGCATCAATGTTTCCCGTTACAGGATCCATCGCGATTTGACCAGAAATGAACAGGAACCCATTGGCCCTGACAGACTGGTTGTACGGCCCGATGGGGGCAGGAGCCTTGTCTGTATTGATGATTTCTTTTGACATGCAGATTTTATTTTGAACAACGAAGGTAATTGCTTTCCGTCAACCTATTTTTGCAAAACATGTCCCAACCTCCGAACAGTCATATCCTTCAAATCAATACCGCCTTCAACGAAGCAAACATAGGGATTGGCCAACAGGGAAAATTGATTGCTGAGGCCACCAACACATCACAACAGGAACATGCAGCCTTTCTTCAACCTGCCATACAGGATCTCTGCAAAAGTACTGGAATCAACCTAAGCCAATTGGCTGCAGTTTCCGTCATGAACGGACCTGGTTCTTACACAGGATTGAGGGTCGGATTGGCATCCGCAAAAGGGATATGTTACGCATTGAACATTCCACTTGTGTGCATCAATACCCTGGAGTGGATTGCCCATGGCAACATTGGAAAAGAAGCAGACCTGGTTTGCCCAATGATCGATGCAAGACGCATGGAAGTTTTTACAGCCATGTATGACCAGCAAATGAAAATGGTCCTCCCTCCCAAGGCTTTGGTATTGGATGCTGAAAGCTTTTCAGCGGAACTCAACGAACACCGCATTTGCTTTGTTGGAAATGGTGCTGCAAAATGGAAAGAAGCCTGTGCACATCCGCATGCAGTGTTTCCCACGGCATTACAACATGCTGGCCATTTTGCTGCAATCTCCTTTCAGGCATACAAGAAAAATCAATTCGCAGACCTTGCTTACGCCGAGCCTTACTATACCAAGGAATTCTTCAACACACAGAAAAATAATAGATAATACCATATATTCGTATTGCCTGTTCACCACGCTAACAAACACCACCCATGCCCAACTTCCCTCAAGAGGATTATCCAAATTCAATTACAGCGCCCAAAACAGATCTTTTGAAATCCCTTGCACCAGCATTGAATCACTTGAGCATTAAAAAAGCAGCCTTGACTTTTCGGGCCATCAATCATCCCTTGCGCCAAGACATGATCAAGCTGATAGACAGCAAGGGCCATGTGACAGTCACCGATTTGTTTGTGGAAATGCGTCTTGAGCAATCGGTTGCCAGCCAACACCTGGCCATCCTTCGAAGGGCTGGAATTGTGAAACCGGAAAGGGATGGTAAATTCGTGTACTACAAGCTAAACGTTGAAAAAATTCAACTGTTGAACCAATTGATCACAGACCTGCTGAACTGATGTATTGCATCAGTGCTCCCCAAGATTCAATTGTTCTAAGGCCAATGCTGCATATGCTGGCTTGAAGGGATGCTTCCACCTGCGGTGACTCCAAAGATAATTGTCTGGTCTTTCACGAATTTTATCTTCGATGTATTTAATGTACCGCAAGGTAAGTTCACCCGGTTGCATGGATGAAGGATTTTCTGTGATTTTCTCCACCACAAACGTATAGAGGCCTCGCCTGATCTTGTAGAAATTACCAAAGAACACAACGGTATTGCGCAATCTTGCTGCCTTTTCAGGACCGGTCACAAAAGGGGCTGGCTTGCCAAAAAAATTTACCCACCAGGCTTTTGCTGGATTTCCGGGATTTTGGTCTGCCACCAATGCAATCACATATTGCTGGTCCTGGTGAGGCAGAAAATTGTTTTTGAAGTCGTTTGCTGGAATCAGGATTGTTCCAAACCTTGACCGTATTTTTTTGAACAGTGATTCAAAAAAGGGGTTGATGATGGGCTGGTAAACGGCAAGGAAGGGAACTGACATTTCTCTGGACACTCCCTGATTCACAATCTCCCAGTTGAAATTGTGCAGTGCATGGATCTGGATGTTTTTATCCGTGCCGGAGAAAACGTCAAATGCATTTGGATCAACAACAAACATGCGATCAATCAAACCAGGGCCAGCGCTGATCAGCTTGATGGACTCCAACATGGAGTCAGTGAAGTTGCTGTAAAACTGTTTTGCAATTGCCTTTCTTTCCGCCAGCGGTTTTTCAGGAAATGCAATGCCAAGGTTCGACAATACCACAGCCTTTCGGTAACCGATAACCCTGTAAACAAAAAAGCACATACAATCACTGATTCCATACAATGCCCAAAGCGGCAACAATGAAACCAAATACAAGAGACCGTAAAGCAAGCGGTTTGTCAACTGGATCTTCATTCCACCGGATGCTATGGCTGGTTATGGCTTCCGTCGCAGAAAGGGGGATTCTTGGACTTTTTGCATTGGCAGAGCCAGACCTCCTTTTCCTCTTCAAACGTGACTTTCAGGCTTGCATAAGGATTGCCCTCGATCTTCTTGTGCCTTCCGTCGCAAAAGGGCTGCTTCTCACTCAAGCCACAGGTGCACCAGGCATAGGTCTTGCCCGCTTCCACCTTTACACAGCAGGGTTCATTTTTTGCAGCTATCGGAAAACCTTCATTAGGGATCATTTCTTCCATTGTGTTGTTTTTTATTGTTTAAAAATGTTGCTATGCTTTCTTTCAACTGATCAATCCCTTTGCCGTTGTTGGCCACCGTGGCAAGTACAGTTGCCGGTGCAATATTGCCTGCGGCTGAATGGGTCATCTTTTTCAACTGTGATGCAAAAAATGATGCACCCGGCCTGTCTGATTTGTTCACCACAAAAATGTCCGCCACTTCCATCAGGCCAGCTTTCATGAACTGTATTTCATCGCCGGCCTCAGGCACCAATACCAATACACAAACATCTGCCAGCCTTGCTATTTCTACCTCTGACTGTCCAACGCCAACGGTTTCCAGGAGCACAAGATCAAAACCACATCCCTTTAAAAATGATGCGATATGCCTTGTTGCGGGATGCAATCCACCCAAAGAACCCCTGGTGGCCAAAGACCTGATGTACACTGCTGGATTGTCATACCACCTGTTCATCCTTATCCTGTCCCCCAGCAAAGCCCCCTGGTTGAGGGGTGATGAGGGATCTACGCACAACACCGCTACTTTTTTCCCCTCGGCAACATAGGATTCAACCAGTGCA
>Ga0222712_10000415_pt1 | contig 57189 bp, 74 predicted proteins | sample C33_657DmetaG_FD_165043 | JGI IMG/M metagenome (GOLD analysis project Ga0222712, IMG submission 165043) | Estuarine water microbial communities from San Francisco Bay, California, United States - C33_657D | ecosystem: Environmental > Aquatic > Marine > Unclassified | place: USA: California... | reverse complement strand
AAACCCACTCGTAGTGTTTGCGCTTACTGTTGAAGTGATAGAGCCTGATGTGTTGGTTGAGCCAGAGCCGTTGGCTTTCCAGTTCCATGCGACATAGGTGCGACCATTAACACTTTCAGCGGCGGCTTTGGTAAATCCATTTGTATCAAACGAAACAAAAGCACCATACGCAGATTCAGCATTTGTGTTGTTTGTAATTAAGATATTTCCAATGCCACGAATGGCATCAACAACCAAATTGTTGTCAACCGCACTTCTGGCTTTTGTCCAAATCATGTCAGGCTGAAAGCCAACAGTCACAGGCAAGTTTGAACCTGTACCTGTATAAAGCACAGGCGCAAAGTATTTGTCAGCAGTCGTAGCCGTAGTCGCCCCAATCGTAGGCGTTGGCAAGTTCTGTGTGCAAAGTGCTTTGAAGCCTGATGGGGCTGTGTAGGCAAATGGGCGTTGACCGAAGTTGGAATTTATTACTGAACTTGCATCGTATGGTCTTGCAATAGGGCAATAAGTTCCAGCCGTTAATGTAAAAGCAGGATTTGTTCCTGTTGCAGGATTGCTAGAATCAAACCAAGTGCCGTTTTTACCAAAGAAAATTTTATTGTTATCAAGGTCAAAAGCACAAATAAAAATGTCACCTGAAGTTAGTGCAACTCCATAGGTAGGTTGAACATTATTATTTATTTTGCTAGCCGCCTCTAGTGTTTGTGCATACGATAAAGCATCACCGCCTGGATAACCATCGGTAATAAAACCTTGGCCAATACCAACAGTTGTATAACTATTTGCAGTTGTTAGTGTTGTCTCAAAATACCACTTGCCACTAGAAACAGCCATAGTTGAATTGCATCTTGTAATTGCTGAATTTGTTCCATTAAGTTGTAAATTTCCATTGGCAAGAGAACCCGCTTTATTTGATATTGGATTCCAAGTGCAGTAATTCCCCCGCACAGTCCCACCCACACCAGTATCAACACCATAGCTTGTTGGCACATCAACAAGAGAGTCATTATTTACACCAGCCGATACAAGAAAGCCGTTAGGTGTCCAGTTGTTGCCGTTACCTGAGTAGTCTTTACCCAATGTAGCTGCTGTGGTGTTGCTGTTGTCTGAGAAGTTCAGATAGAAGCCGTTAGTGCCGTATGAGCCTGAGTAGGCTTTAGGTTGCCATACGCCTGTTTGTGCGTTTGTTTCACCGAATGATGATGGGGTTAACTGAGAGCTATCAATGAAGTTTGTTTCAGTTAAATATGCTGACAAATAGCCATCAGAGGGGCTATTGACATACCGACCATAGTTTTGTTCAAGTGCGGCATTGATTGCCAAGTTTGAAATGTTTTGGGTTGGATATGTTGCAGTATCAAAAGCAGTTACTTGTGTGCCATTAACATAAATCTTTACTCGATTTGATGCGGTTGCTTGTGTTGTATCTTGGGCAACAACAATATGATACCAAGCCGATGGGTCACGAAATACTTGAGTTGTTACAAGTTTAATAACTTCAGTATCAGTTGAATCAACTTGTCTTACTTGAATTTTATCGTCTGATTGAAATAAAAATGAGGCCCTTGGTGATGTTGGGCCAGCGGAAAATATAGGATTAAATGCACCCAATGAACCACGTTTAACCCATACGCTTAAAGTCCATGTTTGACGATTTCCCGCACTCGCAGGAGTACGATTCAGATAAGCAGAATCTGCGCTGTTAAAGCGCAAACTGCGTGAGATTTGATAGCCGCCAGAGGTAGTAGCAGTCTTAGATGCAGATAGCATAATGACCTCCTTTAAGGTGTGTAGTTCTGACCAACAGTGGTTCCATACCAGTTTGTACCATCAGAAAAGAATGAGAAAATATCTTGCCGACTAGCCGTAGAAGTAATCGTAGGAGCTGTGCCGCCAGCCCATTTAACAGTAGACCATGTAACAGTACGTGAGCCTGTAGCGTCTTGCTTAAGGAACAATATAAACGATTTACCTGCAACAGCGGTAGGCATAGTAATAGTAGCATTACCTGTAAGAGTAATAATCTGTACTGTACCGTTAGTAAGAGCTAATGTAATAGCGGTACTAGAGTTAGCTGTGTATGCTGTCTCTACATAGTTAGTTACTGTTGGGTTTGTTAATACAGGAGTTGTTAATGTTTTGTTTGTAAGGGTCTCTGCACCCGTAAGAGTAGCATAACCATTGGTGTTAATAAGATAAGACAAAGATGCCCATGCGGTAGAACCATTACCTGCTTTAACTTTAAGTGTATCTGTCTCAATGCCTAACTCACCTTGTGCAAGAGTAGGATTAGCAGAAGTCCAGTTAGCAGCCGTATCTCTACGAATTTGAATAATACTAGCCATTAGCTGTACCTCCGTTAATTATTTGTGATGACAAATATACTGAATTTGCAAGACCACCGTCAATTTCAGCTAAATTGTCTACTATTTGCCAAGAGGCAGTTGAACCATCCGTCTTTAAAAATTTACCTGAGTTACCTGATTGACTAGGCACAGCAGCACCAGCAGCAAGTTTAGCGGCAGTAACCGCACCATCCTTGATATCGCTGGTTTCAACTGTGTTATCGTCAAGTTCAGGCATCTTAGGTGCTGGAGATGCACCAATGTATGCCATTATGAGATCTCCAATACAGATAAAATAGCGTCTGCTGAAGTAGCAGCACTAGATACAACCTTAACTAAATTACCAGTTTGAAGAACAACCTTTTGTTCACCACCGATTGGTACGATAGCACCACCCACTGGAATGACTGCATTTTTAATCAAGTAATAGTCTGATCCACTAAGAGTTAAATAAATGTTAACTGTAATGGGTGAGTTACTTACGTTAGCAACAGTAAAACCAATTACAGTACTTGTTGTTGCGCTTGGTGTAGTGTACACCGTTGATGCAGTAGTTCCGATGTTTGCTACTGCTGAATTCTTAAATGAATTTGCCATATTATTTCCTTAGCCTAAAGCAATAGCCATACTGATAGCAATATCAGTCGGATCTGTGATTGTTACCCATGAGGTATTTGTACCGTTTGTTGTAAGATACTTACCTGTGTTACCTGTTTGATCTGGTGCAAGAGCATTAAATGCAGCATTAGCAGTTGTTTGACCAGTACCACCAGAGGCAATTGCAAGAGTAGCAGATAAACCTGCAGCAGTTCCGGTTGTATTTTGATTCCAAGTAGGTACTGTACCAGTTAAACCTGAGTAGGCAACATTAGTAGCCGTTGCAGCGTTACCTGTTGTATTAGCATTAATAGTAGTAGGTAAACTTAATGTAACAACACCACTAGATGTAGCAACATCAATCTCATCAGTAGTACCAGCAACAGACAATACGCCTGTATTAGCAATAGTGACTGATCCTGCAGCATTAGTAACAGATACACCAGTGCCAGCTGTTAGGTTAGCCTTTTGCCATAAACTTGTGGTTTCGTTATAAATAAGAGTCTGACCATTAGTAGCATTCCTAGCTGATACGTTATGGAGTTCATCCATTTCGTAACCATTCTGGATTCTAACTTCAATAGCACCTTGATTAGCATGACTATATGTAACAACACCAGCATATACTAAATGAGCAGGGGCATATTGTTTAGTGCTAGTATATTCACCAGCAACGGTACTACTCAAATATAGCTGAGTTCCATTAGGGTATGCAAGAGTATTTAAACCAGTTAATAATCCGCTAACAACTACATAACCATTTTGATTGTGAGGAATGTCTTCCCGTACCATACCAAATGTTTGTGCAGAAGTAGTATCCCCTGTTGCTATGGCCTTTGAGACAAGAGCTTTATTGCTTGATGCACCGCTAACATAAACCAAAGTACCCTTAGTAAGAGGTGCTCCAGTTTCATTACGGACTTGTGAAATCAGTACACCTGTACTACCTGCAATGCCAACACTAAGATCTTTAACCGTTCCTGTTGTTGTAATACTTACACTACCATCAGTTGATGTAAGATTACTTACTGCATTATCTGCAAGAGTACCTTGAGCAGCAGTAGCATATGCAGTACTAGCAGTAGTAGCTGCAGTACCTAAGCCTAAGTTTGTCCTTGCAGTTGCTGCATTAGTTAAATCTGAAAGATTATTTGCAGCTAAGACATAACCAGCACCAGAGATATATGCGGCAACCCATGCAGTACCATTGTAAACTTTCATTCCAGGAATTGTGGAATTGTAATACAATGCACCAGTTACAAGAGGGTTTCCATCATTGTCTAATGAAGGATCAGAAGTTTTCTCACCTAAATACTTATCATCAAAATTATCAAAGGCAGCTAAGGCTTGATCTCTAGCGGCTTGTGCTGCAGAGGCACTTGAGGCTGCATTAGTCTCAGATGTAGCCGCATTAGTAGCACTTGTAGATGCTAGACCAGCCTGTGTTGTTGCAGTAGTTGCAGCACTAGTAGCAATACTTGCTTGAGTAGTTGCAGTTGTTGCTGAGGCTGAAGCTAAACCTGCTTGGGTAGTTGCTATACCAGCCTGAGTCGTAGAAGTTACAGCATTAGCAGCAGATGCAGTCTCTGAAGCCAAAGCATTTGTAGCGCTTGTTGCAGCGTTAGTCGCAGATGTTCCTGCGGCTGTTGCACTAGAGGCTGCATTAGTAGCTTGTGTAGTAGCAGTCGTTGCAGATGTAGCTGCATTACTAGCACTTGTCGAAGCTTCACCTGCTTTAGTCGTTGCAATGCCAGCTTGGGTAGTTGCTATTCCTGCCTGTGTTGTGGCAGTTGTAGCAGATCCACTAGCGCTAGTTGCTTGAGTTGTAGCAATGCCAGCTTGAGTTGTAGCTGTTGTTGCGCTTGTTGAAGCACTATTCTCAGACGCTAAGGCGTTAGTAGCACTGGTAGCCGCATTAGTAGCCGAAGTACTAGCTGCTGTTGCACTGTTACTTGCATTAGTAGCTTGAGTTGTAGCAGTGGCAGCACTTGTAGATGCGCTAGTTTCAGATGCTAAGGCGTTAGTAGCACTTGTTGAAGCTTCACCTGCCTTAGTCGTAGCAATTCCAGCTTGGGTAGTAGCGATTCCCGCTTGAGTTGTCGCAATACCTGCTTGAGTTGTAGCTGTTGTTGCACCTGTGCTTGAAGTAGTTGCTGAAGTAGCAGCATTAGTTGCACTAGTAGCAGCTTCAGAAGCCTTTGAAGAGGCCAATGTAGCACTTGCTTCAGCGGCATTCTTATAGTTCAATGCATAGTTTTCGGATGCACTAGCATTCGTCTCAGATGTTGCAGCAGCATTTTTACTTGCCAAAGCACTAGTAGCACTTATAGCGGCATTTTGAGCAGATGTGTCAGCCTCAGCAGCTTTATTAATTGCTGTAACTGCATATGTATTAGCAGTAGCAGCACTACCAGCAGCTTGAGAAGCACTTAATGCAGCATTCTGAGAAGCTGTTTGAGCAGTTGCATCATAGAATTGCCAACCAGTAGAGGTATAAACCTTAAGCTTTTGTGCAGTACTATTAAAGTATTCAGCACCAATAATTACTGGATCACCATTACCATCTAAGGTAGGATCACTAGGTAACTCACCTAAGTAAGTTCTACGGAAAGAAGCAAGACTAGCATCTGCAGCAGCCTGAGAAGCAGCAGCATTAGCAGCACTAATAGCGGCCTCAGCAGCTTTAGCAGTTGCAATTCCCGCCTGAGTTGTAGCTGTAGTAGCACTTGTACTAGCATTTGTTGCTTGTGTTGTAGATACTCCTGCTTGGGTTGTAGCAATAGTTGCTTGTGCAGTTGCAGTATTAGCAGAAGTATTAGCTTCACCTGCTTTAGTCGTAGCTATCCCAGCCTGAGTAGTTGCTACAGTAGCACTTGCTGATGAGCTAGTTGCTTGTGTAGTTGAAATTCCAGCTTGTGTTGTAGCAATATCTGCTTGGGTAGTTGCTATTCCTGCCTGAGTAGAAGCAGTAGCAGCAGAGGCAATTGCTTGAGTCTTTGAAGCATCTGCACTTGATGCACTGTTAGATGCAGCAGTAGCACTTAAAGCTGCAGCACTTGCACTTGATGTTGCAGAAGTTGCTTGATTAGTAGCTATAGTTGCTTGATTAGTAGCAGTAGTAGCAGATGTCTGTGCAGCATTTCTATATAGTAACGCATTAGCCTCTGAACTAGCAGCATCATCTTCGCTAGCTAAAGCATTAGCTGCAGAGAGTTGAGCATTAGTAGCACTAATCTGGGAAGCATTTGCAGAGTTACTAGCTTGAAGAGCGCTTGCAGCTGCATTAGTAGCACTCTGAGAAGAGGCAGTAGCTTGATTACTTGCTGTTGTAGCGCTTGCAGCAGATGCATTAGCACTATTTAAAGAGTTAGTTGCTGATCCAGAAGATGCAGTAGCTGATAATGCTGCAGCAGTTGCGCTGGCAGAAGCTTGAGTAACCTTTAAAGTTAATGTACTTAATTCATCAGCAAATTGTTGTTCAGTTCCAATGTATCCATTTTGGACTGCAATCTGGTATGCACTATAGCCTTGTGCACCTTGTCCACCAGTACGAGACAGTGAAAGAACATATTCTACTGCTTGTACATTAATAATGTTTTCTTGGGTGGTTAAACCTAGGGTTGCCATATTAGACCTCCGTTGGAGAGTATCTTACTTCGACCAAACCTCGAAATGGTTTCCACACTTGTTTTCGACTACCTATGCCTGTATCTCTAATTTCAAGATCGATAAAACCATATACAGGTTTATCTGGGCTAGGTTGTACTGACCATCCAGTAATAAGAGTCTCTGGAATGACCATAATAAATTGGTTGTTCGTGTCTGATGTATCTAATAACGGAATAGTTACCGTTACGCCACCTGGACGTATTGTTGTTGGGATTGCTCCGCTACCATCATTATCTGCTTCAACTACTTTACTGAAGATTTCGTAATCTGCAATATTAGTTAACCAAGCTAATGTTAGGTTTAAATGTATCTGCTCACCTTTGATGACTGATACTAGGACTGCTCCATCATCAGATATTAAATCTTTTGATGAAGACGTAATTTTACTTCGTGCCATTTTGTTTCCTCTCTCGATCCTCAGATGGAGTTAAGGGTTAATGAAATCACAATTTTTTAATTGCAATGTATCCTTTTCTTTCCCAACCATATTTTTCAAGTATTTTGGTAAAAGTATTGTCCTCGTCAAAGTGACTTCCTGTGGACATGACTAGTTTTATATCTAATCTTTTTGCTTCTTTTATTAACTCTTCATGTAAGAATTTTATTATTCTTGCAGCTAGTATACCTGACTGATTTGAACAGAAATAAGATTGTTGTAGAATTTTGTCTTTTGTATGAAGGTTTAAACCAACACAAGCATAAATCCAACCAACTATTTCTCCATCTTTTACAGCCATTCTGACAAATTTATTTCTTCTAACTAGATTCATTAAATTAGAATAAGCAAGATCTTTATCTGCTGGAATAAAAGTTTCGTCATTTAACTTCAAATACATATCAACACAAAAATGAATTTCTTCTAATGTTCTTGGTTTAACTGATTCTAACATATTAATCTTTATAAATAACCAAGGGAGGCTTGGGAGGTTCTCTCTTTAGCGTCCCCTGGTAAAAGTAATACTTTTATTAATTATGGAGGAGCTAATGAACTTAGAGTTACATAGCTACCATACACATAATTTTGTCTTATTGATCCATCTGAATTTTCACACCTTGCACCTACTCTTGCTGTAGTATTAACAGTTCCTGGATTTGCAGGACTAATATAATAACCAGATGTTGCACCTAATGGAAAATCAGCATTAGCGTAAGTTGTTCCACTTTGAAATACATTATTCCCTGTACCATATAATCCTGCGTTTAACTCAACTCTAATATACATCCCTGGGGTTATTGGCCCGTTAAAGTCAATAATCGCCCCAATAGTCTCTCCGCTATAGTATGTCGTTTGTCCACCTACATAGCTTATTGAAGTAACCAAAGGCGCTACTAAAGTATATGCCGCAATATCAAAAGTGAAACTTTGGCCTGTGCTTAAAGAAATAGTTACAGATTGCTGAGGAGTTGCTACTGTAGGAACAGTAGTACTTACTGTAATATAAGTGTCAACAGTTCCATTACTGTTTATAGTAAAATTAGTTGGACTAAGAGTTACCCTACTAGCACCTACCCCACTCTTGGATACTGTGACATTTACTCCACTTGCATTTGTAGATCTTAAATAGAATAAGGCTGAAGCACCATTACTCAGAAATCCCCACGTATTATAAAGACCATAAGTAGGTACAGGTGGAGTATGAATAACGGAGACTACTGTGGAAGCCTTAACACCATAATAATTTAAGAATAATGTTACATTTGTTGTTGAAGGTAAATCCCCTACATCGTAGGCTACATTTGTTGTGTAATTATTGTTTGGTATATAAATATCAGATAAATTAGGAGTAACATAACCACTATTAGTACTTAGGTTAATATATTCTCCAGCAAGATTTGTTACAGTAATAGACGCATATTGTGTCGCAGATTCTGCCCAAGGCGTATTAAGCGCTGTAATTGAATATCCAGGTGTAACTGGCGTAGTACTAGTATCATTAATAGCGATATTACCACTTGCGTAAGTGTTACCATTTACTGTAGCTAACAGTCTAAAATATTCAGTACCTTCAGTTGAGCTATCTGCACTAACCGAATAGCTAACAGAAATTGCACCATTACCATTGCTTGAAGGAGTGTGGCTAGTAGTGATTAAACTAACATCCCCTGAACCGTTAAGACCACTAGAAGGTGCAATTACAGAGAAAGTTATTGTTTGATTTAATGAATTACCAAAGTTAAAGGTAGTAGAAGAGGTAGCTCCTTCATTTATTGGACCAGTATCACTCCAGAAATAAAAAGCAGCCGCATTAATTAAAGATACAGTTTTAGAGGCAACTGGAGTACCTGTGTTACTATTTAGCCTTGCAACAATTGTCTCTGTTGTATTTGTATCTAAAAGGTAAACATAGTAAGTCCATTCTTTAACAAAATTATTACTATCTACATAAACCGAATTTGGTAAATTAAGTAATTCAATCTTTCCAGTTGTAGGAGTCAGATAAATAGTTGACCCTAATAAATTAACAGCATTTAGAGTTATTGTATAATTTCCATTTTCAGTCCAAACATCTAGACCAGCTAAAGAGCTAGAAGGTGTTTGACTAGTATCATTAATAGTAATATTTTGACTTGTTGCTACAATTGTACCATTAACATAAGCTTGAATTCTAAAATACTCTGGACCTTCAGTTACACCATCATTTGCAATAATAAAATTAATAGGGATTGTTGTTGCTGCATTACTATTAAATTGATAAAACGTTGTTGATAAGGTTCCATCAGACCCATTAATAGTAGCAGGTGTTCCGCTTGTAGGAGCAATAATAGCAAAAGTTACAGTTTCTGTTACAGCATTAGTTCCAGTAAAGTTTATAAATCCCGTTGCATTTTCATTAACTGGACTAGGTGTAGAAAAGCCATATGTAGGTGTCCCGATATATACGTCTGCAATTGGGATATTGTTAATGAATAAATTAGGCATATTATTAATAGATATGCTCATATACTCAGTACCTTCTAGTATATAGTCTTTCTTTATACTAAATGTAACTACGCTATAGCCTACTCCACCTTGCAGAGGGGGTACTACAAAATTACCAGTTAAACTGCCAGAGTCTAAGTCTGCTGCACTAATACCTGTAATTGTATAAGGGAATACAGTACCAGCAGCAACATTAGTTGTTGTGAGCATAAGGCTATATGGGGAACCTTCACTCCATTGAGACGGACCAAAGAACTCTAATGAATAAGTCGGGGTTGTACCAGCGCCTACTATTGGAGGGTTAGGTATTCCATACAACACACCACCATCTGCGGCTAACACTGACAATCCTGATCTATTTCCAGAGTTAGTTATTAATTGGCTATATTGCCAAGGTGAGTCTTCAAAAGCATAATAATTTAAGAATTCTCTTATTTCTAAATTATAGCCACCAATAGATCTGAATCCAGGTTGATACATTGATTCAATATGGGTTGCTGGATTACTAGTTATTACTAACGATCTATAATCTGGTATTAAGAAAATAGGATAAGGTGGTGTATAACCGCTAATAGTTCCATCTGCAGAACGATATATAAAAGTCCCAGTATAAGTAAAATTATTACTTGTTGGACTTGGGCTAGACCAAAAGCTAGTTTCATCTGTAATAGAATAAGGTGCTAATTGTAAATTATTACTATCAAATGTTTTTAGATTTGGAGTACCGCCATTAAATAATTGTAATCCATAACCAGTACTGTTTGGTAAAGTATCTAATGAAAACAAATATGCAGTAGGTAAGTTATAAGATAAAGTATTACCGTTTGGAATCATAACAGAGCATGAGGGATAGCCTCCCATGTTTACTGTTGAAGAAGGAAATACATAAAATGCAAAGTTATCTGGTATTCTCCAGAGTACAATATAATTACCTGCTGTACTAGGTGCAGGTGAAACTGTAATATAATCCCTCTTAATATAACCAGGATGTAAATATGTACTACCTGCCTCCTCGTTTTGGAGTGTGCTACTAAATTCTAGTTTAGTTACAAATGCAGGAGAAAAGTATTCACTGTCTATAATTAATTCATCGTCATCGTTAATGACTCTTAGACCATAAGCCATATTTACTCCTATTTAACAAAAATATATAATACAGTAGAATCATAATAGAATTCTGGAATACTAGAGGCTACAAATGCATTTTCATAAAAGGTAAGAGAAGGTATTCCACTAGGATATGAAATAGTCCAACTATGTGGACCAGGTTTTAATTGGAATACACGAATAGTTCTTCCAGTATACCTTGGAAAGGATACTATTGGTTTAAAACCAGGTGTTCCTGTTCTTGTTACTGTATACATTTCACCAAAGACTCCGCCTCTAGTTCCATTACCTAATATTTGTACAGCTTGTTCACCATCGTATTTAAATGTTTTAATACCATATGTTGCCATTTTATAATAATCCTAATTTAACTCTTAATTTACTTCCACTCCACACTTCAATACCACTAGTAGTAATTAATGTACCATTAGTTTGACTTGCTCCTGTACCTACCTTAATAGTATCTGTTACTGTTAATTGACCTGTATTAGTTGATATAGCTTGTAAATTACCAACTTTAAGTGAACTCAAATATGGAATACCTTGCCACGTAGTTGAATTAACTCCTGTAGCAGGATTATATAATCCATCTACTTGATACAAGAATTGACCTTCAGTCAATGAGGCGGGTGAATTAGTTTGCCAAGTAATTCCACTAAACCAAGAACCAGTAGTAGGTAGATTATCTCCTGACACAGTTACAGTAGAAGGGCTTGAGCTTGGTGTAGTTGTAGTAACAGCATAAGCTACCCTAGCGCTTGCACCAGAAGGTCCAGGTACTGTAGAAGGGGTTCCATTTATGGCGTAATAACTCTCAGCAGTAATACTTGCAGTTACCCAATTAATTGTTGTTTGTGTATTAGCTGCAGAATCACTTAAACTAACTGTAGCAACCCATAATGTTTGCCCACCTAATCCAACACTAGAAGTAGGTGGTGCTGCAGACCAACCATTACCTCCACCATAACTATAGCTACTTGTAGCCCAAGTATAACTTGAGGTTCCAGTAGGTCCAGAGGGTATAGTAAAAGCAGTTTGATACAATTTTACTTGTGTAGCATTTAGTCCAGGTGCTCCAGTAGAACCATTCTGAGTAAATGCAGAAACATTAACTCCAGTTGTCCAATCTACACTACTAGTTGTTGCAGTAGATAAAGCTGTAATGGTTTTAGTAGCAATCCAAAGTTTCATTAATGGAGTGCCAGGATTAGTAGCTACTGTAGTAAGCCAGTTATTTGCACCAGTATAACCACTATTAGACGATGTTGCCCAATCGTAAATACTTGTTGCTGTTGGATTAGAGGGTTGTACTGTAGACCATTGGTACAAATATACTGTAACAGATTTGTTACCTGCAGAACCAGTTTTACTTTTAGCAATAGAATAAACTTTGTCAATAGTAACGGTATTGTATACTGCACGTAATGTAGCTGAACCCGTATCTGCACTCATTGCACTAATAGTGTATACACCAGTAGACGCAATGCTAACAGTTACATTAGAAGAACTATTAACAGAATAGGTTACTGCAGCATCACCTGTCTTATCGGCTAAACCATCAAGTACTTTGAATGTACCTCCACTGCCATCAAATGTTGTTACAGCGCCTAATGCATCAGCAGAAACTGTAGCAGCTTCATTTGTAAGGAAACCAGTAACAGCAGATAAACCAGCTGTAGACTTAGAAATACTAACTTCTTTAGTTAATACTAGAGTATTAATAGTAGCAGTAACAACTATCTTTGCAAATTGACTTGCAATTGCAGTTATAGATATAGTAGTTCCGCTTAGTGTTGCAGTACAACCTGTAGGTGTAATTGCATACACAACACCAGTATTATAAACTGTTTCACCTTTAGTAACTTTTATTGTTACAGTTTTAGGTAATTGACCTGCTACTGGAACTCCATCTTTATCACAAGTTAAGCTAATTGAATCGTTAGATAGAGATAAGATATAAGCAGTAGCAGCTACCGCTGGAGTTATAACAGTTGAAGTAGTAGTAGCAATATCTGAAAGTTTACCACCCTTACTTAATGCTCGTACACCAAATATAGTTTGTGTTAAAGTTAAAGGAGGTAAAATATATTGAGTATCAGTTGTACGACCTAACTCTGTCCAGATTACTTCTCCACTTTGTGTAACATTTCCTGGGAAGTGATAGTATGTGATATAGCAATCTAACTGACTGTTATCAATACCAGTCCATTGTAGTCTTCCAGAAGAATTTAGAATCTGGCTTGTCTCTGCAATGTACTGAAGGTTTGTAGGTGCATTAAAGGCAAATGAGTAAACATTTAAAGCTTTAATGTATTCGTTATCAGCTACATTCCAAGATAGTTGAGTATAATCAAATCTAGTTGCATTAACTTCACAGAGAGATTCATCTGTAATCTTAACTTCATTAACTCTTAAGAATAAGTCACTATCTACTCCTAGACCTAAGGTTTGACTACTAAACTTAATAAAGTCTCCAGGCTCTAAGAATTTATCTTTCAGAACGTATTTAAATTTAATACCAAATGCAGTCCTGCTAGTTCTAACTAATTCTTCTGCTTTTGCTAATGCATGATAATAGTCTGTAATACCATCAGCAAAGATATCAGTCTCTAATTCTAAACTGTTATCTTCTGCTTTCATTTGCAGATAAACAGCGTTACTATTTGCAATAGAAATTAAACCTGTATAGTTATCTGATCTTGTTGTCCAATATACAAATGAACCTTTTGATAATTTAGCGGCAACGCCTTTACCACTACCACCAGAATCTTGTGCAGTTAACCGAACTCTATATTCTGTGTCCTTAACTAAACTAACGCTACCTATTGTTGTAGCTTGCCAATCGGTAGCACTTCCAGAATAAAGAACCGTACCGCTTGTAGTTGTGATAGTAGCAGTAGCTGAGTTGTCACCTGTAAATTCAAATGTAAACAGACCTGTTTCTTTTACAAAGAACTTCCAAGTTTGATCAAAGGAAGAACCACTTCCTGACCATACAGAATATTTCTTAAGTAGTACTCCACCTGTAGAATCATTCCAAGCATCATCAACTGATTGAGGGTATTTAAATCCACCGATACCACGTAAAGATATTCCAGATTCTTTTGGTGGCCAAGATACTGTATCCTCTTTAAAGTTTTCAGATTCATTATGGAATCGCACAACACACTGATTTAATCTTTCGCTTGAGCTTGGCCAGTTAATTGAAACGTTATCATCAATAACTAAGTCATCATCATTTAATGTTGCAGCTAAGTTAATTAAACTATTTGATGCTGGATATTGTAAGCTTAACTTATACTTACCACCTGACCAGATTAATCTCGCATCACCCATTGTTGCTAGAATAGCTTCAACGTTTTCACGTATAGGTTTTTGAGTATCAATGATTGCATTACATTCGTAAAGACGAACATTACGAGTATTACCTGTGGTTACTCCTTCGGCTCCTGTACCCTCTATTGTTGGTTTATAAATCTTACCGCCAACTGAAGCATTATTTAAGACTACAGTATCACAAATTACTTTTGCATTATAGAATGATTCTAAGTCAATTACACTTGTGTCTAATGCCTTGCCAGCACTTTTATCTAACAAATAGTCTAGTAAACAAAATGCAGGATTATTTGAGTATTCTCTAGTACTAGATAACTGATAGGTATAGTTACCAACAGTGCCTGATCTAATCAAGCTTTTTACTTTCTTACCCTCAAGAAAGAATTGTAAAGTAGGTACACCGCTTAATGCAGGATCATCTCTATCTAGTTTAATACATACAGATGCATATGCTAAACCTACTTCATCTTTAACCTGGGTAAATACCGAGTTAACTCTTTCAGGATTATTAGCAGACATAATAGAGTCTGCAACTGGTGTATCACCATAATGTAGATCAATACGTAAGCCTGATTTTACTGAAGTATAGCTTGAATAAGTGTAAGGTGTGTTATCACCATCACCTTGACTTGTTGTTATTGTTTGTGTAGTAGAAAGATCAGGATCATCCAAGTATCTAGACTCTTCTAATACTACATCATAAACCCTATTAATTGGGCCTTGACAAAGTGCTTGTTGGAAGAACAAAAATTCATTTGCTCTACCTGATATGTTTGCGTTAAAGCTTGAACTAGAGAAAACCTTATCAGAGTTAGGAGTAGCCATTACAAAGTTGTTTGATGTGTTATGATAAGATCTAACACCACCAACTTTTGCTCTTCCATAAACTACTGGTAAGGTAACTCCCTCACCTTCAACAACTAGCTCATAGCCTTTTCTTGCATCTGCTGCGGCTTGAGCTTGCTTTTTCATTTTTCTAGCTTGGACAATTTGGTAAGCCATTAAGCTTAACTGAATCCATGTGGCTACTGTTAAACCGAAATAGACTGTTGCTAATACTGCTGCCATTATTTCTTCCCCCATTTAAGCTGCAATACTCCAGAACCTTCATAGATTTGATCAAATGAAGTATCCGAAGCATCTCTGCCAAAAGTGGCATCTTTAGTTGTGTAAAATGGTTTAGTCATATCTAAGTCATTCATAGGACTAGAACAATTTACGTTTAATAAGACTTCACCTGTTGTAGCTGTGTTGATACTGTACTCTGTACTATCAATTTTTCCTCGATAAACAGTTAATAAATTTGAAATATCAAGCTCAGGTAACTTAGTAGTTTGATTTACAAAACCTACTTTTACATCTACCATTTTACCAATTAAACCTGAATCCACCTCTGCACCAAATGTAAAGGTGGGATCAGCAAAACTTATTTTAAATAACTCTCTGTCTACAGTTGAAGATAATCTAGGTGAATCAATTTGAACAAGTCTACCATCATTGATATATGTGCTAATTGGTGTTGAACCACTAAGAACTACTACATCTCTATAATAAGAGGTTGACCTGTATATTACTGTTGGCGATATTGAAACTTCTACTAAATAAAAAGCTTCAATAGCCGGTTGAGATAGTATACTACTAACTGTTTGACTAAATTGAATCATAATCTCTCCAATAACTTTACCTGACCAGCATCCATCATGATACCATCGCTATATACCATTCCAGACACAACATCTGTGTCGTATAGGCATTGCATTTGTACATCATCTCTGTACGTCATTGTACCAGATACAGCTGCTCTAAGAGTGGGAAAAATATTAATGTTACTACTTACACCAGTTATAAATGATACATCAGATGTAGTCATATAAACTTTACTATGTGTAGAAAATTTTACAAATGTGCCTTTTGGTAAAAGCCCAGATAAACCAATAATACTTAATTGACTAGAACCGATAGAGCCAGTTGCTGCGGCTGTACCTGTTGCTGTCCTATTTTTAATTACTCCATAATTTTGGGGTATAATCACTGTCACTGCTTCAGAATAACCCTTAGTCACTAAATTAACCATTAGGTCTTGAGCATCAGAGGTAAAAGGCTCTAAGTTGGAATCAATTTCCCAACGTTGAGCACTTCTACGACTGATAAATCTTTTTAGTGATAGGGTATCTGAAACGAAAACTGGTTGATTGCTCCTTACAGTCATTGGCGCTGCAAATCTAGCAATTACCTTTCCATTTTCATAGATACCATACATAATTTTACCTTAATCCTTTCTCTCTATTGTGGGAGTTAACCCCCTCAGCAATAGATGGGAGCATTCTATAAATTTCCGATTTTGTTTGACGACTAATATCGCCAGTAATATTTACATTAACTACTTGTTGATTTTGATTAGACATTGCAGATGCAACTCTAGCTTGTTGTGCTTCGTTTAATACAATCTCACCTGCATGAGCAAGTACTGGGGTTGCACTACCTGAAGAACCAGGGATTACGCCACCTGAAGCAAAGCCAGGAAGGAAGCTAAAGAATGAACTAATGCCTGAGAAACCTTTAGTGAAGAAATCGCTAATGCCACTTCCAAAACCTTTTAGTTTATCAAACATACCTGTTAATCCACCTGCTCCAGCTGCGCCACCAAGTAAACTTTCAGCTCCAGAAACAACAGATACATACATTGGTTTTAAAGGAGACTCTCCTACAGTGCCAAATAAGTCACTAAAAGATTTTCCAAAAATATCACCAATACCTTTAAATGCAATATTACTTAACTGACTAGAAAATGAATCTAAGGCAGTAGTACCTAAAGAACTGAGGAAGTTTTTACCTGTATCTTTTTCACCAGTTAAAGCACCCTTAATTAGATCTTTACCTGCACTTACAACAGAAGAACTTATTTGTTTCCTACGATCTTCTTGATCGCTGATATTTTGAACAATAGCAAGTTCTCTCTCTAGTATAGCTAATTTATCTTTATCTAGAGTATTTCCCTTAACTTTTAAATCATTTATTTGTTTATTAATATCTGCTATTCTTGTACTTGCAGCCTGAGCTAAAGCAAAATCTCTTGGATCTAATTTTCTGAGCAAGTCAGTTGGTAAACCAGTATTAGCACTTACTTGTGAAAACAATTCACCAAATGTAGTTGGCTTAGCTTTAAACTCATCTAAGCTATTTGTAATTGCTTTGATGCTATCTTTAGCTTCATTGATTCTCTTTATGCTTTCCTCTGAAAATGGATCAGCGCCTTTTTCTAATTCAGCTAATTTCTTTTGCTCTGTACCTAAATCAATTAATAACTGTTTTATTGTTTTGGCATCTTTGCCAAAGCCAGTAATATCAACAAGCTTAAAATCATATTTAGCCTTTTTAAGAATATTAGGTATTTCACCATTTACAAGTATATCAAATTTATCTTTTACTTCTTCAGCAGCTTTGAAATTTTCTTGTAGTCCTGCCCTATCTAAAATCTTAAATGTATCACCTTCAGTAACTATTAACTTTTTACGAGCTTCGTCTAAGTTATTAAGTTGTGTTCTAATAGCTTCAAATTTACCAGTATCAGCATCTGTGAATCCTTGAAAGAATTCTTGGCCAACGCTAACACCTGTTCTGCTAGCTAAAGTTTCTATTTTAGTAACAATATTACGATCTAAAGCAGAATCTCTCTTTTTGTTTAAGTCTTTAATTTGTTTATCAAATTCAGCAATTACACCTACATCAAGAGTTGTTAAGCCATTAGGATCATTCCTTCTAGTTAATAAAAACTTATCTTTCTGATCTTGTAATGCTTTTATTTGAGTAGTAAAGCCTTGTGCATCAAGAATATCTTTTGTAGCTAATCCAGAAGTGAATAATTCATTAATATCAATTTTCGATCCACTTTTTGAAATACTATCAGCAAATACTTCAAGGACATTTTTACCTTTATCTCTCATAATACTAGCATACTCTGCTTCAGTGCCTACGATTCTATCAGAAATCTCTTTAGCTCGTTTAGGATCACTTGGCAAACCTGTTATATTAGCAGATAATGTTTTAAGTAAATTTTTATCATTAAAACTTTGAACTAACAATTCAGATGCACGCTTAGACTCAGCTGGGGATAACATCAAAGACTTCATTAGATCACCAGAAAGATTTGTTTTTCCAATTTGGAAACTAAAATTTTCTGTAAAATCTCTAACCTGAAATTCTTCTTGAATTATTTTCTTAGCCTGAATAGCCTGACGAGCAATAGCTGCTTTATAATTTGGTGGTAATCTTGGATCAGCACTTACAGCATCTGCTTTTTCAAGTTGTTCTCTAAACTTTTGTAATCTAGCAGTACCTCTTGCTCCAAAAGCATCAATCATATCTCTACTTAGGTTTACTCCTAGATTAGATAATGATTTAGATAATCCTTCATTTCCAGTTAGTCTTTCAATTTCTCTATTAAAATCTTTAACTGCATCTCTACTCATCAAAAAGGCTTTAGCTAATTTTTCAGTATCTTTACCTGCTAATGCTTCTGCCCTTGAAGCTTCTTGTAATCTTTGTGTATATACGAATAAGGCTTCTTGTAACTCTTTAGCTCCAGAAGCTCCTGCAAATTTAAAGAAGTCAGGTACAGTAATATTTGTATTAGCACGTTTAAATACGTCTTCTAATTGTGATTTTAAAGATTTTGCTATCTTAGACTGGTTCAATTGAAGATCTAAATTTTCAAATTTAGCACTAATTTGTACTTCTAAATTAAGAGCTTCTTCACTATTTCTAGCTTTTGAATTTAATTCTTTAATTAAATCTTCTATCTCTTTACTTAAAATATTAACTTGTTGAGGGTCATCAAAACCAAACAAATCGTTTAACTCTATTTTAGGTACAGAACCTGGCCGAAGTTTTTCTAAGTTAGCAAGTGATTTTTGAGCATCAACTAATGATGTTTGATATTTTTCAGCAGCTGCTCTTTCTTCTGCTAATTTCTTAAAGTCACTACTTAATTTATTAACTTGTTTTCTAGCTAATTCAAGTTCAAGTTGAGCTTTAGGAAATCCACCTAAAACTCTTTCAACAATTCCACTAAACCCAGTTAGATTACCAATAGCGCCATTAAGTCTATTAAATGCCAATACTGACATTTGAATCTCTTCTGGCTTTAGATACTTGTCAATTTCTTTGAATACTTCTACATTAGAGGATAATTCTTTGTTAACATCCCTAGCACGAGAATCATTAAAAGTAGTAAACTTGTCTATGATTTGTTCAAATGGTAATACAAAGTCTTTTACAAAAGTACCTGAAAATGGGCTTGAAAAGAATGATTGTTTTCTAGTTAAATCTGTATTAATAAATGCAAATAAAGAACTTGCTTGTGCTTCAGCAGCTTTCATTGAGCTAGTAAGATCATCTACACTACTATTAAAAGCATACTTATCAGATTTTTTACTAAACAAATCTTGTAGCTTCTGTAAGTCTGCTGTAGTCTCAGCTGTAACCGAACCTAAATCTTCTTCTTCCTCTTTAGCTCTCTTAATTACTTCAGAGAGTCTAGTAGCTAAACTGTTTAAGGATTTAGATTGGCCTTCAGTTAACTTGCTATAATTAATACCACTAATTTTTCCTGAGAAGTCTAGTGCCTGGCCACCTAATTCAGATTTAGGTAATAATGCTTCTAATTGCTTTTGACCAGATGGTTTAAAGCGAAATAGCTTTGCAATCTTTTCAATGACATCATCAAGTTTAGCTATGAAGCCATCGCCCTCACCAAATAACCATACTGCAATAGCACCAACACCAAGAGTAGCTACAATAGCAATAATACCTGTTACAGATGTAACTAACAAGGCAATACCCTTAATCACTAATCCAATAGCGTAGATAAGGCCACCAAATACTGCACCTAGAATACCACCCAAATATAGTATACCATTTACTACTAGTTTTATACCAGCAGCTGTTTTAGCAAAGAAACCTAACCATCCACCAGTAAGCAGTTGTAAAGCACTTGCGAAGACTCCAGTTGCAATACCTGCAAAGTTAATAGCCGAGCCTACACCTTTTAAAGCAGTAATACCAGCTCCACCCATAATTCCAAAGGCAGTAACAACATTCTTTAATGCACCACCAAAGAAAGCCCAGCCTGCTGGAGGTAGTAACAAGGCATAAATTCCGTAATCACCTACAAAGGAAAGTATAGAACTTATAATGTTTGAAGTAACACTAGTTGTCTGGGCTTCAGCAGCATTTGCTGCACCAGTAAACAATGCAAAGATAGAAATTAAAGCACCAGCAATAAATCCCTTTTTACCCTTGAATAATTTACCAAGTAAACCTTCAGGTCCAGCCATTCCTTCAACATCTACATTCATCTTATTTAAAACAGATTTAAGATTTTCTGTGTAGACTTTAGCTCTTAATGCTGGATCAACTCCTTCTTTACCAAGAAGAGAAGTGTCAAGTAAACTTTTACTTTTACCAAGATCTTTAAGACCATCTGCCGCCTTAGCAACAGTTTCTTTAATAATACTAGAGGCAGACTTTACTTTTTCGTTTACCTTTTTCTTTATTGAATCGCCTTCTTCTTTACCGAATAAGAAATCTGTAATACTTATTTTGCCTTTAGTATAGTCTTCTCTATTTTGTCCACTGTTAATATTGCCAAGAACTTTGCTTACAATGTCTTTTACTTTATCAATCTTGCTAGTTATTTCACCAGCTTTGATATCTCCAAATAGACTAGTAAATAGTTTTGTCTTAGATAAAGTAGATGCGGCTGCTAAAGATTGTGTAATAAAAAATTTAAACACAGATGCAAGAGTATCTTTAATAAGTTTACCTGCAACATCTTCACCAAGTATAGCTAAAGTAACTAGTGGAATACCACCAGCTAAAGCTACAGCCATGCTAACATGATCTGAAAATCCAGAAAAGATTAAAGCTACACCTGCAACTAAGTATTTAAAATTAGCACCTAATAAGGCTTGACCTAATAACCCGCCACTGTTTGCACTAGCTCCTGCTGATTTAGCAACAAAGGCTAGAAAACCACTTACAAATTCTTTAACAACAGATACTTTACTAAGGATAGTAGCAATACCTGCTCCAACTAAAATAGTACCTAATAAGCCTGAATCTCCTACACTAAAGAAAGAGAAAAGACTAGAAATAGCAGAACCGATAATACCAAATTGTTCTAGGAATGCTTTTCCAAATGCATCAGCAAATGTTACCAATTGACCTAGTAATTCGGGAATAGCCGTTATAGCTTCCCTTAAATAGAATCCAATAATTGAACCTGCAGTTTCACCAATTTCTTTAAAGATATTAGCATCAAATGCTTCGTATAATGCTTCGCCTATTTTTGGTATTAATGCTGCCTTAATTAATATTGCAGCACCTGAAAAGAATGCAGCAAAGGTAGCAGGTGCTACTAATGCAACAATAGCGGCTAATACAAACACATCCGCAATGTTCTTAAATACTGCGCCAAGCTCTTTAAGTGGTAAGCTAGCTATCATCTCTTTGACATCTATCTTCTCTATCTTAAGAGTTATTTTAGCTACAGTATCTTTTAAGGTATCTTTAATAGTACTACCAACACTACTCTTCCCTATTGTGTCTCTTGTATCTAGGCCTTTTGCTGTAATTTTAGTAAAAAGATCTTTTGTACTATTCTTTAAATCAGAGAAAGAAGACTTAACTTTCTTTGTGAATGCGTCTATCTTTGCTGTGCCTTCTGTATATAACTTATCAGCCCAACGTAATACACCATCAACCATGTCTGGCCAGTAAGAATTACCTACTACTTTATCGTATATATCAAAGAAGTAACCTTTAACTTTACTAGCAAAGATTCTAATAAAGTCATCTACTTTACTTAGCTTAGTAAAAATGCTATCTTCAATTTTGCTACTCATATAGAGCATATATGCTACAATAGCAATTACAGTATTTTGAATAACAGCTTTTACTTCTGCAAATGCACTAACAAAGCCGTATAATGAACCAATTGCTACATCTAAACCTAGCAAATTAGACACTAATAATTTTAATCCAGCAACACCTTTTACTTGTAGTATGGCAAATGTTTCTAACAAACTAGGATTTAAACCAAGTAAACTCCTAGTAAGGTAAATTAAATTAGTTGTAAATTCTGCAATGTAAGTTAAAGTAAGTATTACTGCAGGTGCAAAGAATCTTTGGATAGTATAACTTAAGATCTGTAATGATTGTAGACCTAATTCAAGAAACCTATCAAAACGTATATTAGAAAATTCAATAAGAGGGTTACTAGCAATACCTAATGCAGCGCCAAATGTCTTTAGTACAGCTACACCTTGATAAAGCGGAGTTATAAAGAAATCTCTAAACCCTACTGAGAAGGCTAAGAATCCAAAGAAGTTGTTTGGATCTAGACCCTTTGCAAGCTTATTTATATTACTTGTAAATTCTATTACTGACTTTGAATTAAAAATATCACCAATAGTTCTTGAAGTTCTAGTATCACCGAAGGCTACGAATAAACCTATTTGCTCAACTACACCTCTAACTAATTTTCTAAATTCAAATACACTATCATAAAACGCCAAAAAGGAAATTCTTAATCTTTCAAAGAAAAATGAATTTGCTAATACTGTTAATGGCGTTGTGAATGTACGAATAACAGGTACAATAGCACTAATGTTTCTACCTACGGCAGAGAATAAATTTCCAAAAGCAGAGACAACTAACTTTGTATCTCTAACTGTTTCACTAAATCTTGAGCTTAAAATAGTAAAGTAAACATCAGCAACTTCTGCTAAGTTTACAATGTAAACTGAAACTCTATTTATATTACCACCCAGTAACTGAGAGATACCGCTTGATTTAGATATTTCAGATAGCAAAAGATTTACAGAATCTTTTAACCTAATAATTGACTGTTCAAATGTAGGCGCAAGTGTTTCAAATTCTTTATTTAATTTATCTGTTTGGCTTAGTAGTGCCTTGAATACTACATCACTTGTTAATCTACCTTCCTCAGCTAGTTTTCTTAACTCACCGATAGATGCACCAATACCATCAGCAATAGCTTGTGCAATCCTTGGGGTTTGTTCTAGAACTGAGTTTAATTCCTCGCCACGTAATTGGCCAGATGCAAGACCTTGACCTAACTGAATTAAAGCAGCTCTTGCAGACTCACCTGCGGTACCAGAAATAGTAACCGCCTTTTGTACGTTCTCAGTAGCTTGTAGTAGTTGCTTTGTAGATGTATTTGTGTTCTTTAATGCAGAACCAAATTTATTAAATACACCTACTGTACCCTCTAATGAACTTCTAGTTTTAACAGATAAAGCCAATAACTGTGACTGTACAACAACTAGCTCTTTAGTTCTACCTACAACTAGAGCAATTCTATTCTCTAAATTTGTAAAGCTGTCAGAGGCTCTAGTAATACTATTAACTGCACCGAATGCAGCAAATGCAGCTGTGACACTAGTTGCAAGACCTGCCAATGTTCTAGTAGCGGAGGTCGTTGTCTTTTCTATTTTACCTACTGATGTAGAAAGTTTGTCTAAGTCCCTTTGTGCTTGTGACGAGTCAGACGTGACTTTCAATGCGATATCTGACATAAAATCTCCTTAAAAAAATGCCCTAAGATATATCACGAATAGTGTGATGCATCAAAGGGCAAAAAAATTATATTATAGTGGGTTCGAAACCACTTTTCATTAAAGTCTGTTCAATGAAATATGATGGTGCCTGTTTCGACCATCCAGCATTTAAATACGTAATATACTCAGCATCATTATTTACATAATGACTACTTTCAGTTAAGCTAATCAAAAATTTATTTGATAGTGAAAAAGATATTTTGAATGATTCCTGTTTATAGGAAGTCCATCTACTTGCAGCATATCCTGTATCCTTCGGGGTAACTCTCTTGAGTTCTTGTACAGCAGATTCAACAGCATCTTCTATTATCTTATTAGTTGAATCTTCTAATGCATTTGATATTCTTTTATCTAATGTTTTATTAACATTAAGTTTAATTTTTATCAATTGTAATCTCCCATGGTATACCATTATCAGCAGCAGCATTTTGTAACTTATTCAATAATCCTGAAGTAATAATAGAATTTGCAAGTCTATTCTCATCTTCATTATTAGCTCTTTTGAGAGCCGCTAATGAATTAAATAGTCTTTCAGGTTTTTCTTTAACACCTTGAGCCTGTAATAACATATAAGTGCGCTGGTCATCTTGCCAACCAACAGGTCTTTGTTTAAAATATTCGAACCAACCTAATAGTTCTTCATAGGGCATTTCTTTAAGGAGTCTATAAACTGGCATATGTAATCTAAATGCCAAGTCATAGACTTCTACCATTTCCTTATCTAATGTTATTTGCCCTGATTCACGTTTCCCAATCCAGAGAATGTGAGTACTTCATTAGATAGACGAGATAACTCATCAACGGGAAATGCACTGAAATCTTCAGTTGATAATTGATCTGCCCCATCAACGGAACAACCAATCACATACTGTAATAGTTGGATACTTGCATTTTCATCTTCTCCAACAGCTTTTGACTTTTCTTGAATCTCCATAACTTGAGATACAGAAAGTTTCTTAATTGTAACATCCTCACCCATAAATTTGGTTTTCTTAGACATTACTTTTCCAACGAGATGTTTCATTTTATATTTCCTTACTTTTTATTTACTATCATTAAATAACTGTTTGTTATTTTCTTGGAAGTCATCTAGTACCTTACGTACTGTATGAAGAACAGATAATGTCTCCATAATCTCCCTACCTACTTCACTATTCTTATCGAAATCTTGGAATCTTTCAAATGATTTACGAATACTAATATCAACACTACGTCTCATATGACGGAATGTAGTCTTCATAACAAATGATTTACTGAATGGTGGTTTATCATTTTCTACCATAATTTAATTACCCTTAGTATATACTATAAATACAACCAAGGGGAGCCTCAGATCTCTCTTTAGCGTCCCCTGGTAAATGGACTAGAAACTAGCCCAAATCGTCATTAGACGAGACCAACAGTCGCAGGACCGAAGAAACCGCCTTGTGAAGACAAGGTTAATGTAGCTTGGTTAGCATCTGTTAACTGTGGGCTAACTAATAGAGCTTCGATTTTACCAACGAAGTAGAAGTTAGAATTGTCAACAGAACCTAAACCACTAGAACCTGCAGTGGTGTTTAGACCAGCTGGTTTAGCATTTAGCATAGAGAACTGGAAAGCATAAATCTTACCATTACCAACTAATGCGCCCAAGGCTGAGCTAGGTGCCCAGTCAGCAGGAATATAGTTTAATGTAAGTTCTAAGTTAGGTGAATCAGACTGGCCTTGAATTTGGCTAGAGGTCTTTTGACCATAAACAGGTACGTTAACAATGTTAGCGGGTGTACCAATTTGTGGGAATTCACGGACGTTCTTAATTTCAGTGAAAGAGTTAGAAGTAGCAAACTTAGCTACTAGTTCTGCTAATGTATCTACAGTTGTGAGATCAGTAATCTCAGTTGTATTTACGGCCATAGCTGAGAAAATACCAGCTCCGATTGATGTAATGTGTGCCATGTGTTTTAATCTCCATAAGCTTTAAAATTTATTGAATAATCACCACGATAAAGAGATTTATCTGCGGGATCAAGGCCAAGCTTCATCACTGTGCTTGCGCCAAATTGGGTTCCATTTGTCAAAGTCTTACCTTGAAACAAAGAATCTATAGTATCAGCAATAGTGAACAATTCTGTATCACCATCACCTGCCTTGACAAAGATCGATAGTATTAACATACCTGAGAATTTTTTCTTAAACCCATGAGCATTAACAGTGCCTACTCCTGGTAGAATACTAACTCTAATAAAAGAAGTAGTAGTGTCTATTGTTCCACTATAGTTGGCAGGATACGCTTTGTATCCAGTTGCTGTCCATGCGCTTGAAGCGAATAACCCATATATGTCTGACTTTAATTTACTATACATACTCATATTATACTCCTGCTAATGAGAGTACAACAACGAAAGCATCTTTTGAAATAACATTACAACCATATTTAATACCATCAATAGTTACCCGAGAATAACTATCGAAATTAATTGTAAGATTATTTTTAATTGTGAGCGATGTTGTAGTAACAGGAATACCAGACTCGAAAGATTTACTAGTACCTAGAAAACCTTGAGCAGTGTATGTCTGATCCGTTTTTACAATCGAACCAGTGGTAAAATTAAATCCACTGACGATCTTATTGTCAAAAGTAGCTGTTACCGAAAGATCCTTTAATTTCTCAAAGGCAGTATCTACGGATTGTTGCACTTTTGATTTTAGCGACATTTAATTCGCCCTCCACCATTGAGTAGAACCTTGATTAACAAGTAGTGGTTTAAGATATTTCCTTACTAAGCTAGGCACTTGTGGTGTCCTTGTAGTGTCGTTATTATTATCTTTTAAGGTAATAGTACCGATAGAAATTTCTTCGAAATTCTGAGATTTATTATCTAACAAATTTTCATTTGATAGTAGATGATGAGCCATTTCAAGAACAGCCATTTTTAATCTCTTTGGAATTTCTGATTCACTAAACGTAATTTGTCGTCCTAATCTAGGATCAAAAGTTGATGCCTCTTTACGAGGCCATGCAAGACTCTGTGTGGAACTGACAGAAACACCAATAAATTGATTTTCATCAAGTATAAGAGTTGCAGTCACTAATGCTGACTCTTGGTCGTCATCTTGTGCATTTAACCATCCACCCGCATCAATGCGAGTATCAAAGTATGCATCAGCTTCGACCATAGTTACATATGTGTTTGTACCTAGGACTAGTGCCATCAGTTCCTCCTAATGGATTAAGCGTGAAGAATAGGTAGAATACCTAAATTCAATGCATTCATCTTACGTGCCCATGAACCAGCGGTTCCAAAGTTAGCGTTAGTAGCAAAAGCGTTAGTAGCGCCAGCCCAATCGTAACCCATTGGATGAACAACGAAGCCATAACGATACCAGATAGCAGTAGAACCACCGCCAGTGTAAGAGGCCGCATTGCGGTCAACTTCAACAGGTGTAGGAACAGCAATGTTAGTAAAGCTGATAGCGCCTGGTTTGCAAATGAATGTAGTCTTTGTAGAACGATCATTTACGTTAGCAGAGGCAGATAAGTCGCCTTGAGCAACACGGCTTAGTAATAGGCGGAATTTACCACCGAATACTGTTTGGAATGTTAAGTTACCATCAGTAACTGTAGTTACGTCTACTAAGTTAGCAGCACGCAATTCAGCTAATACTTCTGGTGAAGTAACCATGTACATGAAGTCTGGCTCATAGTCTTTAAATGCCATGCCAAGAGCTTGGAATAGACGTTGACCACGAGCAGCACCAATAGCTGTAGCATCAAACAATTTACGCTGATCAGAGGCGGATGTTGCGGCAGCAGCACCGAATACACCAGCAGCATTGATGTCAACGAAGTTACCAGTAGTGACACCGTCACCATCGGTATCATAAGCTACTAAACCAGCACCACGAGATACTTCGTATGCAGCTACACCTTTGAGGGTAGCAACGATAGCATCAGATTCGTCTTGGCTACGAACTTCAGAGAAGTCACGAGCAATTTTAGACAAACCGTCTTGTTGAGATACAACTTGTTGAAGGTTGATTTGTTCTGAGCCAAATGTACGGACTGTTTTAATGTAGTCAGCAATTTCGGTAGATACATCAGTGTAAGTACCAGCGCCAGAAGAAGAGAGGCTAGCAACGTTAATGTTAGCAGCCAAGGGTTTGTACCAGCGCATTTGACCAATGAAGCTTTCGCCTGTTGGGTCAATACGGGCATCTGTACCAACAATACCAGTGCTGTTAAGCTTCTTGGCGTTTGTGTACATTTCGTCAGCGTATGCAGAAATAGCAATAGCTACGTTTTGGAACATTGTATGATTAATCATTTAAAAAATCTCCTGTGATTTTAAAGGGTGAAGCTACCAAGCTTTCCACCTGCGGCAAGTGCTAAGACTTCCTCAGTGGTCATATCAGTAATCTTCTTATTGGGATCGAGTTTGGGAGTACCGTTCATATTGCTACTACCACCCCCTGAATTAGATTTAGGTTTAAATAGGAAAGAATTATCTTCATTCTTTACATATTGTCCTACAAAATCTTTGATTGATACACCAGATTTGTGAATCCATGCACCAGTTTCTGGATCTTGGATGAGTTGATCGATAATATCACGATAGGCCATTTGACCAGATCGCTCATTACGGAAATCAAGACTAGTTAATGCATTGCGAACCGCACCATCACGGGTGAGTTCAGTTACTTTACCTTCGGCTAACGCAAGCTTTTCAGTGAGTTCTGCGAGCTTCATCTCAGCAACTTCTTTATGCTTACCTTCGTCCTCTAAAGATTTCATCTTACGTTGTTTAGCATCATCCTCCAGACGAACACGCTCTTTAACAGCATTGTCACGTTCTTGGTAAGCCTTGTCTAAACTAAGTTTGATTTTTGAAAGACGCTCTTCAACCATACGATTGATTAGGTCTTCTGTCTCTTTACTGCTAGCGCCTCCACCACCATTATCAACCTCATCAGCTTTGAACTCTGGGTTGGGTGTGTTGCCATCATCGAGGAACTCTTTGTTTCCGAACTTATCTACTTTCATCTTTATTTTCCTTTGGCACAGCCATTTAATTTTAATTTTTTAGGGTTTAGTTACAAACATAAACTTTTACGGTCCAATACCATACCAATCCATCCCCTTCGGAATAGGAGCTAGTATATCTTTTCTCGTAATTTTGTTTCGAGGATTTATTAAGCCATCCTCAACAGCTTTTTGGCGAAGCTTGTTATACGTCTCTTTGGACATACCTTCCGCTACTAATGCCAGTAATGTTTTCTCTACTGTATCACCTTCAAGAGCATCCGCATAGATTTCTCTAAGCGCATACTTGGACTTTGCTGCCAGCCCTATGTTGGTAAAGAAAGCATCATGAATCGTAGCGGTTTCAATACCGTTCTTACGACCCCATAAATGAAATCTTCTTACAATAGAAGCATCATTCATATGGTTGCCATTAACACCCATACCAATACCTGCTCTCATTAGACTTGCTTTTCCTAGAAGTGAAGCATCTTCTGCTCGATCTTCGTAAATATTACGGACCATCCTATTAGCCTCTTTGTCATAGAACTCAATGCTAGTTTGGATTTTAGGTCTGTATCTCTGGTATAAAGTCTTACCATCAAATGTCACCCAAGGTACATCGACCTTCTGAGTTTCATCAACGTAAGCTTTAGCAGCTTCTTTCCAGAATTGTACGAATTTTTGTGTTACTGGTGCTCTCTCAGCTAGCTTCCGAGACATAATCTCAGAGACGGCCTTGAAGTCTTGAGGCCCGATTAAGCCTTTACGAGCATTCATTAACTTATCGACAAACGCTTCTACGTCTGGGTGAGAATCACGAGCATGTGAAAGAAGATCTTGCCCCACAGAGGTTTCTCCTTCAACTACTTCATTCAACTCACGCTTTAATTGTTTCAAACCAAATACAACATTTTCAGCACCTAGCCTATCTGCGTCTTTGATTTTAGCATCTATAATATTTGTTACTCCACGTAATTCTTCACGAGTAATAACAGTATATCCTTTTACCTCTAACACTGAAGCAAATTTAGCTTCAATATTAGCTGCTTGTGTTGCTTTACCTGCACCATAGAAGGAAACCATATTCTGAGCCTTAGCAGCTTTCTGCAAATCAGTCCATTGAATATTAGCATCTCTCAATCCTTGTATTTTCTGAAACTCTGGATCAGACACTGTATCCATAGCTACTAGGTCATACAAACGATTCTTTTGAAGTGTTGGTAATACGTTTGAGTTAATTGAGATATCTCTATCTCCTGTGCTTAAACCTATAATCTGAGCACCAGAAGAAGAAGCATCATTCTCAATCATTAATTTTGTTTTATATTCTGATAATTTGTTTATATTATTAAAGTTACCATCTACAGCTTTATGAGCACGAGCATATTCTATTGCTAGTCTACTAATCTTAGGTATTTCCTCTGCTTCAGTAGCACGAATAATAGGATGCTCTAGGTATTCCCTAAGTCTCCTATCTCTCTGAGTAGTTTCCATCATTAGTCTACCAAGACTTAAAATATCTTTTTCATTTCTTAAAAAGATTTCCATTCTACCAGCCTGTGTTAAAGCTTCTGTAGCAGGTCCAAGCATAGCTCCAGTTTGAATCATTAATTCTGTTAATATTTCTGGAGTCATACTCTCTGCTTTTGCAGTATTTAGAAACGGTCTAACTACCTCACCACCAGTAGGTGTTAAAAATCCTTGATAGTATACACGACCACGTCCATCAATATTGGCAACAACGCTAAATGGTTTTCCATTATCTCGATGGTATTTTACAGTTTGTAAAAAACTATATCCTTGATCACCACGAGTTAAAATAAGTTTTCTAAAATCATTTAAGTCATCATACTTCTTTACGTTCCCACGGGGATCTCTAAAGCGCACAACATCTTCCATGAATCCAGCATACTCATTATCAATCTCATATTGTACAGACATTGTATGGTTAAGCATATCAGCAAAATCATTATCAATTAATACTTTATCGTAGTTAGCATTAGCCCTACGAGTAATAATTGGAATACCTGTATTGTTACCTCTAGCATCAAAGTAATTCTTTGCACCAGGTCTTACATACAGTTTATCTCTTGGAGAATTAATTCCTATACGCTTTGCTAACAATGCACTGCGATTAGCTCTCTGCAAATCAAGCATATCTTTATTTAAGATTTGAACCTCACGGCTAACAGTATCTCTCCAAGGACCATTAGAACGACCTGTTTCTAGGTCTACAACTGATCTTCTTGTTTTGCCACGCATAACCACACGAATATAACCTTTATCTTTTAATGCAGTAAGTATTTGTGAACCATCTGCATGGTAGTCTTGTAATGTAGTTTTAAAGAAAGGAAACTCTGGAACATTCCAAGATTCTCTTAAAGTTTTTCCAACATTAATAGCTAATGAATCGTAGTCTGTTGATTTACCATCAGCAACTACAGTTAAAACTTTAGATAAAGTATCTATTGCTTTCTTATCATTAAGCTTACCTTCTACTAATTGGTTTAAGTAGTCTTGTCTTTTTCTACCAAATAAAAATTCTAGATCTACAATTTTCCTAAAGTCTTCTCTTCTATTTCTTAAAAATTCATCTACTAATCTTTCAGTAGGTGCTTTGTCTTTAAAAAATAGTTTAGCCCCAGGAATATTGTCTGTTAAATATTTAACTATTTTATCTTTGAAGTTATCAATACCAATTCTAGGAGTGCCTCTAAACCAAGTGTATAGAGGAGTTCTTCCTGTATAGTATAAACTTCTAGCTAAAGGTCTACCTTCAGTAGTGGCCCAATTACGAACATATCTTTGATTGTCTATATTATTTTCTATGATTTCATCAAATGTATAATACTTACCAAATATTTGTACCTTAGCTGGTTCTCCAGCGACCCCATAAGAGTCGAACTGTGCTGATCTTGCTCTAGACCTACGATCTAAAATACGACTAGTGTTAACTACTGAGTATTGCATTTCACCCCGAGCAACATTCATGAAGTTAACCCATGGTTGCTTATCATTATTGTATCGTTCAATTACAACACGTAGGTTCTCTGCAATAGCAGTCTGTTGATTTACTGATACGGAGTCATCTAAGCTTTCAACGAATTGTTGAATCCAAACTTTTTGTTCTTGGTTAAGTGCTTTAGAATTTTTAATAAAGTCTAATCGTTCTTGCAATACACCAAAGTCGGGATCATAAAGTAATGTAGAACTTTGTTCACCAGTGAAGGGGTCAAAGCTATTATTACGTTCATCAAACTCATTATTAGCTCTAATTCGAACTGATCGTTTACCTTGTAAAGAGGTACCACGATAATCTACTAACGATATTGTTTGTGCAGTATTCTCAGTGTCAGCAATATACATTGCCTTTAATTGCTTGTTGGCTTCTGTATTTCTTATTAATTCAGAGGGTCTAGCTACATTAACAGCAAATAAGTTGGACTCAGCTTCGGCTACTGCAGACTGTCTAGTTGGAAAGAATGTTGTTCTTGCATTATCAAGTTTCCTTAATGCTGCAATACTTAGCTGTTGACCTTTAGCAGTAGTAAATGCTTTAACGTCAAGAATACCTTTTTGTAGTAATCCTGCACGTTCTTCACTACCTAAGTGTTTAACTTGGATTTCCATAGCTTGTCGTTTTAGCCATGTGCCATATGTTTCCACAGGAGGTAAACTACCATCTAATAGTTTCTCAGAAGTTTCTTTAAGCTTATTAACTTTAACTCTAGACTCAGCTTCTTCTGCAGCTTTTAATAGTTCTTCTTTGTTCTTTAAAACAGGAACCATAGAGCTACGGCAATTCCAATGAAGCGGAGGTCTAAATCGTAAATCATCAATCTTATATACTTGACCATCATGGTGAGCACATACTTTAGATGTCCTATTATCTAGCACCGCAGTAAAGCGGTAACCTTTTAATAGTTCTTTGTTCCGATCCATTACTAGATTAATTGCTTTTGCCTGAGTATTAGTAATAGCAGTTCTAACAAGAACCTTTGCTTGCACTTCAGTCATAGTAGTAGTCTTAATTACATCAGCAATAATTTCCTTAACAGGTTTATTGTCTGCTAATCCTGACTTAATCTTTCCATCAATCCTAGCAAGTTCCGTAGTACCAATGCTATCAAAGTGATCTTTTAAACTCTTTGAAGCTGTGATATTTGGACCAATTAAAAGTGGGATAGCATCACTACCTCTTGGTTTCTGAACTCTAAAGAAAGAGCCAGCACTTTTTTCTAAGTTGTTAGCATGAAAGCTTACAGAGGCATCTGCATAATCACTAACTGAATTCTTAGCAATCATGTGTAACTCTTTTGTTGCTCGAGTTACTTCTGGCTTAACATCAGCTTTAATATTCTTAGACAATAATATCTTCAATCTTTTTTGATGTCTACGAATGCCTCGAGAAACATTTGTTGATGTTTCTGCTTCATATAGTCTAGTATCAGCTAGGTGTTGTACAATACGATCATAAACTTCCGTATTAATCGGTGTTGGCATTTAAACTCCTTGATGCTAGTTAACAACTGCATCTTGGATGCCCTCGTTAATAGCTTATTCTGGTTGTGGTGGATATACAGCTTCACCTTCTGTTGGAGGATTATTCATGAGATCAGTGATAGCCTCTCTGTAGGCTGCCCACTTCTCACGAGTGACTCCGCTTATGTTGCTTGATGCAATCCATTCTGTTTTAGCTAAAATTTCAGCACACTTCTCTTGTAGATCAGTGTTATCTCGTAATGGCTTTACACGTTTAATTGGTTTAGGCTCCATTATTATTCCTATCATCATTATTGTTATCAGGACGCATATTATCTGTGTCAGATATATTTGAGTCGATTCTAGTTGCCATAGTGTCTACTAATGGGTCACTTTGAATCTCTGCTACACCATCTTCATCGTTGTACTCAGCTGGGAGCACATCATTGAATTTAGCAATAGAGATAAATGTAGAACGTGGAATAATACCTTGTTGATACCATTCTGTAACTAGTCTCATCCAGTCTGCGCCTACTGGTGTAGGATTAAAATCAGCACTAAGAGTAAATTTAATGTCTGTTGAAAGAACATCAATGTTGTATTTCCACTTAAGCATTACTGTAATAATCTGTCTCATTGTTTCAGAGATACGAGTGTTAAGCATACCGAGTTGAGCTGTTTGAGCAGCATTACGGATTTCTAAGCTAACACCAGACTCTCCTGAGGAGCCTTCTGGAGAAAGCATACGGATGCCCATACGAGCCATCTCTTCAATAGTAGCGGCAATACTTGCCTCCATATCTTTCAACGCACCTGTAGGTGTGTCTAATGCTTTAATATCGTCTCCAGCACGAAGCTTAATCCACGAACCTAAGCCAGCATCTACAATGTTCTCAAATTCTTCATCAGTCATATCTGACATGACTACTGGAGTGTATGTTGCAGCACCATATAGTAAGTGATTACGACGGCTAATCTTGTTGTACAGAGCAATCTCACGATCAATTAATGATTGTAGGATAGGCTCAACAGGATCAATCTGACCATTTAAAGGATAAGCAGGAATAAAATTCATACGCTCACCATTCATTAATGGCACTTCTGTACGTGTTTTAGTCCATGCTGCATTAGCATTATCTGTTTGATATTTAGATGTTACGTTACCATTAATAACGTTTAAAGATTCACTAGTGTCTCTTGTGTAAGTATCTACAACAAGTAAACCAGAATCGTCTAAAAAGTAGTGAGTAACTGTGTCTACATAGTCTGGATGGAATTCATTCTTAGTATAGTCTTCCATATAGTAACGAAATAGTAAACTTGTTAATACTTGTTTATTAGTGTTACGGTCTTGACCCCTACGCCAGTTAATAATGTTCTCAGCTTGAATAAGCATTACATATGGAGATAAAGCCTTAGCCTCTTCCATTGTTAGTGTGTCTGGATTAGCTACTGTAGGGTAGTCTACAAGACACCATGCTCTGGAGCTTTGAAGCTCTTCCCAGATAGCGGCATCTAAAAAGCCATGTAGTGAAGTACCATCAGAGCCAAAAGAATTACGAATCCAGTCTTCAGTTCCCTCTGGAAACATACTATCAGGTAACTCTAAGCTAGCTTGTTTTCTTAGCAAACCACCTACAAGTACTTTAGCGTACTGTGCTGTTAAGCCAGGAAGTTCACCTTCAGCACGATAAAAGTTATATTGTTGCGAACTCATTGTGGGAGAGAAAGGCAATAATAAATTACTAAAATTTACTGGATCGATTGTATCATCGTATGCTCGTGCATGTGTTTGACCATTTAATACCGCTCTGGCTCGTTCCCAGAGTGGGCGCATAGACTCGTATGCTGCATTAGGATCCCCAAGGCTCTTTGTTTTAGCCTTTGATGGGGTCGTTGTTAGGTTTGCCATTTAAAGATTCTCCTCCATAAGCATCCTAACAATTCTAGCAACGATGTCTGAACGAACAATATCGTCTACACCAAACTCGATGATAGGAATGTCAATGTTATGTTTTTTACATAGGTGGACAAATTTAAGAATGTCCTTACCACTATTAATATCACTCTGGGCAGGATCGCCACAGAGGACCATCTTAGAGTTCTCACCAAGGCGTGTTGTAATCGCCTTTAACTCTTCAAATGTTAAATTCTGACACTCGTCAACAATGACAAGTGAGTTTTCATAAGACCGACCACGAATAGTTTCAAGTGGTTGAATCTCAATTGCACCTTTATTTACAAGGTATTGATAGAAGCCTAACCCGAAAGACTTCTCTAGAACGCTTGTAATGGGCATTAACCAAGGAGCCATCTTATCAGCGATGGTCCCTGGAAAATGACCTAAGGATTTTCCCGTAGCTACGTTTGCCCTGCTTAAAATTATTTTGTCGTACTTCCCTGTTAAAAACAGAGATGCTACCATAGATGAGGAGCAATAAGTTTTACCTGTACCAGCGCAGCCAATAGTGACAGTGATAGGATAGTGACGAATTGCAGTAAGTAAGTTATCTTGTTTCTCATTCTTTGGTTGTACGTGAAATGGCTTTGGGGCCTTAATAATTTTAACATTAGACTGGTAGTCCTCAAGTTGTGTAACTTGGGCTTGTTTACGTGGAACTCTACGGGTTTTATTCATATGTTGTTAGTCCTTATTACTTCTTGAACTTAGCTACTAGTTTATCTTGCAATGTGATTGCCCATGATGGTTGTGGAACATGCCAACCAATAACAATACCTACAATAGTAAAAATTAATGCTGTTATCATAAAACCTCTTTATTTCTTAGGAGGTACTTCCGTACCCTCTAGCTTTTTGTGTGTCTTGATCTCTTTACAGACCTCTTTTGTTTTACCTGTCTTAGGGTCCTTAGACTCCTTACAGACTTTTTTTGTTTGTGGTTCTGCTGAATAAACATTAGGAACAACAAATATTAGAGCAAACAATATTACAAGTTTCTTCATTCTAATCCTTTAAATAGGAGGATGTTCTGGAGGAGGAGGTGCAAGCTTGCCACCATAGCCTGTTGTTACAGTAGTCTCAGTGATAGTACGCTGCTGTTGCATTACTGGAGAAGGTTGTCCGTATTGTTGCATAGGTTGACCATATTGCTGAGGCTGAGAGTGACCCATAGGTACCCCCATAGGTTGCGGCCCTGAGGACACACCCGCCATCTTCTCTTGACCTCTAGACCAAGCAGTGATACCTAGAACAGCACCCATAGCCATATGGAACAAACCACCACCCTGAAGGGTCAATGGAGCCCACTGTCTAAATGCATCATTCTGAATAGCAACTTCCCAGAATTGTACAATAGTAAATCCAATAGGGAACACAATAAAGTCACATGCACAAACGCACATGTACATTACAGCCATCATTGGTCGCCACTTTTTCTGGATCCAACTCTCTTCTTCTTTTTTAGGTTCTTCTTTAACCTCTTCAGCCATAGTTAATCCTTAAATTGTTAGTGGTAGCCATAGCCATATAGCTTGTGACATTAATATTCCTGCAACAGCACCTACTCCAATACTAGCCTTAAATAGATTTCTATTAACTGCTAGAATAGATGCGGTAAGCAATACGATAGCAATCTGGAATAGTGATCCAGCATAAGTATAGAATGGAGAACGCTGTTTAGCCACGGCTCTCTCGGCCTCTAGCTTACGGGCTTTAGCCATGAGTTCTTTCTTACCCTCACCAGTAGCGGGTTCAGACTCATAGCGGTCTATTTTCTTTTGAAGCTCATCTGCTTTCTTCTTATTACCTTTAGCCAAAGCATTCTCTTGAGAGATCTCTGCTAGGCGACTCTTAATGTCTTTAGACTGATAGAATGACCATGTGTTGTTAGCATCAATCGTGTTGTTGAGTACCTTAGAACTATTAGAGCCACCCATAAGAGTGTTAATAGCTAATAATGCAGCAAGCACTGTAATAACCCATCCAGCCTTGTCCTTTAGGAGGGCTTCTCTTTCGCTTCTGCTTAGAGGTTTAGTTTCTTCTGTCATAGTATTCCTTAGAAGGGTAGATACTTAGCAATTAAGCCATTAACGATTCTATCTGAAAGATCATCAGGCAAGAATTTAAGAAAGCCTAACAAGTATAATGCTATTGAACCATAACAAAATATCTTTAAGCAAAGATCAAAGGTCTTCTGGTACTCGTTCATCGTCCACACCTTGCTTTAGCGCAGTACTCCATAGCTTCGTTTACACCAACGAATATTAGGAATAATAAAAAGAATACAGCACCAATAGCTATAGCAATATCATTGTAGAAGTCTTCTTCTTCTTTTTTCTTTTTCTCTAGATCCTTAAGCTTTCGCATAGCAATAGCATCATCACGATCCATCTCAGCTTGTCTAGCTTTAATTTTATTCCAGACATCAATCTTACCTGTTTGCATAAAGAGCATCTTGAGTTCTTCTTCAAAGGCTCTAGCCTGTTCAAGAGCCATCTCAATCTGTAAAGCAGTTCCCATATTGGAACCCTTCTTAGACTGTTTAGCCTCTATCAAAGCCCTAGTAGCAGTACTCTTAGCATCAAACATCTTGCCAATCATAGGCGCAAGAGACCCTAGGTCGTTGGCTACTTTACTAGCTTTCTTAACCATGCTAATTGCAGACTGAATTCCTGCAAGTGCTGTTATTGGATCAATCATTTCTTTTTCCCTTTATTAGCTTGATCGTTATTGTGCTTCCACTTTAAACAACTGACCTTGCGGTTATAAGGGGGCCCTTGCCAAGTCCATCTTTCACAGACTGGGGCTTTAGGGTCATAACCTGCTAATATAAAGGTAAGAAGAATAGTAGACATTTAAACACCTAGTACATGTAATGCATGTGCATAGTGCCGTTTACGGTCCTCGATACCAATGGTACCTCCGTTAATTTTTCTAGTTAATGTCTCTATATCGCCTTGATCGGCCCATTTATTGAGGTTGTTAGTTTCCCAGAACCAACATGCTGACTGTGCAGCACCCTCAAATGTACCCATGTATTCACTAGCCTCTTCGGGAGTAATCCCAATAGACTCAGCAAACCAAAAGTAATTATCTTTACCTGTTAACTGGATTAGGCCTCTACCAGAGTACCTATATCCGTCTCCTGAAGCTTCATCTCCATTGCCCATACGATTAGCATAGACCTTGTTAGCAATCATCTCAGGCTTACCTGCGAATTGTCTAGCCAAGTCATCATTAGGGAAATACTTAGGGAATATCTTACGGAGTGTCTCCCAACGATAGTTGAGATTTTCTTTAATCATTGTGAACTCACCTGACTCATGAGCACATTGAGCAACAAAGGCTGCAATACGTCTTTCATTATCAATACCATAGTCAGGTAAGAGTTGTTCTAAGGCATTATGCCAGTATGTGACATGCTTGTTCTTTGGGATAAGCTGTTTAAGCTGATCTAGTGTTAGATTCATTTAAGCGCCTCAAAAAGTTTCTTTTGTTCGGTGTACCATTCATTCCAACCATCTACACGATTAGCACAGAGGTGATATTCGGAATAGTTAGTCACAATGGTCTTTGTAAGCTCTGATAGCTCAGGCTTCTCAGCGGCTGGCTTAAGCTTAGGGCATTGGAGTGTTAACTCTTTAGGTACCTCAGGGAACTTAGCTACTACAGGTACTACAGTAGAGCATCCTGTAAGGGTTAACAATAATATGGCTAATAGAATCTTCATTGTATAGCCGCCTTATTATGTATTGTAATAACCTCTGGAGGAATCTTGCATTGGTCGTTGTATTTAACTATCTCACGATCAACATATTGGATCTGAGCCTCAGCAGCCTCTTTAACAATTTTCTCTTTAGTTACTATTTTGGTTACTATTTTAGTATTTACAGTAGCCTTTTGAGCATCTAACTCAGCGACCTTCTTTTCTAGTTCAGTAACTCTATCTTGCCATATTTTATCTGCTGTCTTAAATCCTATTAGGAATAAAGAGCTAAAGATCAGGGCTACCGCTACTGGTCTATATGTTTCAAATTCTTTTACTAACCATCCAAATAAACCTATCATCAAGGTTATAAAGAGTAACCAAGTAGGTATATAGTTTAATATAAACATGTTGTTCCTTGTTTAAAGAAGAGGGCTAGTGGGATTCGAACTCACATTCCAGAGATAACGTCTGATTCTAGCCATTTGAAATATAGCCCTCTAGTGACGCCTTTTACTGTAGCGACAACAGCCCTAAGGTGGGTTCTTTACTGGTCTCTGTACTAGGATTCGAACCTAGACCACACGGCCCCAAACCGTGTACGCAACCTGATAACGCTTTACAGAGATGCTAGATATCGCATGAACTTAATCACTTGACTACTAGATTGTTTGGGCAGACTGGTAGGGACTCGCACCCTATTCATCAGAGTCACAATCTGATTGCTTACTCTATAGCATACCTGCTGCATAATGGTTGCGAAGGAAGGGCTCGCACCTCCGACCTCTGGGGTATGAACCCAGCGCTCTTCTAACTGAGCTACCTCGCCTATTTAAATTTATTTGTCCACTTAACTACCCATGCCCAGTAAGCAGCACTCATTCGGCCCTTCTGGATATCAGCCTTATGTCGAGCATAGAAGGCCTCTCTACGTGCTTGATAGGAGTCTGACTCACCATCCTTAGGAGGAGAGCCTGTAACACCTTGAGCACCAAAGCGAATGAGCTTAATAGTGTCACCTTCTTTAGCTAATACAGCATGTGAGTTAGTAGAGTTTCCTGGGGTTTTCTTTGGTTTGTTATAACCTTCAAAGGTCTCACCACGATACTCGATAGCCATAGTTATTTCTTTCTACGCTTGTGATAGGACTCTTCACCCTTCTCGTTATCACGTCTTTTCTTTGTAGCCATAATTACTTACTTTTAGGAGGATATAAAATATCTGACTGTTTGTCAAAACAATATTTTGTAATAGTTGTTGTATTATTTACTACCATGTTAGCCCAAGCTGTTTGAGCATCAATAAAGTCATTAGCTACTTTATTTAAGGTAGTATCAGTAATGACCTTATTAGTAAAGTCATGCTTAAGACTCTGAAAAGAGTTAATATAAAATTGAGGTGTAAACATATAGTTCCTTTAAAACATAAAACCTTTAGTGACTGTCTTAGTACCTGAACGAACAGGGAATAAGTATTCAACAGCATAACGAAGAGCATCTGTCCAATGTTCTATGTTCTCTGTCTTTGATATTTGTGCTGTATTTGGATTATTCTCAACCCATACAGTTCTCTCTAGAGACCTAATAGTGTGCTCTGCTCTTGGATGAACATACATATCTATGTCACCATTAGCATTCTTAAACTTACGATTAACAGCAGCTACTGAGTCAACAATAGGAGGAGCAGCTTTATGCGCTCTACAGATAATTCCATGAGACTCTAGAATAGAGAAGTCAGTGGCTCCAGCTACAGCACTAGTCTTCCTAGCACGACCTGCAGGGTCTGGATAAGCAAATACCCTGTGCCCCTTATCCTTGAATTGATTCTTGAGCTTCTTAGCTAATTGCTCAGTATCTAGAACATTCTGCATGTCTTCAAGAATATGAATTTGTCCTGCTCTAACAGCAAACACAACAGCAGCCATAATACCAATGTTAAAGTCAATAGCCACATGGACATCTTCCTTGTTAGCAGTCTCAACATTGAAGTATGGGAGATCAGCTGTAACGTGAGTCTTACGATCAAACATATAGAAGACCTTAGCACCAGAGTCCTCAAAGGAACACTCATACTCTCGAGCAAACTTCATAGGGTCAATTAGACGCTTAGTCCTCTCGATCTCTTCTGTAGACAAAAATGGAGAGTCCTTGTAAGTGTACCTAAAGGTCTTCCATCGATTGTCTAGTGTCTCAAAGTTACACATATCATAGAAATAGTTCATCCCCTTAGGAGTTCCAATAATAAGTGCTTTGTGGTTACCTGCCCAACGTGTAGTCATAGCAGGCTGAATAATAGATTCCCAAGACTCTTTAAGTCCTGGTTGTCCTGTCCAGTCAGAGACCTCGTCTCCCACAACAAAGTATTGACCTGATCCCCGCATCCTCTCAGATGCTTCATAGGACCATAACTTAAGCTTTACATTGTTCTGAAACCAGAATGTTCCAGCTGTCTGTGAGGACTTCTCAGCATAGTCTTCTAGGCCAAGGTTATAGGCTAACAGTGGCCAATAAATATCTAATGACTGTTGATATGTAGGACAAATAATAGATACATTCTTGTTAGGTGTATCTTCAGGCATCTCAAGAAGCTCATGTACAGCCATTGTAGCTGCAACACTAGCAAGGTAACTCTTACCAAAACCTCGAGAGGCTACTGCAGCAGCATATCTTGTGCCGCCCTTCTCAGAGAACAAATATCTTAATACTTCAGACTGACCTCGATGTAATTTAATTTCATTTGACATTTAAACGTATAAGTCTACACTATCCTTAGTTAAGACACCCTTTTTATTCTTCGCATTAATCTCTTCAAGTTTCCTATAGAACTCAGCTATTTCTTTCCTAGCCTCAAGGCCTTCTCGAAATACTTTGTCAGAAGCTTCTTTGAGTGCATTATATTGTGCTTGATACTTTGTGATGCTATGTTCAGCAGGTGATTGTACTCTCATTATGAGTCCTTTAAAATGTATACTTTATAGCAATAAAACTAATTTACATTAGAAACGAATACTTTATTATTCATTAGTAAATACAATTTTAAGCGGCTTTTTGTCTTCAATTACTTGTTCAGTCTTCTCAGGAACCTGTCTGTAACCATACTTCATCAGTGTATTCATAACACTCGTCTGGATGTTCAAGAGATTCGAGAGAGCAATCGCAGAGTACTTTGCCTCGCCACTCTCCATAGCAGTAATCTTAGCTTGTACTGTATAGTAGTGATCCACAAGTTTCTCAATAGGATCAAACCCTAAGCTCTGAAGCTTTTTAACGGACTCTTTCGAGTAAATCGTTGTAGTTCCCTTTGGACGGCCTTGTCCAGGTCGTAAGCCCCCACGCTGACCATAAGTAGTCCTAGCTTTATAGTCTTTACCTGTGGGGTCAGATGAAGACACTTTATCATCAGTGTCCATAATGTATCCTTATTTATTAGTTTTTCTTGCCCTTGGTGTGGCTGGTTTAGTCACGGGAACAATATTGTTAGAGTGCAGTTGGATTTTCAGATCAGAGATCATAGACAATAATTCTTCTTTATCCTTCAATAGTCGGTCAACCTTAGACTCCAACTTCTTTACCTCAGACATGAGCAGTTCAGTAAGCTTATCATGGGCCTCTTGACGCTGTTTATCTTTATTATGCAGGTAAGTCCAGAAAGCACCAGTACTTAACACAACAATAGCTACTTGAATAATCGAATCCATTTTAAATTCCTTTTATGTTTGAACCATAGACATCGGGAAGTACCTTCTACAGGGTTTCTGTAGTACCTCTACACTTGTATTATGGAACATTAAAATAATATTTTAAAGTACTCTTTAAAAGTACCTTTCTAAAAAATATTTTATAATATTATTTTTAATTAATAACAACGATAATAATATAACTTTAATGCTACCGCTATTAAGTTACTCTTTAAGGTAACCCCCTAATCCCCCTTGTCAAAAGGGCAGTTTTAGGTAGTCATCTCTCTTTAGCGTCCCCTGGTAAAATTTGACAAAAAAAGAAGTTACCCCCTCCAGAGTACCCTCTAACCAACCTCCGAAGAGATCAGCTAAAGAGTACCCTGGAGGGGAACCTGTAGGTTTAAGTACCTACGGACTATTGGGAGAGGTGTAACCTCTACTCATAAAATACATGAGTTGAAATCTTTACTTTCTTCTCTAGCTTCTTACTCCAGTAAGGAGTCACATAAGAAGCATGATAATGGGTAGCCCCGTATGTGGGGTCGGGAGTCTTGCCTAGGAGAGTCTTAAATGCTATCTCTCTAGCAAGGTTACTGGCTTCAATCTCCTTGAGTTTACCCCTGAGCTTAAATTTATCTAATGTCCATGAGAAAGCATAGGGTTCATGAACTACTTCACAGATACTATTACCATGTTTACCTGACTTAAGTCTATTCAAGGTTACATGGGCTACAGCTTCTTGGCCCTTAATTGGTTGGTTTCTGGCTTCGAAATAGATGTTCCTAGCTAAACACTCTACTTCGTCATTATCAATCTCGTTAGGAATAGACTCTTCTATTTGATGCGTAAAAACAACAAACAGTAGCGGTAATCCTAAGAGAAGGTAAATTACCTTCCTACTTAACATTTTGATCCCTTTTCTTCTTTAGCGTCCCCTGGTGCAGTAGCTCCAGCTGCTGGTGTTTAGAGGTACTTTTTCTTATCTGCTATATCCCTACCATAGCTCACAATGCACATCTGTTTACGGTTATCCTTAGGTACAATAGTAAGGGCTACTCCACCTTTAGTATCTTTAAAACTAACCCATACATTCTCATCTTGATCAATCCAAGAAGAGTCTATTGTACCTCCAACCTTATCTAGTACTTGTTGTGTATCATTACAATACACCTTAACTGCTCTTGTGGAGTATTCTTCAGCTGCATAAGCCGTGGATACACCAAATAGAGCTAACAATACAACTGATTTCATTCTGTTCCTTAACTAATAAATACTGCTTTTTCTTTAAAATACTCTGAATACATTCTGTTTTGTTCATTCACTAGCTCATGAGGACCATAGTACCACTCTTTGTTTACATTCAAAGCAATTGTACATTGACCAGTACCAGTGACCTCAGTAACTCCACCCTCGTATCCTGCCTTAACAACTCTTGCTTCAGGATCTAGCTTACTTAGTTGTTCAATCAGCTCTTTAACTTTCATAGAAATACCTTTAATAAAATCCAAGCTAATCCAATTAGAGCCATCCAGGTTAGTACTCCCCAGAATACTGCCCAGAACCATAATAACAATGGTTGAAAGAACTCTTTCCAACTAATGCATTTATTACTTACTTCAACAGCATCAGTGTCTATTCGGCTATCATAACAAGCACAGCCTCTTTCATAACATGCTTTGTCAATCTTCATAACTTAGCCCTAGCTTTTTGTTCTCCTCAGCAAGTCTCTCTAAAGCATCCTGCCTCTTGTCAAACTCTTTATCACGCTCCTTTTGACCTTTATCACGACCAAAAATCAAATCCCAACGAGCCTCGTACTGCTCTTGGGCTACACTAAATGGCCTAGGCTTAGATCCCTTTCCTCCGTCACTCATATTTAATCCCATAATGCTTGATAATACTTCCCAAACAATCTAAATCCATTCTGAATTCGGGCCTCGTGTTTATCTAAGCCTTCCATGTCAATCTTGAATGTATCGTTTGGACCTCTAACCATCTCTGAATAAAATGGATACTCATTTGATTTAACAAATTGAATATCATGTGTTCCAGAATAAAATTGAGCATCATGATCAATGTCAATTTTGGTTTTAAAAGACCAGATCATTTCATCCATAATCCAGTCCCATCGCTTAAACCAGTTTTCATCTGTATCCCAATCGTTCTTTTTAGGAGGAGCAGATGTACTTTTAAGATGATCAGGGACATCATCGTCATCTACATTAGGGCTACCATTTTTCTTACTCTTAAGCAAGATAAGAGCAGGGTGAATAATATAAGCTAATGTATGGTCTAAACTCCAGATATCATAGCTATCAATTGTAACATCAATTTCTCGATCAAGATCATCGTCACGGTATTCACCTATTAAAACTTTCATGCATGCTCCATAAAGTTCCATAACTCTGGTACACAAACAATCATTAGTTGATTCTTTGAGTTTCTATAAAATACAAGAGTCCTTGGTACTCCTAAATTTTCTTTAAGGTCATAAAAGATTTCTTCACAATATTGACCTACAATAACTTGACCGTTAATTACAGCCTCCATCATATACTTATTATATTTTGTATAAAATGTTGTAACAGAAGTTACTTTACAGTCTGAATAATTTTCAAATTGTTTATTGCTACCTGAAACATAATGAGTAAAAACATTAACTAATTGCATTGTAATAACTCCTGATTGTTTCTAATGAAACGGGTGTATAATTAATTTGTTCTACAGATACTGGTAAATACCAAGGGTCTTTATTTCCAGACTCATCTAACACAAAGTTAGAGTGAGTATGTCCATGAACATTACCTTTGAATCTTTGTTTACTTCCTGAATGAATTGGAATATGGCTAAAAATTAATCGATCCATCACATGATAAGCACGAATGTCTCTAAAATATTTAGCATAATCTCCTAGCCTGTAGATATCGTGGTTACCTTTAATAAGAACCTTATCACCATTTAATTGAGCAAGTACATCAAGAGATTTCTTGTTAATTGCTATATCTCCTAAGTGATAAATCTTATCATGAGGTTTAACTACATCATTCCAGTTTTTAATTAATGCAGCATCCATCTCTTCTACATTCTCCCAAGGGCGAAGTTTTGCCCCATCGCTTTTAAGAAATGTAAGAATGTTTGCATGACCAAAGTGTGTATCTGAAATTACAAATACGTTAGGCATTTATAACCTTTGCTGAGATAAGATCACCCTTACCATTAAACTCTAACTCAAGATTTTCTATTTCACCATGAGTAGCTGCTCTAAATATAGGCGCTCTACCAATCTGAATTACATTATATCTATGAATTTGATTTACAGGCTTTTCTCTATACTCTACATTAAAATTAAAGTTAGGAAGATTACCCCCTATAGCAGAGAGTTTAGGTACATCAATCCATTCGCCTAAACTGTAGTATTGTACCTGTTTATCTTCAAGGTAAGCAATAATTATATCATGATGCGGATGTATTTTCAACTTTAACTCCTTCAGGTTTTAATACGTTGTAGATTGTATTAAGTGTCTCGTAAGTCTCCTGACCTACTTTTCCTAACACAAGGCTTGATGTCATATATCGGTTAACCAAATCTTTCCTAGATTCATGTTGAATACAGAATCCATGAAGTTGTTGATCAACACCATTATAGGAAGCAATAGCACTATCCCCAAGCTTAATAATTAAGCCTAGAGGCTTTCCCTTACGAAGTTCAAGTTCATCTTCAAACATTTTCCTAATGTATGAACGTGCATAACCTTCATCAAGAATAGCTTTAATATGTGCTGTCTCTAAGTTCTTAAGTGCAACCCAGTTTAATGGACCCTTGCCTTCTTTACCATAAGTACCCCATCGAAACCATTCACGAATTTTGGTGTGAGGCTCATCAGTGTAAACTGACAAATCTTCTCCATTGCCCTCTTCATACCATGTTCTACGCATATAGTTCATTCCACCATCAACCATATACGTTTTACCATTAGCATCTACATGCTCTTTATAGTCGTGTACATGGTAAGATTGTAGAATAGTACCGTCGGGAGTACGTAGCACATTAGCTACTAGTTGTCGATCTGTCATATTGTTCCTTTACAAGTACTTTAAAAATTTCCCAAGTGTGTTCAAATTTTTGTTCATAGTATTCTGCAAGCACTTTACGGTCCATACCTGATCTAAGATCATCAGTAACAGTCCAGCATTGCATTAATGCTTGCTCTAAATCAAAGTAGGTATAGATTTTATTTTCTTTTTCCATATGATATAAATCCCATTTGAGTTATAACGTGCCCATTCAATAGCGGCTTTACGAGTCTTGAATTCCTTGTCAGGATTCTCTTTAGTTCTGCATATCCATGTCATGATGCCAACATCCATAACCCTATATTAGCAAAAGCATAACCAACATAGGCAATTGTCATACCTATATTACCTAAATAAAACTGTTCAGCAGCTACATAAGCATATATAGCACCTGTAACAGCAATTAACCAACCACTCATTTTTCAATCTCCTGATATACAATATCACTATATGAATCAGTAAAGTTCCAGGCTCTACCACAAGATTCACAACTAAGTTTACCTGTAGTAATACTCAAATCAATAGCCAAGTTTTTACCTTCATTATCATATAATGGGGCATGATAAGACACTTTAGCATCAGAGATGTAAAGCTTGCAGTCTGGACGATAACAGTCAAGTAGTTTAAAGTTTTTCATTTTGTTCAATCGTAGTAAGCTATTTTTCGGTCTTCTAAAACTTCTAAATGATACTGAACAATATCTTGAAGGACATGTTCACTAACTACATCCATAATGTCTACACCTCCCACTTTAACACTGAGAATAACAATAGACTCAGCATAGTCTGGTTCAAGTTGAAGACCTGTACCAAACTCACGGCTACCAATCTCAGGTGGTGTATATTCAACTTCGCATTCTAAATACAAAGGTTCATATTTAGTTTTATGCCAAGCATTGTATGTAAAAGTTTCAATCATCGTGTTAATGCTCCAAGAATAAAATTAATAGCCTGAACAATTTGCATTTGTTCTATAGGTTCTAATTGATGCCAAGGTCTAGAACCAGGAAATTTAGCTCTAGCCGCTTCATAAAATTTTTCTACATCACTCATGGTAATTTTAAATCCATTTCACAATAAACATCTTTGCTAAATCTTTCTGCAATCCACTCTTCAGGATCTCCATCTCTAGCTTTTCTAGTACCTAATGGCATTTGATCAAAGTAATAGTCATAAAGATCTTGAAAGAGTGCATCAGATAATTCCCAAGTTTCTAAAAAATTAGGAATCTCTTGTTTATGCTTTTCACATATCTGTGTCAAGCTCATTATTGTACTCATAAATTTGTTCTGCTAAATTACAGATATCCCAAAATGGTGCCCTACGAATTGCTAATGTATGTGGTAACTCAATCCAGAAGTCATTCCAGAAATGTGGGGTATTAGTTTTCATATTTCGTTCAGCATACTTCCTACGCACTGCATTAAATAAATGAATGTAATAGTCATGAGCATAAACTAACTCAACTACTCTTGCGTGTTCTTCATTTGAGATCATATTCTACCTGATTTAAAAATATCTCTGCATCCTCTTTAGTTTTAAAAGGTCCATACATTTTATCCGAATCATAATGATAGACATTAAATGATCCGTCTGTTTGATCTTCACTAACATCTCCAATAGGATAGCCAAACAAGTCTTCAAGTGTGTATACAATTTTCATACAGTGTTTCTTAAAAATGACCAAGTCTTAGGTAGTATAAAACCACCCTTCCTAGCTTTAAAACGAATGATCGCTTGCAACTCTTCAAATGTTGCCTTTGAGAATAACTCCTTTTTAATTGATAATTGAATTACTACTTTCCTTACTGACTTATCTATAATTTGAACCTTTATAGTATTGTCAGTCTCAACCTTAAACCTATCATAAGCAACTAAGATCTGTTCAATCTTTACTGGTTTATTGGTGTTCACCTTGCATAGCCTTGTAGAGTTCTTTTTTAAGTTTTGCGAGTTCATCTAGTGTATCCAGTGTAGCCTCTCCTGAGATTTGTATAAGGTTTAACAATAAAAACCTTTTAACTAATTTATCCTGCTCTCTAATTAGTTTGTTAGTTAGTTTAACCAAAACAAATCACTCCTTGTAAATAGCATCAAACAAATATTCGATGGTTTGAGTATTATCATATCCAGCACCTAACATACGTTCTGCATCATAGATAACTTCATCTGTTAATGCATTACGGTTTAAGAATTTAACAGCCATCTCTGGTTGTTCAGGGTGTACATACTCAGCAATGATATTAATAAGATCTGATTTAAGACCGTATTTAGCATCTGCCAAAGCATCAATCAAAACCATTTCTTCATCTCTGATTTCAACTTCATTTCCACCGACTGGATCTACCTCATACTCATTATCTGCAGGATAGCTATAGTAATCTTCATAACTAGTCTTCATAAAAGCACTGTTATACGTTGGATAGTTTGTATAAGAATACTTCTGAACTTCTTCTTCAATCTCCTCTGGATCACGGAAATGACCTAGAGAATCCCAGTTAACTTTTAATACAGCTTCAGCTAAATTCTCAAAGTGAACCATGTCTAATTTTTCGTTAGATGTGTGCTCGGAGAAATAACCTACACTGATATTAGTACATTCAGAGATCATCTCAGCAAATTCAGCAGTGTCAGTATAAACACCGCCATCATCAGGAATAAACATAAACTCATCACATGCATCATTAAGAGCATCTGACAAGGCATATGCAAAATCATCTGAACAAGTACGACCGCACATCTGATGAGTAATTACACTATGTGTGTTCTTACGATCGAATGTAATTGCTCGATCAAAACCATAGATCAGATCTGGATCATTTAACGCAAGCCAACTAGAGCCGATGCCGCCCTTCTCTTCGCCCTGAAAGAAAATATAGTAACCAGGTACTCGATTATCAATCATGTGTAAGAGCAGAGCAACGCCAGCACCATCATCAGCACCGAGAGGCTGACCTGCTGTAGCAGCTAGAATGAAGTCATTCATATATGTAAACGTGTTGGGACCATCAGCACGATGAACAGTATCTACGTGAGCAGTAAATAAAGTTTTATTGCTAGAGTCATCACGCATGTCTACATGAATATTCCCACCGAAGTCTACAGACAAGTCACCATCTCCAACTCTCTCGACAATATAGTTACACAATGCAGTTACACCAGTTCCTCCATGAGGACGATTTAACGACAATGCAAACTCAAGATCTTTAATCAGTTGTGTTGACATATTAACCTTCTTCCGTTTCGGAAATGTTTTGTTCATAATAATCCATACTGTAGACTTTTCCATCTACTTCCATTCGCTCTTCAGTATCTAAATGCCATCTTTGTGTACCTTCGCAAAAGAAGCAGTCAGACTTGTAGTAAGCAAAGTCATCAATAATTATATATTCATCATTATCCTCAATTGTAGTTCTTAAATGCCATTCACTTCCTGCTGACTCTATACAGTTCTTCTTAAACTGATAATCATCATTCTGAGTGTAAACAATACCATGTCGATCGTAATAATCTTCATGATAATATTCGCCTTCACACTCAATAGTCTCATCTGATGAAACAAGCTCTGTATAGTCTTCACGTACATAAGCTTCTACATAATGCTCGTCTGCACAATGATAACAAACATCATCTCCTCGATATGTTTGACGCATATCATCAGTATTGTAATATGAGTCACAACTATCGCAGAAACAATCATCACTGTCATAGACATTACCATCTGTATTACTACATTCGTACTCACCATTTTCACAAATAGTTAGACTATAGTATGGACCACCTTCTTTAAAAGCCTTAGTAGAATGTTTAGCTACTCGTTGAGTATCACCATCAATATAAGGAGCTAAGAAGTTTGGACCATGGCTGAAATGCTTAAGTGGAACCTCAGGCCATGCGCTATGATGCTGATACCCGTTTTCTTTAAGCCAATACTCTAATGCCTCATCAGCATAACTGTAGTCAGAACCACGTTTGTATGTACGAACAAACACTTTCTGATCATTATCTGCACTATGCCAAACTAGACCACGACCGTTAATAAGCTTAGTATCAGGGTCTAGACGTACAGCGGTTTTCCAGCCTAACTCAGGTGCGTAAACCCGATAAGGATGTAAGCTATCATAATCATAGCTATCAGTTCCTGGAGTATGAGAAGAATCCCATGTCATGCAAGACTTTGGACCTAACTGAACACTCCTAACAATCTCATCTGAAGTTTCCCAGATCTCATAAAGATCGTTACGACACTTAGTAGCATAGTCACGGATCTCATGGTCTTTCAATTGTGGAAACATTTTACGAATGTATCTACCGAATGTAGTAACAGTCTGACGATCTGCAATACCTGAACGCTCATCTCTAGTATAAGCTACATTAGAGGCATCACGTACTGATTGATGCGGAAACTCTAATGCCAACAAACGATAATTCTCAGGCATATGCTTCTTCATAATCTCTTCGATTACAGGGTGGAACATATAAGCTCTTTGATCTCTACGATGCCAGTCTCTGTTCATATTTAAGATCTGTAAGCAAAACTTAAATTCCTCATTCATTTGTGTAATTGTGATTGGTTTAGCCATTTTTCTCTCTTGATAGATTTAAAATATAATGTGCTTTCTGGAACACCCAAGGGTTTCTATGTGGTAGATGAGCCCCTGTAGCTCCATCCCAATCTCTGAATTCCCAATCGTAAAAGTCAATTCTTAAACAATTAGGATTTTGTTCTTGTAGTTTTTGTAATTCATCAGCCCATGCTTGCCACTGATGATCAGAGATTATGCTTTCATTTAACTCATAGTAGATACACGAATGAATTAACATTTGTGCTCTACGTCGTCTTATTAACTCTGCAAGCTCAGATGAGCAAGTAGATTTAACTGTTATACTAGTAGACTTCTTAGCCTTAGCCATTATGCTGAGATTACGTAGTCACCATCTGCTCTTCGTTCAATCCAATTACCTTGACCATCTATATAACGAACTATATTATAATTGTCGTCATAAACTGTATGTTGGCTAACTAAATCAGCAAACTTAAAGTTGTTTGCTATTGGTTTATGAACAGGAGCAGGAGGAGGCTTTGGAGGGCCTTCTGCCATAGAACGTAACCAGTAATACATCTCTTTGCTCTCATCCCAATCAATACTATAAGTAGTTCTCATGTAATGACTTCTAAGAGAATCTACTAAATAGTCAATAAAGTTATCGGGCTTCCATAAATCAGGATTTTCAAAACCCTTAACTTGTTCTATTGCATACAACTCGTTATAGATTTGGTCTAACAATCCCTTCAGTTGGTTGGTTCGTTGGTCTTTGAAGTTTTGTAAAGTGATCATTTAATTTACCTGCAATTTCTTCTCTAATTTTATAGACAGTTGACCATCTTGGATTAAATGGCTTTAAATTCCCTCTTGCTTCTTTTGATAAACTTTCATAGGCTATATTAACAATCCTATGACCTAAACTTTCATAATCTAAAGAGTTACCATTAACTTCAGATAATCTTTTAAAGTCTTTAATACTTGTGTTTAGTTCAATAAAAAGATCTGCTTGTCTCCTAGATCTAACTCTTAACTTATTTGCGTAAGACATTTTGCTCCTGAAGTAGTTTAGTAAACTGATCTAGGACTCTGATCTTATTTCCTTTTAAATTAAATTCACTCTTAATAATACTATAGCATGATCTACCACGAGTCATCTTAATACCTTTAGTCTCTAAAGATAAACCTTTTTGTAACACTAGTAACCTATAAGCCGCAATATCATCTGGATTAGTTAGTACTGTCATTTATATCTTTCTTGCATAATGCACAAACCTTATTTAGTTTAGGGAGTGAGTCTAAAGCTTCTGACAAACCTTCGTATGCATAGTGACTAGCACAGGCATAACCATTTTCAAACTCTGTTACTGTGTTTTCATTGATTCTACGCTCATTGTCAAATCGCTCTAAAAGTTTAAGTAATAGTTTATAATTTTCAATTGGAATTGCTACCATTTAACCTTCCTAAAATACGTTTTAGTCTATCAACACTTGATTCATAACTTGCTAAAAGTTCTTTATCTGTTCCTAATGAAGCAGAAAACTTCCAGTAGTTATCATCAATTTCTTTAGTGACTTCTCTTAGTTCATAGTGTAGCCAATCTTCAATATCTCTTTCACTTATCATATCTTCCTTGATAAAATAGCCCCAACTATTTCTAGTCAGGGCTTTTGTTATGGATTCTTAATCACTTCATCTACAATACCATGAGTGACTGCATCTTCTGGAGAGAAGAAACAATCAGACTGTTGTAACAAATGCTTACGAATATATGTTACAGATTTACCTGTACACTTACGATAATGATGCAACATACGTTCAGAATCTAGTTGAAAGTCTTTTGCAGCAGCTGCTATCTCATGTTCTTTACCAACAACTCCACGAGAGAATTGATGAGACATTACAGAACAGTTTTCAGTAATGAATCGATTACCTTTTTGACCTGACATCAAGAGCATTACACCTGCAGAGGCAACTTCACCAGTACCAATAGTAGCTACAGGAATAGTTGACTGCTTAATAGTGTCAATTAAATGGTAAGCAGAGGAGACAAAGCCACCAGGACTATTAATGAATAGTACTAGCTTACTTGGTTGATCTTCTTTTGCCATAAGGTTGTATTCCATAATAGCCATAATAATAGGCTGTACAGAATCATCTTCTACTTCACCCATAAGATACAGAATACCATTACGCATAATATTCTTACCAAACCAGTAGTAACCACCATCACTCTCTTCTTGATTTACAGGTTGAGGAGGATTGGGCGAGTCAGGTGCCTCAGGTGCTTTAGGTTTCCCCTTAGCATTAATAGTACTTGAGTACTTGTTGAACTGGCAACCGAATAGTTTGCTCATTTGATAATTCCTTAGTTGAAATAAATAATTCTGCGGGTTCAAGATAAATATCTGCTGGATTAGTAACCTTCCATCTACCAATTGAATTTGACCTGTTAATGATATCGTTATTTAGCTCGTTTAATGACACTAAATCCGTAGAGCCAGCAACAATAAAAGTGATACCAGTATTCCAAAGATCTTCTACAAGCACTCGAGTATCTTTGCTAATATCATCAATCACTAACCTAAATTGTGATACATGCACACTGCTTGCATTGATATTCTCTTTAATTTCTTGGATCAGATCCTTCTTCGTCTTCCTCTTCGGAGCTATACTCTTCCCACCATCGTCCTTGTTGCTTATCTCGCTTATAGGGTCGCTTGGTTCGACTTGAGGGAGCTCCTCTATCGTCTTTGAATTGCTTTTCTTCACGTTCTAATTCCTGCCAATTGTTATTCTTGCTCATTTGTGTAGATACGATTAACACCTAGTTTATTTGCTTTCTTCTGTAAGTAAGAATCAATAAAACTTTTAAGTTCATTAAAGTCTTCTGGTGATGCATGTTCCAGTATAGATACAGCAACTTTCTCAAAATGATTCATAATCTCTTCCTTATTAGTTACATCTAATACTGATAGCGTATGATTAACACTTTGATCGACCATGTTTGTAAGTTTAATTTTATCTGCTGGACTCATTTCCAATCCCAATCTCCAACCATACCATTTACACTGTACTCAGTTACACGCTTCTCAAAGAAGTTATCGTGAGATACACCAGAAAGAATCCAATCTAACCAAGTCATAGGGTTATGCTTTTGGTCAAAGATAGTCTTCATGCCTAGTTGTAATAGCCTACGATCTGTAATATAACGAATATAGTCTTTTACATCTTGTTTGCTAATACCTTCAATCTTATAGTTAGAGAATGCTAATTCAATAAACTTATCTTCTAAATCTACCGCATCACGAGCCATTTGATAAATCTTAGACTTAAGTTCATCGTTAACAATACGAGGATGCTCGTTACAGAACTCTCGGAACAGTCGAGCACCACCCTCTACGTGTACTGTCTCATCACGGATAGACCATTCAACTACAGTACCCATGCCCTTCATCTTACCAAACCTTTGAAAGTTTAGTAGCATGACAAAGGAGGCGAACAAGGCTACACCCTCATTCATAACACCTTTGGCTAGAGCTAGAGCAACACCTGTTTGGGAACTAGTATCATTGTTCTGCATAAAGTCAATCTTCTCAGACATTTCTTTATACTCAAGAAACTTATGATATTCTTCATCAGGCAATCCAAGTGTATCATTCAATAGTGCGTATGCTCTTTGGTGAGTACCTTCACGAGAAGCAAAGGAACCAAGCATAACACGTACTTCATTATTCTTGAATCGAGGAATCAAATAGTCATAATAATTCTGACCAACTTGAACATCACCTTGTGTAAACAATCGGAGAATATTTGTAATAAACTCTTTTTCACCTACACTAAGCTTTAGTTTCCAGTCTGATACATCTTCAGATAAGTCAGCCTCATCTTCAGTCCAATGAATTTCTTCGTGTTTCTTTGTAATATCTACAGCCCAATCATGCAAGAAAGGTTTGTATGTCTTATTAAATTCAGTTAAGGTTGCCATATTATCCTTCACAAGCTTTGCATTCATTGTCTTCTGTCACTTCATTTTCTACGGAGAGCTTTGAGAATCTGTTGTAGAGTTCACCAAAGCCGCCAACGTATTCGCCATCAAGATAGATCTGTGGGAGAGAACGGACATCTGCTCTTCCAGTGATTTCAGCTGCTGATTTACCTGTTGTAGTGATATCAATATAGCTGTATTGAATTCCTCTTGACTCGAGAAGTGATTTCGCCATTGTGCATTGAGGACAGTTTGGTTTTCCATAAATGATAGTCTCTTTAATTTGTTTCAATTTATTTTCTTTTACTTTCTCAGATACATTCTCAGCACGAACTTTAGCCTCTGTACGTAAATAATACAAACCCTTAAGTCCAGCTTCCCAAGCATAAACATGAACATCTTTCACATAAGAGCGGTCTGCTCCAGCAGGAAAGAAAATATTTACTGATTGGCCTTGGCAAATATATTTTTGTCTATCACCTGCATGTTTAATAATCCAGTTCTGATCTAACTCAAAACTAGTTTTAAACACAGCTTTAGTCTTATCATCTAAGAATGGTAAGTGTTGAACTGAACCACTATTAGTAATAATATTAGACCATACTTCACTCGTATTGTGATTAGTGCTCTCCAGATACTGTTCAAGATACTTGTTCTTAACTAAGAAAGAACCTGCACGAGTACGATGGGTATATGCATTAGCCTTGTTAGGCTCAATAGAGGGAGAAGTAGATAATAGGATGCCAGAGGATGCATTTGGTGCAATAGCCAATAAATGTGAATGACGAATCATAAGAGGACTCATATCAATAGCAGGTCCACGCTTCTCGGCTAGGGATTTAGATACTTCCCTTGCCTCAGTTTTAATATACCTAAATATTTCGGTATTTGCCTTAGTAGCCAGTTCACTTTCAAAAGGTATTGATTTACTTTGCAGGTAGTTATGGAAACCCATAGCACCTAGACCAATAGATCTTTCACTCTTTGCAGATAAAACAGCTTTACTAAGAGCAGGTGGAGCATTCTCAATAAAGTATTCAAGCACATTATCAAGCATAGTTACTAAGTCAGCAACCATGTTTGTGTTTTTCCAATCATCAAAATACTCAAGATTAACAGAACTCAAACAACATACTGCAGTGCGACCTTCTGCTGTTGGCAAGTGAATCTCATTACAAAGATTACTACCATGAATCTTTAATCCCTTAGACTTTAACTGGTTTGGTAGAGCATCATTAGCGGTATCGATGAAATTAAGGTAAGGCTCACCTGTGCGAAAGCGAGTCTCCAATAGCTTTCCAAATACTTTTCGAGCATCAAGAAACTCGCCTGTGGATCCTTTCTTTGGATCAACAAGTTCATATTCTCGACCTTCTTTGACAGCTTCCATGAACTTATCAGTGATATTAATAGCGTTATGTAGGTTAAGACATTTACGATTATTATCGCCTGTGGGAACCCTAATACTAACAAATTCAAGAATATCAGGGTGATCAATATCAAGATATGCAGCATAAGATCCTTTGCGTGTTTTACCTTGACGATATGCAGTCATATCAGCATCAATAGTTGAGAGAAAAGGTATAGGACCAGGAGCAATATCAGAGACACTCCTGATATCACTCCAATGGCCACCAACACCTCCACCCATGACTGATAGCCAGCGAATTTCAGAGCTATGATCGATAAGACCAGGCACAGTATCAGGAACATAAGTTAAGAAACAGGAGATAGGCATACCCTTGCCTTTACCATCAATGTCTGGTGCATTAGACAATACTGGTGAGGCAAACATAAACCATTTGTTTGAGATATAGTCATACAGTCTTTGAGCCAAAGCTAAATCTGTCTGACCTTTAAATGTGCTCCAAGCACGACAAGCCCTTGCATAAACTTCCTGTGGTGAGGTTTCCCCATCTTGAGCATAGAACTCAAGCACCATGTCAAAGGCGTAGTCTGTAAGTAGATTATCCTTTTCTAGATCAATTTCAATATCGTAGTATTTCATTATTTTTTATTATTATTGTTAAGCATTAAAGCAAGTGCCAGGACGTAATAGCACATCTGCTATTTTTCCTTCCATCGATTCATCTGAAACACATATAAATGCAGCTATATCATTATTGTAAAATATCTC
>Ga0222712_10000414_pt1 | contig 57262 bp, 49 predicted proteins | sample C33_657DmetaG_FD_165043 | JGI IMG/M metagenome (GOLD analysis project Ga0222712, IMG submission 165043) | Estuarine water microbial communities from San Francisco Bay, California, United States - C33_657D | ecosystem: Environmental > Aquatic > Marine > Unclassified | place: USA: California... | reverse complement strand
CTTCTATCGCTAGCCGGACATTATCTCGATACATTGATCAATTCCAAGGGCTGTGATAGTATCATCCATTTGTATTTAACTGTCAAATCAACATCCTCATTTAGCTATAGCGCAAATATTTGTGCAGATAGTTTCTATAGTTTTAATGGTAAACAACATACACTGTCGGGCATTTACTATGATACCTTGTCGAATAGTGGAGGTTGCGATAGTTTCGTCACTTTATCTCTAAAGGTAAATAGTCTGCCCATAGCCATAGCCGGAGCCGACCAGACTCGAATCCACTGTCCTGGAGATAGTATACGTCTGGGTACGAGTGCACAATCCAATTGTTCCTACACGTGGAATCCTAGTCTAGGATTAGATGCACATACAGTGGCTCAACCTTGGACAAAGACTTCTATATTCACTAAATACTCACTTTATGTTTTGGATTTGGTCACCAAGTGTACAAACAGAGATACCGTAGAGATTAATGTCGTCAATAGCAGCTTGAATGCTATAAAACTGTCTAAACACCTGCGGTGTTATAATGACTCTTCGGGGGAGCTTCTTATCACTGCTATCAATGGCTTCCCTCCATATCAGTATAAAGAAAGTAAAGGCATATGGCAGACTGCTCCCACGATTAAAGGGTTAAAAGCAGTCACTGTAGATTCTTTTTTTATAATAGATAGCAAAGGATGTCTGGTCTCCGATACCTATAGTATGATGCAACCCATGCCGCTTATTATAAAAACGATTAGAGAGCAGCACTTACAATGTTTCAAAGATAACAAAGGTCTCCTAGAAGTAAGCGCAGAAGGCGGCATAGCCCCCTATAACTATGTTTGGGATAGATTGAGTAGTACTGCACCTTTCATAGATAATTTAGAAGCAGGTCAGTATACAGTTACGGTTGCCGATGATAGCCTGTGTAGGGTTAGTGAGCGATACACGCTGAACCAGCCAGATTCGCTGCGGATTCGCTTAGACCTCCTTCGAAATAACGTTTGTAAAGATGATACGAAAGGTGAGATAAAGATAAGTGTCCTCGGGGGCACAATTCCTTACTTCTATAGTTGGAGTCATGGAAATCAATCGAATCATATTTCCAATCTTCTGGATGGAGTATACAAACTCACCGTCGAAGATAAGAACAATTGTAAAAACAATAGCGAGTATAAGATAGAGAATCCGCCGTACTTACAAATAGATACCATTATTGGTTCTGATCTCGATTGTGATGATATAGGTCATATAGATATAAAAGCCAGTCTTGGAGTTTCACCTTTAAGCTATAGTATAGATAATGCCAAGAGTTTTCGAAAAAACAATAACTTTATAGTAACGGATTCCGGATTATACTTGATAGCTGTGATGGGAGATAATGGTTGCCTAGTATATGATAGCATCTACATGAAAGCCAAGGATAAAATTATTTTCAAGGTTCTGCCTGAAGAGCAAACTATAGATCTCGCAGAATCTGCACGCCTTTCCTTTAAGGTTTTAAGTGGGGACTCTTCTAGAATTAAAGATATGCTATGGACACCGAGCACAGGTTTGAGCTGTTCAGATTGCCCTAATCCTATCACTACACCTTTTGCCACGCAGCAGTATAATTTAGAAATTAAAAACTGGAATGGCTGTGTAACCCGTGACAACACCAAGATATATGTGCGGACAAACACAGAGCTTTATATACCCAATAGTTTTTCGCCACTGGCAGATCATGCAGAAAACAAAGTTTTTAAACTTTACTCTAAAAATATTTTACGAGGGAATATGAAAATATTTAACCGATGGGGAGAGAAAGTCTTTGATGGCGATCGTCCAGATATATTGGGATGGGATGGATTATATAAAGGAGAAAGAGCTCCACAAGGTGTATACACATATTTCATATCCATTACCTATCTCGATGGCCGCAAAATAGAGAAGCAAGGTTCTCTGCATTTGTTCTGGTAACCATCTACACTCTTAGCAGTGGTGGTTTAAAAAAGAACTAATAGGTTCTTAGGGAATAATCAAACGAACTAACCTACTACTCGAAGGAATTGGTACGAATTGGAAATACTAAAAAAGCCATCACGACACTGTACCGAACCAAGAAGATGAAATAATCATAATTTTAAGATACTCTGAGCCTAGTATAGAATTAGCGGCTCTATATAGTGCATTGATATACAAGTCTTTTCCATTCAAAAAATTAAATCTGTACGATACAAATCGGAATTTCAAAAAACTATTCCCTAAAATACTTCGGATTTAGACAATTCGGCTGCAAAATGGGTTAAGTAATAAACGATTTATTCATATGGAAATTAATAATTCCTTATTTTTGGAACTTTTTCAACTAAATAGGGGTTTATCCTTTGTTATAACAAAAACTAGTTTCTAGAGCATGCGCCAGTTAAAGATTTCAAAATCCATTACCAACCGAGAAAGTCAGTCGGTAGAAAAGTATCTGCAGGAAATAGGTAGAGTAGAACTAATCACCGCAGAAGAGGAAGTAGAACTAGCCAAGCGCATCAAGAAAGGTGACCAAATGGCTCTTGAGAAATTGGTCAATGCTAATCTTCGTTTCGTGGTATCAGTAGCTAAGCAATATCAGAATCAAGGTTTAACCCTTAATGATTTGATCAATGAAGGAAATGTAGGTCTAGTAAAGGCTGCGCAAAAATTTGATGAAACTAGAGGTTTTAAATTTATATCCTATGCCGTCTGGTGGATTCGTCAATCAATCATGCAGGCATTAGCTGAACAGTCAAGGCTTGTGCGTTTGCCATTAAATAAAGTAGGCTCGCTTTCTAAGATTAGAAAGGCTCTCATACATCTGGAGCAAGAGTATGACCGTGAACCTAGCGTAGAGGAACTTTCTATTTATTTAGGTATTCCTCAGAGAGAAATCGAACAAACACTTAAGCTTTCTTCGAGACATACTTCACTCGATGCCCCATTGATAGAGGGAGAATCTAGTTCGCTTTCCGATGTATTGCAGAATGACAATGCTGACTTTGCTGATAGTCATATGGAATATATCGATTCATTGAGAAAGGAAACCGAGCGCTCGCTCTCTACCTTGACTTTCCGTCAGCGTGAGATAGTCAAGCTATACTATGGTATAGGTATAGACCATCCTATGAGTTTAGAAGATATTGGCGAAGAATTAGGTATAACCCGCGAGCGTGTGCGCCAAATCAAAGACAAAGCCATCGTAAAGCTAAGAGCCGCCTCTAGAAGTAAATTATTGAAGACCTATTTAGGTTAATTCTATTCTTTTTTTTATTCTATTTTTACGACTTGCTATTGTGAGTGTAAGGATTATTATTTTCGTATTATTTTTTTTCATGGGTAAATATATCAGCGCTCAAGGAGACTGGAAGGCAAAGCATAAAATTGGTTTTTCCTACAACTATGGCAGTCAAGCCTTATTGAGTCTAGATTATCATTACCAGGCTCACCTTATCTACATTGAATACTACAGAAAACTAGTTGCTAAAAAAGGCTGGGGAATTGATCTCATGCTGCAGCCGCAGATTGGTACTTCAGAATTTTTCACCATGGCAGACTCCGTAAATTCAGTTATGGGTCAAGAAATTGGTATCAATGGGGGCATACTAATACATAAAAATATAATCAATGATGTCCTATATCTCTACTGTAAATTAGGAGCAGGGCCACATTTCGTGAGTGGTGTGCCAGATAGGCAGCGAGATGGATTTATATTTGCTGATAATGCCATAGCAGGTTTAATGGTTCGATACAAAAAAGACGGCTATGCCTATTTCGGCATGGGTATACGACATATCAGCAATGCAAAACTAACTTCACCTAATGGAGGTATTAATACTATGATGTTTCAAGCAGGATGGATATTTATGGTAGAATAACTATCCATGACAATTCTTATACTTCTTCCCGCTACCACATGGGCAAGGGTCGTTTCTTCCGACGCGATTTTCTACTCGTATAGGCTCACGCTTGGGAGGATTCATAAGGTCATTTTCATTGGCGCCATAGTCCTCTGACTCAAAAGCACCACTATTCGATTGAATATCCTTGACTTTATTAGAATGCTGAACCTGTGTAGTAGCCTTAAATTCCTTTTGCTCTTCCTTCAGTTTGTATTTAACCAGAAGCTGCGCTAGCATAAAGTTGGAATTCATAATCATCTTCTGAAATAAATCAAAAGCTTCCTTTTTATAAATCACAATAGGGTCTTTCTGCTCCCAAACAGCATTTTGTACAGACTGCTTGAGTTCGTCCATTTCTCTTAGATGCTTGGTCCAGAGGTCGTCTATATTCGAAAGTACGATAGATTTCTCTACGTCTCTAGGGATGGATTGACCTTTAGATTCAATGGCATCCTTTAGTTTACAGTATATGGTAATTTCCTGACCATTGACCTCTATCGGTAGAATCACATTAATAATCTGCGGCTGATTTTTCGCTATATTTTCAAATGCAGGATAAATATTAGTGATAAGTTCTTGAGCATTTTGCTTGCGATGAGCTAAAATGATGGTCATAAGACTATCCGTCAATTCTTGATTCGATTTCTCTTCAAAAGTTTCTGGTGTCAGCGGAGTCTCTACGCCAAAATATTGTAAAATCTCTATATTGAAATTTTCAAAATCTTTTAATTGCTTATTGTGCTGAACGATATCGGCCAATACATTGTATATGATATTTTCAATATCTATCTGCAATCGATCTCCAAAAAGCGCATTGCGACGACGCTTGTAAATTACATCGCGTTGCGAGTTCATAACATCGTCATACTCCAATAGTCTTTTTCGCATACCAAAGTGATTTTCTTCCACCTTGGTTTGTGCCTTTTCTATTTGCTTAGTAATAAGTCCACTTTCTATCACCTCTCCTTCTTTGAGTCCTAGGGTATCCATTACCTTGGATATTCTATCTGAACCGAAAATACGCATCAAATCATCTTCGAGTGACACATAAAAGACAGACTCTCCTGGGTCTCCTTGACGACCTGCACGACCTCTGAGCTGTCGGTCTATCCTTCTAGACTCATGTCTTTCAGAGCCTATAATAGCTAGACCTCCTATGGACTTGATATCATCGCTGATTTTAATATCCGTTCCTCTACCAGCCATGTTAGTGGCTATAGTCACAGCGCCTGGCTTTCCTGCCTCAGCCACAATATCAGCCTCCCTGCTATGTTGCTTCGCATTGAGTACATTGTGCTTTATTTTTCGCACGGTCAGTAATCTACTCAGTAGTTCCGACACCTCCACATTGGTAGTTCCCACTAAGACTGGTCTTCCAGCATCTTGATAGGCTACTATTTGATCTATGATAGCATTGTATTTCTCTCGTTTGGTTTTGTAGATAAGATCATTTCTATCTTTTCTAGATATAGGCTTATTGGTAGGTACTGTCATGACATCTAGTTTATAGATATCCCAGAATTCTTTGGCTTCTGTCTCTGCTGTACCAGTCATCCCAGCCAGTTTATGATACATACGGAAATAATTCTGCAATGTAATGGTAGCCACTGTCTGTGAAGAAGCTTCTACTTTTACATTTTCCTTAGCTTCAATGGCTTGATGAAGACCATCGCTGTATCGTCTCCCGTCCATGATACGTCCTGTATTCTCATCTACTATCTTCACCTTATTATCCATGACCACGTATTGTATATCTTTTTCAAAGAGCGTATAGGCCTTGAGGAGCTGAGTCACTACATGCAGCCTCTCCGACTTTTCGCGAAAATTTTGCATGATTTCATTTTTCTTTTTCAGTTTATCTTGTTGGCTGAGGTCAGACTTATCTATTTTACCAAATTCTGTACCCAAATCTGGAATCACAAAAAAATCTTTTTCTTCACCGCCTGAGGTTATAGTCTCAATACCTTTATCCGTGAGACTTACTGAATTATTTTTCTCATCTATAACGAACAAAAGTGGCTCATCTACCTTTGGCATATCCCTCTGATTGTCCTGTAAATATCTCCCTTCTGTTTTGAGCAAAATTTGCTTACTTCCCTCTTCACTCAGAAAGCGAATCAATGGCGTATAACGTGGTAAACCTCTATGCGCTCTCAATAAAGCCATACCTCCTCCAGTATCTGATAAATCTCCTGCACTGATTAGGGTTTTCGCCTCATTAAAAATTTTATTGACTATCTGCTTTTGCTGATCTATGATGCGAGCAATACGAGGTTTTAATTGATTAAATAATACCTCATCCTTATCCGTCATATCTACCCTACCAGAAATAATCAGTGGAGTACGGGCATCATCTATCAATACAGAATCCGTTTCATCCACTATGGCATAATGATGCTTTTTCTGCACCAATTCTTCGGTAAATTCCACCATATTATCTCTTAGATAATCGAAGCCAAATTCATTGTTGGTGCCATAAGTGATATCTGAGTTATAGGCCTGTTTTCTTCGATCACTATTCGGAGGAGTCTGGTCTATGCAGTCCACTTTTAACCCCAGGAAATTAAAAATAGGAGCATTCCACTCGCTATCTCGTAGGGCTAGATAGTCATTGACTGTAACTATATGCACACCAAGGCCTGTCAGTGCATTGAGATAAACAGGGAGTGTAGCTACTAAAGTTTTTCCTTCTCCAGTGGCCATTTCAGAGATTTTACCCTGATGAAGGGCTATACCACCTATCAACTGCACATCATAGTGAATCATATTCCACACCACGTCATTACCAGCAGCCTTCCAATGATTTTGATAAATAGCTTGATCACCTAGGATAGTCACATGACCCTTGCTAATTGCTAGTTCACGGTCTATGTCATTTGCTGTCAAACTTAGATTTTGATTTTCAGAAAACCGCCTAGCTGTTTCCTTTACTACAGCAAAAGCCTCTGGAAGAATTTCCAACAACACCTCTTCTAGATGCTTATCCTTTTCCTTTATCAGTTCATCTACTTTGTTGAGCAATTTCTCTTTCTGTATCGTACTTTCCTCTTGACTAGCTTGACTTCTTAAGTCTTCTATAGCCCTATCAAGGTCAGCGACATAATCAGCTATTCTAGTTTTAAACTCGGCTGTTTTCCCTCGGAGCTGATCATTGGAAAGTGAGGATAAAGTTTCATATAGTTCGTTAATACGAATAACTAAAGGTGTAGCTGACTTAACGTCCTTGTCTTGCTTATTGCCACCTAGGATTTTAGTGAGAGATTTACTCAGTAGATTTAACATTCTCTTTATTATCTGTTGTTATAAATATATTCTAGTTTAAATCCCTCAAATCTCGTTCTACTCTAAATAGTGGGTCAGATTGTCTTAAAAGAAATAAGGTCTCATACAAAAAAGACAAATTTATCAAATCTCTGCCTTTTTAGTCTTTAAATATTCGTAAAATAGTAATGAATATTTAAACTTTACTAGACGAAGACGCTAAATCAAAATATTCTGATGAGCATAATACTAAAAAAAATGCCTCCCAAATTTGAGAGGCATTGAAATTTAATTTTAGTTTAAATTAGTTTCCTTTTTTACCTTTGGCTGTTTCCATAATCTCTTTAGCCACGTTATTTGGCACTTGAGCAAAATGGTCAAACTCCATAGTAGAGCTGGCTCTACCAGAGGTAATTGTTCTGAGTTGAGTCACATAGCCAAACATTTCAGAAAGTGGAACTTCTGCTTTAATTACCGTACCAGAAAGTTTTGTTTCTTGTCCTTTAGGAAGACCTCTTCTTCTGTTAAGGTCACCTATTACACCACCCACATATTCCTCTGGAGTGATAACTTCTAGTTTCATGATAGGCTCTAGAATGATTGGATTACACTTAGGAGCAGCTTCTCTAAATCCTTCTTTAGCACAAAGCTCAAAGGCGATAGGCTTACTATCAACTGCGTGCATAGATCCGTCAAAAACTCGAACTTTCATTGAATCAATATTGTACCCCGCAAGGATACCATTATTCATCATCTGTGTGAATCCTTCTATGATAGGCTTTTGATAATTTTTATCAATAGATCCTCCTACGATATCCCACTTGAATTGAAGTTTAGTCTTACCAGATTTAAAGTCATCGCTATTCAAGAAATCTTCATCTGCTGGTCCTAATTCAAATTCCATATCGGCAAATAGACCTGAACCACCCGTTTGTTTCTTCAATTTCTCTCTGTGAGTCACTGTAGTCTTAAGAGCTTCTTTGTAATTCACCTGAGGAGCACCTTGATTCAATTCTACCTTAAACTCACGTCTCATTCTATCAATAATGATTTCAAGGTGAAGTTCACCCATACCAGAAATCACTGTCTGGCCGGTCTCATCATCATATTTAGCTCTGAAGGTAGGATCTTCTTCTGACAATTTAGCCAGCGCCATACCCATCTTCTCTAAATCTTTCTGAGATTTCGGCTCTATCGCTAGACCAATAACTGGCTCAGGGAAAACCATTGACTCTAATATAATTGGATTTTTCTCATCACATAGTGTATCACCTGTTTTGATATCTTTAAATCCTACTGCTGCTCCAATATCTCCCGCCTCAATATAATCGATAGCATTTTGCTTATTGGCATGCATTTGATAAATTCTCGAAATACGTTCTTTAGAATCTGATCTGGTATTCAATACATAAGAACCTGCATCCAATCTACCAGAATAAGCTCTGAAGAATGCCAATCTACCTACGAATGGATCTGTAGCTATCTTAAATGCTAAAGCTGCAAAAGGCTCCGTTACAGATGGCTTTCTCAAAATCTCCTCATCATTTTTAGGATTAGTACCCTTGATACCTTCTTTATCCATAGGAGATGGCATATATCTACATACGGCATCTAGCATGAATTGAACACCTTTATTCTTAAATGAAGATCCACATAGCATGGGTATGATAGAAATGTCAATAGCTGCTCTTCTTAGCGCATTATGAATCTCATCTTCACTGATAGTATCAGGATTATCAAAGAATTTTTCCATTAAATTTTCATCATATTCAGAGACAGCTTCAATCAAGAATGCTCTGTACTCTGCTACCTGCTCTTTCATATCTTCTGGGATAGGCACTTCATCAAAGGTAGCTCCTTGCGTATCATCATGCCAAACAATGGCTTGATTTTTTATCAAATCTACTACACCTTTAAAGTTGTCCTCTGCTCCAATAGGTAAAACCAATGGAACGGCCTTTGAACCTAACATTTCCTTAACTTGCTTACAAACATTTAGGAAATCGGCACCTTGTCTGTCCATTTTGTTTACAAAGCCCATTCTAGGAACTTTATAGTTATCCGCTAGTCTCCAGTTAGTTTCAGACTGAGGTTCTACTCCATCTACCGCTGAAAAAAGAAACACTAGACCATCTAGTACTCTCAATGAACGATTTACCTCCACAGTGAAATCCACGTGACCTGGAGTATCAATAATATTAAAGTGATAAGGTAGCGTTTCTGGGAGAGGCTGACCTTGGTTGGTAGGGAAATTCCACTCACAAGTAGTAGCAGCAGAAGTAATGGTAATACCTCTTTCTTGTTCCTGCTCCATCCAGTCCATAGTAGCTGCACCTTCATGCACCTCACCTATTTTGTGTGTTTTACCGGTATAAAACAAGATACGCTCTGTAGTGGTCGTCTTGCCAGCATCGATGTGAGCGGCGATACCTATATTTCTTGTGTATTTTAAGTCTCTAGACATTTTTTCTAAATTATTAGTTTTGAATTTTTAATTTGGAATTAAAAATTAATATTAACGGAAGTGAGCGAATGCTTTATTGGCTTCTGCCATTCTATGCACATCTTCTCTTTTCTTATATGCAGCTCCTTCGCCTTTAGAGGCAGCCAGAATTTCTTGAGCTAACTTATCTGCCATTGATTTTCCATTTCTCTTTCTAGAGAATAAAATCAACCATTTCATACCTAAAGAGATTTTTCTAGAAGGTCTAACTTCCATTGGAATTTGAAAATTCGAACCACCTATTCTCTTACTTTTCACCTCTACACTTGGACTTACATTGGCTAATGCTTTTTTCCAAAGATCATAACCTGTAGTACCTTCTTCTGCCTTAGCATTGACTTGCTCTACAGCATCATAAAAAATCTTGTACGAAACAGATTTTTTACCATCATACATCAAATTGTTTACAAATAGCGATACCATTTCGTCATTAAAGACAGGGTCAGGTTGCAAATACCTCTTTTTTGGTTTACTCTTTCTCATTTCTTGAGTTTTTTTTTCAGTTTGACCGCATACAATATATGATGCGACTTACTTTAGTTAACGATTAATTTAAAAATTTAGTAGAACAAATTGAATAAAGCAGTCCAATTTTATTTGACTACTGATAACTGTTCACTGATTTACTATGCTTTAGGTCTCTTAGTACCGTATTTAGATCTAGACTGCTTTCTGTTATTTACACCTGCAGTATCTAAGGCGCCTCTTACGATATGGTATCTCACACCTGGTAAGTCTTTAACCCTTCCACCTCTGATTAGTACGATTGAGTGCTCCTGAAGATTATGACCTTCTCCTGGTATATACGCGATTACTTCGATACCATTTGTCAGTCTTACTTTCGCTACCTTTCTCAATGCAGAGTTAGGTTTCTTAGGTGTAGTGGTATATACTCTTGTACATACGCCTCGCTTCTGTGGGCAGGAATCTAGGGCTCTTGACTTAGATTTTACTTCTAGAACTTCTCTCCCTTTTCTTACTAATTGTTGAATAGTAGGCATTTATATTTATTTTATGTTACTTTTTTATTTTGAGGGTGCAAATATATAAAAAAAATTGAATTTCAATGTATTAATTTTAAATCAATAAACATATACTCTTAACTTTCAGAGGAATAGATTGTTTTTTAGGCTTTGGGATGTGTTGAATGAGCCGTAATTGTCCTGTACGACAGTTAATTTGGAATCTAAATTGAAGACTTTTTTATTTGTACTTTTATAAATGTTAGTTTATGCCTGTTCTTATAGCAGTCTTGCGAAAATGAAAAATTCCTAAATTATGGAAAATTGTGTCTTTAATTAATATTACAGTTTCCATTTTAAATTTTTTATGCTCGAGAAAATACTCCTTAAATCAAAAATAGTAACTCAGCAATGTCGAATAGTCGATACTTTTGTATCTGAATATGTTTTCACTACTGAAAAAAAAATCTCAGGCGCTTCCTACTATTGACTTCTCTAATATAGCAGTGGATTTTCATGCGCACTGGCTGCCAGCAGTAGACGATGGATGTCAAACCATAGAGGAATCTATAACCATTCTCACTGAATTGAAGCATAGAGGATACAAAAAGGTCTATGTGAGTCCGCATATCATGGGAGAACGATATACCAACACTAAACATGAGCTGACGGCAAGATTCGAGGATTTTAAAAATTCGCAATTGGTAGTAGATTTAAACCTAGAATTAGGTCTTACCGCTGAATATTTGCTAGATGAAAAATTTGAAGATCAAATAAAGTCGAACAATTTCCTGACCCTAGGCAACGACCATTTACTAATTGAGACCTCGATGAATTATGATTTTCCTTTTGTAAATGACTATATCTTTGAACTACAAAAATTGGGGTATAAGCTGATACTAGCTCATCCAGAGCGCTATCGATACATATATCAAGAGAAGAATTGCATAGATTTATATCTAAGATTGATTGATATGGGGGTGGAACTACAGCTAAATCTTTTTTCACTGGTAGGCCTTTTTGGAGCTGAATCTCAAAAAATGGCTGAAAGGCTAATAGAACATGGAGCCTACACTTATGTATCCTCCGATATTCATCATCCGCAGCAGATTAAATATTTCATAGAATTACAGAATTCTGTATTTTTGAATACCTTAATTCTATCTAATAAATTAAGTAATCAACTTTTCTTATAAGTATGCAACAGTTCACAACAAGTATACCCGAGGTCATTTTATTTAAACACAATGTGTTTAAAGATTCTCGTGGTTCTTTTTTTGAGTCCTATAATTTAAATAAAATAAAAGAAGTCGGGATTACAGCAACCTTTGTGCAGGATAATCAATCTGAGTCCTCTAGAGGAGTGCTGCGTGGTCTTCACTATCAAATGGGAGATTATGCTCAGGCTAAACTTGTTCGAGTAATCAAAGGATCCGTCTATGATGTAGCTGTAGATATTCGCAAAGGTTCACCTACATTTGGACAGTATTTTGGAACTATCTTATCAGAAGAAAATCAACTGCAAATGTTTATCCCAAGAGGCTTTGCTCATGGCTTTGTTGTACTAGAAGATCATACTATTTTTGCCTATAAATGTGACAATTTCTATCACAAACCATCCGAAGGTGGATTGGTGTGGAACGATAAGTCAATAAATATAGAGTGGCCTATGGATATTAGTCAAATACTATTATCAGAAAAGGATGAAATCCTTCCAAATTTAGAGAACTGTCTCAATGATTTCGTCTATGGCTAATATACTGATCATTGGTTCTAGCGGACAGTTGGCTAGTGAATTGAAAAAACTTCAAGGAGATTTCCTTTCTCATCAATTCTATTTTGCCTCTCAGGCAGATACAGATGTTTCAGATCCTATTGCAGTTCAAATTGCTTTTCAAAATACAATGCCAAACTTCGTCATCAATTGTGCTGCATACACTGCTGTGGACAAGGCGGAGACTGAACAAAAACGCGCTACAGAAATCAATGAATTTGGTGCTCAAAATATAGCGAAACAAGCACTTAAAATGAAATGCCATCTTATTCATATTTCTACAGATTTCGTATTTGATGGTAATAACTCTAAACCTTATAAGGAAGAAGATTCAACACATCCTATTTCTATCTATGGTAAGAGTAAATGGAAAGGAGAAGAAGCTATAAAAGTCTCAGGCTGCGACTACACCATTATTCGTACCTCTTGGCTCTATAGTAGCTTTGGTCATAATTTCGTCAAGACGATGATCAAGCTAGGAAATGAGCGAGAGTCAATAAATGTAGTAGTTGATCAAATTGGCTCACCAACTTACTGCGGTGATTTAGCCTTTTTTATCCTATCACATCTGGAGCAGCTAACAAGTCACAAAAACAACATCTATCATTACTCCAACGAAGGAGTAGCTAGTTGGTATGATTTTGCCTATGAAATCATGAAACTGAATCACCTAACCTGCCAAGTGCACCCCATACCCGCAGAAAGCTATCCCACACCAGCATTGAGACCCAGCTACAGCGTCATGGATAAATCAAAAATTAAATCTCACTATAATATATCCATACCACATTGGAAGGAAAGTTTAGCCAAATGCATTCAACTATTACACCGATAGAGGTTATTGATTTAGAAGAGCTCCTTCAGATAGCTATCCGAGCAGGAGAAGCTATTATGGAAGTATATAATCAATCCTTTGAGGTTATAAAAAAAATAGACGGATCGCCTCTGACCTTAGCTGACAAGAAAGCGAATCAAATCATTACGGATTATCTTTTTTCTAAATATACCATCCCACTCCTAAGTGAAGAGAACGATGATATTCACTATAACACTAGAAAAGATTGGAAGCAACTTTGGATTATAGATCCGCTAGATGGAACCAAAGAATTTATTAGTAAACGAAGGGAATTTACAGTCAATATAGCTTTGGTAGAGTATGGGAAACCTGTCTTAGGAATAATTTATGCCCCTGTTTTCAAAGAAATGTATTTTGCCATCAAAGGTAAAGGAAGTTTCTTTCAATATGGATCAAAGAGGACAAAACTAAAATCCAAATCTAGTATAGATTTTAGAGATAAAAAATTCGTATCATTAGGTAATTCAAATCTAAAGGTAATTTTATCTAGATCACATAGCGATGGGTTTGTATTAGAAGATTATATTGAGCAAGATGACTTCACTATTCAAGCAATAGATATGGGAAGTTCTCTGAAATTCTGCAGAATAGCACATGGACTAGTCGATGTAAATATACGTATGCAACCTACCTCAGAATGGGATACGGCTGCCGCTCAAATCATATTGGAGGAAGCTGGGAGAAATTTAATGAAATATGAAGATTCTACTCCTTTGGACTATAACAAAGAGAATATTTTAAACCCTTATTTTGTCGCTTTTTAGTAAATAATGGCACTAATCTAAACGAAAAAAAAACTATGGTTAAATACTAGAATTTTTCATCCTATTTTTTAACATATGATTAGATTTGAGAGTTAGACACTATAGACTTATGATGCGATTATTGCTGATTCTTCATTTATTATTCATTGTGAGCATTTCTGGTGCACAGTTAAAATATCCTGTGACGAGAAAAGTGAAGCAAATAGACACCTATGGCACTAAGAAAGTAGAAGATCCATATCGCTGGCTAGAAGACGACCATAGTGAAGAAACGAAAAAATGGGTCGAGGCGCAGAATATGCTTACACAGAAGTATCTTGGTAAAATACCCCATAGAGATGCCTTTTTTAAACGAATAGAAGAAATGTATAATTACCCGAAATATTCCACCCCATTTCAAAAAAAGGAGTGGATTTATTGGTATTACAACAATGGGCTTCAGAATCAATCCAGTATTTATAGAAAAAATAAACTCACAGGGATAGAAGAACTCATTATTGACCCCAACACCTTGAGTGAAGATGGAACTACAGCTATCAAGCAATTTGAAATCAATAAAGAAGGAACCCTAGCCGCTATATCTTTATCAGAAAATGGTAGCGATTGGCAGAATATAAAAGTATTGGATCTCACCACTAAAAAATTTCTATCTGATGAAATACTCTGGGTGAAATTTTCTGGAATAGGATGGAAAGCTGATGGATTTTATTACAGTCGATTTCCAGCAGTGGATAAAAGTGAAAGCAAACTCTCTGTTGAAAATATAAACAATCAAGTATATTTCCATAAAATAGGGACGGCACAGGATAGAGATAAGTTAATTTATGAGGATAAATTGCACCCAAATAAGTCTTTCTACGCTTACACTTCAGATGATGAAGATTTGCTATTTCTATCGATTGGGGATAGAGGTACAAATAAACGCGGAAATGCACTATATGTAAAAGATTTAACTGATTCTTTCTTTTCATTTATTCCTATCAAGGATAGTATTACGGACTATAACTACTGGGTTATTGAAGTATTAGAAAATAAAATCATACTAGGCACCAATGAAAAAGCTCCGAATAATAAAGTCATATCCATACCAAGAGCTAATTTTAATCTAGCAGAAAGTCAGGTTCTCATTCCAGAATCTAAGAATGTCATGTCTAGTATACGTTCGTCTGGCAAAAGACTATTTGTGCAGTATCTAGAAGATGTAGCATCCAAATGCACTATTCATAAATACACTGGAGAGAGAATTGGGGAACTAGCTTACCCAACATGGGGCACAGCCAGCAATGTGAATGAAAATCATGACGATAGTATTCTATATTATAGTTTCAACTCCTTAGGCTTGCCGCCTACTATCTACCAATACAATCTAAAAACTGGAGAAAGCATAGTGTTTAAACAATCAGAATTTAAGGGCCAAACTGATTTCACAACCGAACGAATTTTTTACCCTTCTAAGGATGGGACAAAAATACCTTTATTTATCATTTATAAAAAAGGAATCAAACTATATGGCAAAAATCCTACCCTTCTCTATGGCTATGGTGGATTTAATGTATCTCTTCAGCCCAACTTTAGCCCTACCCTAATTCCTTTTCTAGAGGCCGGTGGAGTCTATGCACAGGCCTGCTTGAGAGGTGGTGGTGAGTATGGAGAAAAATGGCACGAAGCTGGTATGAAGTATAATAAGCAAAATGTTTTTAATGATTTTATAGCTGCGGCTGAATTTTTAATTCAGAAAAAGTATACCTCCAATAAATATCTAGCCATCCGAGGAGGTAGTAATGGAGGACTACTCGTAGGTGCCGTTACCAATCAGCGGCCAGATTTATTCCGCGTAGCTATACCGCAGGTAGGCGTCATGGATATGTTGCGCTTTCACAAATTCACCATTGGTAAAGCCTGGATAACGGATTATGGTTCCAGTGAGTCTGACTCCCTTAGCTTTGAAAATCTAAGAAGTTATTCTCCCTTGCATAATATAAAAACTGGATTAAATTATCCGAGTATACTAGTAACCACCGCAGACCATGATGACCGGGTAGTTCCTGCACATTCATTTAAATATGCGGCTACTCTCCAAGAAAAATATAAGGGCAAAAATCCAATGCTTATACGCATAGACTCCAAAAGCGGCCATGGATCTAGCAATACCAAAAAGATGCTTGAGTTGACTGCTGATATTTATTCCTATATCTTTTATGAAATGGGGATCAAACCAAAATTATCTGAAATCGAATAAGTTACTGTTCATTTAGAAGAGAATAAAATAACTGCCGAAATCAGATCTTAAGAACTAATATATAAGCACCTAGTAATTATTGAATATATAGCAGTCTAAAAGAATTTTTAAGTTGCAGTAATCAATTTGAATATATAGTTACCCCAAAAGCTCCCTTGCACTCGTCAATGAAGCAGGGGTAATGCTTTCACCGCTGATCATGCGGGCTATTTCTATCTCTCTATCGGCTTGATGCAGTAGTTTGAGATGGGTCGTCGTCACTTTGTTTTCGGTCGATTTATATACGCTAATATGATGGGAACCTCTACTCGCTATCTGCGGTAAATGAGTGATAGCAATTATCTGATGGGCTTTTGACAATTTATCTAAAACTGTAGCCACCTTATTGGCTACTAGACCAGAAACTCCCGTATCTATCTCATCAAATATCATAGTAGCCAAATCTATTTTCTGAGCTATGAGTGACTTGATAGCTAACATAAATCTCGACATCTCTCCTCCTGATACAGCTCTTTTTAACTCACGAAGAGGACTACCCGCATTCGCTGTAAATAAAAATTCAACGGAATCAAATCCCTTTTCTGACAATTTATTGTCATCTGAAATCAGTTCGATTTGAAACTGACTATTCTCCATTTGCAGCTCTTTCAAATTATCTAACAGTTGGGTCTCAATAAGCGATAAGACATCTTGACGACGTGTAGATAACTGAGAAGCTAATTCTAGACATTTCGTTTTTTGTTTCGATAGCGCTAATTCTAACTCCGAAATCTTTTCATTGAGATTTTCTCCGTATTGCAGCGCTGTAGCTAAATCTTGTTTTAAAACTATTAACTCAGATAAATTGGTCACTTGATGTTTGCGAAGCATTTTATGAATGAACTCCACCTTTTCTCGCAGCTCTATTAATTGCTCCTCATCAAATTCAGTATTGTCTGCTAGAGCTTCATAATCTCTTGCGACTTCACTGAGTTGTTCCAGCGAGTTATCCATCTGCTCATTGATGTCTGTCAGTTCTTTCGAAAATTTTTCAAACTTTCTCAATCTGGATAAAATTTCTTTCAATGAGTCTAAAAGATTTATCTCATCCTGAGTCATTGCTCGAACAGAACCGGAAATCAATTGCTTAATCTCCAACGCATTCTCTGACAATAAATGATCAGCTTCTATTTTCGTTTGATCCCATTCTTCGAAATCGTATTGATTAAGCTCTTGTAGTTGATAAGTCTGAAGATCTTTTTCTGCTTGGCTTTTCGACTGAGAATGCACTAGGAGTTGATGCTCTTTTTGCATAGTCTTCAGACTGGAAAAGGACTGGGCCATTTCCAATTTCAAAGAAGAATTATCCGCGAAAGCATCCACCACTTCCAATTGAAATTCTGAAGACTTCAATTCCAAACTATCGTGTTGTGAATGTATTTCTACTAATCTATTCCCTAGGTCTTGTAATAAAGAAACATTACACGCTATATCATTGATAAACGCCTTGGTCTTGCCATCGGCACTGAGCTCTCGTCTCACCGTAGTCAATTTCTGATAGGGAATATTCACCAGCTGAAACCATAATTCCAATCGAGTTTCACTCAAATCAAACACCGCTTCTATGATACATTTTTTATCAGAAGAGCGCACCATTTGTGTCTGGGCTCGTTCGCCTTTGATCAGACCTAGAGCGCCTAATAATATAGATTTACCAGCACCGGTCTCCCCTGTGATGATATTCAGTCGAGGAGAAAAATCAATTTCTACCTCATCTATTATAGCATAGTTCTTTATTAGTAGCCTTTTGAGCATAGTTTAATCTAAGCGAATTTTTTAGAATCTTCGATAAACTGAGCCAAACCTATATTGGTCAGTGGATGATTTAAAAGACCTTTGATAGCACCGAGTGGGCAAGTAGCTATATCTGCTCCAGCTTCTGCACATTTGACTATATGCAGTGGATTGCGGATAGAGGCAGCTAAAACCTCTGTCTCGAAGTCATAATTTCTAAATACTTCTAGGATTTGATAAATCAATTGCACCCCATCCCAGTTGCTATCATCTATTCTACCTATGAAAGGTGAAATCATAGTAGCGCCTGCTTTGGCAGCGAGCAGAGCTTGCCCTGCACTGAACACTAAGGTGCAGTTCGTCTTTATACCTTTAGATTTGAAATGTTTGATCGCCTTGAGACCATCAGCCGTCATTGGTATTTTTACCACAATATTTTTGGCAATCTTGGCCAATTCTTCACCTTCACTGATCATACCTTCAACGTCTGTAGAAAGCACCTCTGCACTGACTTCTCCCGAAGTGATATCACAGATAGCTTTATAGTGCTTATGAATGGCCTCTTTGCCTTGAATGCCTAATTTTGCCATGAGAGAAGGATTCGTGGTTACACCATCTAGAATTCCCATTTCATGTGCCTCTTTTATCTCAGCCAATACAGCGGTGTCTATATAAAATTTCATTTTGATTGATTTAAATTATAAAAAGGTAAAAGTAAGGTAAATTGAATGCCGAAACTTGCATTTTAATCCACAAACTATGGACATATTAGTTCATGAATATAACCCTGAGAACTCACTAAAATCTTATATCATTAGCTATAACAACTTCACCGTCCTATCTAGCTAAATTTCGCTATTTTTGCCCACTTTTAGAGCCATATGTTAGATAAATTAGAGAGTCTTTTTATTAAATTCAAACAATTAGAGGAGAAATTGAGCGATCCTGAGTCCACTTCCGATATGGATAAATTTAAGGCCCTCAATAAGGAGTATAGAAATTTAGAGCCCATAGCAGAGAGCTATTTGAAATATAAAAACCTGCTATCCAATATAGAATCGAATAGAGATATTCTGAAAAATGAAACAGATGCCGAGCTGAAAGATATGGCTAAGATGGAATTGGATGAGCTAACACCCCTGGTAGAACCTATGGAAGAGGCTATCCGATTTATGCTTATACCCAAAGATCCGCAAGACGAGCGTGATGTGATAATGGAAATTCGCGCCGGAACAGGTGGAGATGAGGCTTGTATTTTTGCCGAAGATCTCATGCGCATGTATACTCGCTTCTGTGACCTGCGAAAATGGAAGTGCGAAATCATGGATGAAAGTGAGGGGACGACAGAAGGGTATCGTGAAGTGGTGCTGAGCATCAAAGGCGAGAACGTCTATGGCGATTTGAAATATGAAAGTGGCGTACACCGCGTACAACGAGTGCCTAAGACAGAATCTCAAGGAAGGCTTCACACCTCTGCAGCTACAGTAGCTGTCCTTTTTGAAGTAGAAGAGTTTGATATCGAGATAAATCCTGCCGATATAGAAATGATTACCTCGCGATCTGGTGGCGCTGGTGGTCAGAATGTAAACAAGGTAGAGACTAAAGTCCAACTCACGCACAAGCCTTCTGGGCTCGTGGTCGTGTGCCAGGTAGAGCGATCCCAGCATGGAAACCGAGCCCGCGCCATGGATATGCTCCGAACTAAACTCTATGACCTAGAGCTAGAAAAGAGAGTGGGTGATGTAGCTAGTCATCGTAAATCACTGGTGTCTACGGGTGACCGAAGTGCTAAAATCAGAACCTATAATTATCCTCAAGGCAGAATCACTGATCACCGTATCAATAAATCCATCTATTCTCTCGATGCCTTTATGAATGGAGATATTCAAGAGATGATCGACTCTCTAAAATTTGTAGAGAATGCTGAGAAGTTGAAAGAAAATGCGATGTAATTAAAGTATTGAGTTTATAGTAATAAACTCTTAGTATTTCAGGTGTAATATTTTAGACCTTATGGTCATATTGATATAAGGCTTTACTCCTTTGCGAAAAACTCTGTGTACTTTGCGGTTAAAATACTAAGATTCTAGCTATTTAGAATGACTTCGCCAGCTCTATCTGTAAAGCTAAAATCAACAACCCCTAAACTAGAGTTTTTTCGAAGTTTTATGCGTGTTTTTAATTGCCATTGCCACTTCATAAATTCAGATAGCCAACCTTGCTTCAAATAAGCGTATACGAAAGGATGTACAGTCAAGGTAAGGTTCTTATCTATTTTAAGTGCGGCTTGGAGTCTATTAAAAATATGCTCCGTAATAAATATGACATTAGAGACTTTACCAGAGCCTTTGCAGCTAGGACATACTTCTCTCGTGTTTACTTTTTCCTGCGGCTTAGTCCTGCTGCGGGTGATTTGCATCAGACAAAATTTAGATAAAGGAAGGACCGTATGACTCGCCTTATCTTTTCGCATAAACTCGAGCATAGACTCATAAATAGCCTCCCTAGTTTCTTGCACCTTTGTGTCTATGAAGTCGATGACTATAATACCACCTATATCTCGCAAACGCAGTTGTCTTGCTATTTCTTTAGCTGCTTCTGTATTGGTTTTAAGTATAGAATCATTGCTCTCAACTAGATCTTTTTTAGCTTTATGCACACCGCTATTGACGTCGATGACGCACATAGCTTCTGTCTGCTCTATAATAAGGTAGCCGCCAGAAGGGAGGGGAATAATCTTGTTGAAAGAAGATTTAATCTTAGGCACTAGATTTAGTACCTCAAAGACTGGTTCTTTTTCATAGGTTTTAATAATATCAGATTTTTCAGGCGCTATCTTGTCAACATAGGTTTGAATACTTCTAGATAATTCCGAACCATGAACATGAATTTTAGTAAAACTATCATTCAATAAGTCTCTCAGTAAGGTATTCGATTTTGATTGCTCCTCAAATAATTTGACAATGCCATTGGATGACTTTATTCGATTACAAATCTCCTGCCATTTTTCTAGAAGTTCATTGAAATCTTCATGAAGCTCTTTTACTGTTTTTCCCTCAGCCACCGTTCGAATGATGACACCCATATTATTAATAGTGAGCTTGGAGGTGATTTCTCGCAGTCTGGAGCGCTCTATTGGATTGGATATTTTCTTAGAGATATTAGATTGTGGCATAAAAGGCGTCAAAACAAGATATCTACCAGCAATAGATAAATCCGCTGAAAGTCTTGCTCCTTTGCTACTCATTGGCTCTTTTAAAATCTGAACAGCCAGATAATCATTTACCTTAAGAATTTCTCCTATTTTACCATCTTTTGGATACTCAGATTTGATAATAAATTTTTCTATCTTCAGAGATTCCTTGGCCAGAATACCATTAAAATAGGCTCTAAATGAAGAAAACTTTTCACCCAAGTCTGTGTAATGCAAAAAGGCTTCTTTTCCTTCACCTATATCTATAAATACAGCATTGAGAGGGGGCATGATTTTTTTGACTCTCGCCCAATAAATATCGCCGACAATGAGGGTATTCTGACGAGATTCGCGATGAAATTCAACTAGCTCTTTATTTTCTAGTAGAGCTATATCACAACCTAAATCGGTGGTTTGTATGACTAATTCACGTTCCATGGCTACATTAACTAACAATAATAATAGGAGACAGAGCTTTAAGAAGCTCTGTCCCTATATGATGTTACAGACTAAGTGGGATTTAAAAATTGAGATAAGAAATTAAATCAAGATGCAAAGGCACTCGACTATTTCTTTTTATGCCTATTTTTTCTCAATCTCTTTTTTCTCTTATGAGTAGCTATCTTATGTCTTTTTCTTTTTTTACCGCAAGGCATACTTTATATTTTTATTTGTGATGAATAATTTAATTAGCTTTCGCTCGTGATTTTAAATCCTGAATGGCCACCTCTAGCTGCTCTTTCATAGGTTGAGGGGTTTTAGAATTATTTTTTACAGTAGTCAAATCTTTTGCGGCTAGTTCAAACTGATTGGTTCGAGCATGGACTTCAGCGCGCATTAGAAGAGCCTCTGTATTTAGTGGCTGCAAAGATAGCACGTTTTCAAGTCTTTGATTCACTTTTTCTATTTGGCCAGATACTAGACCAAATTTGGCCAAAAGTAATTGAGCATCTATATTTTTAGGATCTTTTTTTGCGATACCTAATAGCAATTGGACGCCATCCATAGGTTTATTACTCAATTCTAAAAAGCACTGAGCCAATTTCATTTTAGAGCCTACATTATTAGAATCTAGAGAAATACTTTTTTCAAAACTCTGTATCGCATGTTTCGATACATCATTTACTAGGTTAGAGTCTAATCTAGGATCTGATAAAAGACTAAGGAAATTATTTCCTGTTAATTCCCAAGAATTGGTATTCTTAATGTAATCCGCTTTTCTGAATATTAGCAATGCTGCAATCTCTGGAGCTTGCAATCTTGTGTATTCTTCGATACCAGCAGTCAAAGCAGAAACAGCGCTTAGGCTATCATTTGCATCACTTATTTTGGCCTCTATTTGATTTAATAGGAGTTTGATACTGTCGGCCTGCTTATTTATGAAATTATATCTATACTGCTCTATCGTAGACTGAGAAGTCATGTTAGCTGCTTGCGCAACTCGCTTATTCGTCTTCGTAGGGACAAATAAATACATCCCCACTATGACTAATAGGGCTAACCCAAAAATAAGAAATGTTTTGTTTTTCAAGAAATATGGAAATTATTTTTTGCCATTCTTTACTGCCTCTACAAACTCTTTAGCTGGTTTGAAAGCAGGGATCTGATGAGCAGGAATATTAATTGCTGTATTAGACTTAATATTTCTTCCTATTTTAGCGGCACGCTGCTTTACGATAAAGCTACCAAAGCCCCTTACATAAACATTTTCACCTTTTTCCAATGAAGTTTTTACTTCTTTAAAAAATTGCTCTACAGATACGAGCACATCTACTTTAGGAACACCAGTAGTCTCTGCAATTCTTGCTATTACGTCTGCTTTTCTCATTGATTTTGAATTAATTAATTATAATTTATTGGTTGATTTTTTTACAAGGGTGCAAATATATAATGAAAGTCAATTATTTAGGCGATATTTTTTAGTTTTTGAGATTTTTATGACATTTTTAGTCCTAAAAAACAAATTTAGCTCGCTTCATTCAACATATTTTCTATTTTTTACCACTTTTTCATTTCAATTCTTCTAGTTTTGCAAGTGTATTAATTGGATAGTTTTTCAATATAATATAGAAACCTTTTTTCCTAATTTATAGATCATGTTATCAGTTTCCAATCTTAGCTTACAATACGATAAAAAAGTCCTTTTTGACGAGGTAAATCTGACATTTTCTAAGGGGAATTGTTATGGAGTCATTGGGGCAAATGGGGCAGGAAAGTCAACGTTTGTAAAAATACTCAGTGGTGAAATAGAAGCCACTAAAGGACGAATAGAAATAACTCCTGGCGAAAGAATATCTGTACTAAAACAAAATCATCAGGCTTATGATAGCTATCCAGTTATAGATACAGTCATGATGGGTAATGATAAACTATGGTCTAATATGAAGGCCAAGGAAGCACTCTATGCTAAACCCGATTTTAATGACGAAGATGGAATGAAAGTAGCAGAACTGGAAGCTGATTTTGCAGAAATGGATGGCTGGATGGCAGAAAGTAATGCTGCAGAACTCCTCAGCAACCTCGGTGTAGTAGAAGATTATCATCGTGTACTAATGAGTGAAATAGATGCGAATCAAAAAGTAAGAGTGTTATTAGCACAAGCCATTTTTGGCAACCCAGATATCCTTCTTCTTGATGAGCCGACCAATGACTTGGACATAAAAACAATTGCTTGGTTAGAAAACTTTTTGGCAGATTTTGAAAATACCGTTATAGTGGTGTCACATGATAGACACTTTCTAGATATGGTCTGTACACATATATGTGATATCGATTTTAAGAAAATTAACATTTATACTGGAAATTATTCATTTTGGTATCAAGCTAGTCAATTAGCCTCCAGACAGCGTGCTGATAAGAATAAGAAAGCCGAACAGAAAAAAGAAGAACTTCTAGACTTTATAAGACGATTCTCAGCTAATGCCTCAAAATCGAAACAAGCTACTTCGAGAAAAAAGGCTCTCGAAAAATTAGATATATCTGAAATTCAACCATCTTCAAGACGTTACCCAGGTATCATTTTCACTCAAATAAGAGATGCTGGAAATCAAATTTTAGAAGTTGATAGCTTAGAATCTTCCAATGAAAACGGGGTTTTATTTACTAAAATCGACTTTCAAATCAATCGAGGAGATAAAATAGCGATACTTTCAGAAGATAGTCTTGCTACCAAGTATTTTTACGAAATATTAGCAGGAGAGCGCAATGCGGATAAAGGTGAATATAAATGGGGGCAGACCGTAACCACAGCTTATGTGCCATCAATCAATGATAGTTATTTTACAGATACATTAAATTTAGTAGATTGGCTAAGACAATATAGCGAAGACAAAGACGAAAATTATATCCGAGGCTTTTTAGGTAAAATGCTTTTTAGTGGAGATGATGTATTTAAAAAATCGAGTGTATTATCTGGAGGTGAAAAAGTGCGTTGTATGCTTTCTAGATTAATGTTACAGCAGGGAAATGTACTACTCCTTGAAGAACCTACTGGGCATCTTGATCTCGAGGCTATTACAGCTTTAAATGAAAGTTTAATTGATTTTAAAGGTACCGTTCTTTTCACTTCTCAAGATCACGAATTCACTAATACCATAGCTAACCGAATCATTGAATTAACACCTAAGGGCATAATAGATAAATTAATGACTTACGATGAGTATCTAGCCAATGAGGGTGTTCAGAGCCTAAGAGCTCAAATGTACTCCTAGTATAAAGTTAAAGCGGGTGAAAATTTCACTTTTCATCCGCTTCCGAATTTTATTAAGTAATTAAGAAATTATTTCTACAACTAAGAACTAGCCTAAACTTAATCAGTTTAGAATTTCAATTCCGTTAAGATATCTAAATCTATGACTCAGATAAAAACAAAAAGGTTTAAAAGAGAACTATTAAAATTATCTTTAGCTGAATAATTCCGAATTCTAGGTATTAATTATCCATATTAAATTGACGTTGCTTTAAAAGGGATATCCAACAGCAAAATTAATAACTAGATTGTTTCGCAACCACTCATTATTAAGAGGCTTCGCATCTTGTATAACCCAGTCATTTTTGGACAAATAAGGCACTCTAAGAGGAATACCAACATCGAATCTCATGATAAAATAGTTGAAATCACCCCGCAAACCAAATCCACCACCTAAATACATTTGTTTATAGAATTCTGATAGCTTAAATACTCCCAGCTCATCTTGACTAAAATTAGGTGAAGAATTCCAAATATTTCCTCCATCTAAGAATAGAGCACCCTTTAAGAAACTTACTATATGGAATCTAAACTCCGTATTGAATTCCAAAACCATATTTCCAGTTTGATCACGAGGAAATTGCAGGGTATCTAACCCGAAGACGCCTGGATTGTGAGAACCTGCTCCTATTGTTCTAGGTTGAAATGCTCGCAAAGAAAAAGGTCCTCCTATAAAGTATTGCTTGATATACGGAAGTTTACTTGAATTGCCAAATGGAAAGGCAACTCCGAGTTTCACCCTGCTTTGCAGACTAGATAGGTGAGTTAATTTAGTTGATTTTACTAACTCTAACTGCGTCTTGACAAATTGAGACAAATTAATATCGCCAATATTCACCCCATTGTCATCTTTAGATAAACTAAATAATTGATCTAATAGATAGACTGAATTCCCAGCTGTCTCCATATTTAGCATCATATTTATTGAATTAGATTTTCGCTTACCAACTGAAAAAAAATGATTCCACGAAAAATTAGAACCAATAATAAAGGAATTATTAAAAGATGATTTTAAAAATGGATTTTGATTTAGCGTATTTTGAAATTGCTCTGAAACAGATTTTTCAGGGAAGATAATAGCATTGAAAGCTACAGGTGAATAACTAAATGTTGAATTTTTCTTTTTAGCCCACTGAAATTCAAGATTAGTACCTATATTATGAATATCATAGAATCCTAATCGCTTACTATAAGTATAATTCAAATTAATGAATGTGCGATTAAATACATAATCTTGTTTATTCACTATAAACTTGGGCAATAAAAATTTTTCAATATTATAACCTGCGGCTACAGTCAAATCTGTCCTAGATATAAGACCTGAGAAATTTTTATTCTGATTTAAATAAGCATTGAATTCTAGTGCACCAGAAAGGGATAAACTGAATTTATCAGCTTTACGGGTTAGATTTCTATTAACGTATTTCAATGTAGGTTGTGCACCTATAAATCCAAGAGTAGAATTGTAAAAGCTCTGGTCTAATGATATAGTCCTTTTTGAATTAGGGGATAGCGTATAAACAACATCTAAGTTACGAGCAAATTCACTCGGGAATTTTACAGTTGAATTGATGAGTTTAAAATTATTGAGTTCAGACAACCTTTGAATAGTTTTGTTGATATCGCCTTTTGAATAGAAACTATCATGGTTTTGGTAGATAAATTTCTGAATAAAATTTTCATTGTAAGATTTGTCCTTTGATTGAACGAAAATGATATTTCCTCGGCGCTCAATTATTGAAGTATTGACATTGGCTTGTTCTTTATATGTATTGATAAAAACGTATATACTATCTAATCTATATTTCTGAAATAGAGTGGAATCAGTTTCTTCTAATATTTTCACGTGAACATTTACTTCATGATTCTTATGGAAGGTGTCAAAACTATACTTGATATTATCTTTTGTAAAACTATAATAACCTTTATCATTTGCTACGTAGGTCATTCTCCCTATCTCTCTTTCTAACTTTTCTATATTCAATATATCTCCCTTTACTATGAATGAATTGTAATTCTCTGCACTAATATCTTTTTGAATAGGTGTTAACGTATCTGTATAAATAAATTTAATTTTATAGGGAGATTTGGTCTCCACCGCATAGACAACTTTCGTGCGTTTATCTTTAGTTTGATAATTAACTTTCACCTGATTATCTAAATATCCAATATTGAAATAATAGTTTTCAAGAGCTATCCTGCTACGATCAAGTTTGGATGAATCAAAGAAAATAGGAGATTTACCAACTTTTGTTTTCATGAATTGAGAAAACTTGGTTACCTTTCGTTTATTATAAAATGCCCAAATATGCTGAGACAATGGAATCCCAAGAACGCGCTTGTTTGGCTTTTGTAAGGGTATTTTATAAATCTCATCTTTATAGAAAAAATCGTTGATTAGATCTTTCTCCTGACCTATTAGGTCGATCTGGTTGGACAAAAGTATAGAACTTCCTTCCGGCACTTGTTTGTATATATTGCATGAATAATTGCCTAGCAATAGGAATAGGCTAAAGTATTTAAAAAAATTAATTGCTGATTTTATTGTCAATTCCGTTACTTTGTATATCTTTTTATAGAATTCGTGGTTACAAATTTACAAATTAAATTTATTAAGTCCCTACATCTTAAGAAAAATAGACTAGAATATGGTCAATATATATGTGAAGGTGCGAAAATCGTTCAGGAATTAATTAGTTTTAAGCCTGAATATATTGAAATAGTGTATGCTGCGGATGAATGGTCACTGCCAATAACTGCGAAGAATATCCGACTAGAACGTGTTACATGTAAGGATTTAGAAAAAATGAGTCAACATGCAACCGTTCCATCTGTTATAGCTTTAGTTAATTTTCCAAAAAAAATACCATTTCAACCTGTTCTACAGAAATTTCATCTCTTTTTAGACCAAATAGCTGATCCTGGCAATTTAGGAACTATTATCAGAACTGCGGACTGGTATGGGCATAAACAGCTTTTTCTATCGCCTAACTGCGTAGATCTCTACAATTCTAAAGTCATCCAATCAGCTATGGGATCTCATTTCAGAATGGAATGTGTAGAAATCAACTTTAATGACTTAGTAGCAAATCATACTTTTTCAAGTATATACTCGACAGCTATGCGAGGGAATGACCTCAATCAATTGAAGGATATAACCGGAAGCTTAGTGATAATGGGTAGTGAATCGCATGGAGTTAGCAGCGAACTATTAACTGCTAGTGATTCGAAAATAACTATACCTTCCTTTGGCCAAACAGAATCGCTCAATGTAGCAGTAGCCGCAGGTATAATACTTCACCAGTTTACCACGAATACCTAAATTTGCAATCAGAAATAATAACCCATGGTCATAGGAATAGCTGGCGGTTCAGGCTCAGGAAAAACAACCGTAGTAAAAAAAATAATGAGCTTGTTTCCAAAACAAGATGTCATACTTTTATCCCAAGATAATTATTACAAAGATATTAGTCATTTATCAGCAGAAAGTAGAAAGGAAACCAATTTTGATCACCCAGATTCTATTGAATTTTCACTTCTCGAGCAGCAGATAATACAACTACTCAAAGGCCACAGCGTAGTCCAGCCAGCTTATTCTTATATTACCTGTGCTCGATCTGAAGGAAGGGTTATAGAACCTAAAAAAGTTATCGTAGTAGAAGGAATACTTTTATTTACAGATGCTACCCTGAGACAATTATTTGATGTCAAAATATTCGTAGATACACAAGCAGATGAACGCCTAATCAGATTAATAAAACGAGATACTATAGAGCGAGGACGAGATTCCGCAGAAGTATTGAATCGATATGAAAAGACAGTGCGCCCCATGCATGAGCAGTTTATAGAACCTTCAAAAAAATATGCAGATATCATTGTCCCTTTAGGTGGAGATAATCAGGTGGCTATAAAGGTACTAGCTAGTATGATAAAAAACAAACTCAACGAACATTAAATTTCTATGACTAAAAAAGTATCATTCATCACTGGTGCCAATGGCTTCGTAGGTTCTCACTTAGTAGAATATCTCTTAAATCAAGGACATGAAGTGCATTGTCTGATGCGCAAATCAAGCGATGATAAATGGCTCAAAGGATTAGATATTTTCATTCATCGAAATGGTATCGAAGATATTGAATTTTTAAAAAAGGTATTTTCAGAACATAATGTAAATTATATTTTTCATCTCGCTGGCACAGTCAAAGCTTTTGACTATGCAGGATTTGAAGCGGGAAATGTAAAGCCGACAAAATGTATTTTGGAAGCGAGTTTAGGATTAGATAGCTTAGAAAAAATTATAGTGACGTCCAGTTTAGCCGCTTCGAGAGCGACCAAAGTAGGTCAACCTAATGATGAAACATGCGAACGAATTCCCCTAACGGACTATGGCATGAGTAAGGTAGCCGAAGAAGATTTGGCTATTTCCTATATGGATAGATTACCGATTAGTATCATTCGTCCACCGGTGGTCTATGGTGAGCGGGATGTCGAAGTTCTTTTGTTTTTTAAAACAGTCAAAGCACATTTAATCCCATTAATCGGTTTTACACCCAAGTCTGTTTCACTAGTCTATGTGGGCGATTTAGTCAAAGGTTTTTATGAATGCGCCATTTCTGAAAAATCCAAAAATCAAACCTATTTTCTAGGTGGTCATGAGGATGAATATACTTGGCCCCGCTTGGGAGAACTCTCAGCTAAAATTCTCAAAGTCTCCGCTATCAAGCTCCGAGTGCCACATTCGGTTATCTTCGTAGTAGCATATATTTATGAATTTATCGCCAAGCTCTTCGGACAAGCCGTCACCTTCAATACACAAAAAGGACGTGAAATGGTCAGCGAATCCTGGAGCTGCACTAGCCAAAAGGCTAAACATGACTTCGGATATAATCCCTTAATGACGGTCGAGGAAGGCTTTGAAAGAACAATCAATTGGTATAAAACCAATAACTGGTTATAGGTTAAAGCTTAAATAAGTTTTCAGAAATGGAAAAACTAGTAATACTCTCTGGTGCTGGTATATCCCAAGAATCTGGCATTTCTACTTTTCGCGATGCGAATGGTTTATGGGAAAATCATAATATCATGGAAGTAGCTTCTATACAAGGCTGGCAGAATAATCCTGAATTGGTGCTCGATTTTTATAATCAACGAAGAAGGCAGTTATCCGAAGTAAAACCCAATGAAGCTCACAACATCATAGTGCAGCTAGAAGATCAGTTTGAAGTGATAATCATCACCCAAAACGTAGACGACCTCCACGAAAGAGCTGGAAGTAAAAATGTAATTCACTTACACGGAGAACTCTATAAAGCTTGCAGCGAGAGAAATAAAGATAAAGTAATAGAATGGAAAACAGATATAAATCTTGGTGATAAGGCTGAAGATAATTCGCAGTTAAGACCTTTTATCGTCTGGTTTGGAGAAGATGTGCCGCTGCTAGGCCCTGCGACGGATATGGTTTATGATGCCGACATTCTCATAGTTATTGGCACTTCGCTTCAAGTCTATCCTGCTGCCAATTTGATTCACTTTGCTTATAATGCTAAGAAAAAATATCTCATTGATCCACATTTTCGAGACTATTCTGTTCCGTCTGACTTTGTCAAACTGGCTATGAAAGCGACGGAGGGAATGGCGAAGGTAAGAGATGAATTGCTATTTTAATTTTGTTAGTGACGCTGCGCTTAAACACCAACAAAGGCAGCAGCTTTCAACTTTACTTTCTACTTTTCACTTTCAACTTTAAACTACTCTCTACCACGGCAGTTTTTTCTTCAATTCATTCAAAAGTTCATCTTTCTTTTTATTGACCTCTTCCTCTGCTTTTTTCTTAGCTTCGTTTACTTTTTTCTCTGCTTCTTTTTTCACTTCATCTAGCTTTTTATTCGCTTCTTGAATAGCTTTATTCTTCATGCTATCCGCAGTCTTTAACGCTTGATTTTTTAAATCTTCTCCTGCCTTCTTAGCTGCATCGAGCGCAGCACCTTTCGCATCTGTAGGCTTACCCCCAGACAATATTTCTGGCGCACCTAGAGTTATAGTAGGTTTATCGAAAAATCCTTTTACATTGAGATTTAGCCTTATAGTTTCTGGATTAAAAATACCAATAAATGGCAATTTAAATTTTGAAATTAATCCTGTGACCACACTCGATGCATTGCCTAACTGCGAAAATGGCACATCTAAACCCATTTTATAGTCTATGGATTTATCCAGTCCTTGAAAACCTGTCAGATTGATATCGAGATTATTTGCTCTGAACTTGGTGGGTTGAAGTACTATTCTACCGTTGTCAAAAGACATGTTTGCTTTAATATTGGTAGCCTCCAGGTTATTGAGCTGACTCAGTTTCGTCACACCCGCTATCTGCTGTAATATAGGCAAATCTATCACTTTTGCTACGGGAATAGACACCGTAAAATCTCCATTCAATGTATTGAGGTCTGGGCTCATATCAGGTAGGAGATTCATGGTTAGGTTAGAACTAGAAGAAAGTTTACCCGTCATATACTTCATAATCGGCGCAAGCTTAGGCGCACTCTCCATATAGTTATATACCTGATTGATATCAAACGATTCAATATCATAATGAACAACTGTGAAAGGTTTGGTCTGTCTTACAGTACTATAGATTGCATACATTTTTGCTAGTCCTCCTAGCAATTCAGCTCTGACATTGTTCAAAGTAATTTTCTCCTCCTTTACCGTCATAGAACCTGCAATATTTTTTATATTCATTTTTCCATAAAGCATCTCACCGATAGTGGCATTTCCTGTAAAATCAATTTTATTTGGAACCATTATATACTCAGCCTTTTTGTCAGATTTATCATCCGAAGAAAATTCATTCATATCCACTTTCTGACTTGTGAAATTTAAATTTCCTCGCATCACTTCATCTTTTGACAAGTAGTAGGCTATAAAATTTTCCAATCGACCTTTGATATTAAAATCCGTAGAACCGATATTTCCTACACAGGCAGGCATATCTACGAATTGTGGAGAAAAATTGAGAACTAAATCTGAAATTCGCACAGGCTTTTCCACTGTCGAAGATTCATAAGCCAGGCCTTTCACACTAGCCGTTCCAGCTGCTTGAATAGCCGAATAATTTTTTGACTGCAGGTCTGATTTTCTCGCATTTAAATCCAAATCGAGGTGGAACAAACCTTCTAATTTTTTCACTCCTTCCAAAGGGTAAAATTTCAAGACATCACCAAGATTAATCTTACCTTTCGAATAGAGCTCCAAATGAGGATTTGACACAAGCTGACTAACTTTCAATCTTCCTTCAAAAGGGTCGCTTCCAATAATCATCGAAAATTTTGAAACATCTATCGTCATATTATCCATAGAACCGCCTGGACTTTTTATTGCTGATGCTATTTGAATATTGGAAACTTTTTTCGGTATATCGGGATATTGAAATCCTCCGTTATTGACATTGAATACTATATCCATTTTGGGATAAACAGAACCTCTATAGAGCCCTTCTACTTTCCCCTTCAGATCAAATTGTCCTTTAGTTTCAATACTTTTAAAATCATTTTTATAAATAGCAGGAATGAGAGAAAGTACTTTTTTAAAATCGTTATTTTCAGTTTTAAAATCGAGGCTCATACTCATAGCGTCTTTATCCATCTGCTGTAAGAAGCCATTCACGTTTAATTCTAGGTCATTGAGCTGAATTTTATTGTCACTAAATTTATACTTCATTGCGGCTTGGTCTAATTCTATGACAGATTCATTCTTTAGTTTAACACTCTTCAGATAAGGAACTAATCCTTTAAAATAACTCAACTCTTCAATACTAGTCTCACTAGCATAGTTCACTAGATTATTAGAGAAATTACCGCTAGCCTTATGATTCAACCCATATAATTTCGCAGAATTATTCGCTGGTATGTCTTTATAAATGATATTGACATTATCCAACTTGATTTCTTCTATTGCCATTGAAAATTTAGACTCCTCTTTTTTCTCGCCCGTTTCTTTGCTTATATTCCAATTTGTCTGGCTATCTGCAGCCACTATGGCATAGATATCGGCATTGAATAGCTCCAGGCCATTTATTGCCATTGGTTTTTCTGTTTGAAATACTGATTTTATATCTAGTGCTAATTTCAAGGCCTCCATTTTCACCAAAGTATCGCCAGCAAACTGTCCTATCCCTGATATAGAAGGATTATGAACGACTAGTGTAATATCAGGAAAGTTCTTAACATTTTGCAATAATGAAACATCTATAGACTCAAAATTGAGAATAGCATTCAATTCTTGATTAGCCGCATCTTTAGCCGCTTGCACTATTTTATCTTTGAAAATAAATGGAATAGCAACTACTGTGCCTATCAAAACAATTATAATGACGAGGATACCTACTAATATTTTTCTCAATTTGAAAGTACTTTAATTGTTAGACTTAAAAAAGTCGATTACGTTTAATTACAATAAGTACAGACTCATCTCCATCGCCAATTCTCTGGCCTTTTCGCCTGCTTTTATATCAAAATCTATATCATTAGAGGCATAAATAATTTCACGGGAAGAATTGACGAGAATACCTATATCATCATTCATTAGTCTGTTGCACACAGCACCTAGTGAGCCGCCTTGTGCGCCCACACCTGGTATCAACAGAAAATGATGTGGAATAATTTGACGTATTCTAGTGAAATAGGGTGCCTGAGTAGCACCAATGACGAACATCATTGATTCTTCTGAACCCCACTCCGAACAAGTCTTCAACACCTTTTCATAAAGATATTGTTCTCCTATTTTTTCCAATTCAAAATCCTTGGCTCCTTCATTCGATGTCAAACCTAATACTATTGCCCATTTGTCCTTATGATTCAAAAACGGCTTTACGCTATCGCTGCCCATATATGGGTTGACCGTTAAGGCATCACAATTCATTTTTTCAAAGAAAGCCCTTGCATAAAGCTCAGATGTATTACCTATATCACCACGTTTAGCATCAGCTATGATCAGGTGGGTTTTAGGAATCTCCGCGACTATTTCTTCAAACACCTTCATACCTTTCCAGCCCAGTGCTTCAAAAAAAGCCAAATTAAACTTATACGATACGCAGCTATCTATAGTCTGAGCAATTATCTTAAGGCAGAATTCCTTGACACCTTCCGCATCTTTTGACAAATGAGATGGTAGTTTCAAAATATCTGGATCTAGTCCAACACATAGAAACGATTTTTTGCGCTTAATCGCTGTTATTAAATTTGCTCTATTCATTAGGGTTAGGGATTAATCGGGAAAGCATAAGATTTCTTACCTGCTCCTTCAATGCAGGAATTTCGGCCGCTGTTATCTGCGAAGTATCGATAGGCTTTTCAAAATAGCATCTGACAAAACCTGGAGCCATATCTATTTTATAATTCGGATTATTAATGTGACGCATTCCGACTAAAGTGCTGACGATAATAGGAGATTTCATATCTACAGCTAGACGAAATGCTCCGTCAATAAAATCTATCAATGGCTCATCTGTTTTATTTCTGGTTCCTTCAGGGAATATCCAAACGGAAATACCATCATTGAGTATTTCTTTCATCTTCTTCATCGATTTCACTCGAGAGGTCATACTGCTTCTATCTACTAATACTGCTAGATTTTTTGCTACTACACTAAAGACTGGCACTTTCCCCAATTCTGCCTTAGAAAGAAAGAAAAATACATTATCCCAAGGCAATGTAATTGAATTGATAAAGATATCGTAGTTAGAATTATGGTTGCCTATGATAACATAGCCTTTGTTTGGTTCGAAATTTTCCTTACCGATAACTTTTACAAAGATTCCGCTCAAATAACAAATGCCTACACAGGAAATTTTTTGACTTAGCAGAAGGTTTATTCTTCGTGATCTTTTCCCAAAAATAAGATTGGTAGTCAAAATAAATAAAGCAGTGAAAATAACAATAGGAACTAAAACTATAAAGCAATAAACTCCCCAAATAATTCTAAAAATACGCATAAAGCAAATATCGTACTTATTGTCTCGGTATATAAAATTATTTGAGCAACCGTTTATACATCGGTATCACGTTTTGCAATCCATAGTATAAGCAATCACTTATCAGCCAATGACCTATTGAAACCTCCGCCAATTCTGGGAAATTTTGCTTGAAAAAACCCAAATTATCAAGGTTTAAATCATGTCCCGCATTGACCACTAGGTCGCATTCTAGTGCTACTTTATTTGCTGAAATGAATTTTGAAATTGCCGCATGCTTGTCCTTTGGATAATCTTTAAAATATTGGCCCGTATAGAATTCAATTCTGTCAGCTCCTATTTCTTTGGCTTTTCGAATCATGGCTTCATCCGCATCCATAAATAGGGAGACACGAATTCCTACATTTTTAAATTTTTCTATGATAGGTCGTAAAAAATCTTCTTGCTTTATGGTATCCCAACCTGTATCTGAGGTCAAAATATGAGGTGGATCTGGCACCAAAGTAACTTGTGTTGGTTTGTGCTTTAACACCATTTCGATAAAGTGCTTATCTGGATAACCTTCGATATTAAACTCGCATTTTTCAGTAGGAAGAAATTTACTCAAATCTTCCACATCTTGGAACTTGATATGGCGCTGATCTGGTCTAGGATGAATAGTGATGCCATCTACACCGTATTCCATACATTTTTTGGCAAATTCTATAACATTTGGATAGTCTGCTCCTCTAGCATTGCGAAGAGTGGCTACTTTATTAATGTTTACGGATAGTTTAGTCATGAGCTTTTTTTATTAAAAAAAAACACAAAAATTAACCACCCCAATATTATCATACTGCCCCCAAATACAAAAGGAAATGTTGCTAAATTTTTTCCAAAAATAGCTACAACTAATGGAGGAATAATCTGAGCTAAGGACTGCATCGATTGATTGATTCCTAATATTTCTCCTTGCTGCTCAGGCTGGGCTTGACCAGAGACCAAGGTCAAAAGATTCGGAGAGTTTAAACCCTGGGCTAATGCTAGGAAAAAATTTAGAATCAAAATACCAACGATAGTAGATGGAAAAACCATGGCTATAATTCCTAAGCCGAGGACCAGCATGGTTTTAGAAACGATACTAGCTGGTGCTAGGCTCGGGTTTAGTTTTCTGATTAAAAAACCCTGTGTAAATACTAACCAAAACCCAACCCAACCAAATACATAACCCACTTCAGAGGTAGTAGAATGAAACTTTTCATACATAAATACGGAAAAGAATTGCGTATAGAACGAAAATCCTAAGGTATTGAGAAAAGTGATAGTAAACAGCGTTCTCAAATTGAGAGAAGTAAATGCCTTTTTTACATTTTCTATACCCTTTAAAAAGGTAATTTTAGTATATTTCTTAACATCTAGAGTTTCTTGAAATCTCCACCAAACCAACATAAAATTGGTGATAGATAAAGCTGCAGTGAATAAAAAAGGCGTAGTCAAATCGAACCATGAACAATGGCTAGAATCTGATAAAATTCCCCCGAGTAAAGGTCCAAAAATAAATCCTAATCCGAAAGCCATACCTATCAATGCAAAATTTTTCGGCTTATCTTCAGGTTCAGAGACATCGCTAATAGCAGAAAACAATACAGACAAACTTCCTCCAAAAAAACCTGGAATCAATCTAGACAAAAATAAAATGATCAAACTCTGCTGATATAAGGCTAAGGAAAATAAAGAATAGCCCAGCGCGGTACCTATCATAGATACCATAATAACTCGTTTTCTTCCGAATCTATCACTGAGTCCACCTAATATAGGTGCTCCAAAAAACTGCATGAATGGAAAGGCGGCCATAAGCAGGCAAAACGTCCAGCGAATTTTATCTTCTCCTATTAGCCCAGCAAAATGAGCAGCATCATTAGCATAAAAAATAGCAGGTATCACTGGTATAATAATCCCAATACCTAACATATCAATGAAGGCAGTTAGGAAAATACTAAGTAGAAATGATTTGTTGGTCTTTAATGTGGTCAATGATAATTTTTGAATCTATTAAAATTTATAATTCAAAATTACGAAATCAAAATTATTCTTTATCCATAAACATCTCCATCACTTCCTCACTGACACCTGTATAAGAAAAACCTCCATCATGGAAGAGATTCTGCATAGTGACTTTTTTGGTAAGGTCTGAGAACATAGTGATACAGTAGTCTGCACACTCATCTGCCGTGGCATTACCTAATGGGGACATCTTCTGAGCATAGTTATAAAAGGCATTAAAGCCAGCTATGCCGCTTCCCGCTGATGTCTTGGTTGGAGATTGAGAAATAGAATTAACTCTTGTGCCATTTTTCTTACCATAATAATAGCCAAAAGATCGTGTGATAGATTCTAAATAAGATTTATTATCAGCCATATCTCCATAACCAGGGAAGGTTCTTTGCGCCGCAATATAAGATAATGATAGAACAGAACTGCCCGAAGATAAAGCATCTAATTTCCATGCAGCCGCCAAGGTTCTATGCAAAGATAGTGCAGATATATCCATACCTTTGATAAAATCTTCATGCACAGATTCTGCATACGAACGATTCTTTCGTATATTAATACTCATACCAATAGAATGTAATACAAAATCTACTTTACCTCCAAAATGCTCTATGGCTTTTAAGAACAAATTTTCTAAATCTTCATTTTTTGTAGCATCTGCTGGGATTACAGGAGCGTTGCATTCCTCTGCCAATTTATTTATTTCTCCGAGACGCATAGCCACCGGTGCATTGGTTAAGACTATTTGAGCACCTTCCGCATAAGCTCTCTGAGCTACTTTCCATGCGATAGAGTCTACATTCAATGCCCCAAATATGATTCCTTTTTTTCCTTTGAGTAAATTGTACATACCTATATTAGTTTAAAGTTTTAAAGTTGAAAGTCAAAAATCAAATCTTAAGTGACAAAAGTCAAAAAGACTTTGAACTTTCCACTCAATTTATTTTTCATTTTTTTTAATCTCCGCTACGTAGTCCCAGTTATTCAAAAATCCAGTATCAAAATTACCATTGATAAAGTCTTCGTTATTCATAAGAACTTTATGGAATGGAATAGTGGTATTGATACCTTCTACGACAAACTCTTCCAAGGCTCGCTTCATTTTTTGAATAGCTTCACCTCTCGAATGGGAGCGGCATATCAACTTAGCTATCATACTATCATAGTATGGCTGTACCGTATATCCTGAATAAGCCAGTGTATCTACTCGCACTCCAAAACCTTTAGGAGTATGGAAAGCGCCTATTTTTCCTGGATTCGGGGCGAAATCTTTCAATACATTCTCCGCATTAATTCTTACTTCAATAGCGTGGACGCCTCTTTCAGGCGGAAAATATTCTGAACGAGTAATTTTCTCACCCGCAGCAATCATTATTTGTTCTTTAATGAGGTCAAAGTCCATAACCTCTTCAGTCACAGTATGCTCTACTTGAATTCTTGTATTCATTTCCATGAAATAAAAATTCTTGTATTTATCGACAAGAAATTCTATGGTACCCATTCCTTCATAATTTATAGAAGCCGCCGCTTTTTTAGCAGCTTCGCCCATTTTTACTCTCAGTTCATGATTTACGAATGGCGAAGGACACTCCTCTACGAGTTTCTGGTGTCTACGTTGTATAGAACAATCTCTTTCTGAAAGATGACAGACGTTGCCATGCTGATCACCTGCTACCTGAATTTCAATATGTCTCGGTTCTTCAATAAATTTCTCGATATAACATCTACCATTTCCAAATGCAGCAGCAGCCTCTTGAGAAGCATTTTCAAAATTCTTTTCAAAATCTTCTTCTTTCCATACTACGCGCATACCTTTTCCGCCTCCACCAGCTGTGGCTTTAATCATCACTGGATAGCCCACTTCTAGTGCTACTTTTAGTCCATCTGCTAAATCCTCTATTAGACCATCGGATCCAGGCACTACAGGTACGCCAGCTTTTTTCATAGTATCGCGAGCAGTTACTTTATCACCCATTAGATTCATCATCTCTGGTGTAGGGCCAATAAATTTCACCTTATATTGACTACAGATTTCAGCAAAACCTGCATTCTCAGCTAAGAATCCATATCCTGGGTGGACAGCATCTGCTCCTGTGAGCTCAATAGCTGCAATTATATTCGGTATATTCAAATAAGATTTAGAACTCTCCGGTGGACCAATACAAACGGCTTCGTCTGCAAATTTCACATGCAAACTATCCTTATCCGCCGACGAATAAATAGCCACAGTTTTGATACCCATTTCTCTTGCTGTTCGAATGACTCGAAGGGCTATTTCACCTCGATTGGCAATCAGTATTTTCTTAAACATAAATTTAATTAATAATTGATAATTAACAATTAATAACTAATAATTAATGGCGCACTCTAAAATTCTTAGAGAATGGTATTAATTATTATTCAATAACGAAAAGTGGTTGATCGTATTCAACAGGACTTGCATCGTTTAAAAGAACTTTAGTTATAGTTCCTGCTTGATCACTTTCAATCTCGTTGAATAGCTTCATCGCTTCGATAATACAAATTACTTGGCCCACTTCTACTCTGTCTCCTACTTTCACGAATGCATCCTTGTCTGGACCGCCCGAACGATAGAAAGTACCAATCATTGGAGCTTTAATTGTTTTTTCATTACCCCCAGATTTTACTACAAGCGCTTTTTCTTCGCCGCTATTCGATACTGGAGCAGGTGCCATTACTGCCGGAGCAGCGTTCATTTGCATAGGCAAGGAGGGCATCATCCCGCTAGATACTATCTGGGTGAAACTCTCATTGCTTTTTAGTTTTATTGCAAAATTTTCTTGCTCTATTTTTAACTCACCAATTCCTGATTTGCTAAACATTTTCACTAGCTCTTGGATTTCTTTAAAGTCCATATTCTAAAATTTTAGATTCAAATATATAAATAAATAGTTATTCTTGATTTAATTATTAGGATTTTACACGCTCCACATAAGCACAAGACTCCGTATTGATTTTTACCATATCTCCTTCGTTTACAAAGAGTGGCACCTGAATTTTAGCTCCTGTTTCTACCGTAGCCTCTTTAGTAGCATTCGTAGCTGTATTACCCGCTACTGCGTCATAAGTCTCTGTGATTTTTAGCACTATAGATACAGGTAACTCTATAGTGAGAGTTTCTTCTGTCTCTGCATGCAAAAGCATTTCCACAGATTGTCCTTCTTTCAGAAGCTGAGGATTATTGATCATATCAGCATCGATAGATACCTGATCATAAGTCTCGGTATTCATGAAGTGATATCCAGTTTCATCGTTATATAGGTATTGAAACGTCCTGCGCTCCACTCTGGCAGTTTCTATCGAATGGCCGGCAGGAATCGTTTGATCTATAACCTTCTTAGATTTCACATTCTTTATTTTAGTTCGCACGAAGGCAGGGCCTTTTCCGGGCTTTACATGCAGAAAGTCTACAACTATCCACAATTGCCCATCGATTACCATACATAGCCCTTTCTTAATTTCTGAAGTACTAGCCATTTTAATTTTGAGTTTATTTTGATGCAAACCTAAGGATTTTAGACTAAACCTATATTTTAAAACGATATTTTACAGCTTTATAATTGATATTCAGATAAATGAGACCTATTTCACTATCTAGACCTAAACTACTACAAACTGTCTTGTGATATCGATAACATTTTACGTTTTTTTATAGGTGCAATGGTAAAATAAATTTGAAATATCCGTCTAAAAGTATAGAGATTTGCATTCTTAAAAATAATTAACCCTCTAAAAATAAATTAAATGAAAATTACAGTAGTAGGAGCTGGTGCCGTAGGGGCCACATGTGCTGACAATATCATGAGAAAAGAACTGTGCGAGGAATTGGTGCTACTCGATATCAAAGAAGGATTCGCTGAGGGTAAGGCCTTAGATATGTTACAAACTGCATCTTTATTAGGATTTGACACCAAGGTAACAGGTAGCACGAATGATTACAGTAAAACAAGTGGCAGTCATGTAGCGGTTATTACATCAGGTATTCCTAGAAAACCAGGTATGACACGTGAAGAGCTCATTGGTATCAACGCTGGTATAGTGAAAACTGTCACGGAAAATTTATTAAAATATTCTCCTGAGTGCATCATAGTTGTCATTTCCAATCCTATGGATACCATGACTTATCTTGCTTTGACTAGCTCCGGCTTACCAAAACATAGAATCATAGGTATGGGTGGCATTCTAGATAGTAGTAGATTCAAGACCTATTTGCAACAAGCAATAGGCTGCTCGCAGCATGACCTTCAAGCAACAGTTATCGGTGGTCATGGTGATACTACGATGATACCATTAACTAGATTAGCTACTTACCAAGGCGTTCCTTTATCCAATGTACTTACAACTGAGACAGCGGCTAAAGTTGCAGCAGATACTATGGTTGGCGGAGCTACATTGACTGCTATGCTAGGTACATCTGCCTGGTATGCGCCAGGTGCAGCTGGTGCCGCACTGGTAGAATCTATCGTGAGAGATGAGAAGAGAGTCTATCCTTGTTGTGTGAAATTGGATGGAGAATATGGCCAAAATGATATATGTCTAGGAGTACCAGTAGTGATAGGAAAAAATGGTTGGGAGCGAATCATAGAGCTAGATCTAAATGAAGAAGAGAAAGGATTATTTGCTAAATCTGCCGATGCGGTAAGAAGTATGAATAGTGTATTAGCTACACTATCTTTATAGTTTTCACCTGATAGAAATTAACACGTTAAAGATAATTTATTATCTTTGTTTTCCAATTTCATAAACTTGGAATGGTTGCGTAGCTTAACTGGATAGAGCACCTCACTACGAATGAGGAGGTTAGGGGTTCGAATCCCTTCGCGATCACATATTATAAAAAGCCCCTTAAGAGATTGAGAGGCTTTTTTTATATGTGATGAAGGTTTTTTTAGGGTCCCTGTCTACAAGATGCAGTCAGGTAGGGAATCCCTTAGCGAACGCTCTCTATTAAAATTAAAAACTAAAAAGACCATATTTAGTTTTATCAGTGAAATCGCCATTCACAACTATATTATTTCCAAAAAATAAAATCTTATTTTGAACCGGTTTGGAAAAAGCAAAAGGCTTGAAATTACAAGCTTTGATAGCTGGTTCATACAGAAGCTTCGGCTCTATATATTTTCCATCAGATACGGAAAAATAAAGAGAATATCTATTTCTTTCAAATAGAGCTAAATATCCCGAAGTTCTCTTTTCATTAAGTATATTATATAATAATCCTAATTTATTTCCTGTTAAAAATGCCAGAGTTCCTCCATAATTGGAGCTTGCCGGAGAACCAAAATCATTCGCCTTATCAAAATAAATCTTACTCTCTAAATTTAATTTATTGTCTAGCTTACAAATAAATATATCTCCATAGAACTTAACATACCCTAAAAAGTACATTTTTGAACCATTCATTTCACTAAAACTTTCTATTTGATCGTACTCCTCCAATAGAAAATAATATGACCCATCGCTTAATCTATGCAAGCTATGTGGTTTAAATTTTTGAAAATCACATTTTCTATTGTCTAAATTATCCTCAATTTCAAATTCCGAAGCATTGATTTCATTAATAAAATCAGCCTCTCCAGACCTATTAAGTGAATAAAATTCAAGGCTAGTCATTTTTTCTCCATACCTGGGTTCATTTGCTAAAACATAAATTAATCTTACCTCATTTTCAAACACATTAACTATAGAAGCGCTTTGAATATATTTATTTTTATGTTTTAACTCAAACTGAGATGATTTGTCATGATCTCCTATATATAACTTTCTCGTTGATTTTATTTTTTTACCAAACATAGCAGCCCCTTCTTTACAGTTAAAGCTAATGAAAGCAACCCCTTCATTTGAAACTAAAAAAGATTCAATCAAAAACTCCCACTCTGAATTACGATATTCTTGTTTGGAAAAATGGACTAATTCAAGGTTTTTATTTAGGACTAATAAATAAAATCTATGATTATTAAAATTATGATATCCTTTCTTAAATTCATGTGCTAAATAAAGATTATACTCTCCATTTTGCGAGGTACACTGCTTAAATGCCGTATACTTTAACTTTGAAACGTCTTTAAAAAAGTCTAGATAAGGTTCACTTGATTTATCAAATTGACCACTACTAATTTCAATAGTACTATTCGCATCTACAGAACAATTGTCTGATACAGGAATAGCTTGTAATTCATTGGTTGGTCCTAAATTGATAGAAATTAAATAAGGAATTTGATTTTGATATGCAAAGCCCAATACCCTTCGTGATTTAAAAAATTCCTTGTTTTTCTTATTAAGATTATAACTGCATTTTCTGGTTAGATTTGAATCAAGAACTGTAATCTCAACAGAATGATATTCATCTTCTTGTCTCATTGTTAGTATAGACGAATCATTTCTTAAAATACAGCTAAACGAATTGTGCGGATAGTAGCAGGATGTTTCATTTAATTCGGATGACCATTTCATCCTTGCCAAATTATCTTCAGTCAAGCTATCTATATCGGATTGAGCAAAGAGAACCAAAGGAAAAAAACAAAATAGTCTCCAGCAATATTTTATTGAAGTCATAATATATTTTTAATAATTTAAAATACCTTTAAGCCTGCGCCACCTTTATTGGTCTCGCATCCGCATACGTGTGCATTCCAAAATTCTGCGACATACAAAGTTGTGGATTTTTGACATGCCATTCAAATTCGTCTCGGAAATGTCGAAGCGCAGCCGCTACAGGCCATGCAGCAGCTTCACCGAGTGGACAAATTGTATTTCCATCGATAGATTTTTGAATATCCCATAACAGGTCTATGTCTGACATGGTTCCATGTCCGTTTTCTATTTTATGAAGCACTTTTTCTAACCAACCAGTACCTTCACGGCATGGGCTGCACTGTCCACAACTCTCATGGTGATAGAAGCGGGAGAAATTCCATGTATTTCGTACGATACATTGATCTTCATCATAAAGCATAAAGCCGCCAGATCCTAGCATAGTCCCCGATTCAAAGCCTCCATCATTCAGGCCTTCGTAGCTAAACAATCTATCCTCTCCATTGGCAGTCTTAGTCACCAAATAATTAGGAAGAATAGGCATAGAACTCCCTCCAGGAATGCAAGCTTTCATTCTTTTTCCCTTAGGTATTCCACCTAGCCATTCATCGGAGTATATAAACTCTTCCATCTTCATACCTAGCTCTATTTCATAGATACCTGGTTTATTGATATTTCCTGATGCCGAAATTAATTTAGTTCCTGTTGATTTACCGATACCAATTTTAGCATACTCCTCTCCACCTAACTCTATAATTGGAACTACGGCTGCTATTGTCTCCACATTATTCACTACCGTTGGGCACTGATATAGTCCTTTGACGGCAGGGAAAGGCGGTTTATTTCTAGGATTCCCACGCTTTCCTTCCAATGCTTCTAATAATGCTGTTTCTTCTCCACAGATATAGGCTCCCGCACCTGGAGTCACATAGATTTCACAATCGTAACCAGACTTCAATATATTTTTTCCTAACCATCCATTGGACTTTGCTTCGGCTATAGCCTTTTCCAATATATCTACTATCCACATATATTCACCTCTGATAAATATATGACCAACATTGGCTCCTAGTGCAAAGCAAGAATTGATCATTCCTTCTATCAGCAGATGGGGGATTTTCTCCATTAGGAATCTATCTTTAAACGTACCAGGTTCTGACTCATCTGCATTGACGACTAAATACCTAGGAATACCATCTGGCTTGGCTAGAAATGACCATTTCATGCCTGTAGGGAAGCCTGCGCCACCGCGGCCACGAAGACCAGATTTCTGAACCTCTTCCACGATTTTCTCAGGAGTCATTTTCAATGCCTTCTCTGTAGAAGCATAGCCTCCATTTTTTCTATACACTTCGTAGGTCTCTATGCCTTCGATGTGTGCATTTTTAAGTAGTAGTTTACGTGACATATTCTTATCCTTTTGCTTTTAATTCATCTATTAATGCATCTATTTTCTCGGGTGTCAAATGCTCTCTGTAGGACTTACCCAACTGCAACATAGGCGCGTAGCCGCAGGCTCCGAGACATTCTACCTCTTTAATGGTGAATAATCCATCAGCAGTCGTTTCTCCGGTCTTGATTCCTAATTTTTTACATGTATAATCTATCAAACTTTCTACACCCATGGTAGCGCAGGTAGCAGTATGACAAAATTCTAGCATATATTTTCCTACAGGTTTTAAGTTATACATAGAATAGAAACTAGCTACCTCATAGACTTCTATTGGTCTTAGATTCAATATTTCTGCTACATAATTCATTGTATTGACACTGAGCCAACCCCCAAATTCCGCTTGCGCTAAATGCAATACTCTCAAAATAGCACTCTTTTGTTTGCCCTCTGGATACTGCGCTGTAATGCGCTGCACCTCTTGCATGGTTTCTGACTTAAATTTTGGTTTTTCTGGTGATTCGGTTACTTTTACCATACGTATTTCTATTTGATATTCTGTAAGTTGAGTTCAATTATATATTGCATACTAATATCTTTAATTTTTCTAAAGACAAAGGTAAAGATCATAATATATAAGAGGTTTGATAGGATTGTTTTAAGATTTAGGAGATTTTCAGCCGCTGATTCTTTTATATAAAACAAGACTGCGAAAGTAAATATAGATGCCGCCATATACTCGCTATTCCAGAGGAGTAAAAACAATATAGCTACTAAAAAATTAGAATAACTGAGTCTTTCTTTAACTATTAAAGGAAGCATAAGCCATGAAAGGACTAATCCAATAAGAAAAAATAATATGCTAATTAATTCTGACATTGTTTTATTTAGGCATCTAATTCTCCAGCTATTACATTCATACTGCTCATAGTCAAAATGGCATCACTTAATACCGAGCCTTTGATCATCTCTGGATATGCCTGATAATATATAAAGCATGGCCTTCTGAAATGCAATCTATATGGACTGCGCCCCCCATCACTTTGAATATAGAAACCTAGTTCTCCATTTCCACCTTCTACAGCAAAGTATACCTCGCCTTTTGGCATTGGTACTTCACCCATAATGATTTTAAATTGATAAATCAGTTGCTCCATTTTTGAATAAACATCCTGCTTTGGAGGCAAGAAAAAGTCAGGTACATCTGCATGCGTTTTACCTTCTGGCAGATTCTCGTATGCATCTTTCATCAATTTAAAACTCTGACGAATCTCTTCCTGGCGCACGGTAAATCTATCATAGGTATCTCCGTTGACACCAACCGGCACAGTAAAATCAAAATCTTCATAACTAGAATAAGGCTGAGCTATACGAATATCATAATCTACACCTGTAGCGCGCAAATTAGGTCCTGTGAATCCATAGGCCAAGGCTTGCTCTGCTGAAATAGGTCCTGCACCAATACAGCGATCCATAAAAATTCTATTTCGCTCTAAGAGAGAATTAAACTCTTCAAAAGCTGCAGGGAAGTCACGAATAAATTCTTTAAACAATACATGAAAGCGAGGAGAAAAGTCTCGCTCAAAACCTCCAATTCGACCCATGTTAGTAGTCAAGCGCGCGCCTGCTACCTCCTCATACATGTCATAAATTTTCTCTCTCCATTGCCATATATAGGTAAAACCAGTTAGGGCTCCTGTATCTACGCCTATCACACTATCACAGATGATATGATCTGCTATACGCGCCATCTCCATCATAATTATGCGCATGTAATCTACCTTCTTAGGCACTTTTATTTTAGCCAATTTTTCTACTGCCATGAGGTAACCTATATTATTAATAGGAGATGAGCAGTAGTTCAATCTATCCGTCAAAGTGGTTATCTGATAATAGGCTCTATGCTCAGCAATTTTTTCGAATGCTCTGTGTATATAACCGATTGTAGGTTCGGAACTTAGTATTCGCTCACCGTCTACCTTGAGTACATTCTGAAATATACCATGCGTAGCTGGATGCGTTGGACCTAGATTCAGTGTGGCTATTTCGCCATCAAAATTGTCGGAAATTTCTACTTGTGATTTATTCATAATCAATTCTTCTAATCTAATTTCTATCTACCAAAATATTTATCCTCTTTATCATCTCTCGTAGCATCTTCCAGCCTATACTCCTTTCTCATAGGGAAATAATCCATATCGTCTACATTCAATATTCTCCTTAAATCTGGATGACCTTCAAATTCGATACCGAAGAAATCATATTCTTGTCTTTCCATCCAATTTGCAGAAGGGAATAGACTCGTCACTGATTTTATTTTTGGATGGGCTATTGGGAAATATGATTTTAGTCGCAAACTATAACCCGTGACTAAGTTTTTAACTTGATACATAACTCCTAGCTCAGCACCTGAATGATCTGGGAAATGAAGCCCACAGAGTGTAGTCAAAAAATTTAGCTTCAATATTGAGTCATTCTGTAAATAATTCAAAACATTATAAGCATGATCTCCGGATTCTAGATCTATGATAAGTGTATCATTATCCACCTTGTAACATTGAATTTTATCTCCAAATTGAGCATTAAGCTCTTTTAAAACTTCTTCGTGATTTGGCATGTAATTAATCTATATTATAGGATTCAAGTAATTTTTGATATTCTGGCATCTCTCTTCTTCGCACAGATTCAGACCTTGCAAACTCTTGTATTTTAATCACACCTTCAATAATCTGTTCTGGTCTCGGTGGACAGCCCGGCACGTAGACGTCTACGGGTATTACTCGATCGATACCTTGAAGCACAGAATAGGTGTCGAAAATTCCTCCACTACTAGCGCATGCTCCTACAGCGATTACCCACCTTGGTTCAGCCATTTGCTCATATACTTTGCGAAGTATTGGTCCCATTTTTTTAGCTATAGTCCCCATTACCATGAGCATGTCTGCCTGACGAGGAGAGAAACTTAATCGTTCGGATCCAAAACGAGCCAAGTCATAATTAGGACCCATAGTACTCATAAATTCGATACCACAACATGAGGTAGCAAAAGGCAATGGCCATAAAGAATTAGCGCGAGCCAATCCGATAGCTTCACTAAACTTAGTTAGCATAAACCCTTCTCCTTGATGAGATTCGATTTGCTCTATTTTTATTTTATCTAGTTGGTTCATTTTATAATTGTATTAGGTACAAAGTATGATGTATTATGATTTCTTTAATGTTAACTGTAATTTGTATATCATATTCTGAATTAACTTTATATTTTCAATTTTCATGCTTGGATCGAACCCATTTATTAGACCCAGTTCCTTTATTAATATTTATTGTGTCATTAACTCATTAGCAGAAGCATTCGCAATTCCCACAAAATGATAAAACTCCCCATTATTATTTCTTCCAGCACCTTCTGCAATATTTGAAGGAATGGAAACTGCACTTCGTCTTATTTGTTCACTAATCGCATACTTTTCTTCTTTAGGCATATTCGGTAAAATTAAATAAACCTCCTTAACTAATTGAATTGCATTTTGCCATACTTTCAAATCTTCAAACCGATGCATCTTTAATCCTTAATACCTTGTACCTAATACCTAAACTACTTATTCCAATCTAAAACTCCTTTCTTCAGCACGTAGTAAAATCCGCAAAGGAAAAAGGCTACGAATATTAGAACCGCATAGAATCCTTGCCAGCCCATATCCAAAAAATTGACTGCATAAGGGTAAAAAAACACCACTTCCACATCAAAAAGCACGAATAATATAGCTACAAGAAAATATTTAACTGAAATAGGAAAGCGCGCATCCCCTTGACTATCTATACCACACTCAAATGATTCATTCTTTGCTTTTGAATTTCTCTTAGGGCCTAGAAAGTGGGTACCTACTAGTGTAAGAAGAACAAAACCAATGGATACTATGGATGCTAAAATTATAGGAATATAAGAGTTCATTCTATCTAAAATTGTAACTGCAAATCTAAGAAAATAGGTCTAATTGAACTTATTTAATTTAGGATAAAAATAAGAAGCTCAAAACTAGGAGAAACCAATCCAATTTTAACCAACCTAAATCTCTTAAAATACAATTTCACTCAATTTGAGGTTCAATTTAAATTATTAAGTTTTATTTCTTTAAGGTTAATGTAGCTTTGCCTTGTAACTAAGTATGAGATTTGAGTGAAAAAGTTCAGGCATGTATGGATCTATATTTGTTTAATTGGAATGATTTTTCTACCTATTTTATTAATTATATTCCCAAAAACCTTTTTTGATAACGGACCAACCATCTGCATTTATACCTTGCTGACTGGAATGAACTGTTATGGATGTGGCATGACCCGAGCCTGCATGCGACTAATTGATCTTGACTTTGCAGGTGCCTGGGAATTTAACAAACTATCATTCATAGTATTTCCTACCTTAGTCTTTTATTATGCTAGATATTTCATCTATTTAATGCGCAATGCAAAGGCTCAGCTATCCACTAAAAAAGACACTAGTATTTCCTAAAAAGATAAAAAAAATAGATATGTCAGAAATTAGTTTTATATTTGCATTAAGATCAAGTATAAAATGAAGAAACTATTTGTTTTTTTTGGTTTAATTTGCGTTTTAATGTCCTTTACATTTCTAGATAAAGAGGGTATTAACAGCTTGAGCGTATATCCTCACCCTATCGTGAGAAAAGCGAAGATCAACTGCGATGTAGAACTGAGACGACTAGAAGTTTATAATCTACTGGGCAATAAAGTCATGGAAAAAGATGGTCAAGGTGAATTAGACTTCACAGACTTACCTAGTGGCTACTATCTTATCAAAGCTTATTCTGATAAAGGGGATATCGTCAAAAGAGTTCAGAAGAACTAAATATTCATGTCAGTTTTTAAACGTCTAACTCTTCCGGGATTTGAGAGGGTGCCTATTCATAAGGTCTTTGGGCTATTGATTCGTGAGATTCGCTCTCCCATTATGATATTGCGAGCCAAAGCGATAGCTTACAGTTTTTTCTTGGCTATCTTTCCTTCTATCGTTTTTTTATTCAGCCTTCTATCCTATTTGCCTAAAAGTAGAGAGCTCACAGAGAATATACTAGGCTATCTCAATAGAATGTCGCCAAATCAGCAAATGATAGAAATGTTCAAACCTATCATAAACGAAGTGATGAATGGTCCTAAAGGAGGCGTTTTATCGCTGGGGTTTTTATTGATTATTTTCTTTATGAAAAACGGGGTAGTCACCATGATGCAATCTTTTAATGTACACTTTGATGTTCGCTCTGGCAAGCTATTCTTGAAAAATCAGCTCATTTCTATCGTCATAACCATTGTAGTCCTTTTTTTATTTGTATTGACTATCATACTTCTCGTCATGGGTAAGTTTCTTATGCAGAAAATATTTGACTTTTTTAGTTACGATGGGCAAGTCTTAGTTATACTTATCGATTTACTGCGTTATGCTATCAGTATTAGTCTTAATTTTTTAGTGATCTCTATCCTCTATTACCTAGGTCCAATTCAGAGACCAGAGCGATTTAAGATTTTCACGCCAGGATCTATTGTAGCTACCACTATGATTGTTGTTGTTTCCTATTTATTCTCCTATTACATAAAGAATTTTGGAAACTATAATAAGGTCTATGGTTCACTCGGAGTGCTTATCTTTATGCTTATTTGGCTCTATTGGAATTCATTGGCTATTCTCATAGGCTATGAGATGAATCGCAGTATAGATGTCCTGCGCAAGAAGACCAAGAGGAAATAATGTTTTTTTCTTTTTTCATTATACTTTCTTCCAACTAAAAATTCCTTCTTTTATTGCAAGGTTGTAGAGCTCTCTGTAGCAGAGTACAATAGTGAGGAAGAAAAGGGCAGCTACAAACTTAGAATCATAAATAATAACGCCATAATATTGAAACTTTAAACTTCGCAATACGCCATCAATATTGAGAAGGTAGGCTAGACTCCCCAGAAGACCAATATACCACTTTCTACTGAGAATAGAATAAAGCACCAGAAAAAAAATAGCCGGATGACTATAGCGCTCATGCATTTGGGTGCAGAAAAAGAAAAATAAAAGAGGCACCATGCCAAATGTGAGGACCGTGATAGGCGCAAATAGCTCTTGACTAGAATGAAGAAGCCACCGTTTCATCACTTGAATAAAAAGAGGCAAAAGAGCGAAAAAGCTCATGAGGAAAAACAAAAACAAGCCCCATTGCTTATAGGTAAAGACGATAAACCTCTCCGTATCGTGCGTACCTCTGGCGTCTATGCCTACTATAGCAAACCATAGATTAAAAGCATTAGCAGAAATTAAAGGCTGACTATCGACCAGACGAAAAAGGGTATTCCAGACCATATGGAGATTATCAGTCAGTATAAACGGCAAAAAAATCAAATACTGAAGTGATACTAATATGAAAAGATCTAATAAGAAGGTCTTGATATTTTTTCCAAGGTAAATAAAGAAGACAATAAGCAGGATTAATGGTAAAAAAACGATAGACTGTAATTTCAGATTGATGGCTAATAGATAAGAAATCATAGCCCAGCGAGGCTGCTCCCGTGTGAGGAAATAAAGACTCAAGGCTACAAAAAATGTCATAATCTCATCTACCTGACCCCAGACCAATGTATTGTATAGCACGGCTATATTGAGCAGGTAGAAAATACCTTGTGGCAATTTCTCCTTAGTATCTAGCAAGCGAATAAATAACAACATGATATAGCTACTTCCTAGATGAAATAGAAATACAACCATCTTAAAATAGTTTATATCGGTATAGATTCTATCGATACTTTCTCTGCTATGACCGTATAGGTATAATATATAGTGGTAGGCAGGCAGATAGTCTGTATCGGAGTAGTAAATATTAGTCAATCCATGCATACGGATAAAGGCCGACCAATCCGCCCAGCAACTTATATCCCCTTTATGACCATGGTCTGGGAGGATAAATAGTACCACCAAAAAAAGAAGACCAGCTAAAACAAAAAATTGTTTCTGCCAGTCTTCCATTTGAAATTTAAACTGCATTTATTTCGTTTTCTCTGCCCTAGTTTCAGAGGTCTCCTCTTCTACGGCCGGTGATGCACCGCCTATTTGCAATTTGATTTTAGCTTCCATTTCCTTAGCTACCTCTGGGTTATCTGCAAGAAATTGTAAGACGGCATCCCTGCCCTGGCCTATCTTAGTGCCTTCATAGCTATACCATGAACCACTTTTTTCTAATACGTTGAGCTCTATACCGAAGTCTATAATTTCACCGACTTTAGATATACCTAGTCCATACATAATGTCAAACTCACAGACCTTGAATGGAGGAGCGACTTTATTTTTTACTACCTTGACCTTGGTTCTGTTTCCAATGATCTCTCCTTCCTTATCTTTTATCTGCGCTATTCTACGGATATCTAATCGCACCGAAGCATAATATTTTAGAGCATTACCACCTGTAGTGGTCTCAGGATTTCCAAACATAACTCCAATTTTTTCTCTCAATTGATTGATAAATATACAACAACTATTCGTCTTACTAATTGTTCCTGTCAGTTTCCTCAGTGCCTGAGACATGAGTCTCGCATGCAGTCCCATTTTGCTGTCTCCCATTTCTCCTTCAAGTTCACTCTTAGGGACCAAGGCTGCTACCGAGTCTATCACGCACACATCTATCGCGCCACTTCGTATCAAATGATCGGCTATTTCTAGTGCCTGCTCACCATTATCTGGCTGAGAGATAAATAAATTATTGGTATCCACTCCTAATGCTGCGGCATAGGTTCTATCAAAGGCATGCTCTGCATCTATGATCGCACAGATACCCCCTTTTCTCTGCGCTTCGGCTATAGCATGAATAGCCAGCGTAGTCTTACCTGAAGACTCTGGTCCATATATCTCTATGATACGGCCTTTAGGAAATCCTCCTATACCTAGTGATAAATCTAAGCCGATAGAACCCGAAGGTATGGTATCTACCGCTATGACTCTGGAATCGCCCAAGCGCATGACTGTGCCCTTTCCATAAGATTTTTCTAGAACACCTATGGTGCTCTCTAAGGCTTTCATTTTCTGTGTTAAATCTGACATACTGATTGTTTTTATATCTTTAAAATTAAAATTCTACTGAGTTAATACAAAATTAATTCAATTCAAATGAATGATTCCTTTATTTTTGTTTAAATCAATACTGCAAATATAGGACAACAAAATGACATAAAATGACGTTTAAGAATTATTAGTGGAGATATTTTATACCGTAAATGAATTAAGAGCATATACTCAAAATCAAAAAGCGTTAGGCATGGTCATAGGATTTGTGCCGACTATGGGCGCGCTGCATCAGGGGCATCTCTCACTCATAGCACGCTCGAAGGCTGAGTGCAATCTAACCTTAGCCAGTATTTTCGTGAATCCTACCCAGTTTAATGATCCTAAAGACTATTACAAATATCCGCGCATGACGGAAACCGATGGTCAAATGCTAAGAGAACATGGCTGCGATATCCTCTTTCTACCCAGCGTAGATGAGATGTATCAGCATCTTCTGCTAGAGATATCTCCTTTAAATATCGGATACCTCGATACGATATTGGAAGGAGCCAAGCGTCCGGGGCATTATCAGGGCGTAGCTACAATAGTAGAAAAACTATTCCTTTCTGTGCAACCAGACAAGGTCTATTTGGGCCTCAAAGATTTTCAGCAAATCAAGGTCATAGAAAAACTAATTCGAGATAAATACATGCCCATAAAAATAGTAAGCTGCCCTACGCTACGCGAGCCCAATGGACTGGCTATGAGTAGCCGCAATATGAGACTATCAGAGGATGGCAAACAAAAAGCGGGTGATATCTATCAGGTCTTAGATTTTATACAAAAACATCGTGCCATAGACACTCCAGAAATAGTGCTAGCGAAGGCTAAGGACATGATAGCCTCTAAAGACTACTGGGATCTAGAGTATCTAGAATTGCGCCATGCACAGGACCTATCTGAGATTGACCTAAAGCATTGGCAGGAAGGTGTGGATTATGTAGCCCTCTATGCCGGTTGGCTTGAAGGAGTGCGGCTGATAGATAATCTCTGTCTGTAAAAGCCTGTCATCGCGGCTCATCTTTTCGTCATCACGGGTCAGGTAAACACTATAGTGGCTATATTATAGGATAGGTAGGGTGATATGGGTTCTGTGGTATAAATCATAAATTTACTAACACTCGAACTTAGTCGGAGACAATCATCAGCAGGGTAATCTACTATGCACTTCAAAAAATAATACAAAAGAATCAATGAGTTCAACTATTTTGATGGAAATTTTCAATTTTCCGATTAGTTCTCGCTTTCTGTTTAAATTTGTGGTTGTTACTTCATTAAATATACAGATATGAAACTAAAATTATCCCTACTACTTCTGCTCATCACTGCGGCTAGCTATGCGCAGACCTTTACACTTCAGAGCAGAGATCTCGGTGGTCAGGCTACGATGAGGCAAGTTTTCAAAGGCTTTGGCTGTGAGGGAGAGAATATATCTCCGCAACTTTCCTGGTCGAATGCTCCTAAAGGCACTAAAAGTTATGCAATCACTATTCATGACGAAAGCGCGCCGACTGGCAGTGGGTGGTGGCATTGGTTGGTCTTTAATCTACCAGCCACTACCACAGAACTAGTAGCCAATGCGGGCGATGTAACCAAAAAGCTGCTGCCTGCGATGGCTATACAGAGCAAAACGGATTATGGCAGCTATGGCTATGGAGGTCCATGTCCGCCAGTGGGCCATGGTATTCATAAATATACGATGACTATTTATGCTCTAGACATAGAAAAACTAGACTTAAATCAAGACACCAATGCCGCTATTGTAGGATTTAATATAAACGCTCATACGATAGAAAAAGCGAGTTTGGTTTTTTACTATAAAAGATAGTCGATTATTCCTATCTTTGTGATAATCAATTTACTTAAAAAAACTTCACTAAAAACTTAATGAAGCTCATTTTTACCACACTTGTTCTATTCCTATGCTGCGAATTAGTGGCATCGCAGCCGAATGAAGGTAAAGTTAGCTTTGGTCAGCAATCCACCTTGGGCTTTGAAAAGAATCTAGGACAGGTACAAGGGCAAGACAAAGAGCTCGTCCAGTATTTCTATACATCTGGGAATCTCACTGTGTTCTTAACTAAAAAAGGACTGACGTATCAGTTTGATCAATGGGAACCTATAAGCCAGACAACAGATAAAAAAACAAACTCCAAACATGAGTCCTATAGAATGGATATGGAGCTCATAAATACAAATCCGAACGCAGAGATTATCGAAGAAGATAAGCTCTCTAGTTTCACCAATTATTATAACTACAATATATTGAATGTAGGTTCTTATAGAAAAATTACGTATAAGAATATCTATGCAAACATCGACTGGGTGATTTACCTCACCCCAGCCCTCTCCAAAGGAGAGGGAGTTTTAAAATACGATTTTATCGTCCATCCTGGGGGGAATCCTGATCTTATTAAATTGAAAGTAAAATGGGCAGAACAACTGAATATAGATGAACAGGGAAATTTGCAATTGGTTAATTCTCTTGGAAAAATTACGGAAGCCAAGCCTATAAGTTTTCAAGATCAGACGATTCCGATAGTATCTTCATTTGAATTAAACCAAGACATTTTAAGTTTTCGACTAGGGAGCTACGACACATCAAAAACCTTGACAATAGACCCGCTGCTGCAGTGGGCGACCTACTATGGAGGTGGTGCACTAGAGAGGGGCGGATTCACGACTATAGATGGATCTGGCTTTGTTTACTTATGTGGCCACACAGCTTCTACTACTGCGATAGCTTCTGGAGGTCATCAGACTTCCTATGGGGGTGGTTTAAATGATGCCTTTTTAGTCAAGTTTAATTCCTCTGGAGTACGTCAATGGGCGACCTATTATGGAGGTACAGATGATGATAGAGGCACCTTCTGCCATGTAGATAAAAACAATAATGTATATCTCTGTGGGACAACACTCTCGACAGCGAGTATGGCCTCGGGGGGTCATCAGAATACTCATGGTGGTGACCGAGACGGTTTTCTAGTCAAGTTTAATGCTGCAGGCACCCGCCAATGGGCTACCTACTATGGTGGTAGCAATCACGAAGATCATACGACCTGCGCTACGGATACTGGGCTCAACGTGTATATGGCTGGAACAACGGAATCTAACAATAATATCTTTGCGACAGGAGGATTTCAAAATACATTTGGTAACCTGACCGATGCTTATTTGGTCAAATTTAATGCAAGTGGAACCCGCCAATGGGGAACCTACTATGGCGGGACTAACTTCGATGAGGGCGCGCAATGCGCAATAGATAAGCAAGGTAGCGTCTTTCTTTGCGGCACAACTCAGTCTACTACCAATATCTCTGGCTCAGGATTTCAAAATACAAAAAATAGTGGACGGGATGGTTTTCTAGCGAAGTTCAATCCGAATGGCACTAGACAATGGGGAACCTATTATGGAGGTTCGTCTGCTGACTTTGGCAATTCAGTGTGTGTAGACACCTTACTCAATGTTTATTTATCTGGCTTCACTTATTCTACCAGTTCGATAGCTAGTGGAGGATTTCAAAATTCCTTTGGAGGCGTGAATGACGCCTATTTAGTAAAATTCAACACGAGTGGCTCAAGACTATGGAGCACCTACTATGGCGGAACTAACGGTGATTATGGGCCACACTGCATTACAGATAAGTTTAACAATGTCTATCTCACAGGCTATACGCTCTCTAACAATGCCATCGCATTTGCAGGCATTAAAAATGTATTCGGTGGCAATATAGAGGGGTTTATTGCCAAATTTAACCCTAGTGGCAGCAGATTCTGGGGAACCTACTATGGTGGCACCAATGATGATTATCTCTTTTCGAGTGTGCCTGATGGATTTGGGAATATATATTACTCAGGCGTCACCCTTTCCAGTGCGCTCATATCATCTGGAGGACATCAGAATACCTATGGTGGTGCAGAAGATGTCTATCTAGTCAAAATGTCGGAAGACCCTATTCCATATGTAGAAATATTTAGCAATAAAGGAGATACGATATGCCAAGGAGATAGTATCATATTTACCAGAACAGATGTCAATGGAGGTGCGAACCCGAAATATAGATGGTTTAGAAATAACATACTAGTGGATACTACAATTAGTTATAAAGGCGGAGGTTTTTCAACAGGAGATAGTATAAAGTGCCTAATGATCAGTAATGCTGTAGGATTACTTTACGACTCCGCTTGGAGTTTGGCTATCCGATTTTTCGTGCATCCTAAAAAGTTCACTACACTCAATATTCAGCTTTGTCGACCGCAGA
>Ga0222712_10000413_pt1 | contig 57279 bp, 59 predicted proteins | sample C33_657DmetaG_FD_165043 | JGI IMG/M metagenome (GOLD analysis project Ga0222712, IMG submission 165043) | Estuarine water microbial communities from San Francisco Bay, California, United States - C33_657D | ecosystem: Environmental > Aquatic > Marine > Unclassified | place: USA: California... | reverse complement strand
GTCAGCGGTGGGGTTCTTTGAGTCGACGGCAGACAGAGAGATTGTTCCGTCGTTTCCGATGAAGGCGATCTCAGAAAGTTTCAGAACCCCTGCCGCCTTTGCAACCGTATCAAGTTCTTTCCACTTAACGTTGACCGTAGCTTCAGCGTCAGGGAACTTGATGTCTTTATCCGGAGGGGACACGACCATGCTTTCTGCTGCATACGTATACGACACCTTGTTCTTACCAGAAGAGATAATGAAACGATCTTCGGTGAACTCAACTTCCGGATCATCAAACAGCGACAGGGTTGCCAGGAAGCGCGAAAGGTCGTAGATGCGAGCCACGGCCTGGAAGTTCTCTGCGACGGTTGCAGAGGCCATGATGGTCTTTTGCGGATGGATGGTCTTAACGACCGATCCCGGTTTAAACACGATTCCAGGATTTACCTGGGAGAAGTTCTTCAAAACACTAAGGGTTTCAGCACTAAATTTCATAATCATTTACCTTTTTTCATGGCAGCGCGACGTTGCTGCCGGTTGAGTTGCGTGTTGTTCATATTAACATCATCTTGCGGTGGTGTAAAATAGTTTTTTTGATTCGATGCAGCGCTTGCGGTGGGAGAAGCTGCAATTGCTGCCATAGCAGACATAGAACCGCCAAACGTGTAACTTCCGACGTGTTTCAGTTGCATCCACGGGCACATCCAGATCTTCAGACCCGCTTCGCGTGCATACTGACTAAACATGTAGTCTTCAGATAGGTATCTCTTTGACTTGGGATCAATGATCGTGTCGAAGAACGCAGTGATCTCACGAGTACCGTCGAAGTGTTCGGTACGAACGTGGTCAGGGAGATACTTGAGTTCTGGGTATGCCTCTGCATACTTTTCGAAGGTGTTCCGATGGATCATCATGAACCCGGTTCCACCTTCACGGATCTCTACCGGTTCGTCGATACGGAACTCGGTGATGCCTTCGGCAGCGTTGAACACGTAGTCTCCAACGAAGTTCTCAAGCTCAAACGGGTTCTGTGCACCAAAGCCTTGGTCAACTGCGGACTTGACCTTTTCCCATGAGATGGTCTTCTTCGGATACGGACCAGTTACGATGTCAAATCCTGTCGACGGTTCACATAGATGAAGAAGCGTGAAGACGTCTTTAAAGTTGAACCCTATGTCAGAGTCGATGAACAACATGTGCGTGCAGTCGCTACGCAGGAATTCATCCACGCAATAGTTACGTGCTCTTGTGATAAGGGATTCGTTAAACAGGTAATAGAATCGGACCTCGATTCCATACTTCGTACATGCCATAGCCAAGTCGTTGGTAGACTTGGTGAACATGCCGGCACATTGCCCGCCGTACATCGGCGTTGCGATGAACAGCTTTTTCTTTTGAAGATCTTCTACGTTGATCTTGATTTCCATTATTTGCCTTTCACTGGTCTTGCATTATCGAGTTGGCCTCGAATGAATTTCGCACATTGTTTTGCAGTGTAGGCCTTTTCATCAACGGCAGGCAATCGATCGTCGGTACCGATTCCACGTACGACTGAGGCGGTCAACATCATCGCCGAGGCCATGATCATACACACCTGATGTAGATCAGAACCGTCTTCACCGTCATCATAGTCGCTACCTCTCTCGAAGTCTTCGATGTGACGCTTAAGACTGTCGATCATCTGCTGCCAAGGAAGGCCCTTTTCCCAGTTACGATCGGCATATTTCATGGCACCGTATTCGAATGATGCCGCAGCGGCAGCAACCGCCTCAAGTGGAATATGCCGAGTGTAGGGAATACCGAGACCTTCACGAACTGCACCGGTCTCGGTTGCATTATATTTATACTGCTCATTGTTCATTTTAAAACTTTCAATCACTTTATTCGAGCTATGAATGGTAACTATACACCGTATGGTTAGAAATGTCAACCTTTACGTGAAGAACTGGTCCAACGTGCTAACGGTTGTCTCGTACTCTTCAGACTGGGTCGCGTTATGTTGCAATAGATAGTCTACGTCTAACATGGTACGTTTGTTGGTTAACACCGCGAGCACCTCTGACGCCATATCGAATGCGGTTTGTACCGGCACGTTTTGGCAGATATGGTTTCTCGTGGTCGTGTTCGGGTTCAGCAACTCAAAGTCTGACGGGAGTCCCATGATGGTCATGGCTTCACGATAGGTTATGAACCGATCCAAGTCAGGATGGGTCAACATCATCGGATAGTGTCCAACGAATGCGCCGATCCTGTCCTTTGGAACCGTAACGCCTCTATGCATCACCTCTAAACCTCTTTCGAGTTTGTCGGCTCTATATATGCATTTTTCCACCTCGTCATCGAACCCGTTCTCTTTCATCCATACTGCAACGTCTTTATAGTCGCATCCGGATCTTTCGATGTAACCATAGCTATCTGCGGTGCGTACAGATGCAGACTCTACCTGACGTGAAAACTCGGCATGGCTAATGCCACCGTGGATCACCTCCAAGATGTATCGATAGTATGGATTTTTTGACGGGATGTTCTTGTTGATCGGATCCTGTTGGAAGTTCGTCGACACGTTACGGATCACGTCTTCGATCGGGAGGTAGGACCTGTTGAAGTAGTGCAACAACGGAGTCTTTTCGCCCTTCCAAAAGAAGTAGAACGTTCTTTCCCGGACTTGTGCAACTCCATGAAACAACGACTTGGTACGATACACGCTCATCGTATAACCGTTGTCTTTACCGATCTTTCGTAGTCTTTCTCTGATGTTCTTACCGATTTGTCCAGAGAAGTCTGGTGCGTTTTCACCCCAAAAGACTTTAGGGCGAACGACGCCTAAGGTGTACTCTGCGGTTTTGATCATCCATTGGTTGTTGGCGTTATCGTCACCGTAATCTCCGGAAAGCATGGAGAGTCCCCCGCACGGGCACACGGAAGACATGACGTCCACAGTATGAGGAGCCTTTCCACCTTCGTCTAGCACGATGTATGGGACTTCGTGGTTCCAATAGTTCAGAAGATGCTTTTCGTTGTCTTTGAACACGCTGTAAGAAAGGATGTATTCCGGTCTTGAATGAAACACCTGCTGAGAAGCAATCGCCTCTCCACCGATCAGAGGAATGATGGTCGCATGTGTGATTTTAGTCATCGATGAAGTCCAACAAACTGAGTTGCTTCGTCAGAGACTTGTTGTATTCCTTACCCTGCCAGTGGGGGTAATGCTCGCGCGACAGGTGAACAGACTTGGGTTGTTCCATGTACTTGAAGTCCATCTCGCCTTCAGTGTTGAGCATATGGTCGTTCCAACGATACAGCGAAACGTCTGAAGTCTGTTGCTTCAAAGCCTCATCGATGAACACGTCACGGATGTTGTTCCGTTCTGACCACGAACCGAAGTACGCGGTTCCCTTGTAGTGTCCGGTCTTTGGAACCGCACGGCGGATGTTTTCGATCGGAAGTGGTGCGTACAACTTTACCTTTGCGTTGTACTTCTTGCCTACTTCACCGGCAGCGTCAAAGTACTGTTTGACCAACCGACGAGTCGCATCTTCAGGATTTTCCTGACGCATCAGGTGATGTCGGATGTCGATGTTACCGAAGTAGTATTCCAACTCGGTGTACTCTTGGCCCTGAATCGGTAGAAACGACTCAAGTCCCATGGACAAAGCACCATGCAAAGTCTTAAACGGAACGGAGTTGATCAACCAACCAGGACGATACATGCTAATAGCGTGACTATCGCCCATCGCGGCCTTCGTCGACTTGTACAGAGTATTCGGATCAATCACTGGGGCGGCTTGGATCCGTTTCCAGTTATTATAGTCCACCTGATACCAACGAGGATCGATCTCGTTTTGAACGCCTTTGTCGATCATCGACTTCATCTTCGACTCGATAAGGCTGACGTAGTCCGGTGACGGGATCACCAAGGAATACACGGGACCCTTGAACTTCGAGAAGTCGATGATGTTTTGAACGTGTTGAAACTCACGAAGTCCGCCGAACAGGTTAAGGCTTCCGTTCCAATCGTTACCGTGATACACATACAGCGCGTCGAACTCATTCATGTCGGCGTAATAGCAGTCAAGAGACATGTTGACCGTAACGTCAAGGCCGGTCTGACGAAGCATGTCTGCATAGATTACGCCTTGTGCAGCTCGATGTGACGCAAGGTTTTTCGACATGGGTCCAATTGGCGAATGGACGATAACTCTCATTTTATATTTTTCTCCCAGTCTCGGTAAGAATTCACTGTACTATATATACCGGGATTTGTCAACACCGGTTCGTTTCCGACGTTCCACATGAGAACATTTTTGCCGCTATTCTTTGGGATGTACTTCCAAACCTTCGAGTCGTATGTCGAGATGCATGGGAATGGGGGCAGGTTCTTTTCAAGCTCAGGAGACGTAAACGGCAAAGGTTCGGATATTACGCTTGCTCTACCGAGTTCGCCTTCCTTAAGGTTTCTTGCAACTGCCACACAGGTAAACTTTGCGTTAGGCCACGCGATCTGAAGAGCCCGAGAAAGAACCCCGGTCGAGATTGCAACGTAGACCTCGTCTGGAGGATCGATGGTGTTGGCTGCATGAACGATTGCTGCCGTTGAAAGTTCGTGTCTCAGCCCCAAAGGAATGAAGTACGCACCATTTTCCTCTGCCCACTCCTTCGCGTATTTGTTCAGGTTAGGCATCGCTGCGATTCGTTTGAAGTGTACCTTTGCGCCTTGTTCGATGCAACATGCCTGATGGTGAGAGATTTCCTTACATGCAGGCATAAACAAAACAACTTCTCGGTCATGATGTCTTGCGACGTCTAGGATAGATACACCTGCAAGACCGGTTCTCGGTTGAGAGTAAACAAACGTTTTGTGGTTGGTTTTGGATGCGATCAGGTCACCGGCTCGAGTCTTGGTTCCAACGATTAGGTCATCACGGACAACTCGAACACCCTCATGAACGGTTACTACCGGATCAGGGTTGTATGGAATCCATCCAGCCGCAAGGTCAAGATAATATTCCTTTGCATCTTCGTAGGTGCATCCTGGCCAAAGTTGTGCGTCTTTGTTGATACCATCCATAACGTGATTATTGTGAGGCATAATGCGCTCCTACTAATTTCTTGTATTCTTCGATTGTCAAACCGGCCTCTTTGATGATCTTGTCGTCAGACGGGTGTGCCTTCATTCCATTGAAGGTCTTGACGATCCCAAGATCCAACATAGCTTTCTGTCTGCCGAACGGATGGTCCTTAATCTTACAACTCGAGAACACAGAGTCAAAGTCTAGACTATCGTAGTGCGCGCCCGGTCGAATGTAGTTCTCAACCCAACGAATGAAGTCACAGCAGACGTCTTCTGCGTTGTACGGAACAGACTTTGTATCGAGATAGATCCGTTCCATGACTTTGTCTAGGAACTGGTCCTGACTCATCTTTTGCGTAGGAACCGCAAGGTAGGAGATACACTCTCGTGCGTTTGTTCCGTAGTAGAACATGCTGTCGAGGTTTACGTATTGTGGATACCAGTCAGCGATGTCTGCAAGAACCGCAGCGTATTGGAACTGATAGACGCGAAGACCGTTCTTACGGTTCCACTCAAACATCCACTCGCCGATCTCCCGAAGGTCTTTCTTCTCTCCTGTCATGCATAGCCATTCAGCCAACTCTCGAGCAAGACGAGGGGCAAACTCTGCAAGGAAGTAGTCTCCACCACGTTTGTACCGAGAACCTGCCGGAGGTTTTGGAAACGCCGGGAACTGATAACCTACCGAGGTGTAGAATGGGAATGGATACGTGGTAACCATCTCCGCCATCTCTTCGATGGTTCTCGACTGATGTAGGTTAAACAGAATGGTATTGTGATAACCGGAAGGTTGAGTCGCGTAGTTGATCGCAGACCCACAAACACGATGGAGGATAAAGATGTAAAGCCATTCTGGAAGGCTGAAGTCAGAGTGTTTGCCTGTCCAAGCCTTTGCCACGACCTCTCGTTGGTACGTGTGTTTTCCGGCCTGCATCTTCGGCCAGTAAGGATGATCAGGAGTCCATCCATAGAAACAATCGTTAACGATCTGCGAAAAGCCTGCAAGTTTACGTTCAACGACGTCGTAGAGTGTAACCTTTTCCATGAGGTCATCGTTCATGCCTGAGTCGGCGTGTTCGATCATTCCGAAAGGAGCTTCAGTAGCAGTGTTACACTTGATTTGTTGATCTAATGCCATCTCATAATAGCGAAGATACTCGTCATAGTATTTAGTCATCTCAATCATGTTTGTATTCCATAAACTCGTACCGAATGCCTGCCTCATCAAACATGCTTTTAGTTAATAGCCACGACTCTTTCCATTTATCCGGAATGTCCATATTAGGCATAACTACTCGTTCGATACCGACTTGTATAACACCCTTTGCACATTCTGAACACGTTGGAAGGCCATACACGTATAGAGTTGCACCATCTAACGATACACCGTTATACGTAGCATTATATATCACATTCATTTCAGCATGTACAATGTACTTATATTTGGTCTCGCGGTCATCCAACCTGTGCGAGTAATCATTTAGGCCACGAGGAAAACCGTTGAACCCTTGGGACAGGACTTGCCCCTTAGATCCAACGGCTATTGCACCGATCTTACTTGATGGGTCTTTCGACCATTGAGCCACACCGTGTGCAAGTTTGAGATAACGCTGATCCCACTTAATGCTCATCCATCAATTCCTCGATAAACTTGAAGTGACGTTCGTAGACGTGAAGGTTCGTAGCTGTCCAGATGATATTACCGCACTCGATACCCAACTCAGCAGCCAACTTCTTCTGGACATGCATTGCCCAATGAACGTCATTGTCGTAACCAAACACCGCATCGTTCGAACGCATGAGATAGTGACTGATGAGTTTGTCGTCACGGATTATGAACGTGTTTGCGTACGTGCAGATGAAGTCCGACATACCGTTCACGTTATACTCATAGTGCATCGAGGGACGGTTGTAGATCATCACGGCTCGACGACTGTTCTGGTTCTTCTTCAACTCGTTAAGGACGTTTTGATACTGGTTGAAGTTGTCACTCGACCAGATAAGTTGTCCATAGTTCGAGTTGATCTTTCCACTCTTCGATGCGACTTGATTCCAGATAGTCGGAGTCTCACCAGGAATATCTTTGACATACAAAGATTGAGACTTGTACCACTCGAGTTCACGCTCGATGTACTCGTAGTTCGGCTTGCGGATGATCCAGTCTTCATCTGCGATGAACGACTCGCCGATCAGTTCGATCGTTTTGACTCCGGTCTTATCGATTACGAAGTCTTGATCCTTGTAACTCTGGATGAGTTTTGCACGAACATCACTTACCTTCTGCATCTTTAACCTCCGGTTTGAAACGGTCATCCATCTCTGGAGCTTCCAGAGTCGTCATATAAAGGATCATCATCTGAGTCATCGCGTGAGCAAGGTGCGGAAGACCAGACTCCGGGTCAAGATCCTCACCAGAATGAAACGCGAGAAGGTGACGCATGATCGAAGAGTAGTGTCGAGAGTAAGGATACTTGTGGATGTCCTTACGCCAGTTATTCTCACCATACTTCTCTGCACCAAAACCATACACGGTTGCGATCGCATTGATTGCGTCCGGTGGAACTAGATGGATCTTTGGTTTACCCTTGTCGTATTTCATATTACCTCACTTAATGAATATTGCTCTTGACTCTGACGGATGTGAATAGAAGTACTTCGGTTCACCGGTGTAAGGGTCAAAGCTGCTTTTGAATGTAGGGTTACACTTCTTGAGTTTACTCGCAAACGTATCGCTCGGGGCAATGAGTCGCCACTTCGCAGTGATCACTCCTTCTGGAGTTTCATCATAATACCCAAATATGATAATGTCAACGAGATTCTTTCCTCGCTTCGTGGTATTGATGAAGGTCTGCACAAACTTCATTGGGAAAGTTACCCACGACATCGTGTCGTCAAAGTAAAAACACTTCACTTCAGCCCTGAGTCCATCCCAAAATACATCCCAACAGTACGTGAGCGGATCGGTATGATCGAAGGTCGCGTCGTTCTTTACCGCTCCTTGTGCAACCAACGCGTACTCCATGATCGCGCCGTTTTTAACAGACTTATAGACCGCGTCGAAACTTCTTCCGCGCGATCTTACGGGGCATGCATAGATGTCTTCAGTCATAGACTGAATGTGCGACTTTTGTTCGTCAGATAGTGAAAAGGTGATTGTTTTTGGAATTTTACATAGTGCCATAATTCTCCTTAATGCCGTTCGTACACATAAACATCAGCGGTTGTTGCAAATTCTAGAGGAAGAGATTGAAAATACTTTCGACCGTTGACCTTACGAGGTCCACGACCTTGAAGCTTTACGTACAAAGAAGTACCGTTTCGTTGATTGAGGTACGAGATGTACCTACGAAGTGCGTTGACCATCGATAGATCTGGACCGATGGGTTCACCGTATCGCATCTTAACGGTGTAACGATAGTTAGGGGTGCGTGCCATGATATACCTCACATATAGTAAAAGAGGGGCTGAATGTCAACCCCTCTCTTTCGATTATGCAAACCGCAGCTTCGCGGTGCGCTCGTCACACTTGTAACGCTTACCGTCACGAGCGTTGATGTAGACGAACGGCATCTTGTAGGCTTTCGAGTTGTAGTCGACAAGTTCGTCACCGAGAGCGTTCTTCATCTTCAGACCGAGAGCAGCGACACGCGACTCAAGGATCACGTTGCTGAAGGTCTTTGCACCGGCGATTTTCGCAGAGACTTTGATCTCAACTTCTGCTTCGCTGAACTTCATGTTACCGACGTTGAACTCGAGGTTCATGTCGACACCGTATTTGGTCAGCAGAGACTGCATTTCTGCACGAAGCATCTTCAGAGAGTCACGGTCGAATTTTGCGATCTTGTTCATCTTCACACCTTGCTTTGTTTTGTCTTACTATTCTGTTATACACAGACGCATAGGTGTTGTACACAGCAAAAGTGCACTTTTTTCAAATAATTTCCACGATTGCGTGATTACCTTTGTGCGAAGGAGCGGTCCAACCTTCAGGCTTGATCAGATCGGGAAGACCGAGCGGGTTCGGACGAGAAGGCTTTACGCCTGGTTCCTTCGACATGTTTGCCTCATGAACCGCGTCCCACGCCTTATGTGCATCTACACCGAAAGCGTCCAACGTACCGATTGCAACGACGCACAGGTCGATCAAACCATCGATGATCTCTTCGGCGTCTGAAGCCTCAAACGCGTTGGTAGTTTCAGTCAACTCTTCCTTCAGGAAGTCGATACGAAACTGCATGAACGTACGCAACGACTCATAGTCGTTCTTAGCGATCTTTTCGGCCACCCACTTGTGGACACCGAACTTAGCATGCATATCACTGATGTCTTGTACCCAGTTAGTGCTCATGATTAATCCCCTTCAATACCTTTGAATTTGTTCTCGAGTTCATATACACGTTTGCGTAGACCTGAGCTACTGAAGCGATGGTCTCGCTTGTTGAAGTATAGGTCTATGCCACGTTTTTGACATATGTCTTTACCGGTGAAGTCACGATCCTTGTATTCATCACCGAGTATCCTTACCGTTATATCATACATTCCAAGAATGTCAACCAAATCTTCTTCTGTGACGTAAGGAACGATCTCATCGACATACTTGACTGCTGAAAGTTGAACGAATCTTTCCACCAACGTCTGTACTGGTTTGTTCTTTTCCTTACGATCTATCGACGGGTCTACCTGCAAGCCACAGATAAGATAGTCACATTGATCCTTTGCTTCACGAAGCATGGCTATGTGGCCAGCGTGAAGTAGATCAAATGTAGAACAGGTAAACCCGACCCTCATCGTGCGCCTTCCGCAGAGGTAACCATCTTCAATAGTTTCGATCGTTCCTGGTACAGCGGCTGAATGTATTTTTCAGCGACACGCTCAGACTCTAAGACGTGGATTCGGTCGCTTATGTTTTTGATCATATCTTGGATTGCATCTAGTGTCATAGTTTTTCAAATCTCCCGTCTTCGAATCTTGACTTAGCCTGAATGAAAACTTTACCGCTACCGTTACAGTATACTATCGAAGGAACCCCTTCGTCTCCGGTCACTTCAAGTCCTTCATGAAGGATCGTGTAAAGACCTCCAGTCTTCTTGTGTTTGTACATCTGCGGTCTCATGAAAGTATCGTCAGATGCGTCAATGTTCCATTTGCTCATAGTTTCTCCTTATGCTGCCATTCGACTAAAGTTTTTCACCTTCTCAAATTTAATCACATGGTCAAACTTATCATGTAACGAGTCACCCTTATGGCTGATGATGAACACGTTTGAGTCTCCGGTTAACTCGTTGATGATCTTCAAGAACTCGTCTGTACCGGCCTGATCGAGCGATCCGTCAAGAACCTCGTCCATGATCAGAAGGTTTGTCGTTACGGAGTTGCGAAGCTTTGACACCGCTCTCCATGTGAACATAAGGGCCAAGTCGATACGAAGCTTCTCGCCTTCAGAGAAGGACGAGTAAGAGAACTCGTCACGGAAACGACTCAGGATCTTTTCGTTGAAGCTTTCGTCGAGTTGGAAGTCAACGAAGAAGTCCATAGCCGCGAGATATTTATTTATCAATTTATTCATGATCGGAACGTACTGTTTGATGATGCGGGTTTTGATCCCACCATCCTTCAGCATGGATCCGACTATCGCGAGGGTTTCCTTATCCTCGTGGAGTTTCTTTTGACGCTCGATGTGTGCTCTGTGTTCTTCTTGATAGGAGTCGATCTTTGCGGTGTCGATTTCAGATGCAAATTTTTCAGCGTCGTCAAGTTCCTTTTTAAGTCCAACAAGCGCCGACTTGGCGATTCGTATGTTGGCGGAATGATCATTGCGAGAAAGACTGAGTGAATGTAGAGTTGACTCAACGGTGGAAATTTCTTCGAGCCGTGACTCGACAGTCCCGATCTTTTCACCAAGCGCATGTAAGGCGTTTTCAATCTCAGAAATTTTGTTAGACTTTTCGCCGACTGTTGATTGCTTAAAGTCATGCTCAATACCCTGTTTACACGTTGGACAATTGTCATGCGCATCATAGAACTTCACTTCCTTATACAGTGTGGCCAGTTTCGTATCGAGTTCACTCTTGATGGACTTAAACTTTTCGATCTTGGTCTTACATCCCTGCTTGTCGGAGATGGTACCTATCGTCTCAGCGATCTGTTCGTCAAGAGCATCGGCAAACTTCTCCTCACTCTCGATGAGGGCGATCTTCTCACGCATCTTTTCCTTAACGCGAAGGACCTCATCCTCCTTAAGTTTTCGGATAGACTCGTTGTGTTCCTCTGCGGCCTGGATCTTGTTCTTGATCATCTCGATCTGGTACTTAATCTCGACCGTGTCTGTCTTGTTTGTCGACACCTTCTCCTTCAAGAGGTTGTTCATCGTACTAAAGATCTGGATGTCGAGTAGGTCTTCAATCACCTCACGACGATGTTGAGCCGGAAGTTGCATGAACGGAACAAACGTTGAGCTTCCGAGTACGACTACCTGACCGAAGGACTTGTAGTTCATCTTCAAGATGTTCTCTTCGAGATACGCCTGATAGTCTCTAGACGAGGCATCTTGGTTGAGTAACTCACTGCCTTTCCAAATCTCAAAGATGTTCGGCTTCATTCCACGTTTGATAACGTAGTCAGAACCGTTCGAGGTGAATGAGACCTCGACCATCATGTCACGTTGGTTGATGGAGTTCATCAACTGAGGCTTGTTGATCTTACGAAAAGCTTTACCGTACAAAGCAAAAGAGATTGCGTCGAGAATGGTCGACTTTCCAGCACCATTCTCGCCAACAATCAACGTAGATTTATTGCGACTCAAGTTGATTACGTTCCAAGTGTTACCCGTCGAAAGGATATTACGGTATCTCACTTCAGTAAAAAATAGCATTATTATTCCACTTCACTATTGTGCGTCCTACCTTTAACAATATTCTCTCTCCATGGTAACATCTGTAGGTTTTCTTTTCGTGAAAGATCCTCTACCGGAATGTTATTCTCAAACCCAAACCTAGCTGGTATTATATGATCCAAATGGTAGTGGCCATCTATTCCAGCAATTCCTCGTTTATAGTTATTTGGATTAATAGTATCCACGTTCTCCAAATATGTTTTTTCAGTTAAGGTCTTTAGTCTATTTCTGTAATGTTTATATTCAGATAGATCTTCAAGTTTTCTCTTTTCGATGCCACGCAACATATCATCCGTTGGAGACTGCCATCTTAATTTTGCCTTTTCTGAAATTTTCTTTGATGCACTTTCAGAAGGTTTGGGCCTGTCTTTTATATAGCATGAAACACTACAGTATTTGGACCAAGCTGTAAATAGAGTATTACAACTTGGACATGGTTTTTCCACCATAAAGTTAGTTTTAGGTCTACCTCTACCGAACGCTGTAGGTTTTAAGTTCAGCCTCTTCCTTGCCCTATTAACGGTAGCAACACTTACCTTGTATTGATCAGCTACATCTTTTACGCGCAAATGCATAGTTCTAACAACGTCTTCATCTAGTAATACCATAAATACCTCCTGTTAGAAGTATTTATACACTTGGAGATTTGTAACGAACTTCAGTAAAAAATATCATGCAGTAACCTTATGCTTTTTCTTGTAAAGATTCTTTCCATACGCGTATTGAGCATGTGGCAGTGAAGCGAACCACTTGATGTGACCGTCGTGGTATTGTACGCCGTATTCTGTCGACCCATCCTCAAGCTTTCGCTCAACGATCTTTGTCTTCATAGACTCATAGCCTCCTGGTACAGGTCCCTGAGGAAACCCGTAACCTTTTCTTTGTTTGCTTTGATTTCCATGCTATCGACATAGTTACTTAGCAGGGACATGGTGTCCTGTGCCTCATCGATCAACTCATCACTATTCAGGGACTCGAAGTTCAGGTGGTCTTCAACGACCTTAATGTCCGCACAGCCGGAAGACTGAAGCTTGTCAATAAACATGTCAAATGTGTAAGGATTATTTTTGTTCTTCACTATAACCTTAACGTACGTGGATGTCAACATCGAAACGTCGAGTTCATTGATGTCTTCGAGCGTCATGTCGACGTCGTCGTACGTGATCTTATGGAAGATGCTGTACGGGTTCTTGATAAACTCCATGTCCAACGTCTCGGTGTCGAACAGGTGAAACCCCCGCTTTCCGTCATAATCGGTCCAAGTCATCTCGTAAGGTGCACCGAGATAGGTGATGTTCTCGTGAGACGACGGGTGGTGGTAATGGCCAGAATACACGGCCGAAAACTTCTTGAAGTCAGTCGTCTCAAGGCCGTGATCTTGAAGTTGACCCTTCATCACCTCAAACCCTGCAAACTCAAAGTGTCCCATCACGATCTTAGCCGACGTTTCCTTGAAAGCTTTGAATGAGGCTTCAAAGTTACTCGGACATAACCAAGGCGAAAGCATGACGTCACAACTACCGAGTGTGATGGTGACGGGTTCGTCGATGTACACCTTATAGTTTGGATACTCCTTCAAGAGGAGTTCCATCGAGTTGGTCTCGTTTGTGTTTTTGAAATATGTTGTGTGGTTACCAACGATGGAGTAGACCGTGATCCCTCTTCGCTGCAACTCGTCGAAGTACATCTCTTTAGCACGACGCAGGGTCAGATAGTTGATGTACTTCCTGCGGTCAAACGTATCGCCTAGGTCGAGAACGACCTTGATGTCCTTGGCGTCAAGGGTAGGAAAGAACACGTCACGATAGAACTTCTCATAGTAGTCAAGGAACAGGTTACTGTCGCCTCTGACACCGAAGTGTTGGTCTGTAATCACTGCTACTTTCAATCATCGTTCTCCAGATCTTCCGGAACCTCGACGTAGAACTCCTCGAGTCCCTTTTTCTTCTTCACGACCTTCTTCTTCGTCTCCATCTTCGCCTCGTACTTTTCGACGAAGTCGTTGATGTAGTCGTTCGTAAGTTCTTTCATCGAAGAACTACCGAAGTCACTATTATCATCATGTTGAAAGGCGGTGTCAGTCAACATGGCGTTTTCGAGCACCTTGTGACGGATATATGTCTGCTTCTTCTCCTTCTGGATGCGACGGATGAAAGCGAACCATACCACCTGCGTGAAGTACGCAAACGGGTTGCTGGACTTAGCCGGATCAAAGTTGTTGATGCACATGATGGCGTTCTCCAACCCATCCGCTACCATATCATCTCTGTACGTGTAGTTGATGAAGTTTGGTTTGTACGCCAAACGGTTAGCTATATCATAGAGACAGACGCCGATGTAGTTAGGAATTCGTGGTGGTGGTTCTCCACAGTCCTCGGCCTCTCGGACCGCCTTCTTGTATACAACCATCGCTGCAAGGAACTCTGCGTTGTTCACGTAGTTCCGTGGCTTCTTTTTCGTAAGGGCCATGCTCCCTCCTTTTATGTGTTTCTGTTAGTATAACACTATAATGCAATAATGTCAACTACTTATTCAAGCGCACTTTTCTGTTGACACTTGAACTTAAGTAGGTATAATCCATATATGGTCTTTGAATATGGTTAGTGTTTGATAGATGCTTTCGATTCCATCAGTGCCGAAAAAACCTCTTCAAGGTCGTTCGTATACTCTGACTCTGTGCGGTCGTCAGGTTTGTCGGCCAGACGGTGCATGAACTCGTCATAGTACTCTGTAGCCCTCTTGTTGGCTTTAGACCAGAACATGTAGTCTTCCTTTGAAAGTCTTACGGAGTTGTCCTCTGACAGCATCAACCATGACTTTGCGAAGAACCCGAGTGACGGTTCGATGTCGACAGCTATAGGAGTGTTTATCTCAATATGATGGTCTGTAGAAGATACCAAGTAGCCTAACAGATCTTCACCGTTCTTCATCTTGATATGGATCAGTTGCATTCGTCATCCCTTTACATCTACGTTGTAAATCTTAAAGTCGAATCCTTCATCAGTGTAGATCTTCACTCTTTCCACGAAGTGCCTTACAGCAAAGTTCTGAGTATTTTTCCATTGAAGGTCATCGGCTATGTCATATAGAGTTGCAGAAGTTTTGTCGTTACCCTTGCGTAAGACGCGTCCGATGGACTGTAGGTTTCTGATGCGACCCTTTGAGGGAGAAGCAAATATTAGGTTGTCCAACTCTGGAATATTTATACCTGTACTAAACGTACCGTATGAGGCGCAAATGATGTTGCCTCTCGTCTTACGTACGTCCAGGCGTATGGCCTCACGCTCGTCCGTACCCACGCCCCCGTGGACGAAATGTACAGCATGTTCCTCAGACTTGTTCAGCATGTCGTAAAGAACCTGACCGTGCTTATCGACGTATTGGAAGAGTATGAGGGTGTTGCCTTTCAGGTTCCACGCAAGGTTCCTGATATATGTGTTACGAGCTTGGTTACGAACGATCCAGTCGATCTCCTCCTGATAGGTCTTACCCTTGTTCGCCTTTCTGGTCTCGTCAGAGTACTTCAGAACAATGGCCTTGATGTCGAACGCGGCAAGGACCTTATCATCGATCAGTTTCTTCGTCTTGATAACCTGATAAACGGGTCCGAAAAGTCCTTCGAGTACCAGCTTGTTGGTCAGAGTTCCGTCGAGCGTACCTGTAAGACCGAATCGATACTTGACATGCGGCATCTTCTCGAGGATAGATGTGAGAGACTTAGCTTTGAAGTTGTGTGCTTCATCACCGAAGACTACATCAAACTTCTCGAAGAACTCTTTCTTCATCTTGTAGATGGACTGCCAAGTCGTGATCGTGATTCTGGCTTCGGATATTTTTTCCATGCCACCGCGGATCTTATGGATGTCCATCTTGCGCCCCTTGTTGTATTCAACAAAGTCGGAAGCCATCTGGTCGACAAGAGACGTGGTAGGAACCACGATCAAGATGTTCTTATCGAGCATCAGGTAATGGCACATGATCAGGAATATGATGAAGGACTTGCCAGATGCGGTAGGTGAAAGGAACAACGCGCGGTTGTTGCGTATAGCGTGGTTTACCGCCTCTCCCTGATAGTCGCGAACTTCGAAGGCTGCCTCAACCTCTTTAGCGATCTCTTCTGCATAGTTATCTGGAACGATCTCGGTGTTCACTATCGACTTATCAAGTGTACACTCGTAGCCGTTTTTCTCACAAAACCTTTGGATATGAGCAACTAGACCGTGGTAGATATAACCGGTCATCGTGTTGAGAAGTCTTACTTTGCCGTCCCAAACTTTATTTCTGACTGCGGGCATGAACTTTGCCCCTGGAACTTCAAACGTGAAGTATTCTGACATTTCCATCTTGATCGATGGTTCAGCCACGACTCTCACAAATACTTCATTGACTTTCTCAACGTGTACTAAATCCATTATGCGCCTGTTCTAAATTTCTCCCAATCAACGATCGTTTTCAGGAGGAAATTCCTATTACTAATATGTTTAACGATTGATTCTAAATATGCGACTTTTTCTTCTTGAAGACCGATCAACAGAGACTTCTTAACCACCTCTGGATCTGCCTCTAGGTATGATGGAACGTCTGCCTTAAGGATACGTAGGGCCTGAGGCTTCCATCCGTTTTGCTTGAGTTCCTCTTCGTCTAACTCACCGCGATAGTATTCGCCCTTGAGTTTCCAAAGAATCTTGTACTCTGCCTTAAGCTTCTTCAACTTGAGGCCTTCATCTACGTACAACTTGAAGTATTTATTGTGCAGTTTTGGGATGTCTGTGACTGCTCGAGACACATTTGTCTGGTCGATCTCGCCATCTTTGGCCCATTCACTGTAGATCGCTTCAATATCCATAATCACTCTCCGATGGTTGACATACTACAGTACTACAACTCGCGGAAAATGTCAACCGTTTATGCGATTAATCTTGTATCCGTTGTGTCCAAAGGTGACGTCACACGAGACGTAGTTTATGGTCGACTGTGTGGTATCTAGGGCAATACTACCGAGTGCAACCGGGAAAATGTCGTTGAACACTACCTCGAGTGCAGGGTTCTGTTTGCTATTGAGTACGATCAATGAAGCGTCCGAATATAGACCCGCATCGCTGTTCTTCAAAGTAGTGTATTGATCGAAAGACTTAGTTGGAGCCAAACCTACCATCCAGTTAAAGATCTCGTTGTAACTGTCCATGTATTCGTCCACACGGATATTAACGGTGAACTGCTCAAAGTTAAGTTTGCTTGATGCAAACTCTAGGGTCTTAAATGGGGTAGGATACTCGATGGCATTCATCGTGATTCCAGGAATGGTTGCTGCCTGAATGAAGAACGAAACGTTTGGCAGTCTCTTGATGGAGAATCTAAACCCTGCCGGTGAAAGAAAGTTCTGTTGCATATTATCCCTATTGACATTTGGTACAGTACTGTGTATATTTATAAGGAATCACAGAATAAAAAAAGGGACTCCCGAAGGAGTCCCAGTTTGAGATTTGATCGGTTAACCCGATTCTCTTTATTAGAGAATGTTGGTAACACGCACTCTACGGTAGTAGAGGTTGCTGTTTGCGGTGATAGCACCAGCACCAGCGGTAAGGCCCTGTGCGAATGGGTTAGCAACCATGCCGTAGCGAGTCTTGAAGCCAAGCTTTGACTGGAAGCTGTTTTCGCCAACTGCGCGAACCATTTGTAGCGGAACGTATGGGCAGTAGAAGAGACCAGCGTCGAACGTTGAAGAACCTTTGTAGCCAACGACCATGTAGTTTGCACCAGCATATGGGTCGATGTACACGCGGAAGCGACCGTTAAGCACACCAGCGAAGGTGTTGCCGGTGTCGTCAACGTTGAGTGAGTTGCTGTTAAGAGCTGGGGTGTAATCCAGAACACCAGCCATCTGAAGAGCAGAAGCTACGTCAGAAGAGCAGATGAGGATGTTAGCCTTACCACGACGGGTGTCTTTTGCGACTTGGTTAGCTTCGCGTTCAATTTGGAACATAAGTCCCTTGAACTTTTCAACTGACCAACGGCCGTTTGCGTCGACGTCAAGGTCGAAGATACCTGCAGTAGCAGTACCGGTCTGAGCACCAGTCACAGCGGTGTTGTACACAGTACGAACAACTTCACGGTTGATTTCTGCAAGGAGTTCAGCCTGAAGCATGTTTGCAAGCTCTGACTCAGCGTCAAGACCGTGGATAGCCTTAAGGTCCTGTGCGAGTTCAGTTGTGTATTCTGCCTTGAGAGCACGTGACTTTGCAGTTACGGACACTTTTTCAATGCTGAACGACATCTGTGCGAAGTCAGTACCAGCGCCGTCACCAAGAGCTTCAGCAGCTGCTGTTGACATACCCGTACCGGTGTTTGCGGTTGAGAACGTACCGGTTGTACCAGCCATCGTACCCGTACCGGAGAACGCGGTGTTAACTTCGTTGTAGAAGGTTTCGCCGGTTGCTGCGGTGGTGTTAGCGTAGTTCGAACGCATCGCAAAGATAAGTCCGGTTGGACCAGTCATTGGCTGAACGCCAGCGATGTCGTAAGCGATGAGGTTAGGCATTGCACGACGAACGAGGCTGATAAGCACTGGGTCGTAGTTCTGTGCCACACCGGTTGCGTTCACTGGAGCTTCAGTAAGGAACGAGCTAGGCGAATAGCTTGAGCCTTCCTTAAGAGCAATCTCGGTATTCTCGAGAAGCTGTGCCGTGACCGACTTTCTGTGTGAGTCTTTAATTCCTGGCAGAGCGTTGTGCTCAAGCACAGGGCCCCACTTTTTCATCAAGTCTTCATTTCTCATTTTAGTTTCTCCTTTGATGGATTAGATATAGTTATTTATAAGAATTAGTTTTTGCCGAACTTATTTAGCGAAGCGACGTACGCAGCGACTGATTCTGAAAGAACCGGTGCTTTAGTATCTTCAACTTCTTCCTCAAGAAGATCTGATTGATCTTCAGCGCGAGCTACTGATTCAGCGAAATAGCCTTCCTTGATTGTTTCAAGCTTAGCTACAAAGTCTTCTACTGATTCGTGGTTTACACCTTCAGCAAGGACTCTGAATCTTTCAGCGTCGGTTGCGACCATACCTTCTGAGAGTGCTGCAAGTGCGGCATTCTTTTGAAGCATTTCTTTTTCTTCGCGAAGTGCAATCATCTCTTCAAAGAGGTCGTTGTACTTAGCGTTTGATTCTGCGACTTGCTCTTCCATAGCAGCAACGACGTCAACGGTTTCTTCGTCGACTGCCATGTTGTGCTCGGACATAAGCGATTTAAGTCCATCAAATAGTGATTCAGCAACTTGAACCTTGAAACCGGTTTCAAGAGCAACTTCGTTTTCAGCCATCCAGTTTTCAACAACGTAGTCTAGGTACGCGTCAAGCTTGGTGGTAAGGTCTTCAACGATGGCTTCTGTCTGCTCTTCAAGAACCGCTTCAAATTCTTCTGCGATTTCTGCACGAGCTGCCTCAACCTTTTCGTGCACTGCTGCTTCGAAAATGGTTACTGTCTTTGCCTTGAAGTCTTCTGAAAGATCAGTGTCGCCAAAGAGCGCAGCGATCGCTTCATGAAGTCCAGCGTTGTTTGTGCCCATAGGAGTCTTGACGTTCTTTTCGATGTCGTCAGCAACTGGGTCAACTTTCTTCTTTACGTCGCCGTTACGATTCTTTACAGGACCGCCAGCGCCTACCACTGGATCAGCAGAGTATGACTCTTCACCAGTAGCCTTTTTTTCATTTAGGTCATCCATTTTGGTTCTCCTTTATGGTAATTAATAGTATTTATAAGAATACGGTTTTTGTTATAAGCTATTCAAGAACTTCTTGAAGATGTCCGCAGCAGCTGCTTCATCGATCTGCTTATAGTTATTCTTCACATGCTCTTCGATGCGATCGAACTCGTTAGCTGCTCTCCATGAAGAAGAAGCAACGTCATAGATCCACTCAACACCTTCCATGATGCCTTTGATGAAAGCATCGGGGGCTGAAGGATCAGCTACGATGTCGCCGGCAGTCGCAAGCATGAAGTCGTCTTGAACTTCCATGATACCTTGTTTGTTAGGTTTCACAGAACCCATACCACGAGAAGAGATACCGAGTTGAGCGCCTGACTTAATCAGACCCTTTACCGTATCACCCATTGGAGTATCAACGATTTTAGCACGGCCAACTACGTTAGATCCGTCTGACTTAAGTTCAGTGAACATGTGCGAAACACGATCGAGGTTGATGGTCGGACCCTGTGGGTGACCAAGTTCACCAAACGCCCGGTTTTTAGACACATAGTTTTCGTTATAACGTCCCATCTCTCTCATCAAAACGCTTGATGGATAGATTCTACCGTTGCGGTTCTTAATGTCACCCTGCATGATGATACCTTCGATGAAAGTATTCTTCTCACCTTTTTCATTTGCTTCGGTAATATATTGAACATCTTCAACTATGTCTTTGATTAATAGTGCCATTTTAGCTGCTCCTTTTGCTTATTATTTATAAGAGACAGCTACGGCATTAACCGCTACTGTAGCCGCAATGGTGTCGGTACGCTCTTTAACAAAGAACTGTTCTGTACCGGCACCCATAGTGTAGGTGCCGATTGTTCCACCGGTATTTGCAAACGTAAGCACCGACGCCGATGGGGCATAAACCCTAACGACGTTGGCACTGTTTACGGTATTAGCTGCAGTAAAACTAATCTCGGTAGATTTGACCTTAATGTAATCAGCCATTAATATTCTCCGCAAAGCTAAGGATCTCGTTATAACCCTTTGGACTTGACATGAGACGCTCTTCCATCTTTGACTTGTTTGTTGGATTCAACTGGGTGAATAGAGAATTAAGCGACTCAGCAGACTCTTTTGTAAGAGTTACCGATGATCCGTCCTTGAGAGTCATTGCACCAGCTTTGAAAGCCTCGTCAAGATCTTCCTTAGTAAGACGGTTTGTTGCTCTACTAATACCGGTCAAACTGTTCACGGTCTTTCTGTTAAGCTTTGTCAAAGTTGATCTAGCTGCCGGTGTAATATTGCTATCACCTCTGCCTTCAATCTCACCCGCGTGGTTTGATTTACTCGCAACTCTCATACTTGCCTTCTTGATATAAGATCCAAGAGTCTTTGGTGAAAGCTCATCAAGCTGGTCAACTTCTTCTTTTGTAAGACGATCTACGGCTTTATCGATTTGTTTTTCTCTGCCTAAAGTCTTTGACCAACTTGCTTGTGGTTTAAGTGGATCTCTAGCGCCTAGTTGATACGCCTTGCCAGCAACATCGGTTTTTGCCTTTTTGATATATCTTCCAAGCAAAGCCTTTGAAACTTCGTCAACCTGCTCAGTTTCTTCTTTGGTCAAACGGTCGACAGCGCGTGCAGCACTTTTTACAGTGTGTTGATACTTCTTGTAAGCTTTGTCAGATGCCTTGCCGTATAGTTCTGAATTTTGATGACTCACGTCAGCATCAAATTGACGACGACCAAGAAGATCTGATTTTAGACGAGCATTTGCTGCTTTTTCAGGTGCTCTTGCAATTACAGCCTTAAGAGCTTTTCTACCAGCTGGAGTATCACCAATCTCATCGAGTTGTTCTGTTTCCTCGTGTACGGCGTTTGCCTTATCCGAAAGACGACCAGAAGCAGAAGTGATACCTCTAACACGATTAGTCGTCCAACGAGTTAGGTCCTTGTGCGGATTCTTACCAGAACCAACCGCCATGCCAATACCGGAAGCATTACCAGCGAGTGATAGCGCTGCCTTTTTGGTGTAGGAGTGAAGCGTGTTTGGTGAAAGTTCGTCGAGTTGATCAGCAGTTTCCTTGAATTCTTCTTTGTTCTTAGTTGTTGCCTTGTACGCGTCATGGTTAGCTTCTGAAGATTCTTTTGAAGATTTGCCTACAGCCTTTGCTTCGTCAAGATCGACTTCTTCGATCACATAACCTTTTTTCTTTGCCGTCCCAACTCGCATTGCACCGTTTGCGCCTGTTTTAAGTTTAGGCGCGTCTTTTGTCGCTTTACTATATCCTACGATTGTATCTTTTTTAGGATTATGGAACGATCCAGCGTGATTGATATGTACCCAATCATCTTCAGATTTTGCTTCGTCAAGATCAACTTCCTCTTTCCAAGGAGCTTTTGGTAAAGAGACTTGACTCTTTGGCTTAGCGGTAGCGCCAGCAAGAGCCTTGCCAATCGCCTTACGGCGGTTGTGTAGGTACTTGTCGGTTTTGTTAACGCTTCCATCGTTGTTGATGTCGGAGTCTTCCTTACCAACAGGATCCATTGCTTCAGCCTTGATGCTCTTTGCGATCTCGTGACCCTTCATGATGGTCGACTTCTTCAGAGGAGGATGGTCACCGGTCGCTTTCATGGCTGCTGCCATTCCAACTGCGTATGGGTTATCAACCTTCTCGTCAAGATCTTCTTTCACAGGTTTCTTAGCGAAAGGTCCTGCGACGGCGTGCGCCATTGCGTGATTACGCGCAAGAGTCCCTGCATGTATATCGTTACCCATTACACCAGAGTAACCTTTCAGATACGCGTCAGCTTCACCCTTTGCCTTTTCAGCAGTGTCATATGAATGGCCGCCAGAATACATAGTATGGCCTTTAGTCTTATGCTTGATCTCTGCGCGGTAACCACCGAACTGAGACTTAACACCATGAGTCGAGTAGTCATTAGTACTGAGCGCTTCATCAAGGTCAACTTCTTCCTTGGTAAGTTTATCAGTAGCTTTTTCGACACCCTTTAATCTTTGGGCAGCTTTTCTAAAGCTTTCGGGCTCGCCTTGTGTGCCATATTTTAGAGCATGTTTAGCTGCATCAAATGATGCTTTCTTAGCATAAGAGCCAATAGTCTTCTTTGAAAGTTCGTCGATCTGTTCGACTTCTTCACCAATCTTAATTTCCCCGGTAGCGGCTTTCTTAACAACGTTAATCCCCTTGCGAGTGACAGGATCAATGCCTCTCGAGATTACAGGCTCTTTGTCCGCACGCTTAGTGTGTACCGAAGTATCGTTGAACGCTGCTTCATAAACACCTTCACTTGATGCTTCGTCACGATTAGCAGGATTTGTTTTTGACTTCTTTGTACTTGCCTTGAACTGTGTCGGTTCGGCAACAGGATGGTCAAGCAACTTACGTACATGCTTGTCCCAGAATTTCTTCTCGTCACCGCCCTTAGGCATGTATGTAGTTTCTAAAATTTGCTTAATGGTTTTCATTTGACTACCTATTACTTTGAAAGTCTTTTTGTAGCTTGCGCAATACCAGTAATGCGCTTACCAATTACTTTACGATCTTTTCTCTGTGATTTCTCATCAGCGTCAAGAACCTTTTTCATGTTGTCGCGTACAGTATACTTGTCTGGCATATGACGGTTTGTCATGCGATCTACTTCATCGGAACGCTCTGACTTTTTGCCAAGACTATGTGCAGCATTAGCCATAGAATCAGCGGCTTTATTTGTATAGGATGCGAGAGTTTTGTTCGAAAGCTCGTCAAGTTCTTCGACTTCTTCAGACATTTTATTGGCTGCAGCAGTCATACCCTTACCGCGCTTAACAAAACGCTTATATGCGTCAGTTGTTTTCTGAACGCTTGCAGGAGTAAACTTCTTTGCGGTAAATCCTTTTTCAGCTTCAGCCTTCGCTTTTTGGCGATCTGCTCCGGCTTTAGCATGATAGTCCTTAAGCTTGTCATCTGAAAGTTCGTCGATCTGTTCGACTTCTTCGTCAAGGTCTTCTTCAGCTTCCTCAGCGGTAAACGCAGTTTGAACAGCAGCAGAGACCTTGTCTTGCATGACTGACTGAAATGCTGATTCAAACGCAGTAGCGTCTTTGTTATATGCCGCTGCAATTAGATCTTTAATTGACATGTTAGTCTCCTTATTTGGATGGTACATTATTTGGTTGTGGTGGGTTTGAATCGAGAGGTCCAGGCGGTGTCACGGGTTCTTCTGCCGGAGGCTCATCCTTAACTTCTTGATCAATTTGTTTCTTAATTTCTTCAATGTCGTCTTCGCTCATATGGAGTACATTCTTACGAACCCACTCTTTAGAGAAGTAATCACCGGTGTAATTACTTATATCGGCTAGAATACTCAATCTGTCACGAAGGATTTCAGCTTCCTTCAACTCTTCAAAATGGTTATCATTCATGAAGTTGTAACGGATCTTGTCCTTGATAAGATCCCACTCTTCAGGCTTAATGATACCCTTGAGGATCAGTTGCTTTTCAAGTGCCTTATCGAAAAGGATAGTGAAGCGAGCACGAAGACGACGAATAAACTTTGCAAACTTGACTTCATCGCGGGAGATTTCAGAGGCTCTACCAAGTGAGAAACCTGTCTCTGGTTCCATACGCGAGATTGGAACGTTCAATGACTTGTACAACTTCTTTTGGAAGTACATAATGTCGTCGAGTTCACCTAGGTTCTGACCACCAGGAAGGGTGGTAATTTCTGTACCACGTCCACCTTCACGGCGAGGAAGCCAGAAGTCGTCCGTGATCGTCATGAACTTGCGATCGTCTCTCATCTCGCCTGTCGCAGCGTCATAGACGAGTTTGTTCTTGTGGTTGACCATCATATCACGAAGATACTGTTCAGCCTTCAGTTTTGGAAGGTTACCGACGTCGATATAGAAGATTCTACGTTCTGGGGCACGTGAGATTCTGTAGATAACTGCGGCGTCTTCCATCATACGAAGTTGGTTCAAAGGCTTGTATGCCTTATGCAAATAAGAGAGAACAACTGTGTTTCTCTCATTCAGCACACCAGAATTACAGTGAATGATCGAGTCCTTGGCGATCTTCAAGCCCTGAATCGAATCGGTGGCTCCAAGAACGTTTGCAGACTGACCGTCGTATCCTCTTTCCGAATACATGTAGTACTCGGCCTTCACCTTCTTAACGGCGAAGTTTGTTCCATCAACCCTTTGACGTTCAAACTCACGGATCTTTCTAATCTTACGCGGGTCGATGTAACGAAGTTCGACTATGCCCTTTTTAGGGGCAGACTCATCAATAACGATGTGATAGTTTATACGACCATCGACATACCAACGTTGAAAAATATCATAACCTTGGTTAGAAAAGTCGAGAAGCATAAGAACGTTTTCAAACTCTTCACGGATCTTTTTACGGATAGTATCAGGCATTTCGATGTCGTCGGTAACACACTCAACCACACTTTCTTCATCAGAAATAGTGATTGCTTCGTTCACAATGTCGTCTACCGCGGATTGAACTTCAGGTTGCTGAAGCATTCCGCGATAACGGTTTACAAGTTCGGCTTCGGTCTTTGCTGTACCGTCCAAGTCCACGAATGAACTCTGTGCGCCACCAGTCGCGACTGAAATGGCTCCGTCATCATTAGTAGGTTCGGCGAAGGATCTAACTTGATCCTTCGCTTCCTCTTTTCGCTTTATTTCGAAGCCAAATAGCTGCATTAGTTTGTTATCCTTAGATCATTTCTATATTGAAAGCTATTGCTCTCGTTTCACTTAGGCCTGTGTACCAGCATCGCCGGTGATGCCACCGTTTACGCTCCACCAGTCGTACTGGAAAGTCACGTTAAAGTCCTGAATACCGTCAGATTCCCAGTTAGTTTCCATCGCTGCAACATCTACAGGGAACAGTCCGTTAAATTCATATGTACGAAGAGCAGCACCAGTCTTAGAGAACTGAGTGATTTGCGCCTGAGCTTTATATTGAAGAGGTGATGCCGAAGCCAAGTTCGTAATGTTTCCGCGGTGACTGTTGATTGAAGCCATCCAGTTTTCCATAGCGTTACGAATCAAGAAGTCTTCGTCGTTGATGACGGTGACGGACCATTCAGCAAACGTTCTGTTTCCAGCAAGTTTGATCTTACGACCAAAGTATGGAACCTCGATTGTGCTCAACGTGCTTGCAGGGATAGAGGAAGCCTTTACCATGAAAGGAACTTTGATGTCCGCAAGACCGTTAACCGGGTTGGTGATTTGTACCTGGAAGAGCGAGGCTTTCGCTCCTCCAAATGTTAGTTGTGATCTAAGGTCGTTAATATTGAAAGCCATTTTAGATTCTCCTTATCTTTCTATATTTATACCTTAGCGTTGACCAATGATTTCATTAAACTCTACGCCAGTTCTAACTGCGACGAAGTTGAGTTGAATGAAGTTGATTGCGCGCGCTGGTTTAACGTAGATGTCACCGACAAAAGAGTTGCTATCAATGACTTGTGCCGTGTTGTTTGTTTCGTCACATACAACCTTAAAGTCATAGATACCACGACGACCCTGGACGTCTCTAAGGAAAGGTTCAACCATATTCTTGAATTGTGCACGAGTGAAGGCATCGTTGAATTCGAAGAGTGTAGACTTAGAAGCTCTTGAGATTGCTTTCTCAAGAACGATGAATAGGCGGCGAACGTTGATTCTATCAAACGCAGAGTTGGTGGTCAAGTGAGTCTTGTCACCGAACAGAAGTGTTCCTTGTCCAGGTTGTGTGATAACAGGGTTTACACCAAGCTTGTAAAGCGCGTCACGGTCAGCCTTTTTAGGGTTGTAAGCAAGTTTGATGACGTTTTTGATTAAACCTCTGTTGTAACCTGCAGGTGAGAACCATGGATCACGAGTCTCGTCGGTTCTTACGCACAGACCAGCGATGTCCCCGTTGAGAGGAGTGTAAATATATCTGTCGTTGTAACGGTCGTAACGGTACTTATAACCTGAGTCGATAACGGCGTACGATGAGTTAGTTATTCTGTTAGCAAACGTTGTGATGTCTGTAAGTTCGCTACCAACAGTTGACATTGCACCGGTGCTTGAAGAAGGCGTGATGAATACCATGCAATCCTTTCTGACCGAGCAGATGTTGTCGATGATGTGGTTTGCGACCTGGACAGCGTTGGTACCCATCGGCTTACCGGCAAGGATCAACGAAACGTCGATGTCTTCAGGGCTTGCAAAGTAGTTGTATCCAGCGATAAGGTTAGATGCCGTAACCGAAGTTTCTGTAGCACCGTTCGTACCACCAACAAGACCTTCGTCGACAGCGATGGTCGAACCAGCACTAATGATTGAGGTAACTGCTGCTGCTGAAATGGTGACGTATCTTGACTTCTGTGCAATCACTTCTTCGAGATAGTTCGTGGTGCCATCTTCGGTGAATGCAGTTGATGAAGTTGAAAGCGATTCGTAAACTTCAAGAGCCACGTTAGCGGTCTTATCCATGACGACGACGTTAACTGTTCCGGTAGCTGGGGTTCTGAGTTTATCGGCGTAAAACTTAGAACCGGCACTAAGTAGCGACGTGTTACCGGTAGGACCGATGATAGCAACGCTGAGGCTGTTACCATAAGTTCCTGGGTACTTTGCGCTGATTGAGGTGTCATACGTCGAACCTGTGTTTGGCGTTGCTGCTACGCCATCGCTTACACGAACTACATACAGCGAGTTTCCGTATGCAAGGAAGTCTGCTGCGGTGAAGAACGTCTCGGTATTCACGCCTGTGACTGGTTCACCAAATCTGTTAACAAGATCGGTTTCAGACGATACTAAAACTGGTGTATTGGTTGGACCCCATGCAAAAACGCCTGCGATAGCACCAGTCGTGGTTGCCACGGCTGGGACGACAGAAGTAAGGTCGATCTCAGATACGTTAATTCCTGGGCTTAATTGATATGCCATGGTTGGTTATCTCCTTTTATGAGCATTATTTCGTGTAACTTCTTCCTTTTATTTATAAGAAAGACAATTACCAATCGTTTAACCAACCGTCTTGCCTCGGAATATACGCGGGCTCAAAAGTCTCAATGTCGTCGTACGTTAATCCAAACGGAAGCAAATCTTCCATAATCTCCGAGTCGGTCTTCTCCCTTAACCTCATCATCGTGTTAATATCGGTGATGTCTTTGAAGAACGTCTGTGTGCTTAACCACGCGAACAACACAAGACACATCACAAGGTCGTCGTGGCATCCAGATTCAGCCTCATAAGATACGCCTCTTTTAGAGAAAGTGGACAACTCGTTAATAGTGTTGAAGTCGGAAAGCACCAACTGTTTCTGTTCAAGAAGTAGTTTAAGGATTGAACAACCAACAGCCTTTACCTGCTTCGTGGTTCGGATCCCTTTGTCTGCGTTTGAACCAAAACCACCGGAGATTCGTTTACCGGACCTACCCGCGGACTCGGTATATAACAAGGTCTCGACCTCAAACTCAAAGTGCAAGGTGTCTGAAACCTGTCCACCAATATCGTTGATCTCTACAAGGATGTACGCGTCGTTGTAAGACTTCGTAGTCCTATAGATGATGTCGGCATAGTCGACCGGAGTAACCAAGTTGTTTCGGTAAGTCGCGACCTGCTTGTAAGGCATCTGACTCACGTCAAAGATATGGAATGCCGAATAGTCAAGACCCTTTCCCCTGGACACGTCGGCCACGGCCACGTAGGTTCTTCCCTTCTGCGGTGTCTCATAGACACTCAAGCCTTGACCTTCATGAAGAGGAGTTTTGAACGAAGACTGCAACATCTTCAGGGTCGCACCGTCGATAAGAGTACCAGACGATCCGAGGAACTGTGCCTCGTATTCCTGGGCAAACTTCTCGGTATCGAAGTTGAGTGCCTCGAGGGTTTCCTGTTTCCAAGATGGTCCACGACCAGGAACCTTGTCCCATGTCACCTCGACATATTGGTATCCGTTCGTTCCTTGCTTTGCCCCTTCACATATCTTAAAGAAGTGGTTAAGACCGTTTGGCGTGGAAGTCATGAGTAGCTTGGTCTCTTCACCAGACGAAAGGGTAGGATACACGGAGGCGAAGAAGTCGTCGTATCCTTCAACAAACGCACACTCGTCGATGTAAAGGAATGCGATAGACTTACCACGGATCGAGCTAGACGTGGTCGTTCCTGCATAGATCTTACAGCCGTTCTCAAGTTCGATGGAGTTCTTGTTCCACTCTAGGATGCCGTGTTGCATCCACTTTGGTAGATTTTCGTATGCAAGTTTGATACGCTCAAGAACTTCCTTTGAGCCTTCACCTTTGTTTGAAAGGATGCCAACGTTTTTATGTTCATTGAAGATAACGTAGTGTAAGATGATCGCAACCGCGGTCGTGGTTTTACCTGCCTGACGAGCGGTCAGGACAGCAACACGGCGGTTGTTGAAAATCTTTGTGGCGATGTCTTTTTGGTAGTCATACATCTCCATCTTGATGAGTCCACGGTCAACGTGAACGATCTTGATGTACGTCTCTGCGAAGTAGATCGGATCCATCATACACTTTGCCATCTCTGACAACTGTTCCGTGGTCCAATTTTGTTCTTGTCCGATACGTTTGAGAAGGTTGTTACCTAGGTAACCCTTCTGCTTTTCGGGTTCGTTATTAGGAGTTTGCATTTTTCCTCATGTCTGCTAAAACCTTCAGCAGATCATGCGTTGTGCCTACGAATAGGTTGTTATTTGTCACACCGCCAGATCTCGTCTGAGGTTCATCATTAAGCTTTTCTTCTTCGACCTTCTTCTTCGAAAGGCCGACGAGTTCTTTGTTTGCATCGACGAGGGTCTTCATTGTAGTCGCGAGTACTTCATAAGCTCGTGGGTGCTGTGATTGAGTCGCCACACCGAGCAACTCTTCAAGGGCCTGCGTTCCCTTCTCGATCACGTCGTACATGTTCTTTCGAGCGTAGTCGTAATCGTTTTCTGCCTGCTCGACCCTGGTCTCAGGCTCTTTAGGCAACTGTTTCGCTAAGTTTTTAGAGATGTGCTGGGACGTGACTGAAACCGACTTCTTCTCTTCAACTACTTCAGCATCAGGGATTACTCCCATTGGCGGTAAACCAAGGTATCTGCTTATTTGATCATTACTCATGTTATAGGTCCTCTATGGTCACAATATAAGCCCAATCGTCGTCTATGTTAACGTTAGCGTACGGGATACTGTTTGCGAGTATGGTTGTAGGTTGGCCGTTTGCAGTCAAACCGGGTTGAACGTTGATTTGGGTAACTGCACGTGTGGCGGTCGTGTCGGTGTACAGGTTTGCATCAACAAACTTGATGATCTTCTTCGTAGACGTTGGTCCATAGTAGTAACCTTTTAGCGTGAACTGAAGCGTCCAGATGATCGCTCGTCTTTCGTCATACGATCCTTCATACGTGTCCTCGCTGCTTACCGAGTTCAAGATGATAGGAAGGTCAACGGTTTCGTTCATTGAGTCGATCATCTTTGCGGTGACGGTAAACTCTGGCTTGAAGAACGGAAGGATTTGCTCGACGATCTTTGTCGCGTCTTCTGCATACTTCGCCATGATGTTAAGGTTAAACTCAAGGTCGTAAGGGGTCGCGGTAAAGTGTGTACGAACGGAGTCGTTTGTCCCAGGGATTCCCTGTGACGTCATGGTACGGTTGGTAAGCTTTCTGTCCCCTGCATAGTTCATTGCGGTAAGCTCGAACGAGATACGTGGAAGCGTAATCGCCTGAGCCTGAAGTTCTGGATCCTGCTCGATCTTCGATAGGAACTTCTGCATCGGTCCATAGTTGACGGGAACCTTGAAACGCTGTTGCTCTGTACCGGCATTATTAGAACGACCGATTGAGATGTTATTAAACAGCGTGCCAAAAAGAGCTATGTATCTTCTTGTCGTTTGGTTGTAGAATGAATATCCGAACATTAGTAGGTATCCTCACCAAATGGGTTTTCCTCGGTGAAGTCAAGGATTCCGGCAGCCGCGGTTTCAATCGTTAGGTTGTCTGCAAGAAAATCAAGCGATTCAACTCCAGCCATGGTGTTGTTTGCTGTCGTGATGATCTTCGCCGTGATAGAATCGATCTCTTCGACTCCGGTGTTGAAACGTTCGTTCGAGAACTCAAACAGTTCGCAACGAAGGTCGTACATCTGAAGCGCACCGAGTTGATAGAAGATCGGCTTGTTATCGACGAACATCACCTCGTAGATCTTACGATTGAGTGGGAGATAGATGAGGTCACCTTCGTTTGGTCTGACTTCCTCACTATAAGTTCCAACGTCTTCGGAGAACCTTCTCATAGCAACCGAGAACGTAACTGAGTCACGAATCTGTAGACCAAACTTGGATAGGAACTCGCCGTCACCACCAAAGCCTTCAACGTTCTTAACATACATCTCAAGTTGGTAGGCGTGGTTAAAGATGGGAAGGTCGTCTTCGTTCAGCAAGTCATCCTTGGCACCAAGCACGCGTGGAATGTACCACATGTCGAGACCGTGGATACGGATGCTCTCAATGATCAAATCCTCGATGAGAGTTTGCTCCATCGAGTTTGAAAAGTTGCTGAAGTAAAAGTTAGTGGCCAATTCACTTATCCGATCATGTCAGTAATTGGTAGGGAGTAGCTCGAAAGCATCTCCTGTTCCATCTTCTTAATCTCTTCGTCTGCGTCGTTCAGAATCTTTTCACCGTTGAACTGCACTCCACCTGGAAGGTTCATGCCGGTAAACTTCGTAAGGTTTGCGCCCCACTGATACTTGATCTTTGCGGTTGCATAGTTCTGAAGCCAACGATCTTTCCATACATCGGCGTATGTTGCAGGGTCAACCACCTGATAGCACTCGTAGACGATGTACTCTCCGGCGTTAATCTTGTCCTTGGTCATGTCGATGTACAACTTGTTTTGGTTACGGTTGTAACGAATCGGCTGACGTCCGCTCAAGATCTCCTGCATGAATGCAAGGTGCTGGAACGACATATAGTAGTTGATCATGTCGTAGTTAACGAAGTCGTGTAGGTTGTTTAACACGAATTGATAGGTCGCGCTAAAGATGCCAGAACCGGTGAGGTTACCGGCGATAGGGAACAGGTTTACCACGCCGATAACGTTCTCTGGAACTGTGATGTATCCGTTGTCAAGATCTTGTTGGGTCATCTGCTTCTTCACGTACATCTTCTCGGTGCCATCAAAGTGATAGTCCCAATAGTATGCAAGCGCCTCGTCGATACGATCCTCAACCTGATCTTGATCTACGTTGATCTCAATAACAGGCTTACCTAACTTGCGTAGGCACCATTCTTTAAATTCTGCTCGTGTTGTTGGTTGGGCCATGTTATTCTCCTTTAGAGTATTTATGTCTCTGGAAATATGCTAACTGTTATGTTGGGTATCTGATAATGACAACGCCATCACCACCCTTACCACAACCTGTTTTGCCGCCGCCTGAGCCTCCACCAAGACCATCCGTTCCAGCCAAAGAGACTGTCGCTGAACCAGCACTACCACCACCAGCACCGCCAGCACCTTGTGTGTTACCAGAACCGCCACCGCCACCGCCATAAGTTATAGCAGAAGCTGTTTGGAACGTATAAGCCTGACCAGCACCACCAGCACCGCCAACACCACTGCCGTTTCCAGCAACGCCAACGGCTGATTTACCTCCACCACCACCGCCACCCCTGTTTGCTGCGAGTGTGGACGATTGTGCGCTACCACCATTATTTCCCTGACCAGCAGTACCAGCACCAACAGCACCAATAGCAGATGTAGAACTACCAACACCACCACCAGAACCACCAGCACGCCCCGGATTTGGACCAGCGGTAGATGCGCCACCACCACCACCGCCACCAGTTGCACTTAGACCATTAAATGTCGATGCTGCACCATCATTGCCAACCCCCGCCACAGCCTTTGCCGCGCCGCCGACACCAACAACAACTGGGTACGTTGCTGGTATTAATGTGATTGGGCTTCCCGTGTTGTTGAGAACACCGCCAGCACCACCACCACCTCCAGCAGTACTGATGACGCCACCAGATCCACCTCCACCGACCATAAGGTATTCAATATCATTGCCGCCTGATGTGACAACAAAGTTTCCGTTGGTCGTGAAGGTATGTACGGTATAGACCGTACCACTGATCGTGGCGGATGTGATTACACCACCTGTCGCGGTGGTTCTAGAACCACCGCCCAATAATGCTTGCATTAATGTCATATTAGGTTAATCCTGCGCCTGAACAATGGAAGGTTGGAGTTGCACCACCAACCACACATAAGAATGTTGCCATACCGTACTGTGCAAGAGTTCTGTTACCTGTTGTGGCGGTTCCAGCCAATCTGAATGTTACAGATGCACCGGCGGTGATAGTCTGAGGAGATGCAGAGTTATTAACAATTGTGATCATATCGCCGGCTGAAAGAATCGAAGCGTTGATGGTAACACCACCGGTAGATATGTAGATGGTTTGCCCAGCGTCTGAAGCAACAACGACATATGCACCAGCTTTAGTTTGAATCGGAGCAGCACGAACATCGCCTTTACCGTCTGATAAAATGCCAGTCGCACTAATAGTTAATCGTGTGGCAGATGAGTTATACGCATCGTTAACGGTTTGGAATATATAGCTACCATTATCCTGACCACCATGTCTCCAAGTCTTTAAGTCGGTTGTAGCATTTGAGTCGTATGTTTGGAAGTAACCTAACGTGGTGGTATCGTTTACCACAGTCATACCAATACGGGAATATACGGTAGAATTTCCTAATGAACCAGGAATGGCAGTTAATGCTGTCGCATTTCCTCCAATAAGTAATTGACCAGTAGCGAGAATACGTACACGTTCAGCGCTGTTTGTAAAAAACGATATTGAGTTAGCATCAGAAGTACCCATAGTCAAAAGACCATTATCATTTATCAACCTCTGAAACGTCAAACCGTTAGAAGCCGAGTGTAATCTTATTTCAGAAGTGAATGTTCCTGAAGCTGGAAGTATATTAAGGATACCGCTTCCGCTTGCAGCTTGTATTCTTACGCTGCCAATCACATCCAGTTTTTCTTGTGGAGAACCCGTGCCAATGCCTACGTTGCCTGCAGAAGTGATACGCATACGTTCTGTAGTAGAAGTTGCTCCAGATGGTGTAGTTGCAAAAAGTATAAGCCCAGGACTAGACACTGAACTGACAGCACCATCAGAATACATAAGCATTCCAGAAGTGTTTCGGAATGTAGTTCCATCATATCCAAAACCGTAAACCGCACCGACTGGGACTTGTGATGCAATTGCTGTAGGTGACGCTTTAGTGCCTGCAGCGTAGTTAAATCTTATTTGCGGGGTAGCAGCGTAGTGTATCGTTGAGATAATCCCGCCATCAACAGTTAGTAATGCAGATGGAGCGGTGGTTCCAATGCCGACGTTTCCGGTGTTAGCGATACGCATACGTTCTGTACCTGCAGCATTTCTAAACGCTATGACACCGGAAGTATTCGTGATGCCGGCATCAATATATAGACTGCCGGTAGCTTCTTGTATGAGTTGTGCCTGAGTACTTCCAGAAACTTGTAACGCTAAACCGAAATAGTTCGACGCGCTATTAAGAGTTATGGCCCTGCCAGAAGCAGTAGTAGTCGTCCCAATACCGACACTAGCTGGAGTAGTTAGGACACCCGTTCCGCTCGGAGTGAGAACGATATTTTGGTTTGTACCACCAGCCGAAAGGCTGATCGCACTGTTTGCGTTGAATGTACCTACGACCGGTTCGGTAGGTTTAAACGATCTCCATTTAGTACCATCAAAGATGTATTCAAGTCCAGTTGGCCCGGTGAACGTATCATTTGTTGCTGGTGAGTTTGGAAAGTTAATTGCCATCTGTTATTCCTTATGCTACAAATGTACCGGTTGTGGTGCTTATCTTCTTGACCGTGTAGTATGAACCAGCTAATGGAGTTGAAGTACCTGTACCAGATGCTATCTGTAGTCTCCAGTTTGTTGCAAGGTTGGTTTGAACTTGCATCGTAAGTTGGAATACGTGGTTGACGGCTGTCGTAAGTGAACCAGTCGTAGTAAACGCTGCGGTTGTGGCGGCTTGTGAACCCGCTGATCCCCACTGTGGGGATCCGCTACCAATACCACCAAGCGGAGTTGCTAGGTAAATTCCAGCCATACGTGTTGGTGCCGATGATGCGGTCATAGTAAATGTTGCGGTGCCTGCAGTAGTTTTTAAGAAAACACAATAAGCCGTAATTTGATAGATCGACGAAGCCTCTAAAGATATGGCAGAAGTTGATCCAAAAAAGTCAGCAATTGCGCCTATTGCTGAACCGTTAGCAGGAAGTTGGAACGTCTGTTCACCGACGATAGCACCGACTCCAGACGTAACGTTAGTCTGTAATACGTTTCCAGACGAATCAATCCGAAGTTTTTCAGAAAAGGTAGCAGTTCCACCGGTGGTACCGGTTGGGGATGTATACCATATGTGCGCTCCACCATTGTGTTGGTATACTGTTGCAGGTAAACTGCGTTTATAAATCCAGTTCGTGCCGTTCCAATAAGCGTTTTGAGCTATTTGCATACCTGTGCTGGAACCGTAGATACCAGCAGTTGATATGTCGATTGCTCCGACAAGGCTTCCGGTTTCCCATGCATAAGGGGCTACACCTCCAAAACTAACCGGACCTGTTATATTGTTGCTCCACGTTCTATCGCCTCGTAGGAAATACGAGGTGTTCGCCGTACCCGTACCAAGAACCGCTGTTGTTACTATTTCGGCTTGAACGTTCGCTAAAGTCTTTGGTCGAATAAAATTATCACTGGCGGTCTCCACATAGTAGTGAGAAGCAGCATCACCGGTATCAGGCGTTGCCAGAAACGTAGTAAGTTTGGTTGCCATGATCTTTCCTTATGCCTGAGCTTCTGACCAGCGAAGAAGAATGTGACCTGAACCAGTGCCAGCGGTAAGACGAACGTTGATTGCCAAGATGTCAGAACCATCTGGGTACTTAAAGTCACCTCCGAGTGGAGCACCTGTAAGTTCTTTCAACTCATCAAGATCTAAGCGGTCGTTTACGGCGCCAGTTGTAGTGGACGGACCGGCGAAAGCAAATACCTGTTCACCCGGGATCGCAACGGTACCAGCAGAATACGTGACGGCTGTTGCGACCTGGGCTAAACTCGGTTGACCACCGACAGCTTCAGTATTAAGTGGGAGCCATGTTGCACCGGTAAAGTTTTTTGGATTTAGAATTCCTTCAACGATAACCGCACCCGGAGTAGTACCACCTGAAACCGAAACACCAACTGCTTGAAGCAACAACTGTGATCTGTTAAGAAGATCTTTTGCACCGAGTGCTCCAACTTGGCTGTTAGAGACAGATGGTGCCAGACGAATGACGAATACCGTTTGCGCCGCCGTAGTGAGTGATACCCCAACTCTTTGATAGTTGAAGATGTAACCGCGGTCCTTCGTGAAACCGCCGTCCATAACCAACGCAGAACCCCAGTGGCTCAATGTAGGAGAACATGTGTTACTGATCAGAATGATGCCCGTTCCAGCGGTATGTGCCGCTGCAGCGGCAGCGCTGAAAGTCTGACTCGTTCCAGATTGCCACTGCGTTAACGTTGCCGCTCGAGTACATCCGGTAAAGTTTCCTGCACCGGTCGCTGCGGATTTTCCGGTATAACTGATCATCTCGTTATCGATGTACAACGTCCCAGCGCTAGGGAAGTACGATAGGTCCGTCACTGGAATAGTAGTTTGCACGTTGGTAATTGCACCGGACAATGAAGTCACTGGGCTATCATTTTCGATCGAGTACCGAACTGGAAGGTTACCAGAGCGCATGTACGCTTCGTTGTTGACGTTATTGTTCTTCATTCGATGGACAAAGACCCAGTTACCGTCTGGACCACGAGCCATAAAGTCCACAAATCCAGCACCGTACCATGAGTACTGCAGGCCAACCATCTGCATCTTGTTTAGATCGATATTAAATCCGCTATCGCCGGTACCATCAATCTTATCCAAATTGAATCGAGATTGCGGAACGCGAACTTCGCGAATAATGTTACCCTTTACACCTGATGCGTTGATACCACGATAGTCCGGAGTAACGTTAATTGAAGTATCAGATACAACTTGAGAAATGAAGTGCGTCATACCGCGAATAACGATTTTGTCACCAGCTTTTAACTGTTGCGTGAATCTGGTATTCGAACCCGTTACAGCATTGGAGTTCTGTGTAACTGAAAGTGTTCCAGAAAGCTGCGTTGTGGCGTTTCTTTTTACTACACTCAGTGTGCCGCCATCAAATTCCCAGAACAACCCATTCTGATCGTCAAACATGCCCGCACGAACGGCCGCGCCATCCCACGACTTAACATAAGCGGTTGCTGTTAAGCCTAGAACAGCAGTTGTAGCACCTAAAGTAGCTGTTGCAAGAACAGTAAATTCGTAGTCGCTTGTGATAGACGCAACGGTATAAGTGCCGTTATATCCACTCGTAGTAACACCAGCCAACTCAATAACCGCCCCGGCTTGAAGGCCATGATCTATGTCATCGGTCGTAATAGTTATGGTCGAACCGACGGTCGTGCCGCTTGCCGTCACTGAACGCACGTCATAGTTTGGTTTGAATAAGGTACCGGTCGACCAAAGGAATCCTTTACCGGACTGATAGCGGAAATACTTCTTACTTTGACGAATAACTGAAGAACCATACGTTGGAGTTTTCGTCGAAAGGATAACTCCGCCGTCTGCGGGTCTATGAAGAATCGTAGCGTTTGACATAGCGTAAAGGGTAACGGTGGCAGGGGTTGCTACGATACCGCCTGCCCTAGCAAGGTACGTTAAGGAGGTGAGTGAAGGCACGCTAGTAATAACAAACGGGCCTGAGGCAAGTGCAGCGTTCGTACCAGAAGCAACTATAGAGTGGATGGCTGTTCCGGGAATGAGACCATGTGGATTTGTAAAGTTGAGCGTGATAACCGATGGGTTTGCGCCGTTACTCGTTGCCGAAGAAACCGTAATAGACGCGCCGCTATAAATGTCGCCCTTTTTGATCAACGTAGTGTCGGTAAGCAAGCTCTGTCCGTTCGACACACCAACGATACCACGCGCAAAGTATGTAAGCGTAGATGTGGTCGGAACGCTGTTAACGATGTAAGTACCGTCGGCTCTACTAAATCCTGCGATACCAGAATTCAATCCAGACAAGTTAATTACCTGACCAACAGTAATACCATGTACCGCACTTGTTGTAACGGTGATCAAACTATTGGTCGTACTTGTCACGTTAAAGTCGGTGGTGATCGCCGTAACCGTAAGGTCGATACCAGGAAGTTCGTATGAAGATGGATAACCACGAACGGTACCGTAACCTGCCCACTTTGTTGGCTGAAGACCATATTCAAAGTCGGCGTCGATGAGTGATTCTGGGTTCGATACACGGGTTCTTTCGATCGCATCGGTACCAAAGTCCCAAGGCTTTGTGCGTTGATGCTTCTGTGTATCCTCAACAAAGATCTGAAGTCTATCGCCGGAACTATGAGTCGCCGTGCTAATTGCAAGGGTGATGGTCGTATAACCATCTTCACGCTGAGTGAGAGTTGGGAAATACGTTGTGTCATCAGCCGCGGTAAAGGTTGTAGTGGTTCCGCTGTACTGTGCATCTGCAAAGTTATAGACCACTTGGTTTTTGGTGACATTTGTGATCAACAAAATCTTTTCGAGTGAATAACGACCCGGAATCTTGATCGTACCCGCACCAGCACCGGCAGGAGCGTAAACATAATCTGCTACTAATTTCTTTGACATTGAATCCTCATTTATCCTAGTGCTATTGCAAGTGCTGCGGCGGTAGAGCTACCAATACCGGATGCAGCCTGGGTCGACTGGCCGAGCGACGAGTAGATCTGCCACGTGCTTCCATTATATATGAACTCTACCTTGATTGAAGAGACGTCGAGTAAGAAGTCATCAGCGATAGATTCAATGGTGTTTCCGTTTCTTGCAACAGTTAAGTTATTTGTTCCCCAACTGTTGTTATCATAAAGTACAACGTTGTGGCCGATGGCAGGAGTTGCAGGAAGGGTGATGGTAAACGAACCAGACGTAGTATCCGCAAGGATATGGTCACGATTTGTAGCGGTGTAGTTCGCAGTCTTTACGATGTATGCGGCATCCGTTTGGTTTGAGATAGCACTTACCCATTGCGAGCTGGTGCCGTCATTATAATACACGTTGAGAGAACCGTCAGTTGAGTCAAACCAAAGATCTCCGTTTAACGGGGAAAGTGGGGCGGTATCGGAGATGTTTGTTGTCGAATACAGCGCTGACTTCCAAAACACACTAGTACCGTTAGACGCCAAAACTGTACCGGCAGCACCAACGGCTCCGTTTGCTGTGATGTTTCCGGTTATTATCGGGGCAGATAAAGTCTTGTTGGTAAGTGTTTGACTGTCAGCGGTGGTAACCACTGTGACGATAGATGGAGTGCCCGGATCCTTCTTAAAGAATATTCGGCCATCGTATGTGTTGAGTGCTAACTCGCCTAGTTGCAAGTCACCGACTAGCGGAACTTTAGACGCTGTAGCACTCCGTTTTAACTGAACGGTTGACATATGTCCCTCACGTATGTATAATGGCTATATAGCCTATGAGATTAGTAATGGTTAGTATGTACCACCATCTATCGTATTTATGCTTACTGCCCCGGTCGCTACCGTGAAGTTGGTCGCGTCGAAGCTTGCAATACCCAGAGTTGTATTGTTTGCGGTCACTGCGGTTATCGTAACCCCTGTCGATCCGTTATAGCTTGCACCACCTGCAGTAAGGCCCGTTCCGAAGGTAAGCGTACCAAGGTTGTTACCGAGGGAGATACCAGAGATTGTGGAAGCCGCAAGCTTTGTGATAGCAATCGCCGCCGCAGAGTTGATGTCTGCGTTAACGATCGTGTCGTTTGCGATCATGGTCGAAGTAACGGTTCCAGTATCACCGGTCGTGACCATAGTACCAGTCGTGGCTGGCATTGTGATTGTTGTAGTACCTGCAGCAGCAGAGGCTTTCAGAACGGTTGTACCAGAGGTCGAACCGTTGAACGTAGCACCTGTACCACCAATCGTTGGTAGGGTCAGGGTCTTGTTCGTAAACGTTTCAGTTCCCGCAAGCGTAGCGAGAGTTCCGGTTGTAGGCAACGTAACGTTTGTAGCCGCTGTCTGAGTCAACGTTAGGGCAAAGTTGCCAGAGGTCGTGAAGGTATTGGCCGTGGTAAGATCGCCACCCGTAGAGACGTTTCCTCCAAGCGTGATCGTCTTACCGGCGTTGTTGACTCCTGTACCACCCCACTGTCCGCCAATAATAGAACCGTTCCATGTACCGGTCGCAATTGTACCAAGGGTGGTAAGTGACGTAGAACCAGCAAGTGGAGACGCACCAACCGTGTTATACGAGATTGTCTGAGCTGCGGAACCATTAAATGTGGTACCAGATGCAGCACCGGATCCACCGTTGTTGAACGTTACTGAGTTGTTAACAGAGCTTGCGGTTGTAGCGTTTCCGGTAAGTGCCCCGATAAACGTAGAAGCTTGAACGTCCGAAAGTGTAAACGAGTTGTTTGCGGTGTCGATGAATACCGATGCGTCTGGTTCCGGCGTGTAGCCATGATAGAACTTCCAACGTCCGTCGGTAGCATCTCTGAAGATACCAGCGTGAGCATACGTACCGTCGTTATATGCACCAGCAATACCGAGGTCTGGATACGCAGAAGTTTTAGCCGTTGCACTACCACCGCTTACGTATGCACCCGGAGAAGAAGTGTTCGCAATCGTGAAGCTTGTTGAGTTCGCAGCTGTTACGGTTGCACCGGTAACGTTAAACCCTGATGGGTTAACTCCAGTTACCGTCACAACCATGCTTGTGTTATAGTTATTCTGCGCGGTATAAACGAACGTCGTACCGTTTGAAACTGCTCCAGTGATCGTAGCCGTTGAACCGTTGTTCAGATAAATCATGTTATCAGATACAGAGAGGTTCGTCGCGTTAATAACAGTTGTACTTCCGCCGACTGTAAGGGTACCATCGATCTGAACGTTTGCTGCCATTCTAACTGGAGCACCAAAGTACGCTGTACCGTTGACGCTTAGTTTATCTGCAGGAGCGGTGTTGCCAATACCTACGTTGTTGTTGGCCGATACTCTGAGAGTTTCAACGCTATTTGTGACAAAAGTTATTGGGTTTGCACCAGTTGCCGTCATGATAACGGCACCAGTTCCAGTTATGTTACCCACGGAGGTTAGGTCGCCTGTGACGTTAGCAGAACCGTTGAAGTTCTGACCCCATAGCGTACGAGTCGTAGCAAGGATCGTTGCCGTATCTGCAAGACCGGTTGATAGATTATACGTAGAATACCATTGAGTAGCGGATGACGCTTTGAAAGTAAGTTCTCTTCCTACAGGAAGTGTAATTGCAGCGTTTGTTGTAAGAGCATCAATCACTCCACCGGTTGCTGGATAGATCGTGATGGGGTTGGTTCCCCTGTTCACGACAGTAACAACACGCCCGGTTGCGCCGGTTGGAAGCGTCACGCCAGATGGGTTAGCGGTAGTTGTCGTTACAACGTTGTAGTCAGAGGTAAGAGCACCTTGACCCTGAGCGTTAGTACCAGCGGTAATCGCAGCTGACGTGGAGTACGTGATGGAAGGAGTTGTGATAGTTGGGCTTAAAGATCGTGCAAACGCACCAGTACCGGTGAACGAACTGAATCCTACAACCTCAACGTCCCACGCGGCTGCTGTGTTATCCGCGATAGAGATACATGTGACTCTAACGCTTGTGCCAGCAATGGCCACAGTTGCAGGAACGATGTTAACCGCCGTAGACGAGTTGATAGTAAGCGAGCCAGTCGAGTTATTTTGAATCTCAAAGAACCAACCGGTAGCCAGAGTGCTCGTATTAGGAAGCGTAATGGTTTGAGTAGTCGCACCGGTAAATATCTGGTAAGAGGTTGAAGTGTTTGATAATACCGTTGTACCAGCTGCTGTTGCTGTCGTTGTAAACCCACTTAGTGCAGCAAATGCGGCTGGAAGAGTTGACTTACCAGTTCCACCATAAGTAGGTTGAACGATAGAACCCTGCCAAGTTCCCGAAGTAACCGTTCCGGTAATAGCAACGTTTGCACCGAGTGCCATGTTACCAGTGAAGTTTGACGTACCAGTGACACTTAGTTTATCGGCTGGTGTGGTGTTACCAATACCAACGTTGTTGTTCGCAGAGATGCGAAGGGTTTCAGTCGCGTTTGTCGATAGTGTGATTACGTTTGTACTTGTGGCTGCAAGAGCAAGGGTTCCTGCAGTTGCGGTAAGTGTTACACCAGCGGTACCAGTAATGTCGCCGACTGATGTGAGCGAACCTGTTACGTTTGCACCGCCGTTAAAGTTTTGACCCCAGAGAGTACGGGTCGTGGCCAATGTGGTCGCTGTGGTAGCATTACCGGCCAGAGCGGCTGTGATCGTGTTAGCTGCAAAGTTTCCTGAAGCGTCACGAAGGACGATTCTTGAAGCGGTTGCAAGAGCAGTCGCGTCGTTGACCTGAGCCGAAGTGATCGAGATTGTAGTTGCGCCAGCAGCGGTAAGTCGACCCTGAGCATCAACAGTGAATGTACCAACGGAACCAGCGGCACCATAAGATCCAGCGGTTACTGTGGTATTGTCAAGGTTTACCGTAATCGTGTTGGCCGTAACTGCGGATGAAAGACCCACGCCACCGGTTACCAACAACGTCTCTGAAGTTAGAGAGATTGCGTCGGTTCCAGCATCACCAGCAATGTTAAGAACGCCGGTATAGGTGTTATTCAAGTGTCCAAGAGTTACGAGGTCGGTATTTGCGACAGGAGCAGCGCTGTTGATAACACGCTTACCAGAAACGTCGATAACACCGGTACCGTTTGGTGCCAGAATCAGGGTCGCGTTTGTAGCGGTCGTACTGATCGTGTTGCCGGTAATCGTGATGTTAGAGATGTTGAGTGTGTCGATCTTAGAGCTTGCATCGACGATGATTGCCGCATTTGCAGTTAATACGCCCGGAACATGATTCAACTTAGCGGTAAAATACTTACCTCCAATGGTTTCAATGTTTGCAGCTACACCACCTGTTTCAGTGCCGGTACCAATATAAAGACGGTCGCCGCCGTTTGATTGGGTTCCAGCAAAGAACGAATATCCCATTTCACCTTGTGCAAGTGCTGAAGGCGATCCAGAAGTGCCTGATCTTTTAATACGAATGAGTGACATTAGAAGAAGCCTCCATTAACTTCTGTGTTTGGATTCTCTATAGAGGTAATAGCTTTCCAAGATTGAGTATTTTGATTATATGATAATAGCGCGCCATCTTGAAGATTGCCTACTTCAACGTCAACTAGATCATTTAGGGTGATATTACTCGAACTTACCTGATAGTTAGTTACGAGTATGTTCTGCTGAGGTGTTACCTTAGCAGTTGTTTTCCCATTTTGAGTGACTGTGGCCTTTATAGTCATGTTAGATTCTCGTCATTCCAGGTGTAACAGTTACGATTCCTTCGACGACTCGAGTAACGATAGCACTTCCAGACGTAATCTCAACGTCGTATAGGTAACGTCCAGGCTCAAGAACCGCTGTATTAGCGGCGTTGAGCGATAACGTGATTTGACCATATGCACCGTTGTGTGAAGTTGAGAAAGTTACGGCGCTTGAAGAGTTATAATTCTTACGCATTTGAGCAGCGGTAGTGTATCCGGTAAGGTTATAAGCCGCACCACCAGTATCTGTTACGTCAACTGTAGCACTAAAAGAAGTGCCCTGATCGATAACTAAATTCGCTTTAATAGCCATAGAATATCTCCTTAAGTTCTATGACTATTTATAAGAATCGTCTACAGGAGCTTTTCTATGTCGTTGAAGAAGTCAATACGTGCTTTGATGGCTGCAATCGCTGATTGTTCGGCTTCGTGAACCTTAATAGGATCGTCGTCACAGAAATATTCAACGAGATGCTCAGACATTGGACCGTGTTCATCACCGTCGACCTCAATGTGTCTCTGCAGGTAATAATGAAACTTTGGCGCATCAAGTTGACTGATATTGAGTTGGGTTAATAGTCGAGTGAACATATCAGGAATGATGGTTTCTCTGCCATATGCAAACGAAGCAGCAACACAGTGCGGTCCACGATTAATGGTACCAAACGTGTTTCGCATAAACTTCTCTGCCGGTTTTGGTGCAAGTTGGTATGGAATGGTGCCAGACCATTCTAGGTTCTTCAAAAATGATGTAATAGAACTTGTGTCTGCATTCACCTCAAGCATCGCCTGAAGATATAGGTCGAAGTGACTGATCGATCCTCCGCCTGGTGCGATGTCAGACTCTTCACCGGTCACGATCTCGTTAATCATCCTTGCAATGTCGGAACGTGTCCCACGGGTGGGCATCCACGGGGTCTTGCTTGGAACGACTTCGTTTTGCAAAGTCTTCAACAAAGACATGAAGTCCCAGACGGCGAACACGTGATGTTCCATAAAGATTCGAAGGTCGTCTTTGCTTTGGATGTTGTTGGTCACGAGCAACGAGTGGTTGCGTAGCATCGACGTATGCTCTTCGATGAGTGATTTGTTAAGTTTCATGCTGCCTCTTTCATGGACACGGTTTGTCCGAATAATAATTTAAATGCGTGAAGTTGGATGTTTCCCCACCAGACCTTCTCGAGTGCGCAGTTAGAGTAGAACACGTGGTCTGGAAACTTGATAGGGCATGACGATCTGCAGAGTCGTTTCACCGGACACTTCATGCAGTGAGTCTTCTTACGAGCAAGATCCATGCCTTTGATCTTTACCGAACCTACATCTTCCAGCTTACCAGCAATGAAGCTACTATCGGTGTGCGGGCATAAGCGAACGTTTCCTTGAATGTCAACCGATAAAACGTCGTTTGAGTCTGCACCACAGCCAGACTTGGTCGTGATCGGAGTCTGTTGTCTCAGGAATTTAGCGTAGTCCACCACACCCTCGGGCGAGTACAGGATGTTGTTGCGTAGGAATCTTGTACGATCGTTGAACGAATCTTGTGTGAAGTCGTATAGGTGTTGAGCGAACGCTTTCAACTTTTCACCACGCAGAATGTAGTTCGACGAAGCCATCTCTGTGTCATGAACGTCATAGTTTTTTGCCGGGATGAAGGTGATCTTCATGTTCTCGATTCCTTCACGGTCACAGAATTCCTTGAAGTAGTCGTTGATTGCATATAGGTCGTGGTTCTGATTGCTAACCACCGACGAGAACCCTAGTTGTACATTCGGAAGAGCCAACATCTTCTTAATGATGTCGACCTTCTTTGGGTTCTCAAGGATGTCGTCACCACGAAGTTCTTTTTGGCCTACAGCGTCATGACTACAGCTGATTAAGATTGTAGATTTCAACGTTTGGAAAAAGTCAACGTGTTTTTGTACAAATGCCGAACCATTTGTTGATATGAAGAACTCTCTATTGGGAGAATCAAAGAACTTCATGATCTCGACCATGTCTTTCCAATATAGGAAAGGTTCTCCACCCCAAAGTTCAATTCTGTTCAACCTATCAAGGTTTAGATTCTTCTTGATGTTAGCAATAAACGATTCGGTATAAATCGATTGTGGTCTCTCTAACGGATTACCAATATCTTTCTGCATGCAATAGGTGCAGTTGTAGTTACACGCATGTCCGAGAAGGATACGAATCGCAAACGGGTTGTTGACCTTATAATCCACCCCATGGTTTGCTGCTTCTAATTCGTAGTATTCAATAGCTTTTGAAGGCGGCAAACTTAATTGCTCGCCTTCTGTGTTGTAAATAGTATTTGAGTGAGAGTCATAATAAAACGAACTACCATCACTGAGTTCATAACAAGGTAGTTGCATCATACTATTGCATCATCCCATGTATGGCTGTGTACTCTTAGAGCTTCAACAGCTACTCTAATTTCGGTGTATTCGTTCGCGCCGATTACGTTTCCAGCAGTGTATGTTGCACCGACGTTAGCGCTTGGTACTTGGGGAACAGTATCAACCGTAAACGCACTAGCATTAGTATTACCAAATTCTTTAATTTGTGAGTAATCCGTTAACGTATGCGTATGAACCAAGATCGCATTTGCAAAGTTTTTAAGCATGGTCATATGCGCCGCTTGCACGGTATTACCACTTGCAATTTGCGCCAACAACGGTGTTGTATATGTTGTTCTTAGCGATGTCGCGACAGCAACCGATGTCGTATTTGAATATGATGCCATTGTCTTTACCTAAATCCGATGATTGGTTTGGGTGAGCTTCCAGGTAGGTACAACCCAACCTCAGTTGGACGATACCCAAGCTCTACCAGTTTGTTGTAGTATTTCGAGTTTTCACTTAACATGATCTTGGGTATGAAGTTGAAGTCGCCGTTCACCATAAAGCTGTCAGTAGTATTTATATAGTAGCTTCGAAATTTTTCGGCGGTACCACCTCCAGCATTTTTCAACTCATCGGCAAACTTTGAGTACAGATCGAACTTGCCTTGGATCATATCGACCATAAACTTCTGATGGTCAAAGTCGCCATTCATAGTATGAAACGGTTCCCAGTTAATATCGGTGGCATCATCGATACTATAGAAGAATCGATCTCCGTATAAGTGCAACGATCCACGATAGACCTGATATGTTCGGTCGTTGTAACATAGGACGTGACTATTCTGATAGTCGAAGAGTCCGGCTAAGTCATGGTCAATGTTACCAAGTTCGTTGTCATCTACATTGGTTTTACGATAGTCATTATGCAGAGACGTAACGATTCCTTTATTGTTGATCCACTCGACCAACTCCCTCGCATGATAAGGTAACTCTTCGTTTGTAGTCTTGATTACCTTGATCTTGTGTAGGTCGTATTTGTCGATGTAACTCTGAAGGATCTCCATCACCCTGTTGTAGTTCTTCTTCGAGTTTACCTTGTTCATGAACTCTTCGCTCAGAGCGACCTCGGACAAACTCTTCATGTCCAACTCCATGAGAGTTTCATGCTGCTGAACGATCGCGTTGTCAGTCATACCGTACTCAAAGATCGAGGCGTGTTCTTTGTACCATCCATAGATGTGAGGATAGTGTTCCTTCAAAAACTTCAGGTCATCGACTACTCGAATCACGTAGAAGTATTCAAAAATCTCGAACCATCTCTTTTCGTCTTCGACCGTGATCTTTTCGGGTATGGCTTCGGCGTAATACGGTAGATGTGCCTTTAGTTTCTTCTTGATGTAACAAACTTGACAATTTGCGCCACAATAGTATTTACGAGTCGGGCTAAACGTTATATCATGATGCAGTGGCATCAACGCGTCTTCTGTCACAAAGTACGTATTGTGGTCTTTAAACTTACGGAACTCTTCGCCCTCATCAGACATTCTGTAGTATCCTCATTAAATCCGAATCAAGAGTGTAGTCGTCTCCCTGAACGCTAACCCCTCTAAGCGGAGGAAAGGTTGAGACGATCTCATAGTTAAGATCTTCGATCCATCGTTGGCCGAAGATCGATTTACGATACTCGTGTGCCTTCTCCGTTAATGGTGTCCCGACTACGGATGAAACTCCTGTTCCTACGACTTCAAAGTCTGGACTATTATAGTCATAGCCTTCAATACAGAACCGACGAATCCACCAGGGAAACTGCTTCGTTAATCCTGGAACCATGTACACCACTCCGTAAACGGTTTCGAGTGGGATCTCGAATTCATCGTTATAGAGTAGAATTATTCTCGATAGTTCCATAACAACCTCATAGTAAATCCATCATCTCTCGTAACGACCTTCTCGTTCCAATCATCTGGAGTTTCGACGTATCTCATGATAGGTTCGCACTCTCTCGTACGAGCCATAGTTATAGTCTGAGCCTTGTTATTGAGTAGCAGGTTTGAAAACCCGAGTCTGGTCGAGACGGTCAAGTTGTCGTGTCGGTTACTTTGAAACGGTTCGCACCTTACTTCAAGGCGTGTGGCCAGACCCAACGTATTACTTAGCAACGACATAAACTCGCACATGTTCTCGCGGGTATCGTACGCAATAACCTTGTCACACTTACCGGTCATAAGAAGGTGCATGCTCAAGAACCCACAGCCGGCACCGACATCGATGATGGTTTCGTCATGGACGATATGGTCACCGATCGTTCGATACGGCCATTCGTGCCACTGCTTCCAGTCGTAATACTTCATCGGCATGATGGTCTTCACCCTGCACGCAGCTTTGTACAGATCATCCATCTCCGATTCCAATCCAATGCATCAACGTGGGCTTCTGTTTCAAGGCGTGAAGGTGTTTCACCATCAGGTTGATCGTTGTGTAGAAGTCGACGCAGTTTCCTTTCGGTTCTTCATCAAACATCTTGTATAGGTACTTCAACCCGCACGCGTCCCTCATGTGGCAGGTCACGCAACCTGGAAGAATGAATTGGTTCTCGTCCTTGACTCGGTCGAGTTCGATTCCACCCTTCCACTTGCCGATCCTGAATTCCTTTCGCTTATATTCAAGGTAGTCAAACTCTGGATACACGTATCCATCCGGACTCAGGATCATCTTGCTGTGATTGTTGAGATATTGCTTGTCGATTCCGTGATAGTTGCCATCTATGTTGAGCGTGATTCCCTGGACATACAAAGTATGGATGAACCGCATCAAATAAACACTATACCACTTCATGTTAAAATCGTCAATAAGGACTTTGAACTTTCTTGCACCACGATGGTGTCGAAGCGGAATGATGTTAATCGTATCACAACGAGCAAGTTTACACGATCTGATCACCTCGGCTAAAGTATCCTCATGGAACCCATCTGGTGGAATCACGAACTGAAACATCATGTAGCAGTCGTTACGATAGATCACTTCCGAGATTGCTTTTAGGTCTACATATTCCCTATTGACAAGCTGATAATTAAAGTCGTAGCTCAGGGTGATATGGATCTTTGGCCACTTCTGAAAGAACCATTCGTTCTCGACGATCTTCGAACCGTTCGATGTGATGTAGTACTCCATGTCTTTTCCGAAGATCGGATCAAGCGCGTCAAGTAGTTCGTCCATTCTTTTTACATACAAGAACGGTTCACCGCCATGGAACGAGATTGCCTTTAGGTCTTTCGCCTGTTCCTTTACGACCTTCATAAACTCTATGATGTCGTCGAAGTCTGCCTTGTTTAGATTCTGTGAACCAATGTCGTGCTTAATATATGCACGGTCGCAATAGACGCAATCAAAGTTACAGGTATCGCCAAGATAGATCGTAACAGATCTTATTCCAGCAAAGTCGTAAGTTTGACTTCGTTCATTCTGTTCTTGTCGAAGATGATCGTCGATATGCATTGGATGTAATAACACTTTACGAAGTCAGATGTGATTTCAATATCGATTCTTGGCTTGTCGAATCTTTTTGCGAGGATGTTGTAGAGCGAATGTAGATCGGTGGCTTCGGTTTTGCCGTCCACGGACCAGGCACGAATGACATCAGAATAATGAGGCAAATCAATCCGCAAATAATGTTCAAAATCATCGACACCTTCTCCATTAAATTTATCATAAAAGTATTGCAACTCGGCGGCAAATACCTTTTCACCGTGCTTTTCAACTCGGTCGAATCTCTTCTTCACGTGACGCATGAATAGTTTCTTTGCGACGTCGTGTTGAAAGTCGACGTAGAGCTTTACGATCTTTTGACACATATCGTCAGGCCGGAAGATTCTCGATCCGGTATCCATGTTACCGGCAGGACACTGATAACAGGCATCCTGATAGTCACAGGTTCTGCACTGCTCCTCGGTATCGAACATCTCCTGATAGGCGCTTTGGAACTTCTTGTACCGATCTATGTATACTCGGTCCTGGAATACGTTTCCGAGAACGGCAATGTCTGCACCGTTAGACTTCTGGTTGGTGAAGAAGTAGCAACCCGAGAAGTCACCGGATGCGTCGATGGCAACCATGTGTGAACCGACCATACAGTTACTATCTTCCTTCAGGCCAACGCCTTCAGAGAATCTGATGTAAAGGTCATCATACTTCTCAAGGGCACCGAAGATAGAACTTCTCATGTTCTGCCAGTTCTCATCTTTCCATGAGATGTAACCATGCTTTGAGTCGAGTACAAGTGGATGAACAACCATGTTTCTAACACCATGCTCATACAGCGTCTCGATGAAGTTCTTCATGTCACGCGAGGTCTCTTGTGACAGGGTGGCACGAATCACGAGTCGATTCGCGTCATCTCCAAGAACTTCCACGATCTTGTCTATACTCTTGAGAACCTTGTTTAACTGAGCCGGCGTGATCTCTCTGTGATCGATTGCTGAATTCAGCGTATCGAGACTCAACATCATGTGCGTGTATGGCTTACCGAAATAGAACTCGATGAACTCGTCATTTAATAGAAGTCCATTTGTACACATCGAAATGTAGGTGCCACGATAATCTTTGTAGTTGCCCGACAACTCTTCGTCATAAGTCTCGATAAACTCTTTGATCAAAGGCTTGTGGATGAGAGGTTCACCTCCAAAAAATTGGAACACCTTCTTCTTACCGTTGTTACGGGAGTTCATCCAATCATAGACTTGCTTAAGGGATTCTTTTGTAAATCTACCGAAGTCTTTGTTGTGTTGTTCGTAGCAGTAGGAGCAACTGAGGTTACACGCGTTCGTTAACATCGCGTTAACCTGTATCAGGTCACGATACAAAAACTCTGCATCCGCAAACGGTACAGCCTGTTCCTGCGCTGCGGGAAGGACCGTGATGAGTTTGTTTGTCTTTTGTCCCTTACCTGAGATGTTTATCGTCTCAAAGGTTGTGACTAATTTACCATCCTGTTCGACAACAGACGGTGTATGGTTTTCTAAGCGTTTCTTTTGAGCTTCGCTTAGAACTCTTTTCACGTTCACATAATTGTCGGTCACTTAGATGCTGCCTCGCTGACAGTTGCACTGGCAGTTTGAGGTGTAGTCATCGGTGAACGTATGACTGTGTTGAATCAGCGCGTCGAGCGTGTTCACCATCGTTCTAAAGGAAGCGGCATCGATGGTTGAACCTACTGCCTTCGTCGGGGTGACCGTATTATTCGCTGTAAAGGTGCTTGTTACGTCGGCAACCATGATAGTTATCCTCTAATTACGGTGTATTCAATTTTGTGTTTGCCTACCTGAGAGGCAACTCCATAGCTATTTATCATAGAGTCAACGTCGTATTCTATGGATATGTACCCGTAATGGCGAGTTGGGTTTATACTTATCACGTTTCCGATCGTAGTTACACCTAAATTTGTTTTAATCGTTCTCGGAAAGGGTATGTACGACTTATTACGGATGTGGTAAAATGACGCCTCATATTCCAACATTTGGAACTGCACGTTCGTGAATATCACGTTGTTGTTGATGATGTTAGTGTCGCTTCCAACGATGGTAGGTTTAAGAAAGTAGTCCTCGATCGTCGAGTCAAACGCGTCGAGTGCGAACACGTGATGCTTATCTCCATACACCCTAGAATCCATATGCGGAACGGAAACAAGGTGTGGGTTTACAATGCAGTTGACCAGACCCACGTTCTTCGTCTTCTTAAACACACAATACGTTATAGCAGGGATCGATGAGACGTCGTTGTAAGGTTGATTCTGACCTGACAGGTTTACCAACTTCAGATCCTTATCGCGGGCATAGAAGAACGACTTCGCCATGATCGTCTTGTCGCTGATCTCGATGTTGTTGAATTTGATTCCGAGTGCGACCCAATCATATTCCTGAAGGTATTTGTAAACCTCGTCCAGGTCTATGACACGACTATTTTGTTCGGTGAGTAAAATGTCTGGAGTCGCGTGTTCCTTAAGGATCAAATGTCCTACACGATCGGCTACCTCTAGGTTGTATCCAGACCTATTCTCTTCTATGACGTACTTGAACGTTTCCGCCTCGAACTGATCTACTGCCGGTGCGTTAAGAAGTTTTATGCGCTCATCGTCCTTAAACTCCTTCAGAGGAGAGCCGGAATACCGAGTGTTTACCGGTAGGTAGTAGTCACCAAAGACCCACTCAGGTCCAACGGCAAGGTTCATTGCGTCGTTGCAGTTTTCCCACGCAGGTGCTCTACGTGAAGACCAAGTGAATGCCCAATTAATCATTGTTGATATACTCCAAAACTTCCTCTATAGGAGAGCCGTCAAAAAATACGTCGAATTCGTCTTTATGTTTACGTAGCATCTCTGCGTATTTTAGTTGCACCTTGGTTGCAACGTCTTCCGTGATCTTCTCATGCTCTAACAGGTGTTCGATGTTATGAGGAGTCACCCATCCAATGTACTTATGTTTGGTAACCGGACGATTACCAGAATAGACTACTGGCAATACAATCTTTCCGTGAAGATCGAATCCCTTAAACGTGTCAGCCTCAAACTTAATATAGATCATATCGTTTATCTTATAACACATCTTCTCAAAAAAGTCAACTAACTCGTCATCTGGAACGGAAGAAAATACTGTTTGTAGGTCTAAAACCTTGAACGCTTCAACAACCTTACGATCGACTTTATTTGCGACAAGATTCTTGAGTGCACGCTCTCGGACATACGAGTCTTCGATGCAATACTCGACAAAAGCGTTACTTAATCTGCCGTTGGTTCGCTTTCTAATATCATAGACCTCGTTGACCTCTATATTCATCGCTAATACAATCTTATTCAGCATGGGTAACCCTCAAATGCTCAAACATCTTGTTACTACCATGCAATGCGCATAGCCGAATAAAATACTGCTTCACTCGATTTTCCATCGTCAATAGGTGCCAATCGATGTCCATGTTTTCATTCGAGTAGAGTGTGTCTGAAGGTGTGTTGATATAGGTTCCTTCAACCAACTCATTCGCAGTCCAGTCAAACTGTGTTACGAACGAGGTCGGTTTCGTTGGGTCGTAGTCTATCCACTTCACGGAATTCATGGACCAACCGATCAGGTCATCCAACTTAGGATCGCTTCCAAACTCATCGACGATCCACCTAAGAATCGAGGTGTAGAACTCAACCCGGTTGACGTTGATCATGATGTTGATAAGTGTTGGGATCTTTGCGTAGATGTTCCATGGCAACCCTTCGAGTTTGTAGTATTCGAAGGGAGCCGCGCTTTTTTGATGTACTTTGTCCAACGCCTGCTGTATAATTGCTTTAAGCACAGTAAATTGGATAGGCTGAAGATACTTCTGGTCTATGAAGGTATCATAGAACCTTTTGTAAAATACCGAATGTGGCACCCCGTTCGAGTCGAGATACTTTGTTATCCTGGACAGATAGCCCTCGGTCTCCATGGCAAATATGATCCCGTCCGAAACGACCATCTCGGCGTAGTCTTCTTTTGTATACGACATGGTGGATACGACTATCTTTGACGGCTGAATGAATCTCTGATCGTTGATGAGTCCGCCGATCTCCGTGAACTTGTCTTCGTCGATCATCTTTGCGTTGAATGCAGAACCCTTCATTGAGTCGGTCATCAGGTCTATCGCCTCGATGCTAAACTTCTGCATGTATTCAGGGTTTGATGCAGGAGACGTAGGCAGAAGATGCCACGTGTATTTATCCCAGAAAACTCCGTGCTTTGCCATCTCTCCGGCCTGCTCATAGAAACTATTGAGCGTGGTGCCAGGAAGTCCACGAATCATCTCGGCTCTTAGCTTGATTCCGAACTCGTCACGTAGTTCGTTGTATGCCTTGAACTGCTTTTCCCAAGGTTCGTCCACGCGTTCGATGTTCTTGAGTACCTGTGGATCCATGTCCTGCATCGAGATTTTGAATCCGTTAGAAAGTCCTGATGCAGCCAGAAGTCTGTCGATCTTATATACGTTTGACTTCTTTGACTTGCTGAGTCCTGCAAGGATAACGTCTCTCGGTACTCCATACTCTGCCTTGATCTTACACAACTCCTCGACGAGCATCACGTCCCTGTCGAGTTGGCCAAGGTTTGCTTCTACCATGTGCAGGTCCTCAAGGAAACCGTTTTTAGCGAGCCATGTGAAGTCTTCGATCACATCTTCGCTTGGCTTAAACGCAACCTTTGAGTTGATACCGCCACTCCATTCACAGAACGTGCATCCGTATGGGCATCCGCGCTGCGTCTCATAGATCGTCATGAGGGTGATGGAACCGGTGCGTTCGTCCTTTACCTTTTGAAGGTAGTCAGAGTTGCGCTCAAAGATTCTCTTCGGCCATTCAAACTGACGCTTGTTGAAAGTTACAGGACTGTATCCTTCCTTTCGAACCATGTATGGTACCTTGTTCCAGTCTTGATCCGTCTCTACCTGATAGAGGAACTCGTTGATGAAAGGTTCTCCGTATCCGTCCGTCTGGCAAGTGAAGTCTATGTATGGGTATTTTGTGAAGTACTCAGGATCTTCTTTGTACTCACAGTATGGGCCACCAAATACGAGGTGTATTTCGGGACTAAGCGATTTGATGATTCGAGCAACTTCTCTTGATAGTCCGACGTTCCAAACATAAACAGAGAACATCACAACCTTTGGGTCAAGTCGTAATATTCTCTGTGCTAGTTCTTCTGGACTATCGGCACGGGAATCGCTGATTGGATAATGCCAATGCCAATTCGCCGTGCCTTTATAGTGATCTTCGACGTAGGTTTTAAATGAGAGCCATGCATAATCAAATACGCTGTCTCTTACAGTGTAGTTCACATAAACAACGTTCATAATGTTCCTTAGAGGATAACAGCCTCTACCATGTTGTTTCCATTTTCAAGCGCAATTGCAAAGGACCACGCACCCCTTGTGTTGTCTACCCATGCATAACCAGGTGTTGTTGAAGGAGCAAGTCTGTCACCCTTTTTCACTTCGCCCGTAACCTTAACTGGAACACGTCCCTTCAGTGCGATAGCGGTACCGCTAACAAGTTCACTGTTCATGAGATAAGCAGGTTTATCCGATACTACCCCAAGAACCGCTGATGCGTTGTCGATACTTGCCGCAGTAACTTCTGCCACACCGCCTACTGCGATAACAGTGCCAACGTCGTACACATCATCTGCAAGATATTTTTCTGCAAGGTCGGCGTACTGTGCAGATGTTGCAGTACCGTAGAAGGTTGTAGCGTAAGCAGCAAGATATACGTTCCCTGCAGCACCGAGGTTAGTGGTATTGTTTACTGTAGGTAACATGGCACCGCTGAGTCTAAGGTTAGACATCGTGGTTACACCGGTAATCGTCTGAGTGTTAGCGGTACGAACAACCGTAGCATCAACATCAAACTGACGACTTGCGCTTAAGTCGCCACCGCCGGATATGCCTTCACCAGCGGTTAATGCGGTAGACGTCCGTACTAGGGTTGTAGCAATTCTTGCGTCAGCCACGGTACCAGAAGAAATGTTTGAGCCGTTAAGAGAGGTAAGCGATACACCAGAGCCTGAGAATAGTGTAGCCGTGATGGTGTTTGCCGCAAAGTTCGCAGACGCGTCACGGGCAACTACCTTTGAAGCGGTAGCAGCACTATCGGCGTCGACCGCCCATGTTGTGGCGGCGGATCCGTTAAAGTTAGTACCAGTAAGATACCCTCCTCTTGTAAGAGTGTTTGTGGTACTAGCAGCAATTGTAATGTTACCTGAACCGTTGAATGAGACGCCATTAATAGTTCTTGCAGTTTCCAATGTTGTTGCTGTTGAGGCATTACCCGACAAATCAGCCGTGATAGTATTAGCCGCAAAGTTTCCAAGACTATCTCTAGCCACGATCTTCGAAGCGGTTGCGGTAGTCGTTGCATCAACGGCCCAAGTTGTAGCAGTAGAGCCGTCAAAATTCGAACCCGTTAGATACGTTCCGCGTGTAAGTGTAGAGTTAGTATTTGCCGTAACGGTGATGTTACCAGAACCGTTAAAAGAAACACCATTAATTGTTCTTGCTGTCTGGAGCGTAGTCGCAGTGGTTGCATTACCAGATAGAGCAGCCGTGATGGTATTCGCAGCGAAGTTAGAAGATGAATCTCTTGCAACAACCTTGGAAGCCGTAGCCGCAGGATCAGCATCTACTGACCAAGTTCTTGCGGTACTGCCATCGAAGTCAGAACCAGTTAAATATGTTCCTCTCGTGAGGGTAGCGTTTGTGTTTGCTGTGACCGTGATGTTCGCAGAACCGTTGAAAGAAACACCATTGATAGTTCTTGCAGTCTGAAGTGTCGTCGCAGTACTTGCGTTACCGGTTACCGCACCAGTTAGGTTCGCAGTAATAGTTGTTGCCGTGATCGCGTTGGCCGAGAAACTTCCGTTTGTATCGCGAACAACAACCTTTGAAGCCGTATTAGTATCTGTCGCATCGACTGCCCACGTAGTAGCAGCAGAGCCGTTGAAGTTTGAACCGGTTAGGTACGTTCCGCGTGTAAGAGTGTTTGTGGTATTAGCTGTTACAGTAATATTTGCCGAGCCATTGAAAGATACGCCATTAATAGTTCTTGCGGTTTCAAGGGTCGTTGCAGTAGTCGCGTTACCTGTAAGCGCGCCGGTAAACGTTGAAGCCCATACATTACTATATCTCAGGGTCGTAGAACCCAAGTTGTATGTCGTTGTCGTTTGCGGAAGAATATCAGAGTTCAACCTTGCCGCTGCACCCAAAGTGAATAGATTTGTTACGGTGCTATTTGCAAATGTTGATTCTGCGACCTGAAGTACAACGTTGCTTGAAAGCGTGGTCGTTCCAGAGACAACTAGGTTTCCAGAAACGCTTAAGTCTCTGCCAATAACGACGTTAGCGCTCAGGTTTACACCGACACCGCTTGTGGAGGAAACGTCAATGTCTTTTACCCAAAGTTTATTCCAACGGGCGGATGTTCCGCCAAGATCAAACGTTACGGAGGCTCCTGGAATAATGCCAGTCGAATTCACCGTAAGAGGTGTAATACTTACGGCAGCGTTACTCGTCAACACAACGTTAAGCGACTGTTGAGATGAGGTAGTACTTTGAATTCTAATGGTCTCAGCAGAAGAACCCTTGAGTCTGATCTCGCCGGTAGCTTCAAGGTCAGTCACGGTCGTGTTAGCACCCGTGAAGGAAACGTTACCGGAAACTGATAGTTGGTTCGTAATGACTGCGCTGTTCGCAACGTCAAGATCTTTGACCCAACCTTTGTTCCAACGTGATGAAGTTCCACCGATGTCGAACGTCGTAGTAACACCTGGAAGAATACCGGTTGAGTTAACGACAAGAGGTGTTACCGAACCTGCGGTGTTTGCAAGTACGACTTGAAGGTCGTATAGAGTTGCACTAGTGCTCTGAGTCTTCAATACTCTTGCTGCTGCACCCTTGAGTCTGATTTCACCAGTAGCTTCGATAGCGGTAAAGGTTGTGTTTGTACCCGTGAATGCAGCGTTGGCCGTAACGGTAAGGATACCATCAACGTTTGTGTTTGAGTTGAAGTCGGCGATTGAGTTGACTACAAGACTATCGGATGCGTTTGCGCCAAGCGTGATCAAGTCGACGTTAGCAAACATCGTGCTGGATGTAAAGGTCGTGTTTGACGTGACGATCGCAGTTGTTCCGAGAATGTCTGTCGTTGAACCGGTAAACCATGCGCTCGTCTTTACATACACCGCACCGTCGTTGATGGTC